>Ga0126378_10005252_pt1 | contig 10039 bp, 6 predicted proteins | sample PanSoiMetPlot_23_FD_92587 | JGI IMG/M metagenome (GOLD analysis project Ga0126378, IMG submission 92587) | Tropical forest soil microbial communities from Panama - MetaG Plot_23 | ecosystem: Environmental > Terrestrial > Soil > Tropical forest > Bulk soil | place: Panama | collected 2016-02-17 | reverse complement strand
TTTTTCTGTGTTTCTCATTTAAGATCATGGCCGGGATTTGGCGCGCGAGCCAGCCGGTCCAGAACCGGACAAGGCCAATGGGACTCGTCGCCGCTTGGTGGTCGTGCTGACTACTGGCGTGGGTCACCGGTTTCAGCTATGTCACCATCCCAGCGAGCGTCCTTGTGCCACGCCCGACCGGGCTCTATTTCCGGACGTCGAACGGGTTCGTCGCACACACGGCTAGGTACTGGTTTGAGGGGACGATCGCCAGCAAGGCCTTCGCTGTGCTCGCTGCGGTTCTGCTGGCAGTCATCGTTGGCCAGGCATCGAGTCGGCTCGATGCGTGAATGCCGCCAAGTCCGGTCGTGATGCGGGAGAGCGAAGGCTGCTCCGAGTCGACGTCGACGAACCTAGACGTCAATCTTGTCGTCCGGCTCCCGGTAATCCGAGGTCGAAAAGATGTGGCCGCGTAGCTGCGGCGGGATCATCCACCTCGGTCGGCCGTACCGGTGAGTTCTGAAGGCGAGAAACAGCGAAACCAGGCCAAGGGCGAGGATGATGCCGCCGATCACCGCCTGCGGATTCGGCTGACCCTCAACCGGATGCGCCAACCCGAAGACGAGCGCTCCGACGCCAACGAGCAGTAGTCCGATATCGCGCGGTAGAACGCCCTGAACATTGCCTGGCACAAATCTCATCGCCTCTGCACGCGTTGGGTCCCGCCAGAGCACCACGGCCCGGCCGAGGTCGCCTGCGCCCATCAAGGCAACCAGACCACAACACACCAGGGTGAATACAGACACGCCTTCTTCATACGCCTGGCCGTCTTGGCGACGCGAGATCGCGAGACGGGCTGTTGCCTAACCGTTGTGTGTGCGTGACAACCAGTGCGTCGACAGCTATCGCACCATCCGGCCCGCAGATGACCGGGTTGATATCCAACGCCTCGAGCTCATCTGCGAGCTCGATTGCAAGTGCCGATAGACCCGTCACGGCAGCGATCACCGAGTCAATGTCCGCGGGCGGTGCGCCTCTGACCCCGGCGAGGAGACGGCTGACCTTGAGCTCCTCAACAAGCGCGCGGGCCTGCTTCTCAGACACCGGCGGCATGGCCACAACGCGGTCGCTCAGCAGTTCCACTAGGACGCCGCCGGCTCCGATGATAAGCAGCGGACCGAGCTGCGGGTCGCGGACGACGCCGAGCGCGACTTCGACGCCGGCCGGCACGGACTGGCAGACGAGGACGCGCGGACCGAGCCTGGCCGCCATCTCGGCATAAGCGGCGGCTAGCTGACCTGCGTTGGCGATACCGACCAGAACACCCCCGACGTCGGACTTGTGCTGGATCTCAGCCTCGTCTGTCTTCAGCACCACCGGGTAGCCGATCGTCGTCGCAGCAGCAAGCACACCTGCCTCGCCCTCCGCCGGCAATACGCAAGGGACGCCGAACCCGTAGTCGGCCAGCAGTTTCAGCAACGGCGCCCCGTGCGCTTGCCCGGATGCCAGCAAGGAAAGCGCGCGCCTACGTCTCGCCGGTTTTGTAGCCTCGGAGGCCGCACGGTTGGCATGGGTTTGCGATTCAGTGCGTTCCGCATGATCTAGCAGGTGCCGCAAGGCCAGGAGCCCGCTGCGCGTGCCTTCCAGCACCGGGATGCCGTGACCTCTCAGTTGCTGAGCGATCTCAGAATCGATCGCGCTGCCCAAGTTGCTGAGTACGGCGAGCGGCTTGCCGGTCCGTTCGGCCGCATCCAGCAAGGCAAACGGATACGAGTCATCGCCATCCAGCTCATGGACTAGGTCCACCGCCAGTGCGACTGCATCCACAGCGTCATCGTGGGCGAGTGCGCTGAGGCAACCGGCGAACAGGTCACGGGTGTCCGCGCCGGTCCCCCACACATCGAGCGGGTTGGCGGCCACGAGACCGGGGTCGAGGAGAGACGTCAAGCGCTGTTTGGTCTCGGCCGAGATGGCGGCGAAGGGTACGCCGAGCTCATCGGCAAGATCCGCGACATGGGCACGTTCCAGCCCGGAGTCATGCACGGTGGCTATGCCAGTTCGAGTTACATCCCCCTGCGCTGACCGATTCGATGCGCGAGCACGTCGCCCGATCGCGAAAAGCTCCAAGGTGTCGGCAAGCTCTGTTAGGTCCGCCACGCGATGGATGCCATATGCACGCGCAAGTGCTTCCCAGCTGCCGTCCGAGCCGGCCAGCGCACCAGAGTGGGCGGCCACCATTTCCCGCCCGCCGGCGGATCTGCCGACGCTCAGCAGGACCACCGGCACGTCCTGCTCAGCTGCCCGGGCGAGGCTGCGCTTGAGCCCATCGCCATCGCGAATGGCCTCGAGCACGAGGGCGACGACCCGAGTCTCCGGCTGACTCAAGGCGTAGTCCAGATAGGCGGACGTGGTCGTCACTAGCTCTTGTCCAGAGGACACCGCGAGCGTGAAGCCGAAGCCGCGACGCGCGCGCAGCAGGGCAGAGAACACTGATCCCGAATGCGTGACCAACGCAACCGGGCCGGATGGCAGCGGGTCGGGCTCGGTATATCCGATCGCGCGCAGGCCATAGCTGACATTGACGAAACCCATGCAGCCAGCGCCGCATAGCTGCATGCCAGCACCGGATGCAATGTCTGCCAGGCGCTGGCGCAGCGGCATCTGCACGTCCACGCGACTGTCTTCGTGCGCATTGCCGAAGATGACGGCGGCTCGAGCACCACACCTTGCGGCACTGGTCAGTTGCTGCTCTAGCGCAACGTCGGGTACAGCCAGCAGCGCGAGATCCACGGCTTCTGGCAGATCGGCAAGCGAGCCGAAGCACTTGGTGCCAGCGACGTGCGAGTAATTCGGATTGACCGGGTAGATGCGCGGCTGCGCCGCGCTCTTGGCTACTTCTTCGACCATCCGACTGCCGAAGGAGCCGGATCGGGGTGATGCGCCCACCAGCGCCACGCTGCTGGCTTCCAGCATGGCCAGCAGTGATGGCGCGACTGGATCCCTGAGCTGCGTGGCAGAGCCAATCATGACCGCCTGGTCAGCTTGCGCATCTGGCTGCCGGTAACCAGCTTCCTCCGATCGGCCATCGCGGCCTTGGCAGCCTGCCAGCCCGGGATGCCGCATACACCGCCGCCCGCATGCGTAGCCGAACTGCCGTAGTAAAGACCGGGGACCGGCGTTCGGTAGTCAGCGAAACCAGGCGCTGGACGCATGTGGAACAACTGCTCAAGCGACAGCTCGCCGTGGAAGATGTTGCCGCCGATCAAGCCGTACTCCTGTTCCATCTGGTAGGGACCCACGATGTCTCGGTGCAGGATCGACGCCTTGAAGTTAGGTGCTAGTTCGTTGTAGCAGTCGACCATGCGGTCGGCGTAAGCCTCGAGCTCTGCGGTGTGCGGATGCTCGCTCCAGTCCGCGGGAACCCACTGGGTGAACAGCGACATGATGTGCGTGCCTTCCGGACTCAGCGTTTTGTCGAACGCGGTCGGGATCACGCCGTCACTAAACGGCCGGAGCGCTGGCTTGCCCTCACGGGCATCCTGGAATGCCCGCTCGATGTACTCCATTGTCGGTGCCATTTCGACCGAGCCAGTGTGGTGCTCTTGGAGTTCGGTGCCGGGATCGGCGGTGAAGTCCGGCAGTTCGGCAAGGGCGAGGTTGATCTTCACGACGCCGCTACGTGTCTTCCAGTGCTCGATGTCGGTGACAAAGTCCTCAGGCAGATTCTGGCGGCCGACCTGGTCAAGGAAGGCCGTCCGCGGGTGCAAAGTTGATACCACGACGTTGGCCCGGATCTCGTCACCGTTATCGAGCAGCACGCCAGCTGCCCTGCCGTCTTCAACGATGACCCGCGCTACTCGTGCATTGAGCCTGACCTCCGCGCCATGGCTGCGGGCTGCCGACTCGATGGCGCTAGACACCGCGCCCATCCCGCCCTCCTGGAAGCCCCAGTTGCCGAGGTGGCCGTCGCCGACGTCGCCGATGGAGTGGTGAGCCATGACGTATGCCGTACCTGGCTCGTAGGGCCCAGCCCAGGTGCCGATCACGCCATTTACCGCGAGGGCACCCTTAACCTGCGGTGACTCGAACCAGTCGTCAAGCAAGTCGGCGATGCTCATCGTCATCAGCCGCGTCACGTCCGCAACCGTGCGGACGTCAAGTCCACGATGCCGCCACGCCAGCTTTAGCGTGCTCGCAAGGTCCTTGGGCTTATGCGAGCCGATGCTTGGCGGCGCGGTGAGCAACAGCGGACCCAGCACGTCGGCAAGCCCGGCTAGCCACGCATCCCACTGCGGCATCGCGTCGGCGTCCTTCTTCGACCACTGTGAGACCGACTCGTAGTTCCGCTTGGCGTCGTCGGCGTACAACTTGATCGCGCCGCCTTCTGGGAACGCCTGGTAGTACGGCCCCATTGGATAGATCTTGTAGCCGTGCCGGGCGAGCTCAAGGTCCTTAATGATCGTCGGCGGGAGCAGGCTCATGACATAGGAGAGCCTGGTCACCTTGAACTCGGGTGCGGCCGGCCATGGCGCCTCGGTGGTCGCGGCCCCGCCGGTCTTGTGCCTGCCCTCCAGGACAACTGTCTTCGCCCCGGACTTGGCTAGATATGCGGCAGCCACCAGCCCGTTATGGCCGCCGCCCACCACAATCGCGTCGTAGTGGCGCGACTTCAGTTCGGGAGTGGCGTTCCCAGTTGCGGCCATGAGTCCTGCCTTCCGTTACGTTACGCTCCAACGGAGATTGACTGAATGTTCAGTTTAGAAATCTGCTAGCGTATAAGCAAGAGGCCACACTGAGGGCGGTGTTGGCTCGGCGTGATCGAAAAACGATGGCAAGAAGAAGACAGACGACAGCAGAGCAGGAATTATTGCCGTCATGAGAGGAACCGGCAATGAGGATCCGCATGGCTGAGGGCACAGAACCGGGCGGGACCGCCGATCAGCGGCGTGCACAGATGCTGCATGCGGCCCTCGAGGTCATCTCGGCCCGCGGCTATGCCGACACCAGAATCGCGGATGTCGCCGACCGCGCTGGAGTCAGCCCGGCGTTGGTCATCTACTATTTCAAGACCAAAGACCTGTTGCTAACCGAAGCCATCCGGTACTACGAGGACACGTGGTACGCAGTTGGTCAGAGTCGGCTGGCAGGGCTAACAAGCGCGGCCGCGCGGCTCGAGGAATTCGTAGCCATGAGCTGCCTGTCTGAGGCCGAACCGGAGCCCGCTTTCGCGTCGCAATTGTGGCTTGACTTCTGGGCCCAAGCAGCACGAAACGAGGAAGTAGCCAGTGTCCGGCAAAAGTCTGACGAGCGATGGCGGCAGGTCATTAGCTCACTAGTACATGCCGGTCAGGAGGCTGGCGAGTTTCGGGCAGTGGACGCCGATAACTTCGCCATCTACCTTTCCACGCTAATTGACGGGCTCACGATCCAGATAGCACTGGCCGACCCGGTGGTCGATTCGCGAGCCGCCTTCGAGCTCACCATGCGGTTTGTAGCCGATCAACTGGGATTCACCTGGACTCCCGATCGCGACCGAGCTAGCCAGATGGAACCGCAGAAGGGTTAGGTGGTCGTTGTGCCAGGAGGCCGGATCCAGCTCGTCTCGCTGACCAAGCGCTTCGCGGAGGTCGCGGTCGACGACATCACCTTGGACATCGCCAGCGGGGAGTTTTTCTCGTTGCTCGGCCCATCGGGCTGTGGCAAGACCACTACCCTGCGGCTGATTGCTGGATTCGAGCAACCAACGGCCGGCCGGATCATGCTGGACGGCGTCGATCTCTCCGCTGTGCCACCGCACAAGCGGAACGTCAACACCGTGTTCCAGAGTTATGCCCTGTTCCCTTTTCTGACCGTCTATGACAATGTCGCGTTCGGGCTACGCAACAAAAAGCTGCCCAAAGCAGAAGTAGTCAGCCAGGTTTCTTCGGCACTGGAACTTGTGAAGCTTCGGTCCTTCGAAAAGCGCCGGCCGGGCCAGCTCTCAGGCGGTCAGCAACAGCGCGTAGCCCTGGCCAGAGCTCTCGTGCTGCAGCCGTCGGTGCTTTTGCTGGACGAACCCCTCGGCGCACTGGATGCCAAGCTTCGCCGATCGCTCAAGGTTGAGTTGAAAGCCCTCCAGGAAGAGGTCGGCATCACTTTCCTCTACGTCACTCACGACCAGGAGGAAGCGCTGACAATGTCGGACCGGCTCGCTGTCATGCGAGAAGGCAAGATCGTCCAGATTGGTCAGCCAGCGGACATCTACCAAGAACCGGCAGACACCTACGTTGCGGACTTCCTCGGCGTGTCCAATTTGATGCCGGTGGACGTGGTTTCACGTGGGCCTGGCTCCGCCTGCCAAGTCCGTCTCGGTGAATCGATCTTGACCGTCGAGCAGGGCGGGCAGCAGTCGCCGGATCACTCGCATGCCGTGATTCGCCCAGAGCGCGTCAAGATCGAGGACTACAGCTCCACGGGCCCGAACCGGGTCCCTGCGATGGTCGAGCGGCTTGTGTACATGGGCTCGTCAACACAGGTGTACCTGCGGCTCGCTGCTGGCTGCGATGTGCAGGTCCTGCTTCCCAACGACGGCAGCAGTCGCGAGCACCTCGCACAGGGGACTCCTGTGCAGGCATATCTTCCGCCAGATGCCCTCCGCGTGCTGGCTGGCGGAACCCCCGCAGCAGATGAAGCCGCAGCGTCAGCCCAAGCCCACGTGCTCCAGCCAAGCTGAGGCGACGAATTCCATCTAGCGCTGGCGCTAAAAGGCCCGATCAGAACTTAAGGCCCGTAATCCCGACGTTTCTACGCTTTGAGTTGAACGTCTGTTACGCGCGATTTAGGAATTCGTCTCGGGCTTTCGCCGCTTGAGGTTCTTATGGGCAGCTAAAAGGCCTATGCTCCTGCCGTGACCAGCCATCTTCGGAGCATCCGCTCGCTTGCGGTCGGTACGGCCTTGACTAGTGCCGGCCTTCTGATTGCAACCTTTCCGGCGCAGGCGACACCGACGCCTAGCCTCAAGGCACCACCAAGCCAGGCAGTGACCGCACGAGTCAACGGGCCCAGCCCAGTGTCCGCAGCCGCGGCCGCCCGCAGCATCGGTAAGTCCGGCATGGTCAGCGGTGAGGTAGTCGGACCTGCAATGCTTCCGCTGGCGAGCATCTGCGTCACCGCCGTTGGCAGCGGTGGCAAGAGGATTGCCCGGACCAACGCCCGCGGCAGGTACTTCTTCACAGACTTGCGGCCTGGCGTTTACGCAGTCAGCTACGCCGATTGCGGGCACTCAGCTGGATACGGTTATCTTCCGCAGTCTTATAGCGGCAGAGATAGTCAGCACGGGAACCACGTGCTAGTTCCTGGCGGTCGCCCGACGCAGCTGTCCGCGGTCACGCTTCAGCCCGCTCGACCCCAAGTCGCGATCGCCACCGAGCATTCGCTGCTGAGCGCTGCGAAGGCCCGCAAGGGCCCCTTCATTTCGGGGATAGCGAGGTCTCAATCCGGCAAGCCTCTGAGCGGAGTGTGTGTCGAGGCCTCGGCGAGCCAGAGCTTCCCCGGCGGATCGTTTTACTGGTACATGTTCACCAGAACGAACAAGTCCGGGCGTTACGGGTTCCCACGTGGAGCTGAGATTCCGGCGCACAACTATCGCGTGCTATTCATGATCGGCTGCGGCAACAAGGGCAACTTTGCGCCCCAGTGGTGGCGGCGCTCTGCTACTGGACGCCATGCCACGTTGCTGAACGTTCGGGCTGGCAGCACGTTCTCCCATATCGACGCGAGGCTTATGCGCGGGGCGATCGTGACCGGCACGGTCCGGGCGATTAAGGACGGTGCGGGATTGCCTGGCGTGTGCGTCTATGGCGTCGGCCGCGGCGCAATGCGCGGCGTGCAAGTCCCGACCGCATCGCGGCGCGGCGGGCACTATGTACTTCGTGGTCTTGGTACGGGCCGATTCCGCATCAAGTTCTCGCCAGATTGCGGGGTCAAGGGTAACTATTTGCCGAAGTCCGGCCCCACAGTTCACGTCACTGATGGCAAGACGGTTAAGGGCATTGACGTCGGCTTGGTCCTGGGTGGGCAGATCAGCGGCACTGTAACCAGTCAGGCCTCCGGATTGCCCGTAGGCGGGATCTGCATCGACTTCGTAGGCGAAACGGCCAACAGCTTCTTTGAGGCCTTCGCTATGACCCGCGCCAACGGCACGTTCAAGTTCGGCAAGCTCGAACCAGGGCAATACGAGCTGGCATTTGCCGGCGGCTGCGGCAACAAGGGAAGTTATGCACCGCAGGTCTATGACGGGCCGCTCAGCAACGACGGCATCATTACCATCAAACGCGGCAGTCTCGTAAACGGTGTCGATGTTGCGATGCTCCCTGGCGGAACCATCTCTGGCCGGCTGACAGTCAAGCCTGACGGCAAGGCTGCCGCCGATCCGTGCATAGTCCTGGACTCACCGCAGGGCGTCGGTGCCCTCGGCGGCAACATCACGGCGTTTGCATACTTCGATGAGCCAACGGCGGTGATCTACCTTAACAAGGCCGGCACCTACTCGGTCCCGAACCTCACGCCCGGCACGTACCTAGCCGAGTTCGACTCGTGTTCGTTCGGTCCGACACCGTACGCGCCTCAGTGGTTCAGCCCCGAGGGCGACGGCGCGCCTGATTGGATATCGGTGACCGCTGGGACGGTTACCTCAGGCGTCAATGGCACACTCGCACCAGGCGGCACGATCAGCGGCACGATTACCGGCAAGGGCGGGCGGCCGCTGTCTCGGGTCTGCGTAAATCCGGAAAGCCCGAGCGACCCGTTCAGTGCTCTCAATCAGTTGTTCAGCGGCAGCGGCTTCGGTGAATCCACGAAGACCGGCAAGTACTCAGTGACCGGATTGCCAGCTGGCCAGTATGCGGTGGAGTTCGCACCATGTTTCTTCGGGCGTTACGCGCCGCAGTGGTACAAGGGTCAGGGCACGCAAGCCTCGGCTACTCCCGTTCCCGTGACGGTTTCGCACGTCACTGCGGGCATCAACGCAGCTATGACTAGCGGCGGCTCTGTCACTGGGCGGATTAGTTCGGCGATCACTGGGCTACCGGTGCCATTTGCCTGCATTGCAGCTCTGGACTCCTCGGGCAACGTCGTGAACGTTACCTTCGCAGGATTCGGCGGCCAGTATGACATCCCCAATCTTGGCCCTGGCACCTATGATGTGGAGCCCTCTGACTGCCTGACGTTCCTGCCGGTGCTGGCGGCGGTGACCACTCCCGGCGTCCAGGTCGGGAACGGGCACGCCACTAGTGGCATCGACATCGCGCTGCCACGAGCTGGCTCGATCACCGGCACGGTAACTACCGGCAATCCACCGGTTCCCGCTGCCAACACATGTATCGATGCCATTCCTGTGACCGGTAGCGGTCAGGTAGAGGTCGCGTTGCCCAACCTAGATGGCACGTACGCACTGCCAGGTTTGGCTCCAGGTAGCTACCAGCTGCTCTTCACCAACCTTTGCGTCTTCGGCTCGGCAGGTCTCGCAGATGCGCAGGCGACTGCCAGCGTCACGGCGGGCGGCGACACGACGGTCAACGCGGACGTGGCTGCCGATGGCACCATTGCCGGCACGGTGACGAGCGCCGCAACATCGACCGCGGTCGGAGGCATCTGCGTCGGCGCCTTTTCGAACGCCACGGCGACGTCACCGGCTGAAGTCGCCGTGACAGCCAGCGACGGATCCTACGAACTCCTCCAGCTGGAGCCTGGTCCATACATTGTCAAGTTCAGCTCCGGCTGCGGCGCAAGCGGCTACGCGACTCAGTGGTGGAAGAACGCCGGCTCGGTCGTCAAGGCCAAGACGGTGACGATCGATCCGGGTGCCTCCGTCAACAGCATCGACGCGAGCCTGACAGCTAGCTAGTCGAAGATCACGTAGACCTTCCGGATGGTCTCGTGGATCTGCCAGCTGCCTGCCCAACCGCGAGGGAAGACGGCGGTATCCCCGGCGGCGATCTCTTGCGCGTCGCCGCCATCTGGAGTCACCGTCATCCGGCCAGCCACGATGTGCACGAATTCGTGGGTCTCAAGCTTCCAGTAA
>Ga0126378_10005251_pt1 | contig 10040 bp, 10 predicted proteins | sample PanSoiMetPlot_23_FD_92587 | JGI IMG/M metagenome (GOLD analysis project Ga0126378, IMG submission 92587) | Tropical forest soil microbial communities from Panama - MetaG Plot_23 | ecosystem: Environmental > Terrestrial > Soil > Tropical forest > Bulk soil | place: Panama | collected 2016-02-17 | reverse complement strand
GCTGCTGGGACTGGCGTCGAAGGGCGTTCGGGAGCTCATCACCTACCAGAAGCGGGCGATCGCAGCGCTTGGCTGAGCGTCAGCCCACGGTCACGCCTCGGCTACTGATCGCGTCCGGCAACCCAGGCAAGCTGACCGAGTACCAGGAGCTGCTGGCCGGTTGCGGACTGGAGCTGGACAGTATCGAGACCGGCGTAGCCGAGGCCGCCGACAGCTATGCCGCCAATGCGACGCTGAAGGCCGAGGCAGCCTGCGCCGCCGCCAGGATCGCCGCGCTCGGCGACGACAGTGGGCTGGAGGTGGCGGCACTCGACGGTTTTCCGGGTTTGCGCTCTGCGCGCCTGGGAGCCACCCAGGAGGAGCGCCACGAGCAGCTGTTCGCGCGGCTTGCGGGGATCGCGCGGCCCTGGCAGGCTCGATTCGTCTGCGCGCTGGCGCTGGCCGTACCGGGCCGGCCCAGCCGTGTGTTCATCGGCGTTCGCGAAGGCGAGGTCGTCGAACCACGGCCTGGCACTACCGGTTTCGGTTACGACCCGATCTTTCTCGTCCCGGAGGTTGGGAAGACGTTCGCGGAGATGACTCCCAGCCAGAAGCACCGCTGGAGCCACCGCGGTGCCGCGGTAAAGGCCCTGGTCGAGAGCGGCGCCCTGGCCGAGATCAGCGCGATTGCCTGACGTCGGAGCGCAGGGAGGCAAGCGCGGCGTCGACTTTTGGGCGGTCCCCGGCGCTGGAGTGGATCTCGGCGTAACGGATCTCGCCGCCTCTGGCCACCGCGAACAAGCCGCCCAGCTGAAAAGCGTCGCCCTCGACGCTGGTCTGGACGTGGCCGGCGCGGGTGGCGCGCATGCCGGCGAGCAGGCTCTGCGGGCCGAGGGTGCCAAGCAGGCTGCGCTTCAGGCCGAGGGCGCGGTAGCTCTCTCGTGAGGGGTCGGTGTAGACCTCGAATCCGGGGACCTCGCGCTCCTGGAAGTGCTTCGCAAAGTGAACGGCGCCGTTGCCGACAAAGACCAGGTCCGCACCACCTGCCTTGATGTCCTCCCTCCTGCCACGCAACTGCGCGGCTGTCTCTTTGCAGTGCGTTCAACCGAAGTGACGGATGTAGGCGAGGATGAGCGCGCGGTCCGCGGCCAGTTCACGGAGCTTGATCTCGCGGCCCTCGGTGTCGAGGACGGTCAGCTCGGGGAGTCCGGCGGCCATCTGTCGTAAAGGTAACTGAGTTAGGCGGCGGCGCGGTTCGCTCGGGGTGGCTGGTGTCGGGTCGTGCCGGGTTGGTGCGGAGCGCAGTGCACATGGTGTGCGCGCAGCCGCACCTGCCGGTCAGGTGTCGTACAGGCCGTTCCAGGGCTCGTGGAAGCCCAGGCGGTCTGGGTACAGCTCGACCCAGTCGCCACGCTCCGGCTCGGATTCGTCGATCAAGCCGACCACCACCCCATCTGACGAGTGTCTGCTCGTGCTCCACGCGGAAGAGTCGAATCCGTATGTCACTGTACGAGTGGCCCGGAAGCTCGTCCGCTGCCCGGCCATGGCCTCGAGGCTTTCTCGAGGGCGGCCTGCCGAACCAAACCCTTTCCGATCAGGGAAGCAACCGGCTCACAGCAGGTGAAGCGTTAACCACGTTCGCGAACTTCACGCAGACGGACGTGGATCAGCTTCTTGACGAGCGCCTTGGGGAGCGGCTTGTCAACCGGGAAATGCAGCGCGCTCTTAGTGCCGGAATACCCTGCGAGGTCGCCACGCAACTGGCTAAGGACCGAACCGCTGAACGGCAGATAACTCAGGTGGGTCTTGAAGGCCGCGAAACCGGCGATAACTTTTCCCTCCAGCCGGAATGCCGGAACCTGGTACGAGATGCACTGTTCGGCTTCGGGGACGATGCTCAGGATCGTTGTCCGGAGCTGCTCCAGCGTCGTGCGCTTGGCCTCGTCGATGCTGGCGAGGTAGGCGTCGATCTCGTGATGCGACATGCGGTCATTGTGGCGCTAGATGATTGAGTCCGATTGGCGGCGAGAGATTCGGTGGCCAGGTGTCCCAGATCGTGGGCCTGCGCCGAGGACCGGAGCGAGCCCATTTGTAGATGGGTGAGCGAGGACCGCAGAAGTGGGGCCGCGAGATGGGGTGCGTGGGCGCCGAAGATCCGTCGACAATTCGGAATCAATCATCTAGTCCTCGGCGAAGCGTCCGGCATCGCCTGGTCCGTAGAGAGCCGCATATCTGAAACGAGTCACCGCGGGTGACCAGCCCACCGGCCTCGGTGGCTACATCGACGATGCCTGGAGCACTGCAGCCCAACGCAGCTCGCCCGCGACCACTGCATTTCTCGGAGCTGGATCTACCGCCTGCTCCAACGGTTCCGAGAAGGCGGCCGCACACTTGCCCCCCGCTGACCGTCTTCAGCACTCGCCTCAAAGCCAGGCCGATACAGTCCGAATCAACAACCCACTGCCGGTTCGTCGCGACCGCAGTCTTGCAGCAGGTGTCCACCATGTCCTGAGACATGACAAGTGCGAATAGGGTGGGATTCGACCCCACGAAAGCGTCGCCCTACAACGGTTTCCGAGCTCTCATGAGGGCAGTGTGCAATTCCTTAGCGCAGCCATCACACAATGTCCTGTGGCCGGATCGGCACGCGCGTCATCGGCCGGCCCGTAGCTGACCTGATCGCCGCCACGATGGCCGGCGTCGACGAGATCGTCGGCGGCTCGCCGGCTCCCTTCAGGCCATAGGGTGCCTCGGGGTCTCCCAGCTCCAGGATCTCGGCGTGGACCGGCGGCATGTCCAGGATGGTCGGGATCAGATAGTCCGTGAAGGAGGGGTTGCGCACGATGCCGCCCTCCACCTGAACCTCCTCCATCAGGGCCAGGCCCAGCCCCTGCGCCGTGCCACCCTCCAGCTGACCCTCCACAGCCTGCGGGTTGATCGCGCGGCCGACGTCCTGCACCGTGGCGATCTCGACGACCCGCACGAGGCCCAGCTCGACGTCCACGTCCACCACAGCGCGGTGTGCAGCGAATGCGTACTGGACGTGGGCGTCCCCGCGTCCGGTCTGCGGATCGAGCGGCTGAGTCGGCCGGTGGTGGAACTCGCGGGTCGCCTCGACAGGTCCGCCGGCGAGCAGCTCGACAACGCCTGACGTGATCTGCTCCCAGTCGGCGGATCCCGTACGGCTCATGATTTCCTGCCGGACGGCCTTGCAGGCCGCCTGCACCGCGCCGCCCGTGCAGTAGGTCTGTCGCGAAGCGGACGAAGAGCCGGCCGAGCCGACCGAGGTGTCAGCGGGATGGACCATCATCTGCTCCACACCCAGCTCCGTGCGAGCGATCTGGGCACAGACGGTCACCAGCCCCTGCCCGACCTCGGCAGCCGCGGTGTGCACGTGTGCGACCGGTCGACCATCGGTGATCTCGAGCCGCACACGAGCGGTCGAGTAGTCGTCGAAGCCCTCGGAGAAGCCCACGTTCTTGAAGCCGACCGCGTAGCCGACGCCGCGCCGCAGCCCCTCGCCATGAGTAGTGTTCGAGACCCCGCCGGGCAGCCTGCGGAGGTCCGCTGCCGGCGTGATCTGGTCGGAAGGGTCCGGCAGGTCCTGAAGACGGTTCAAGAGCTCCGCCACCGGTACCGGCCCCCGGACCTGCTGCCCGGTCGGCAGAACCGCGTCGCTCTCGTGCATTGCGTTGCGCAGGCGAAGCTCGACCGGGCTGATGCCCAGGGCACCCGCCAGCCGGTCCATCTGCGACTCGTAGGCGAAGCATGTCTGGACCGCACCGAAGCCGCGCATGGCTCCGCAAGGCGGGTTGTTGGTGTAGGCGATGATCGAGTCGATGCTGGCGTTGGGACAGCGATAGGGGCCGACAGCGAAGCAGGCGGCGTTGGCCGCCACTGCCGGCGAGCTCGAGGTGTATGCACCGCCGTCCAGCAGGATTCGGGCCCGAACGTAGACGAGGGTTCCCTGCCGGGTGGCTCCGTGCTCGTAGGCAAGGCGGCCGGGGTGGCGGTGCACGTGGCCGAAGAAGGACTCCTCGCGCGAGTACAGGATCTTGACCGGCCGCTTCGTGCGCAGGGCCAGCAGGCAGGCGTGGATCTGCATGGATACGTCTTCGCGCGCACCAAACGCTCCGCCGACGCCGGCCAGCGTCAATCGGACCTTCTCGGGCGCCACGCCCAGGCTCATGGCAATCTGATCGCGGTCCCGGTGCAGCCACTGCGTGGCGATGTACAGGTCGACCCCACCATCTTCGGCGGGCACAGCCAGGCCGGACTCTGGTCCCAGCGGCGCCTGGTCCTGCATGCCAAGCTCATAGACACCGGTAACGACAACGTCGGCGGTGGCCGTGGTGTCGCCGCGCCGGATCTTCACGTGCCGGGTCACGTTGCCCCGTGGGTGAAGCGGCGGTGCATCAGGACTGATAGCAACCTCTGGGTCGGTCAGCGGCTCCAGCGCCTCGTAGTCGACGTCGACCAGGGCGGCGGCCCGCCGCGCCGTCTCGGGGTGGTCGGCCGCCACAATCGCCACCGCCTCACCCTGGTAGCGGACGATGTCCCCGGCCAGGACCGGCTGGTCGGCCACCTCCAGGCCGTACAGCTTGCGCCCGGGCACGTCCTCGTGGGTGAGCACGGCGTGCACACCTCGCAGCGCAAGCGCCTTCGAAACATCGATACGGCGGATGCGCGCGTGGGGGTGGGGACTCCGAACGGTAGCGCCCCAGAGCATGAATGGTGCCCAGAGGTCGGACGAGTAGGCAAACTCGCCCTTGACCTTTGGGGTACCGTCGGGGCGGCGTACGCTCTCGCCGACCCCCAGCAGCTGTCGCGTCGGCAGCGCCCGCGTCACGACAAGGCCTCCACCCCCTCAACCAGCCGCAGGTGCGCACGCCTGGCCTCGCGCGCGATCTCAGGCTGTGAGGCGGTCAGAAGGACGCCACTATCCACCACCTGCCGGCCCCCGACCAGCAGCAGCTCCAGCGGCGCCGGCGGTCCAAACACCAGCGCTGCCACCCGATCAGTCACGTCGGCGTGGCCGAGGCCGTCCACCCGCCAGAGCGCCACGTCCGCCAGCTTGCCCGTCTCCAGCGAGCCCAGCTCGTGCTGGCGGCCGAGGCAGCGGGCGCCCTCGATGGTTCCCATGGCCAGCGCCTGCCTGGCCGTGAGCGCCGTGGGGCCACCGCGCAGCCGGGCGAAGAGCAACGCCTGTCTCAGCTCCGCCAGAAGCTGCCCCGACTCGTTGGACGCAGCGCCGTCTACGCCCAGGCCGGTTGGCGCGCCCGCCGCCAGCAGGTCGGCGACGGGCGCGATACCCGCTCCCAGACGGCCGTTCGAGCTTGGGCAGTGTGCGACGCCTGTGCCGGTCGCGCCGAACCGCGCCACTGCACCGGGCGCGAGGTGCACGCAGTGGGCCAGCCAGACGTCATCAGCCAGCCAGCCCAGGCCGTCCAGGTATTCGGCCGGCGTGCAACCGAAGCGCTCATGGCAGAACGCCTCTTCGTCCACGGTCTCGGCCAGGTGGGTGTGCAGCCGGACGCCGCGGCGCCGGGCTAGGGCCGCCGACTCGCGCATCAGGTCCTCGCTGACCGAGAAGGGCGAGCATGGGGCTACCCCGATTCGCAGCATCGCGCTGAAGGAAGCGTCGTGATAGCGATCGATCGCAGCCTCTGTGGCGGCGAGGATCGAGTCCAGGTCCTCGACAACCTCGTCGGGCGGCAGGCCGCCGCGAGAGCGACCCAGGTCCATCGAGCCTCTGCAGGCGTGAAAGCGAAGCCCGATCTCGCGGGCGGCCTCGATCTCGGCGTAGAGCAGGTCGCCGCCACCACGGGGGAAGACGTAGTGATGGTCCACCGTGGTCGTGCAGCCTGAGAGCGCCAGGGCGGCCAGCGCTGCCCTGGCTGCGGCGTGCTCGAGCTCGGCATCCAGCCTCGACCAGATCGGGTAGAGCTCGACGAGCCACTCGAACAGCGTCGACTGCTGAGCCAGGCCGCGGGTGATCCATTGATAGAAGTGATGGTGGCAGTTGACCAGTCCAGGTGTAGCCAGGCAGCCGTGGCCGTCGATCCGAGCGGCCCCTGATTGGACAGCCGCAGCTCCCTCGCCGACCGCGGTGATCCGGTCGCCCTCGATTACCACATGACCCTCGGCGTGCTCCGTGCCGGCGCCGTCCATGGTCGCAATGGCGCAGCCGTCGATCACGAGCGTCATGACCGGTCCATCCGATCGGCCGCCAGCCGCACTGCGTCGAGGATCTTCGAGTAGCCGGTGCAGCGGCAGAGGTTGCCGGCCAGCGCCTCGCGCACGTCGACCTCGGCGGGATGCCGGTTGCTCCGGAACAGGTCGTACGTCGCCATGATCAGGCCGGGTGTACAGAAGCCGCACTGCACAGCGCCCGCCTCGACGAAAGCCTCCTGAATAGGGTGCAGCGCAGAGCCCTCCGCGAGACCCTCGATCGTCACGAGGTCCCGGCCCTCGACCTGCATGGCCAGAACCAGACAGGCGCACACCAGTGTCCCGTCCAGGAGCACCGAGCAGGATCCACACTCGCCCTGCTCGCAGGCGTTCTTGGAGCCAAGCAGGCCCATCCGCTCCCTCAGGACGTAGAGCAGGGACTCGCCTTCCCACAGACCGTCGACCTGGCGTTGCTCGCCGTTGACCCGGCACGCGAGCCTCACTGTTTTTCGCCTCCCTGGTACTCGGCCCACGCCCACGACAGCGTCCGCCGCGCGATCACGCTCAGAGCGTGGCGGCGGTAGTCGGCCGTGCCCCGGACGTCGTCGATCGGCCTTGCCGCTGCTGCGACCAGAACGCCGAAGCGCTCCGCAACCCCGGCCGGGAGCTGCGCCCGAGTGGTCCAGCGGTCATCGTCCGTCAACACGCGTTCCAGGAATCCCTCGGCCTCGCCGGCCACCAGCGGCGTCGGGCCGGCCGAGCCGATGCCGGTTCCGACACGCCGGCGGACCGGGTCCAGCTCGAGCGCAAACGAGGCGACCCCGATCACCATCGCATTCCGGGTGCCGACCTTGGCGAACTGCTGCGGGCCGCTGGCCGGACGCGCCCAGAAGGCGGCAATCAGCTCGTCCGATTTCAGCGCGCTCAGCTTGGGTCCGAGGCAGAACGCGTGCATTGGAATGCGCCGCGAGACCGCGACCGACGCAACCTCGACCTCGGCCTGGGCTGCCAGGAGCGGGGGCAGAGCGTCACCGGCCGGCGAGGCGGTACCCAGGTTGCCGCCCACTGTGCCACGGTTGCGGATCTGCGGCGAACCGACCGTGCGCGAGGCGATTGCAAGGCCGGGCAGGCGGTCGCCGAGCTCGCCGATGATCCGCGTGTACGTCACACCGGCCCCGACTCGCAGCCAGCCGTCCACCGGTGCCCATTCGGACAGCTCCGGAACCCTCGTCAGGTCCAGCACCGCCTCCGGACGGCTCCGACCGAAGTTGAGCTCCACCATTACGTCGGTACCACCCGAGATGGGGAGGGCCTCTGGACGCTCAGCCTTGATCGCCAGCGCCTCCTGCCAGGTGGTGGGCTGCAGAAAGTCCACGTCAGCTCTTCGCCGGAGTGCGCCGGACCGTGGCTTCGATCAGGCCGTAGGGCCGATCGGCGGCGTAGAAGACCTCGTTGTCGTTCGTCAGGCCAAACGGTGCCAGATCGACGGCGAAGTGGTGCTTGTTGGGCAGGTCGAGGTGGACCTCGGCAATCTCCGGTCGCGCCTCCAGCACCGCGCTGGCCATCTGGAAGAGCGTCTGCTGCAGCGACTGGCTGCGGTGCAGCGCGAAACCCTCCAGGAGTGCTTGCCTGGCCTTGGCGAAGCTCTCGGCCCACGGCACGTTCAGCATGGAAAAGCGCCACCGGGCGTTGACGGCCGTAGCCAGGATGCGGTCATGCGTCTCTTCCAGCGTGGTGTAACGGTCCCTGGCAAAGCCCCAGAACTCGGAGCCCGCCGACCTGAGCACAACCAGGTCGGCCAGGCCTGAGGCGGCTGTGGCCTCCTCGCCGTCGCAGGTCACATCGGTGAGCCTGCGCTCGGCCGAGGTGCGCAGGAAGGTGTGGGGGTGCGGAGTGCCATCGACCTGGACGTGGGCCCAGGGGTACTCCTCGACGTGGACGCGGGCCTGCCGGACCGGCTTGCAGGTGCGTACGAAGTAGCGTGCCAGGTGGAGCGCGAACTCCTCGATCTCGCCAACCGGTGCCTCTTTGGCTAAGGCGTAGACCGTGTTTTTCTGAGTGTCCGTGGGGAGGACGTTGGTGTTGTCGCCGCGCAGATGGACGGCTTCGAAGTCACCGGCCAGTGTGATGCTGACGCTCAGGTCGCGGATCTCGTGAAGGTCGTTGCCGCGGGTGACTCGAAGCAGCCTGGTCTCAGCCTTGCCGTATCGGTTGTCGCCCAGGACGATACTCATCGCTCAGCTGCCTCGGTAGGTCGTGTAGCCGAAGGGGCTGAGGAGCAGAGGGACGTGATAGTGCCGGGCGGCGTCTGTGACCTGGAACGTAACGCTGATCTCGGGGTAGAACGACTGTGTGAATCGCCCGGCCGTGGCGAAGGTGAGGCGATAGATCCCCGTAGTGGCCGCGGGTGCCTCCGGCCAGTCACGGATCCGGCCATCGTCGTCGGTTGCCGTCCGAGCGAGCAGCTGCCAGGAAGCTCCATCTCCCGCCCGACACTCGAGACGGACGTCGATACGGGCGGCCGGCTCGCCCCTCGACAGGTCGAGGACGTGCGTCGTGATCGTATTCATCGGAGCAGGCGCTCAAGCCGTAGCCGCGTGATCTTGGACTGCTCGCCTGCAGCGATCCGGAGCTCGGTCTCCGCGTCGTTATTCAGTCGCTCGCGCAGAGAAGCCAGCATCTCGTCCGCGCTGCGACCGGATGCGCAGATCAGAAAGACCCGGCCGAAGCGCTCCTCGTAGGCGCGGTTGGCGTCGGCCAGACCAGCGAGTGTGTTTGCGGTGGCACCCGCCACCCCGGACTGCTCGCGACGGGCCTGCGAGTCGGCCGTCTCGCGCTCGCCGATGCGCGGGTGGGCGTCGAACGCCTCCCGCCAGTCCGACTCGTCCAGCGACCACCAGGCCTGCTCGGCGGCGTCATACAGCGCTGCGCGTGTGGCGTAGGGCCGACCCGAGGCCACAGCGAGCGCCCAGCGCCTGGAAGCGCAGCAGGCTCTGAGCTGGCTTTCGGCTTCTTCCTGGGTGAGCTGGTTGAGCCGGTCGAGGCCCGGGTGGTCGCCCTGCCGGTGGACTCCGGTCCCCTCGATTACATTCGCAACAGCGTCCAGCAGCGCCTGCGCGCCGGTGACCACGAGTTCGTCGTCCGTGTGCTCCTCTGGGGAGTGGCTGACGCCGCCTCGGCTGGGTACGAAGAGCATCCCCGCCGGTACCGTAGGGGCCATCGACGCGGCGTCGTGGCCGGCGCCGCTGACGATGCGGCGCCAGCGCCGGCCAGCGCGTTCGCAAACACGTTCGAGGGCGTCGACGACCGCCGGGCTCATAGGCGTCGGCTCATGGGCGGTAATGCGCTGCATCGTGGCCGTGCAACACTCCTGAGCCGCAATCTGCTGGAGGCGCCTCTGAAGGGCGTCTGCAGCTCTGTCGAGGACACTGCGCTGGGCAGAGCGGAGCTCGACTACGAGGCGGGCCTCGCCGGGAACGACGTTTGCGGCACCCGGCAGGAAGCTGACCTGGCCGACGTTGCCGACCATCTCATGGTCGATCGCGTGGAGCAGCTCCTTCAGGCCCGCGATCAGGCGTGCCGCGGCACGCCCGGCGTCGCAACGTGCCGCCATCGGAGTCGTGCCTGCGTGGTTGGCCTGTCCGTTGATGCAGGCCTCCCAGCGGTCGATGCCCACGATGGCCTCGACGACTCCGAGCTCGAGGCCTTCCGCCTCCAGCTGCGGACCCTGCTCGATGTGGAGCTCCAGATAGCCGATGAGGCGCTTAGCGTGGGCGCCGACAGCCATGGCGCGGCTGCCCACCAGTCCGGGGCTGGCAACGCCTTCCTCGTCGTGGAAGCTGACGATCTCGACCATGTCTGCGAGCGGATCGCCCGACTCTTTCAGCCTG
>Ga0126378_10005250_pt1 | contig 10040 bp, 6 predicted proteins | sample PanSoiMetPlot_23_FD_92587 | JGI IMG/M metagenome (GOLD analysis project Ga0126378, IMG submission 92587) | Tropical forest soil microbial communities from Panama - MetaG Plot_23 | ecosystem: Environmental > Terrestrial > Soil > Tropical forest > Bulk soil | place: Panama | collected 2016-02-17 | reverse complement strand
GATGTCATGTCGTTGTAATTCAGGGCGTTGAAGTAGTCATTGCGGACAAATTCATAGGCATCGCCGTGGAACTGTTTGGTTCCGCCCTTGGTTTCGACTTCAATCGTGCCTGAGCCGTTGCGGCCGTACTGAGCCCCATAATTGGAGGTGAGCACTTTGAACTCGGCGATGGCATCGATGCTGGGATAAACGTTCAGCGTGTTATTGCTGCCGTTATCCATATTGTCGCCACCGTCAAGTTCCCAGTTGTTGAATTCGGTGCGGCCTCCGTTAATGCTGTAGTAGATGTTGGAGATGCCGACTGCCGCCTCATCGGGAGCGCCAGGCGCGCTGCTTACACCTGGGACGAGCGTAACGAGCGAGGTGTAATTGCGGTTGTTCAGTTCAAGCTGGGTGATCTGCTTGCCGGTGACCGTGCCGGAGAGATCGGAGGACTGTGTCTCGACCTGAGCCACGGCCGTGCCCTCAACAATGACTTCAGTTGCCGCGGTGCCGACCTCCATAGCCACATCGACACGAGCCTTCTCCGCCACGTCGAGCTTTATGCGCTTGGCTTGATACTTCTTGAAGCCCGTGGCGGTGACCGAAACGTCATATTCGCCAGCCGGCAAACCCGACTGGTTGTACTCACCGCTGGAGTTGGTCGCCATCTCGCGGTTGATGCCGCGTTCCGGGCTGGCTACAACGACGGTGGCTCCTGCGATGGCAGCGCCGGAGGGATCTTTCACGGTGCCGGTAATGGATCCCGTAGTCTGGGCCCACGCGGCGGCGCAGAACATCAGCACGAACAACATCCCGAACAGCACACGAGAAGATTTCATGGTGAACCTACCCTCATTTGACGCGCGGTCTTGCGCCGCGCCTGAATCGATCGGCGTTGCCTTCGAGCCCCATGGCTCGATTTCACTGGTTGCAAATTTCCCGTGGCGGAGTGAGACCCGGAGACGGGTTATTAAAACGTATGAATAGTGCGTTTGCGTTATGTCATCTGTCAAGAAAAATCGAGGCCCAATTTTCGCGGAAACGTTTCCATGAACCAAATTCATTCCCTCTGCACGTTTCGCCCTAAAATGTTCACACCGCGCTCCGGGTCGACTCGCGCACCACCAACTCGGGTGCGACCTTGCGATGGCGGGGAGTTGCCTCCCGCTTTTCAAGGACGGCGTTGATGCCATCGAGTACCACCCCGACTGCGGAGGCGCCCATGGTTTCCATCGGCTGGCGCACTGTGGTCAGCGATGGCGTGTAAATCGCCGACGTCGCGACGTCATCGAATCCAATCACCGAACATTGCTCGGGCACCCGAACGCCCGCGCGGCTCAGGGCGCGAATTGCTCCAAACGCGCTCATGTCATCGAAAGCCAGGATCGCGCTAAACGATCGCTTCTGGCGCAGGAGTTCTTCCGTCAGCTTGTAGCCGTTTTCGAAGCTGGAAACAGGATCGCGCGATTCCGGCATATCGACGACCAGGCGCGTATCGAGTTCCAGACCGGACTCTTTCGCAAAGTTGCGAATCCCCCGCCATCGCGGGGAACTGTCGGTCAGGGCCTTGGGGCCGCGGATGATGGCGATCTTGCGATGTCCGAGCGAATGCAAGTGCTCAATGGCGATATGGCCGCCCAGTTCGTTGTCGACGATGACGGAACTGATGGAATCCGTCTTCAGCTCGCAGCCAATCATCGCCGTCGGGATGCTGCTTTTCTCGAGATCGGCTAGCAGGTTGATATCGAGGAACACCCAGTTGGCGATGACGATCAGGGCCTCGATGCGGCGGTCGAGCAGCATCTCCAGGTAGCGTTCGAAACGGCTGCCTTCGTTGTGCACGTCGGTGAGGATTGGAAGATACGATGCCTGGTACAGCGTGTTCTCGATGCCGCGCAGGATCAGGGTGCAGAACGGGTCGGTCATGTCGAAGACCATGACGCCGACCGTGTGGCTGCGCTTGCTGCGCAGCGAGCGGGCAAACTGGTTGGGACGGTATCCGAGCTTCTCGGCGGCACGCTCGATTTTCTTCTTCGTCGCCGCAGGGATATAGCGCGCCAGGGGCGCGTTGTTGAGCACTATGGATACGGTGGTCGAGGAGAACCCGCTTTCCTTGGCCACATCTCGGATCGTTACCATACGTAAAGTTTCAAAACGCCAAGTTTCAAGGTTTCAACGCTTCAATGTTTCAAAGTTTGGCGAACACCTGTGCACCTTAACATGCGGTGCTCGAAATCAATTTGTCTCGTGTTGTTCATGCGCTTGAATTTCCAGCGAATGCTGGCGGACACTACAGCAAAGAGTTATGCCAGTGTCAAGCGCACGGATCACATCGATGATCTCCGTTTTGCTTCTGGCCTCAACGCATGGGGTGGCGCAGAGCCCTCATTCAAGCGCTGGACACCGAAGATCGACTGACACCAGAACTGCGGATCCAGCTTTGATTTTTCAACGTGGGGAGCAGGCCCTTAAGGAGAATAACCTAGGAGCGGCGGAGAGCGATTTCCGACAAGTGCTCGCGGTCGATCCGCGCGCGGGCGCCGCTTATGCCAATCTCGGAGTGGTGTACATGCGGCGGAAGCAATGGTCGAAGGCCCTGGAATCGCTGCACAAAGCCCAGGAATTGATGCCGAATGTAGCGGGGATCCGGCTGAACATCGGGCTGGCGTACTACCGGCAAAATGAGTTTCTGAAGGCGATTCCTGCGTTTGAATCGGTGGTGCGGGAGCAGCCCGACGCGGCGCAGGCGCGTTATCTGCTGGGGCTCTGCTATTTTTTTGCCGAGCGCTGGAATAACGCGGCTACTACCCTGGAACCCTTATGGACACAGGAATCGGACAAGCTGCCGTACTTGTATGTGCTGGCCAATGCGGCGCATCGCGCCGGACACACGGAATGGGACGACCGCGCCTCCGCGCAGCTGCTGAAAATCGGCAATAACTCCGCTGAATACCATCTCTTCGCCGGGAAATATCATCTCAATCGCGAGGAATACGACTTGGCGATTGGTGAGTTCGAAGCGGCGGCGAAAGTGAATCCTGCGCTGCCCTTCTTGCACTTCAATCTCGGGGTCGCATATCTCAGGAAGCAGGACTACACCCGGGCGCGGGAGGAGTTTCTGAAGGATCTGGCAATCCAGCCCGATTTGGCCCTGGACTACGACCAACTGGGAGAGGTGTATTGGCAGATGCAAGACGATGGCAATGCAGAGAAAAGTTATCGGGAGGCCATTCGGCGGGACCCGCGTCTGGTCACTTCTTATCTGGGGTTGGCGAAGATCTATCAGCGCCAGCAGAACTACGATGCGGCCCTGGCCGAGACCGCGAAGGCTCTGAAACTGGATCCGGAACGGACCGAGGCGCATTACATCCGAGGTCAGGCGCTGCTACATCTGGGCCGCAAAGAAGAGGCGAAGAAGGAGATGGCCGCGGTTGCCAGCCAGAAGAAGGAATCTACCGTACCCTCTCCGGAGTTAATGCAGGATACGCAGTGATACACTTGGGGCGCCGCGCACGAACTTCCTTCAGCATGTCGCTATCCGCCGTTCCGGCAGGAGGTAAGAAATCATGAAACGCTTTTTGAAGATTGTAGGCATCGTGATTGCGGTGCTGATTGTCATCGTCATCGTTCTACCGTTTGTCATCGACGCCAACACGTTCCGCCCGAAACTGGAATCGGAGGCCACGGACGCTCTGGGGCGGCAAGTGAAAGTCGGCAATTTGTCGCTCTCGCTGCTGTCGGGCGGGATCTCGGCGGACAATATTTCCATCGCCGACGATCCCCAGTTCAGCAAGAGTCCGTTCGTGCAGGCGAAATCGCTGAAGGTTGGCGTGGAAATGCTGCCACTGATCTTCTCGCGCACGCTGAACGTCACAGAAATCACCCTCGAGCAACCGCAGATCAATCTCGTGAAATCGACGAACGGCGACAAATGGAATTTTTCCAGCCTGGGGGGGAAGAATGCGTCGGCGCCACCGAATAACCAGGCCAAGACTTCTGCGAATTCGTCGAAGCCTTCACCGGAACAGACCGCAGCGAGCGAGAAGAGTTCCGGCAGCAGTAACCCGAACCTGACTGTGGCTAAGTTGAACGTGAATGATGGAAAGCTGACGGTATCGAATGCGAATTCGTCACAGCCGCAGCGGGTGTATGACAAAGTTAATATCGAAGTTAAAAACTTCTCCTTTACTTCGTCGTTTCCGTTCTCGATGACGGCCAATACGCCTTCGGGCGGAAACATGAAATTGTCGGGAACGGGGGGACCGATCAATCCGGAGGACGCTGCGCGGACACCGCTGAATGCCAAGATCTCGGTGCAGCACGCGAATCTGGCCACCTCGGGATTCCTTGATCCGGCGTTGGGCATTGCAGGCATCGCCGATCTGGATGGCACCCTGGTTTCCGACGGACATCAGGCGAAGGTGAATGGCACGGTGCGGGCCACGAATTTAGTGGTCGTGAAGAAGGGCTCGCCAGCCGGGCGTCCGGTCGACGTGAAGTTCGCTGTCGCGCATAACCTGGTTGCGGAAACGGGCAACATCAACCAGTGTGATGTCTCCATGGGACAGGCGGTTGCGCACCTGACGGGCTCTTACAATGCGCATGGAAAAGTCACATCAGTCAATCTGAGACTGGTGGGCAACGCCATGCCGGTGGATGACCTGGAAGCCATGCTCCCGGCAGTTGGAGTGGTATTGCCTCCGAAGGCAACTCTTAAGGGCGGCCATTTGAACATCAACGTGGACAGTTCCGGACTGGTTGACAAACTGGTTAGCACCGGAAACGTCAAAATGGAGAATACCCAGCTGGCGAATTTCAACCTTGGCGCGAAGCTGGGTGCCGCCCTCTCGGCGCTTTCGGGAAAAGCCAGTACCGGCAACGACACAACCATTCAGAATTTCAGCTCCGATGTGAGGATGTCTCCGGCCGGCACCGAGGCGAACAACATCAACCTTACCGTGCCCGCCATTGGCGTATTGACCGGCGCCGGCACCGTGAGCCCGTCGAATGAACTCGCTTTCAAGATGAAGGCTGACGTGGCAGGCGCGGGGATTCCGTTCGGAGTGACGGGAACGGCACAGGATCCGAAGTTCACTCCAGACGTGAAGGGGATCGCCGGCGGGCTGCTGCAGGGATATTTGAACCAGGAGAAAGGCACCGGGCAGCAGCAACAGCAGAATCCCATTAACAATGTGATGGGCCTGTTTGGGAAGAAGAAGCAGCCGCCGAAATAGAGCAGGCGGCAGGCCTTCGGCTCCCGGCCTCCACTTCCGGCTTCGGGCTTCTCGACTCTGCGCGAGTCGGAAGCCCTTTTTTGTGCGGCTCGGTCGTGCAGCTTTCGTTGGCCGGCATGCGTTCGCCTGTGTACTCGCAGTCTGCCTTCTGCGGCGACCATTCCGTGAGGTACTCCCCCGGCCTCTGACGCCTGACGCCCGACGCTGCTGCATTTACTGTCGGGAATATTTCTTTTAATATGGTGAAACTGTGCCAGACGCGATTTCCGCGGGACTGCAACGCTACTCGATCGGGGAAAAGCTGCGTACGTTGCGGCTGCGAAAAAACGTGGGGCTGGTCGAGCTGAGCAAGCATACGGGGCTTTCGGCGGCGCTGCTTTCCAAACTCGAACGGGGGAAGCTGTTTCCTACCCTTCCCACGCTGTTGCGGATTGCGATGGTGTATTCGGTGGGCTTGGATTATTTCTTCACCGACGAACGCAAGCGGCGGGTGATCAGCATCGTGCGCAAGCAGGATCGGGTGCGCTTTCCCGAGCGTCCCGGGACGCAAGATGTTCCCTACTATTTCGAGTGCCTCGATTACAAGGCGAATGAACGGAAGCTTAGTGGTTATGTCGCGGAATTCCAGGAGTTCGCGCATGAGAAGCAGCGGCCGCATCAGCATCCCGGCGTGGAATTGCTGTATCTGCTGAAGGGTTCGTTGACCATCAAGATTGGCCGCGAGGAATTCCAGCTTGAGGCCGAAGACGCGGTCTACTTCGATTCAGCGGTGCAGCACAGCTATCACCGACGAGGGCCGAAACCCTGCACCGGGGTCATCGTGACAGTCCCATAAGGACATTGGCGAAACTGCTGAAATTACAGCATTTTCCCAGCGTACGGCGTGCCCAGGTAACCTTAGTTTCATTGACAAGACCATTGGGGAACCCCATACTTTCGCCTAAGCTTCAAAAATCCTAAATTTTGCTGAGCTCGGGCCATCGGCGCATTGTCGTGCGGTTTCTTAGTGGTGGCTCCAAGTCTTTCCCCCGCAAAAGAGATTAAAGGTTGATTCCAGGAGGAGTGTTGTGTCCAAACCTTCAATTCCCCAATATCGGATGCCTGCCGCGCGAAAAGCTGCTGTTGCCGTTCTAACGCTGGCGGTCGCCGGGTGCGCTGTCACCTTCTCCGCATTCCACGCCAAAATTGCACATACCCCTCGTGCAGGCAGCAAAGGACCGCAAGCTCCCGGGCTCAATGCGGAACAACGCGGACGCGTTCGCGCCAGCCTCGACGCGCTGCCGCTGGGCTTCGAAGCAAACCAGGGTCAAACCGATCCGCAGGTGAAATACACGGCACGCGGAAACGGATACTCGGTGTTCCTGACGGCGAATGACACGGTGTTTGCCATCAGCTCGGCGAAGCGCAGAACACAATCCTCACCCGTCCCGAGTGCGCACGCGCCGCAGCACGCATCCGACAAGGTTGAGAGCGCAAGCATTGATATGAGGCTGGTCGGCGGAAACGCCAATCCGGCAATCACCGCCGGCGATGCGCTCCCCGGCGTCGTGAACTACTACGTCGGTAGCGACTCGAAGAATTGGCACACGGGGGTCAAGCAGTACTCGTCGGTCTCGTATGGCGACGTGTATCCCGGCGTGAACATGGTGTTCCACGGCGCGCAGCGCCAACTGGAGTTTGATTTTGTCGTAAGCCCCGGTGCCGATCCCAAGGCAATCGCGCTGGGCTTCAAAGGCGCGCGCAAGCTGGAGACAGACGCTTTCGGCAACCTGGTGCTGAATTCGTCGGCCGGCGACGTCGTGCTGCACAAGCCGGTCGCGTATCAGGAGAAGGATGGGAAGCGGGAGATCGTGGAAGCGGCCTTTACGGTCAAAGACAGAAATGAAGTGGCACTGCATGTCGGCACGTACGATCGCGGGCGGGAGTTGGTGATTGACCCATCGCTGAGCTACGCGACCTATCTCGGCGGAGGTGGAGAGGATGATGCGTACGGCATCGCGATCGACAGCAGTGGGGACGTGTATGTGACCGGGGAGACGAAGTCCACAAATTTTCCGAAGTCGGCAAGTCCCTACCAGTCAAGCAATAAAGGCAACGACGACGTTTTTGTAAGTAAAATTGCGGCGGATGGGTCCGGCCTTGTTTATTCGACCTACATTGGCGGGACTGGCGATGACAGCGGCAACGCCATTGCAATTGACGCTTCGCTGAACGTGTACGTAGCAGGAGGAACTACAAGCACAGACTTCCCCACTCAGGGCCCGCTTCAGGGCAGCTCTAAAGGTGGTGTTGACGCATTCGTCCTCGAACTGGCATCGAACGGTGGTTCTCTGGTATTCAGCACCTATCTGGGCGGGAGTTTGACTGACGTCGCTGCCGGAATTGCCGTCGACACGTCAGGCGTGTATGTCGTGGGCTCTACCGGTTCGACAGATTTCCCGACCACCCCCGGTTCATTTCAAACCGGTAGCGGCGGAAGCTCCAACGGCTTTGTTACCAAGTTGAACTCGGCGGGCAATGCTCTCATTTACTCCAGCTATCTGGGTGGCAGCACGCAAGACTCCGCGACTGCAGTTGCGGTCGACTCGTCAGGGAATGCGTACGTCACTGGCATCACGGCCAATGCAAGTTTTCCGACGACACCGGGAGCGTTTCAGACCATCTGCGGCACCGGGTCGAACTGCAATGGCGGCCTGACGGATGCGTTCGTAACAGTTTTCAATTCTTCGGGATCGGGCCTGGTCTATTCAACATTTCTCGGCGGGGAGGCCAATGACGAGGGATTGGCAATTGCGGTTGACGTCGCCAAAGACGCTTACGTTACGGGGCTGACACTGTCTAGCCACTTCCCAGTGCAATCCGCGCTTCAGGGAACGTCCGGTGGCAATCAAGACGCCTTCGTCACGGAATTGAAATCCGATGGGAGTGGCCTGGTTTACTCGACGTATCTTGGCGGTTCCGGAGATGAGGCCGGCACGGGTATCGCACTAGACGGAAGCAAGAACGCTTATGTAACTGGCCAAACCAGCTCGTCAAACTTCCCAACAGCAGCAGCGACCCAAGGCAGTCTGGCTGGGGGCAAGGACGCTTTCGTCACTGAGGTCAGCGCGTCCGGTTCTTCCCGGCCATTCTCCACTTATCTTGGCGGGACACTGGACGAAAATTCGAGCGTCGCCAGCGTGAGTCTCGGTCCTATTGGCGCCATCGCCGTTGACAGCGCCGGCGCCAACATATATGTGGCAGGAAATACCTTCTCCACCAACTTCCCCGCTACGAGCGGATCTTTCCAACTAGGCTTCGGTGGGAGCGTCGATGCGTTCGTAGCGAAATACTCGACAGGGTCCACTTCCAACGCCAATTTCACGGTCACAAATGGAACTCTGTCCAACACGTCAGGTCATGCGGGAGTGTCGGCGACTTCGACGATCACGGTCACTTCCACGAACGGCTTCAATTCAGCGGTGGCACTTCAGTGCACAGTGTCGCCGGCTGTAACGAAGGGCCCAACATGCAGCTTGGATAAATCGAGTGTGACGCCACCGGCTAACTCAACCACAACAGCAACGCTCAGCGTAGCGACGACGACGGCCAGCGCACGGCTCGCGCATCCCGCGAACCGTCCGGGCTCTGGCGTAGTGTATGCACTCATCTTCCCAGTATTCGGCGTCGCGCTATTGGGTGCCGGTATTGAGAAATCGAGACTCCGCCGCAAGAAGCTCATGGGATTGTCGATTCTGGGATTGGCTATGACCTGCCTGCTAATCCTGCCTGCCTGCGGTGGCAGCAACAACAACAATGGAGGCGGGGGCGGCGGAACGCCAACAGGGTCTTATACGATCACGGTGACTGGCACGAATGGCAGCAACGTCGTGACCGGCACCCCGGCGCTTACGCTCACCATCAATTAATCACCTGAGTTGCGGCCGCCTTCTTCGCACGAAGGCGGCCTTTCTTCTTTCTAAATGTGATTCATCCCAAGTGGCCGCTTTGAAGGGCAGACAAAGGTTTAAGTATTTTCAGAAATTGATGTGACCAAGGCTGTTTCCTCGGCGCGCAAAGCTGTGTTGAGATTTCGTCCCTTCGGGACTTTCTCGACAGTTTCAGATTAGCCAGGGCTCACAGTCTGGGCTAACACATTCCGCCGCTACGGGCTGCGGCTTTGGCGCTCAGCGCTTCAGTGGCTTTTTTGATGGCAGTTTCTCACGCACACACTTAGGGCCGCGTCGCCGCCAAAATCGCTTGATTCCACAGATATGAATTAATCCCCTCTGGGGGTCTCGCGGATTTTTAGCCTCTGGTCGCGTTGTTCGAGGAGGCGGTTGATTTCGTCGACGAGGTTCATCAGTTTGGCGGGGTCCTGCTCTTTAGAGGCCTGCTCGCAGAGTTCCATCCAACGTTCTTTCGACTGCTCGTGCATTAATACTAGCCCGGAGAGAAACGGTAAATAAGGAAAGCCGCCAGCACTGGAATGTTGCGCGATTGTGCGCCACTTTGATTTGCCGTAACGCTCACGGCTTGATGGACGGGCGGTATAAAAACCCAGGAGCGCCCACCGAATGGTGTGAGTCCGAACCCATCTTGCGGGATGGTAGTTTGGGAACCAAAAGTTTAAGGCCAAGGGTATTGATCCCGAGACCTTGAACCGCACTTTTAAGTAAACACGGAGCCGCACTGGCTGCGGGCAGTGTTTTGCACTGGCTGACCTCACACCATCGGCGCATGCTTCGCGATCTCTGTGCCGCGAAGCGGAGGCACAGGAAAGGGTGGTGCAGGTGGCACTCCCGCCGGCACCTTACAGCCTCACTGTGAGCGGTGCTGCTGGCG
>Ga0126378_10005249_pt1 | contig 10041 bp, 15 predicted proteins | sample PanSoiMetPlot_23_FD_92587 | JGI IMG/M metagenome (GOLD analysis project Ga0126378, IMG submission 92587) | Tropical forest soil microbial communities from Panama - MetaG Plot_23 | ecosystem: Environmental > Terrestrial > Soil > Tropical forest > Bulk soil | place: Panama | collected 2016-02-17 | reverse complement strand
GGGTGGCGAGGAACGCCGTCGGTGAACAGGCCCTCGCTAAGCCACAGGGTGCCGATGAGGTGATTGAGCAGGTCCCGGACGGTCCACTCGGTGCACGGGGTTGGCGCGTCCGTCTGGTCAGGGGGTACCGACTTAACGATCGGGGCGGTCAATGCGATGGCACGCTCGAAGGCTTCGTAGAGCTTCATGGATTCCCTCCGGGCCAAGCAGGTTCGTAGGATCCGACACTAGTACAACATCTCAGTTGCGCAAGTATCTAATTGCGCAAATCTTCGATTGCGAAAGGTGTCGGTTGCGAAGGAGGCATGGGCTCAAGCCGGGATGCTGACCGCTGTGACGAGCAGATCCCGAGCCGCGATCCAGTTCGCCTCTAGCTGAGCGAGTGACCGCTCGCCGGCCACAGTGAATGGCTCCCGTACGCGAACGCTGAATCGAAGCTCGTCGGGGCACAGACTGACCGTGAAGTCCCCGCACATCATCGGTCGACCTGTCAGCTGGAACCACGCTTTATACGCCGACTCCTTAACGCTGAAGAGCAGCCGGTCCCAGCTCACGTGCGGCGTCCCAGTCATCAGGTCGGCCAGCCAGCCACGCTCGGACGGCGTAGCGACATCATCGATCAGGCCGGCAGGCAGCGGCCGGTCAGGCTCGGCATCGATGCCAATCGCCAGCACGTCGCCAAGCCAGGCGGCAGCACATGCCCGGTAGCCGGCACAATGCGTGATGCTGCCGACCACGTCGGCCGGCCAGAGTGGCTCGCCTCGTGGGCCGGGCACTATCGGCGCGGCGGCCAACCCGAGCGTCGCGAGCGCCGCACGCGCACAGGCCCGGCCGGTGGCGAACTCGGCGCGCCGCTCCGCGCACGCTCTCGCCATTGCCGCTTCTTCGGCAGCGAACAATAGCGCGTCGTCGACGTCGCAGAACACCTCCGCGGCGGCCGTCTGCGGCGGCAACAGCGGAGCCAGCAGGCTGACCACGGTCAGCCGTCAGCCGCGGTCAATGCACGAACGACTAACGGGAACACGGCGTCTGCGCGCTCGGCTAGCTCCGCCTCGGTCAGCAACTGGACCGGATGTTGGATGTAGAGCATGCGGCTCGCCGGCATTGCGAGCAGTCGCGCTTGCTCGATCGCTTCGTCGGCAAACGGGGACGTGGCGATGCCGACCGAGGGGACACCACGGCGCTCCAGGTGAACGAGGTCGCACACACTGCACGACGTGCACGAGCCTCAATCCGCGAGAGCCTCGACGACGGCGTCGGAGATGCTGGTTATGTGGTCGATCAACTCGAGCGCGGCTGGCTTGGAGAAGATCTCCTTGGTCTCGCGTGTCGTGACAGCGCCGTCGGACCGCAAGTGAGTCTCGATCCGATCGAGAAATTCGGCGCCGCGGTTCTTCCGAATGTCCAGCAGCGTGATCCGCAGGCCACTGAGCTGTCCCAGGCGCGGCGCGAGCGGCACCTCTGGCCTGACGCGGTCGTCGAACGGGCTAACATACCCGGTCACCGTGCTGCTACCTCCGCCGAGACAATCTGCGATCCCATCCCCGTGCATGGGCCTAGGACAGCAGAGTAACGTCCGGCTTCGCCACCAGCCACGAGCAGGATGATTTGCTCGGGTGACCGCCATTTGCGGACTTCGGCGTCCGGGTCTGACCGGTGCACGAAGGGGGTTGTCTCGCCGCGGCTGAGGTCCCTCGCCAGTTTATGTACTGCCTCGAACATGTACTCACGCAGGCGCTGCTTGGTCCAGTGGTGTGCGCGAAACATCTCGGCATGTTCGGGACAGATGATGAAGACCGATGGCTCGGCGAGTGGCCACCAGTTGGTACTCCACGTGCTCGCTGCCGCCCACGCGAGGATGTAAGCGAGATCTTCCGGCGTGCGGCTGCGGTGATCGGAAATCGACAACGGCGCGTCACTACCGATGAGCGTGACGACCGACTGGCCCGGCGCGAAGCCTCGTTCGACGTGCAACGGGGGCCACGGACTGACCTCCTCATCCTCGGCGATACAGAAGCCGATCTTGCCCATGTGACCGAGCGTGGACCGGTCGAGCGCTCCTGGCATAGCGCCCCCGGTCAGCTCGATCATGAGGCGAAGGGCCCGGCCAATCGTCAGGTTTGCTCGGTTACCCGGACCGAGTACGCCCATGCCGCTGTTCAGGCCGAGTTCGTGGCGGATCGGACCGTTGACCACGATCAGCTGCCCGGCCGGCTGGGTGGTGACTGCCTGGCCGTGCACGTTGAACCTGCTGTCGAGCGCCGCCGTCGCGGCTGCCACAACGACGGGGAAGTACGCCGGACGGCAGCCTGCCAGAACCGCGCAGGCGGCTAGGCGCTCCAGCGTTGCCTCGCCCATGGCAGGCGGCACAGGCCCGAGCGATGTCTGCGGGAGGTACTTGCCGAGCATCTTTTCGACGCGCTCTTCCGTGGGCGGGACGACAGGCAGGCCATCGGTCCAGCCGCGCTCGAACATCTCCTCGATCTCGTCGTCGTCCGATCGCGCCGTCATCGCGGCCGCGATCTCCGGGTCGAGCGCTGCCTTGGAGGAGCAGCCCGGCTTATGCAGCGGCTCCGTTGCCGTCGGAATCGGAAGCGTGGTGGCCGCCATCTTGGCGGCCCGCTGGATCAGTAGTGCGATCGCCGCGTGGTCCCAGCCAATAACGCGGTCGTTGATGAGTCCCTGTCGATCGATGAGGAACGCGGTCGGTACCGAGACGAGGCCGTAGGCCCGCGACGTCTGGTACGGCGGAGGCTGCGAAACCACTCGGCCGGTCCAGCCAGATCGGCGCGCCGTCCGGATTGCCACCTCCAGCGGATCTTCGAACACCGCGGTGCAGCTGACTCCGGACTTCTCCCAGTCCTGGCACAGCGGGCCGAGCTTGCGCATGGCTAGCGCTGAGGTCGGGCACTCCTCGCTGACAAACAGCAGCAGTGCGCAGCCGTTCGCGGTAAGGCTTTGAATGGTCACCGCCTCACGGCCGACGCCGCTGACCGCCAGCGCCGGCGCCAAGCCGACTCCAACACTCTCAGTGCGCTCGTCTGCAGCCACGTACCAGGACTTACCACAGGTGCGCAGCCTGCGACGCCCCTCGATGGGTCAGGAGTGGAAAGAGTAGGGGCCGAACCGGCCCCAGATCACGACGGCCGCAAGAGCGAGCAGCACCACGTTGCCCACGATCATGGGCACCTCCTTGCGGCGCGCGTGCGTAATAGCTGCCCCGATCATCACGATCACCAGCCCCACGGCGGCAAGCGGCACGAGCACGGGAGCAATGCCGAGCGCGGCCGGCAAGATGAGCCCGATGGCGGCGAGCACCTCGAGCGCGCCGATCGTCTTGACGGTGCGCGCTGAGAAATCGTCTGTCCAGCCCATACCAGACGCCGCCAGCTTCTCCTTCGGCTGACTGAGCTTCGTCAGGCCGGCGGCAAGGAAACCCGCGGCGAGCACGCTCGCGATGATCCACAGGACTACGTTCACACCTGCTCCTGGCATCTATGCTTACTTCAATCGTTAAGTCAAACGTAAGGCAGATGACTTAAACATGCAAACGATTCGCTGCCTTGATCACTTGCAGAGTTAAGTTACGATTAATGGGTGGAGGCTACGCACGACCCGCGCTGGCTGAGCCCCGAGGAAAGGCAAACCTGGCTCGCCCTCGTCAGCTTGCTGATCCGGGTGCCAGCGGCGCTCGACGCGCAACTGCAACGTGATGCCGGGATCAGCCACTTCGAGTACCAGGTCCTTGCCGGGCTGTCGGAGGCCCCGTGCCGGACGCTGCGGATGAGTGTGCTCGCGATGCTCGCGGAGGGATCGCTCCCGCGGCTGTCCCAAGCGGTCAACCGGCTTGAAAGGCGCGGCTGGGTGCGGCGGACGCCAGATCCCGCCGACGGCCGCTACACGCTGGCGATCCTCACCGACGAGGGCTGGGCCAAGGTGACCGAAACTGCGCCGGGGCACGTCGAGGAAGTACGCCGCCTCGTCTTCGATCCACTGACCAAGGCCCAGACCCGGCAGTTGCGTAACATCGGTCGACGCGTGATGACGGCCATCGATCCGGCCAACCCGTGCCTCGCAGACCGGCCGTTCCCTGCGTCATTTGCCGAGGATTCAACCGAGTGACATCGCTAGCTGATCCGGCCGTTCCGGCGGGCTAGGAATCTCACAGCGTCAGTGCTCGCAGCGCCAGTGCGCTCACTTCGGGTTCCAGGCCGCCTGGCATGGCGGCCGAGCGCAGGCGGCGAGCCGCGATTACTGACAGCAGCAGCCAGGCCGCTGCCTCTGGGTCGATGTCGTCACTGATGGCCTCGTGCGCCCTGGCGTGCCGAATCAGGTCGGCGAGATGGGCGGCGACGGCGCTGACGGCGACGCGAGTTGCCTCAGTTAGCTCAGGCTGGGCCGTCAACGCCGCAGCATCGGCGAACAGCACTCCGTAGGCTGCGCCGAGATGCGAGCTGCCGAGATATGGGCCGGTCGAGTGCGTAACGGGATGATCCGGCTTAAGGTGCCGGGTCGCGCCCAGCACATGGGCCAGCAGGGCCGGTGCTCCACCGGGTCCCGCCGCCAGTTCGTCGAGCGATGCCCGGGCATCAGCCGCGGCTCGATCGAGGACCACGGCGAACAGCCCAGCCTTCGAGCCGAAATTCTGGAAGATGACGGGTTCGGTAACTCCGACCCGCGCGGCGACGTCCGAGACCCTCGCGGCCTGGTAACCAGCGGCCGCGAACACCTCGATCGCGGCGCGAATAATTGTTTCTCGCCGCTCGGCCGCAGGCAGCCGGGTCCTGCCCTGGTGCTCACGACCCTGGCCGCCGTCCGCCTCGGAACTCTCGCTCATCTTGCCTCGGTAACTTAGTAGCCACTAAGCTTAGTCGCAACTAAGTTACCTTATCTTGGGAGGCTGCGATGCACGATGCTATGAGGCGACTGCACGGCGGTAGGCCAGGCCAGGGCACGACGCTCGATCACTTCCGCCTGAACGAACTGGTGAGCCAGGTTGCGTTCGGCGGGCGACGCGGCCGGGTCTACCGGCAGGTCGTCTCCCTGTCCGGTGCCCAGCCCGGTGATGCGGTTCTGGACATTGGGTCGAGCAGCGGCTACCTGGCGCGCAAGCTAGCCGATGCTGTCGGACCCAGCGGATCGGTCAGGGGAATTGATCCTTCGAAAGCAGCGATCGCGCACGCGCAGCGCCGCGCCCTTCCGACCATGAGCTTCAGCGTGGGTGTCGCGCAGGATCTCGACGTGCCGGATCGATCGATCGACGTCGTGACCTGCACTCTCGCGCTGCACCATGTACCGGCGCGGAAGCGGCAGACGGCACTGGACGAGATGTTCCGGGTGACTAAGCCCGGTGGGCGGCTCTTGGTCGCGGACTTCGACCCGGCCCGGCGGCCGTTGCCGCTGCATCCTGGCGGGAACCGGATGCGGCGCGCTGCTGCCACAGTCGCTTCGCTAGCACAGCTTGCCACCACAGCCGGGTTTCAGGTCGAGTCGAGCGGCCGGCTCCCGGTGCTCCGGTACGTTGTAGCCGTTCGCCCCGTACCAGCCGCTGGGTAATAGCAGCGAACGACGATAGCCGCGGCATGTCGCGACTGTTAGGCTTCGTCATCCTGCCGGAGCCTGGCGTCGCATGCGGGAGGCGAGTGTGAGGGTCGCAACAGCCGTAGCGAGCGTTGCGCCGCTGCCCGGTTTTTTGCAGCCAGTAGCTGGCCCGCTGGATCACTACGGTTACTGGGCGATCGCCCTGCTGCTGCTGCTGGAGAACATCGGCGTCCCGGTCGTGCCTGGCGAGCTAGCGCTGATTGCCGGGGCAGTCTTCGCTGGCACCGGGCGAGCCGGCCTGAACGTTGTTGTCGTCGGCGTGATCGCCGTGGTGACCAGCTTCGTCGGTGCGGAGATCGGCTACGGCGTTGGCCGTATCGGCGGGCGCGCCGTCGTCTTGCGTTTTGGCCGGTACGCATTCGTTCGAGAGCATCACCTGGACCGCGCGGAGGCGGCCGTCACTAGGTATGGCGGCATCTTGGTGGTGATCGCCAGGTTCATCGTCGGGCTTCGCGAGTTCAACGGGATTATTGCCGGAATCACCGGCATGCAATGGCGCCGTTTCCTGATCTACAACGGCATCGGTGCGGTGGCGTGGGTCACCGTGTGGGTGAGCGCCGGGGACCTGGCCGGGGATCACATCGAGGCCATCTACCGCGACGCGACGCGGTACTTCGCGTACGTGCTTGCGGCCGTCGTGGTCCTGCTGGCTGCCTACATTGCCCGGCGGGTACTGAGCCGCCGTAGGCACCAGCGCCTTGACGCGAGTAACGGCGCCGATATCAGCTAGATCAGCATGTCACTGGAACAGATATCGTTAGCTGTACAGGCCCGAAGTCACCTACGAGAAATGTGTGGGTGGAACGATCATGCGGGCGCGATTCAGGGCGTTGCCAGCCGCGGCTGCAGCCCTGCTGGCCGCGGCTGTGGTACTCAGCGCGTGCTCGCGAGCAGCGCCCGCGCCCAAAGGTGCCAGCAACTCAATCCACCGGCGCGGCGTCGGGCACCATGTGGTGACGGCCGTTGAGAGTGGCAGCGGGACCAGCGGTTCGATGACGGTGACCGACCCGTTTGCGGCTGGGTCGAAGCTAAAGCGCTCCGAATACCACCTCCATGACGGATATTCCAAAGTCGTGATCTTCCCGCGTGGCACAGTCGTCGTGGCGGAGGACATCGCCATCTGCGGCCACGCGGGCCAGCGCTTCCCGGACATCGGATTCGTCGGCACCGGCCTCACCTGCAAGCCGGTGCTGCATGCCACCGAAGTCTTTTATCACCAGCACGTTGGCGACCTGATCGGCCGGTTCAGGCCCCGTCGGAACGTGGAAGTGACTGAGGTCGCCCAGGGCAGCGGCCCGTACCTCACCGTCGGGCACATCGACCACGGGGCGCTCATGAGCGTGGAGTGGTACTGGACGAACGGGGAGCACCTGACGGTGAACCTCCGCGGCGACGTGCTCGTTGACCACATCAGCGTGATCACGAGTGGTGGACGGCTCGGGGCGACCGTGACCCGGCACCTGTGACGGCAAGTGAGGAGGGAGGTCGCCGGATGGAACTGACTGTGCTCGCAGTTCCGGACTGCCCGAACGCTCCGCTGCTGGCGGAGCGGCTGGCCGACATTGTGATGGGGTTGCCCGACGTGACAGTCAAGCGGCAAGTGGTATCCGAGGAAGCTGAGGCACTCCGTCACCGGCCGACCTGCGCCAAGCACTACAGCGCGCCGGGCTCTTGGTATAGACAGAAGGAGGAGGTAAGTCGTGCAGGTCGATGTCAGCACAGCGGCAGCTGAATTCGTCCGAGACCGCGGCGGACAGCTGTGGGTCTGGGTAGCGCACCCACGGGTGCGCTGCTGCGGAACCACCGCCTACATGTACGCGGCGACCCAGCCGCCGCCAGGCTTAGCCGGGTTTAGCGCGGTCCCGCACGACAGTGTCGTGCCATACGACAGCATCGAAGTCCTGTTCCGCGCTCCCGGTGGCAGGGCTCCCTCGGTGCTGGAAATTGGCCTGCGGGGCCGGCGCCGACCGCACGTCGAGGCGTACTGGGATGGCTGCATTTATCCCATCTGAGCGCGGCGTTTCGCTTCGGTTTGGATGCTAGCGAAGGAGGCGCGAACCGCGCTTTCCCACGCCCTGGCCACCTGCTCGCCCCACCACTGCCCGGCGGCCCCGAAGTCAGTGCCAAGCTCCCCGGTGTACTCCAGCGCCGTAAGGCCATCGCGTTCGGTCAGCGTGAACTCCTCGACGACGTGCGGCACCGGCCCGCGAATCAGCCGGAAACTGACCTTGTGCGGCCGATCGAAGGTGACCGTCTCGACGGTGGTTGCTGTGAGTCTGCCGCCGTGCACGGGGGTGTAATGCTCGGCGAGTACCATGTTCTCGCCCCGCTCGACCACCCGCAGTTTGTCAGCCATGGCACGCGGTGTCCGGCCCAGGTAGGGTGCCGCGATCACGTCGAAAACCGTGCCAGCCGGAGCCGCAACGTCGACGCGGATTGGACCGAGCGGGCGGACCCGGCGACCCCAGCCAGTGTCGACCGTTAGCTTGCCGGTGACCACCAGGTAGTAGAGCGCTGCAGCTCCGCCGGCGACCCCCGTTGCCTTCGTCAATGTGCCTCGAACCATGCGGCCCAGGTTACGTTGAATATCGGTGGGTGATTCTGTGCAGAGCGACCGCCAACTTCTGGAACCTGCGCGCCGAAGCGCAGCGGTGCGGCGGCGGCTGACCCAGCGGCTGCCGGATCGCACGCCGTCTTTCGATCGCGTCGTACGGATTGCGGTGAACCTCGCTGGAGCGGCCCTCGCCGCGTGGTTCGCGAAGGCCAGCATCGAGTATTTCGTCCAGACACATCGCCTGATCGGCGGCCTGTTCTGCGTCGAGCAGGCGTGGTTTGTTGTCGCCTTCCTGATTCGCCGCCCGGCGAGCGCCGTGAGTCAGCACTTGACGAGTTGGCTGCTCGCGGCTGGCGGCACCTTTGGCGGCCTGCTGCTGCGCCCCGCGGGAGTGCACGACATCTGGGGTGTCCGCGTCGGATTCGTGCTCCAGGTGGCCGGCCTAGTGCTGGTGATCGGATCCTTGATGGCGCTGGGCCGGTCGTTCGGATTTGTCGCGGCAGACAGAGGAGTCGTGAGGCGCGGGCCGTATGCGGTCATCCGTCATCCCGTGTACGCAAGTTACGTGCTGATCCAGGTCGGCTACCTGCTGCAGGCTGTCTCGTGGCGGAATGTTGCCGTAGTCATCTGCGTGACGGCGTGCAACATCGGCCGGATCAGCACGGAAGAGAAGATCTTGTCTGGCTCAGCCGCCTATCGGAACTACCGCCAGGTCGTTAGGTTCCGGTTCGTTCCCGGCCTGTGGTAACTCGTGCGCTGCCACGGTCGACGGCTACTCACCTCCTGTAGCCTGCCGTTAGTCAAGGCTCGCGAAAGAAGGCGAGGCTGATGGCCGTCCTGCTCGGCCGCCGCGAGACATTCAGTGCCGCGCACCAGTTGTGCGACCCGGATCTCACCGATGAGGAGAACCGGCGTCTGTTCGGGAAGTGCGCGAACCTGCACGGGCACAACTACGCCGTGGAAGTGGTGGTGGCTGGCGAGATCGATGCGGCCAGCGGCTACGTCTTCGACCTGAAGACGCTGGCGGACGTCATCAGCGAGCAGGTGATCCGCGATGTGGATCACCGCAACCTGAACACCGACGTCCCGTGGCTCAAGGGGTGCATCCCGACTGCCGAAAACCTGGCACAGGCGTTCTGGGAGCGGTTGCAGCCAGAGCTTCCCGAGCGGCTGCTCCGGTCGGTCCGAGTCTGGGAGACAGACAAGAACTGGGCCGAGGTCGGTGACCAGTCCTGAGCCTTCGGCCTGGGCGGGCGTGGCGGTGCAGAAGCGGTACACGTCCGCGGACTTGGGCGTGTTCACGCGCGAGGAGGCGAGCCGGTTCGTCCCGTCGGGATGCGGTGACCCGCAGCAGGACGTAACTCTGGCCTGGGAGCTGCTGTATCGACTCGAACCGGAGCTCTACGACCGGTTGGCTACCGCCGAGCGACTTCATCCCAGGGTTGTCGGCTGGCTGCCGCGAGGCGTGGATCAGATCGCTGAGGTGGGCGCGGGCACGGGAAGGCTGACGATGGAGCTGATCGAGCGCGGGCGACACATCGTGGCCGTGGAGCCTGCGCTGCCGTTGCGCCGGATCTTGCGCCGCAAGCTCGCGGCAGCAGACAACGGGAACCGGGCCCGGGTGATCCGCGGGTTTTTCGACCGACTGCCGCTGCCTGATAACTTCGCCGACGTCGTCGTCGCCTGCTCGGCCTTCACCCCGGCGGCGGGGCATGGGGGCGAAGCAGGACTCGCTGAGATGGAGCGGGTGTGCAAGCCAGGCGGGCGCGTGGCCATTATCTGGCCGAATCACCTCGACTGGCTTGCCGACCGGGGTTACCGCTATGTCAGCTTCCCTGGGGACATGTCGGTAGAGTTCGGCAGCTATCAGGAGGCTGTGGAGCTGG
>Ga0126378_10005248_pt1 | contig 10041 bp, 7 predicted proteins | sample PanSoiMetPlot_23_FD_92587 | JGI IMG/M metagenome (GOLD analysis project Ga0126378, IMG submission 92587) | Tropical forest soil microbial communities from Panama - MetaG Plot_23 | ecosystem: Environmental > Terrestrial > Soil > Tropical forest > Bulk soil | place: Panama | collected 2016-02-17 | reverse complement strand
CGTCGAGGTGGCGCTGGCGCTCGCCAGGGTGCCCCGCAGCGACCGGCGAAGCCAGGCGGACCGCCTGATGGCGGAGGTCGGTCTGGCGGATCGCGCAAGCCACCGGCCTGCTCGGCTGAGCGGCGGTGAGCTCCAGCGAGTGGCCATGGCGCGAGCCCTCGCCAACCATCCCCAGGTCCTCCTCGCGGACGAACCGACCGGTAACCTGGACGAGGCCAGCGCCGGGCGGGTAATGGACCTCCTGGAACGCCTGCGTGAGGAGCGCGGCTGCACGTTGGTGGTGATCACTCACAACCCCGAGCTGGCGGCCCGCGCCGACCACCGCCTGCGGCTCACGCGGGGCCGCCTCGTGAGCCTGTGAGCTGGGACGACGCGGCGCTGCTCGCACTGCGCAGCCTCGGCCGGCGCGGTGCCCGAAGTCTGCTCGCGGGCCTGGGTGTAACGCTTGGGACGACGCTGCTGGTTGCGCTCCTGGGCATCGCCGGAACGGCTGACAGCCGGATCGTGAGCCAGCTCAGCCACGGCGGGCCGGCGGCAGCCATCCACGTTGACGACGCCATGCCCGACCCGGCCGGGTACGACAGCGACAGCCTCCGGTCGGGGCCTCATCGTGACCTGGGCGACGATGCCGTCGCTGCCATCCTCCGGGCCCCGCATGTGACCTCCGTGGTGCCGTTCCTGTCGTCCTCGGCACTGGTCGTGCCGTGCCCCGGCATCACACCCGGTTCGCCCGACGCGCCGGTCCCGTGCCGGCAGCCCGTAGACGGCTACTTCGGCGCCCTGGTCGGCACCGATCTGACGCGGTCGCGGGACCTTCCGATCACTCTGCTGGCCGGGCGCCTGCCCGCGCCTGCCTCTATGACCGAGGTCGCCGTCACCCAGTCATACGTCCAGCGGGTGCACCTCGACGTGAACCACCGGGCGGCCGTTCTTGGCTCGGAGATCGAGTTCGCCACGCCTCAGCTCCTGCCAGGCGGCGGGACGCACTTTCGGGGCCGCTGGTATCGGGCCGAGGTTGTAGGCGTTGTCGCCCAAACAGTCGACGGCGGCGACTTCCTGGTGCCGATCCGGCAGACACAGGTGGCGCGGCAGTGGGCTCTGGCGGGCGCGGAGAGCCGGACGCTACGACGCCCCACGTCCCCCTACAGCGGCCTGGTGGTGGTCGCGGACAGCCTCGACACCGTTCACGCGGTGCGCCAGGAGATCTTCGCGATCGGCTACGCCAACAGCGCGCCGGAGCATCTTGTCGCGTCGGTTCAGAAGTACCTGCATGTCGTGGACATCGTGTTGGGCGGCATCGGCTCGGTGGCACTGGCGATCGCCGTGATTGGTGTGGCGAACACGCTCCTCGCGGCCGTCCGCGAGCGCTGGCGTGAGATCGGGGTGCTGAAGGCGCTTGGTGCGGCCGACGCGGACGTCGCACGCTGGTTCCTCGTCGAAGCGGGCCTGCTTGGTGTGGCGGGCGGACTCGCCGGGACGGCCGCCGGCGCCGGGCTGGCAGCCTCGGTCGCGCTGGCAGTCAACCACTACCTGGTCGAGCAGGGTCTGCAGGGGATAGACCTGGGTGGGCCGCCGGTCGGGCTGCTTGTTGGCGCTCCGGTGGCCGCGATTTTGCTGGCGGTGATCGCCGGTGTGGTGCCGGCGCTGCGAGCAGCCCGCTTACCGGTCAGGGAGGCGCTCGGCGGATGAGACTGAAGCCGCTGATCGCCCTGGGTGCCGGACGGCCGCTGCTTCTCACGACCGTAGTCGCGTTGACGGCGTGCGCTGCGAGCTCGCAGGACCCGACACCCGAAAGCCGCCCGGCCAGCGGTCCGCGGGTCGTGTACGTGGCCATCGGCGCCAGCGAGACGGCAGGTGTCGGCACCCGTGAGCCCTATCGCGATGCATTCCCGCAACAGCTGTTTCAGCGCTTCGACCAGACGGCCCTGATGTATGGCTTCGGGCTGCCCGGTGAAACCACAAGCGGAGCCCTGCAGGACGAGCTGCCGGGCGCGCTGGCCGTCCGGCCCACGCTGGCCACGGTCTGGCTCAACGTTGACGACCTGGCGGCTGGGGTGCCGGTCGACGACTACGAGGCCCAGCTTGATGAGATCGTCGCGGAGCTGCGCGGAGCGGGGGCGCGGGTGCTGATCGCCAACACCCCGCACCTGGAACGCATGCCTGCCTACTCGGCGTGCCGGCCGTTTCCTCCGGCAGGATCGCCGAAATGCCCGCTCGGGTCGATCACGCTGCCACCGCCCGACGAAGTGGACGCGCAGGTGCAGGCCTACAACGCCGCGATCGCCAGGGTTGCCGAGCGCAACGGCGCCACGGTGGTCGACCTCTACGCCGCAGGGCAGGTGCCGGAGCAGCACCCGGAGTACGTAAGCAGCGACGGCTTCCATCCCAGCACAACAGGAGCCGCCGCAATAGCCCAGGCGTTCGCGGCGGCGCTGGGATGAGTTCTCAGCCGATCGGACCCCTCACCTGATCTCGAGCGCAGGGCGAGCCCGCGTACCCCCTACGTCGCCGCGCACGACGTCAGGTTCAGCGCGGCGGGCAGGACGACGACCTGGTAGAGGCCACCTTGGGGCTGCAGGTGGACCAACCGGCTTCCATCCGGGCGCCGGTCGGTGCCCGACATGATGGCAGCGCCCGTGACCGCAACGGTCCCTCGAACCTGGCGCGGCACGAAGAGCAACGTCTCCGGTGCGCCGGCCGGCGCGCTCGCGACCAGGTTGAAGAGCCCGGTGCCCGGTTCGTATGAATAGGTCACGTTGCTGGATGTCCCGGCCATTGCACGCGGCCAGACTCGAGCCAGCAGGCGCTCCCGGTCCAGGCGTAAGCAGCCGTTCTGAGGCTTGACGGAAGGATCGCGGGCCACCAGGGGCCGGTCGTACGCACAGCGCTGGTCGCGCTGTCCGTCGTATAGGCCGTCGTAGACGCCCCAGGTGGGTACCACGGCGCAGTTCTGCTTCCACACCCAGAGGATGGCGCCTACACGGTGCCGCTCCTGCGCTTGCAGCTGGTTGGCCAGTAGGATCGCGTCGTCGGCCGGCTGGTTGCCAAGCTCGTCCACGAAGAGCGCCGCCCGCAGCGCCCGCGCTTCGAGCTGGCCGCTGTCGTAGGAGAGTTCGAAGCCGCCGGGCGGGTACGAGGCCCCTCTTGGATCCTGGCCGGCCAGCGCGTCCAGAGTGAACACATGGGTGTACGAGTGGATCGCGTAGACCAGGTTGCCGGCTGAGCTGAAGGGCAGTGGCAGGCTCGTCGGGAAGTCCGTCTGCTCCCGCAGGTGGTCCGGCTCCACGAAGAACAGCTGGGCGCGGTCGCCGATTCCGAGGTCTCGGAAGCCACACGCCGGCACCGCCGGTGCAGAGCTGGGGCATGGGATCCCGTCGCCAGCCCCGGTCAGGGCGTCGAGGACGCGCCTGTAGAAAGGAAACAAGAACAGGTCTTCGAACAGCGGCGGAGGCACGAAGCCGGGCCAGGGCTCGTTGAATATGCCGTACCCGGCCACGGTGCTGCTGTCCTTGAAGCGGCGCACCAGAGCCGCCAAGGCACCTATGTAGTGATCCTGGAGGCCACTCCCCGGTGCTTCGCCGGTTGGCCCGGCGACCTGGCGATTGAGCCAGAAGCTGTTGAAGGCGGCGAACACCGCGGGGTTCAGCTCGCGCTGGCCGAAGAAGACCTCGGAGGGCCAGAAGTCCGTGATCACGGCCCATGGCGGCGCCCCGGAGAGCTGGTTCAAGCTGGTCGGTGCCCCGCCCGGCAGCGGAGGCGGGGAAGGCCGGGCCAAGTAGCGCGAGTAAGCGTTTTCGTGCATGTCGAGGATCACGTAGATCCCTTCTTGGCCTGCCCACCCGACCACCTGAGCGATGCGGTCGAGATAGCGGCGGTCATACTTGCCCGGCTGCGGCTCGAGCAAGCTCCAGGAAAGTGCGAGGCGAACCACGTCGAAGCCCAGCGCCCGCATCTCTGACAGGTCGTTTCGGCAGAGTGGTGGCTGCCAGACGGCCTCCGCGTTGGGCGGGCACCGATTGTCGTAGGCCGTCGGGTCGATCGGAAAAAAGGGCGCGGGCCTCAAGGTTGCGGGATCGCTCCCCGACCAATAGTCCATCAGGCCACCGCTGGCCACGCCTCGGAGGATCACCCTCCTGCTCATGGCGTCAGCGATGAAGGCCGGCTCCCGCGCCGGGTGCTCGACGTGCAGCCACGGCAAGGCTCCGGCTACCGTGCTCGGCCTGGATTCTTGCCGCGGCCGAAGCGCTGTCGAAAAGTCCGTCAGCCACCCGCCGGGCAGCGTGAGTATGGCCAGCCCGGCGATCACCACGGTCCAGGCGACTGTGCCGAGCCGGCGGCGCACGGCGCGGTCAGCCTCCTGTCGTTCGATGCTGGCGCAGGTCGTCGAGCATTCTGCCCAGCACGCTGAACGCCGCCTCGACCTCGGCCGCTTCGAGCGACCGGCTGACGACGTTCTCCACCTCCTCGAAGCAAGCGTGTACGCGGTCTTCGACTGCCTCGCTGGCGTCTGTGAGGCTGATGATGAGGCGGCGGGCGTCGGCCGGGTCGGGGCTGCGGTTGATCAGCCCGTGCGCCTCCAGCTGGGTCAGGACCAGGGTTCCCGAGGCTCGGCTCAGCGCGAGAGAGTCAATCAGGTCGGATTGCGCCACGCTGCCGCCAGGCGCCCGGTAAAGCTGAACCAGGACCACGGCCTGCGCATAGCTGACGTTCAGGGGAGCCAGCCTGGCGGCCACCTGCTCCTGGACGAGGCGCCCCGTGACGGTGAGCAACCTGATGAGATGCGCTCTGGCGATTAAAGGCCGTGGTCTGCGGCTCAAGCCGCTTCACTATAAATCGAGCCTGCCCGGGCTCGACTTCTGGTCGAACCTCCGAACTGGAGTCAGTGCGACAGAGAACGCCGAAAGCACGAAAGCACCGCCGGTGAGAGCCAGAGCGGGCCCGTAGCTGCCAAGCCGGTCGTACAGTGCGCCCGCGGCTATCGGTCCTACTGAGCCGGCAATCGCGATCGGGACCCCTGACGCGGCCGTGATGGCCCCGTACGACCAGCGCCCGAAGTGGTCGGCCATCGTGGAGGCGCGCAGCGGAGAGATGGCTCCGAAGGCAGCGCCATAGATGGCCACATATCCCCAGACCAGGAACGGATGTGCTGCGAGCCCGAGCAGAGCCACGCCTGCGGCCTGGGCAGCGTAGCAGCCGGCCAGAAGCGCCTGTGGGCTGAGGTCCTCGCTGAGCCGGTTGAGAAGGTAGCGTCCCGGTAGGCTGGCCACGCCAAGCAGTCCGGCCATGGACGCCGCCAGAACGGGGTCGAAGCCTCGACCGATCAGATAGGCCACCTGGTGGGCGAGGATCACGGAATGCGCCATGAGCCCGAGGGCAAAGGCCGTTGTCAGCGTCCAGAAGGGGAGGGTGGCAAGAGCCTGTCGTAACTGAAGGCCGTGTGCCGGGGCCTGCTCACCCGGCGGGTAGGTAACGCCGTCTGGCTGCATGCCGAGGTCCTCGGGGCGCCTTCGAAGAACCGCGGCGTGAAGCGGAAGGGCGATCAGCAGCTGGACCAGGCCGAATACGACCAGCGTGCCACGCCAGCCGATGTGGTCAACCAGAACGCCCGCCAGCGGGATGAAGATAGGGGAGGCCAGGCCCCCGAGCAGCGTGAGGATGGCCAGCGCCGAGCCGCGGCGGCGCCAGAACCAGTTCGTGATCACCGTGAACGTGATCGGGTACAGCGTCAGCGCCATCGACAGCGCGATGACGCCGGACCAGAGCAGGTAGAACTGCCATGGTTGGCGCACCTGTGAGGTCGCGATCAGTCCCACCCCACCGAGCAGCGAGCCGAACGACATCAGCGCCCGGGAACCATGTCGATCCACAAGCCGCCCGATCGGAAGGCCCAGAAGGCCGGCCGTCAGAAGCGAGAGCGAAAAGGCGCCCGAGAGGAGGGCGCGGCTCCAGCCGAGCTCCCGCTCCATCGGCACCACGAGAACAGCGAAAAAGTACTGAGTGGTGCCGTACGAGATGATGGTGGTCGCCCCCAGAGCCCAGACCAGCAGCCAGCCGCGGTAAAGGCGTCTCCCTTCGATCCCTCCCACACCGTTGTCCTAAAGGGTCCCGCTGTCAGTCTGGTGGTCTGAGAAGCTCCTCGTACCGTCGCAACCCCTCGACGATCTTGCCGATGGCATTCGGATCCACGAACGTCGCCGTGCCGACCTGGACAGCCCTGCACCCCGCGAGCAGAAACTCCATGGCGTCCTCGGCCGAGGCGATGCCGCCGATCCCAACCACGGGGATGGACACCGCTCGAGCTGTACGGTGGGCGAGATAGACCGCCAGTGGCCGGATGGCCGGCCCCGAGAGGCCACCGGTTCGGAAGGCCAGGCGCGGCTCACGGCTTCGCAGGTCGAACGACATGCCGACGAAGGTGTTGACAGCGCTCAGAGCATCGGCGCCGGCCTCCTCACAGGCACGCGCGATCTCAGTGATGTCCGTGACCGCCGGCGTCAGCTTGACCCAGACAGGAAGGCTTGTGCGCTCACGGACGGCCACGGTGACGGCAGCCGCCGACCGGGGATCATTGCCGAAGAACATCCCGCCCTCACGAACATTGGGGCAGGAGATGTTGATCTCCAGACCGGACACGCCGGGCACACCATCCAGGCGGGCCGCCAGTTCCCCGTACTCGCCTACGGTCTCGCCGTTGATGTTGACCAGGACCGGAAAGTCCCAGCTCGCCCAATGCGGCGCGTAGTCGCGGATCAACGCTTCGACGCCCGGGCCCTGGAGGCCGATCGCGTTGAGCATCCCGCTGGGTGTCTCGGCGATCCTGTGCGGAGGCGTGCCAGGACGTGGTTGCAGGAAGATGCCCTTCGAAACCATGCCGCCGAGGCGCCGCCGGTCGCAGAGAGGAACCTCGGTGCCGTACGCGAATGTCCCGGACGCGGCCATCACCGGAGACTTGAGCCGGACGCCGCCCACCTCGTACGAGCCGCTCAAGCCGTCACCCGGTAGTGGAGGTGCGCCGGCAACTCTGCCCACCGGATCGAGTCGGCGCGGTACACGGGGCCCTCTGTGCAAGCCCTGTCATACACACCTGAGGTCCGGGGCACCGCGCAGCCCAGACACACGCCGGTGCCGCACCCCATATACGTCTCGACGGCCACCTGGGCGTCGGGCCAGCGCGCCGCGACGGCTGCCAGCATCCTGTTCGGACCGCACCCAAGAACCTGGCCTAGCTCGGAGCGGGGCACCGCGTCGAGAGCCGAGCCGTGGACGCCTGTGGACCCGTCGTCGGTGGCCCAGAAGCAGTGATCGGCGTCCGCTTCAGAGCAGATCTCGGCCTGGGTACGGGCGCCATGCACCCAGGTAACTTCAAGGCCGAGCGCCCTTGCGTCCCGAGCGGCGAGCGGCATGGGTGCCACCCCCAGCCCACCTGAGATCAGCGTGACGTGGCCCGCGCCGGCGTCGAGCTGGAATCCCCGGCCCAGCGGTCCCAGCGCCGACACGAGCTCACCCCTGGTCAGCTCGAGCAGCCGCTCTGTGCCTTCTCCAACACCAGTGAGCACGATCTCGATCACGTCGCCTTCGGTTCGGTAGACGCTGAACGGCCGCCGGAGCAGTGGCCCCGGCCGCATCAGCAGGTTCACGAACTGACCGGCCATTACCGTCTCGGCGATCGGGCCCGCCTCGAAGCCCAGCACCCACATGTGGCGCGCCACCCTGCGGCGCGACACCAGTGGCGCAGGTACGTCGTACGTCACGCTGCTCCCTCTCGCCACTCGGTGATGGTGCGGACTTCCAGGCTTCCGTTGGAATGCCACGCCGACTCCACCAGCGCAGCAGCCGTGTCCAGCGAGGTCAGGCATGGGATCCGCCGTTCGACGGCCGCGCGCCGGATCTCGAAGCCGTCCTTGATGACCGGTCGCCCCGGCTGGATCTCGTCGCTCATGCCGGTCATCGTGTTGATCACCATGTCGACGCTGCCGTCAGAGATCACGTCGATCACAGACGGGCCGGCCTCACCGATCTTGCCCACGACCTGTGGAGAGAAGCCAGCCCGCCTCAGCGTCCCGGCGGTGCCTGCCGTGGCATAGATCCTGCAGCCGAGCTGCGTCAGGCGCGACACGATCGGAAACATCTCAGGCTTGTCCCCGTCACCGATCGTGAGCAGCACGCCGCCGCCAGGCCGCAGTGACATGCCGGCAGCCTGGAACGCCTTGCGGAGCGCGGCTGGAAGGGTCCGATCCACGCCCATCACTTCGCCGGTCGACTTCATCTCCGGCCCCAGGTAGCTGTCAGCGGCCGCCAGCTTGCTCATCGAGAACACTGGCGCTTTCACCGCGACCAGAGGCCGGGCGGGCACCAGGCCGGACGACCAGCCAAGGTCGGCGAGCCGCTTGCCAAGCATCACTCGGGTCGCCAGGTTGACCATTGGCACCCCTGTCACCTTGGACAGCATGGGCACCGTCCGGGACGCGCGCGGGTTGACCTCGAGCACGTACACGCGCCCGCGGTGGACCACGTACTGCACGTTGACGAGGCCCCGCAGCCGAAGATGCCGTGCGATGCGAGCCGTGTAGTCGACGATCGCCGCCTCCTCCGACGGCTCCAGCCCCGGTGCAGGGTAGACAGCGTAGGAGTCGCCGGAGTGGACGCCTGCCCGTTCGACGTGGCGCATGATGCCGGGGATGACAACGGTCTCACCGTCGGACACCGCGTCCACCTCGACCTCCGTGCCCATCAGGTACTTGTCGACCAGGACGCTGCCACGCTGCCGATGTGGAATACCGCCGCTGCCGGACGGAGAGGGCTCGTCAGGCCGGGCTTCGACCGAGTGGGGGGCGGGCGGGAGACTTTCCACCTCGGGAAGAGCAGCTCGTGCCCACTCCATGTAGCGGCGCAGCTCCCCGGCGTTGCGGACGATTTCCATCGCCCGCCCGCCCAACACGTAGGACGGCCGGACCAGCACCGGGTAGCCCACGCGCCGGGCGATGGCCAGCGCCTCCTCCACCGAGGTGGTCGCGTCGCCGACGGGCTGCGGGACGCCGATTGCGTTCAGGGCCGCTGCAAGGCGCTGGCGGTCCTCCGCCAGGTCGATCGCGTCGACCGACGAACCGAAGATGGGCACATCCCTGGACGCAAGAGGATCCGCGAGGTTGATGGCCGTCTGACCACCGAACTGGACGACGGCGCCCTCCACACCCTCGGTACGCGCTACGTCATCGGCCGCGGTCGTATCCAGTGGCTCGAAGTAGAGCCGGTCCGAGCTGTCGAAGTCGGTCGAGACCGTCTCGGGGTTCGAATTTGCCAGGATGGCCCGCACGCCGATCTGGCGGAGGGCCCAGGCCGCGTGGACCGAACAGTAGTCGAATTCGATGCCCTGGCCGATGCGGATCGGCCCGGAACCGATCACCAGGGCTGCCCGGCCAGGCTGCGGCGCCGCCTCGTTCTCCTCATCGCCGCTGCATGAGTAGTAGTAGGGAGTCTCAGCCTCAAACTCCGCTGCGCAGGTGTCGACGAGCTTGTAGACCGGTGAGGACGAGGCCGCAGCGCCGTCCCGAACCAGGTCTGCGATCCGATCCAGGAACCACGCGTCGATGCCGGTGCGTCGGGCAAGGTCGGCCGGCGAGGCACCACCGCGCAGTGCGTGCATCAGGGCATAGAGGCGCAGGTCGTTCGGCGTGTCGATCAGGGCCGGGTCATCTAGGGCGGAGTCCGCCGGCGTGCGCTGCTCAAGTGATCGCAGCGCCTTGGCCAGCGCGCCCTCGAAGGTGCGCTCGATCGCCATGACCTCGCCCGTCGACTTCATCTGCGTGCCCAACCGGCGGTCGGCCTCAGGGAACTTGTCGAACGGCCACCGCGGCACCTTGACCACGACGTAGTCGAGGGCCGGCTCGAATGCGGCTGACGTGCTCCCCGTGACCTGGTTACGGATCTCATCAAGGCGCCGGCCAACAGCCACCTTCGCGGCCACGCGGGCTATCGGGTAGCCGGTCGCCTTGGATGCCAGTGCCGATGACCGCGACACCCGCGGGTTGACCTCGATCACGT
>Ga0126378_10005247_pt1 | contig 10042 bp, 7 predicted proteins | sample PanSoiMetPlot_23_FD_92587 | JGI IMG/M metagenome (GOLD analysis project Ga0126378, IMG submission 92587) | Tropical forest soil microbial communities from Panama - MetaG Plot_23 | ecosystem: Environmental > Terrestrial > Soil > Tropical forest > Bulk soil | place: Panama | collected 2016-02-17 | reverse complement strand
TGTCGGTCTCGGCGCCGAGCGCTGCCAGACTCGTCACCGGGCTCGTAAGTCCGCACGGTATGATGCCGGAGAAATGCTCCAGGTCTGGCGCGACGTTGAGGCTTACCCCGTGCATCGTGACCCAATGCCGTACACGCACTCCGATACTCGCGATCTTCGCCCCGCCGGCGAATACGCCGATCTGATCGTCACGCCGCTCACCGTTGACGTCGAGCCTGCCGAGAGCCGCGATCATCCACGCCTCGAGCGTCCGCACGAAGGTCCTCACGTCGCGGCCGCGGCGCGACAGGTCGAGCATGACATAGGCGACCCTCTGGCCTGGACCATGATAGGTGAAGCGCCCGCCGCGTCCGGTCTTGAACACTGGGAAGCGGTCAGACGCGATCAGCTCGGCTGGATCTGCGCTCGTGCCGGCCGTGTAGAGGGCAGGGTGCTCCAACAGCCAGACGCATTCACGCGCTCCTCCGAAGGCGATTGCCGAGGCTCTCTGCTCCATGAAAGCGACGGCCTCGGGATAGGGGACCGGTGCATCGCTCGCGAGCCATTCGACTCTATTCGCGATTTCGAGGCAGGGCGGCGTTTGTCTTAAGGGGTCGGCCATAAGGAGATTTTTCAGCGCCGAACTCAGGCTTTGCAAGCGACTAGTGTCGCCTTAGGCGTCGCTTGCAGCACTGCTGATTTTACTCCACGGCCGCTCGCACCTAGCGCGTGCGCTTAAGTTGGCAACAACACGAAGCGCGCCGCGGCGATGCTCTTCGACTCCGAAGTAACTCCCCAACTGCAAGTCGACCTTTAGCGGCACCAATCCGGTGGTGGTGTTTTGATTGCCAAGTGCGGCTCGACGTTACCAAGAATACCTTTGCAGGCTTAACGCGCCGCCGGCAACTTAAATAATGTCAACGGCCAGGGCGCCGTGGATGGCGTCAGTCTAGCGTAAACGATTATTCGGAAAGGGTGGTCGGCGGCCGCGCCGGGGTTCAATTCGCTTGGTAATGGCGCCGTCCTAGGCGGCATGTTTTCGGTGCTCTAGCCCAACCTTGCACCCCCAAGTCAGGTTTGCTAATGCAGCCCGTCCTCGCTTGTGGCGAGGCTAGCCTATGGCCATATCCGGTAGGGCAAACCTCGGGAACTCCTTGCGGTCGTGGCGGAAATGGTAGACGCGCAGCGTTGAGGGCGCTGTGGGCTCAGCCCGTGGAGGTTCGATTCCTCTCGACCGCACCACTCCTTCCGAGTACTCGCGGAACTCACAAAGCCGCACCGCCATTTTTGGCTAGATATTCCAAGGCAACAAGCGTCTAGTGCGTCCCGAGCCGCGCCTGTTGTCGCAGGCCGGAAGCGGCAATCCGCGACTTTTCTTGGGCGTTGATTCCCGCTTCCGGATCGCGGCCCTTCCCGCTTGACGCTTTTAACCCGGCGATTGGGCAAGCCATGCAGGACGCCGCAGGCGAGGTCGAGCTGCGCGACGAAGAGGGCGGCATTCACGCCGATTTCCTGCGCTCCGTCGAGACAGCACTCGACGAAGGCGAGACACCCAAAGTCCGCGATCTCGTGCTGCCGCTGCACGCCGTAGACCTCGCCGATCTCATAAAGCTGCTCCACCCCAACCAGCGCGCCAAGCTTATCGAGAGTCTTGGCGACGACTTTGACGCAGCCGCGCTGCCCGAGCTCGAGGAGTCGGTCCGCGACCAGGTGCTCGAGGTGATGCCCACCGAGCAGGTGGCAGAGGCCCTGCAACAGCTCGACTCTGACGAGGCTGTCTACGTCATCGAGGACCTCGACAAGCAAGAGCAGTCCGACATTCTCGCCAAGCTGCCGTCGTTCGAGCGCGCCAAGCTCGAGCGGAGTCTCGAATATCCCGAGGACTCCGCCGGCCGCATCATGCAGACCGATCTCATCGCCGTGCCGCCGTTCTGGTCGGTGGGGCAGACGATCGACTATATGAGCGAAGCCGACGATCTTCCCGACCGCTTCTACGAGGTGTTCGTAGTCGACCCGGCCTATCACCTGATCGGCTCGATCGCGCTGAACCGACTACTCCGCTCGAAGCGCACGGCCTCGATCGAGGCGATCACCGACCGGGAAATCCATCCAATTCCAGCCAAAGCCGATCAGGAGGAGGTGGCGCGCCAGTTCGAGCGTTACAACCTGACCTCTGCCCCGGTGATCGACGATGATGGGCGTCTGGTCGGGATGATCACCGCCGACGACGTGGTCGAGGTGGTGCAGGAGGAGGCGCAAGAAGACATTCTGAGATTGGGCGGTGTCGGCGGCGAGTCAGTCTCAGACCCGGTGCTGCAGACGACCAAGCACCGCTTCCTGTGGCTCTTCGTCAATCTCGGCACCGCAATCCTCGCCTCATGGGTCATCAGCCTGTTCGACGCGACCATCCAGCAGATGGTAGCGCTTGCCGTGCTCATGCCGATCGTCGCCTCCATGGGCGGCAATGCCGGCACGCAGACCATGACCGTGGCGGTGCGCGCGCTCGCCACTCATGAACTGGGCTGGATCAATGCGCTACGGGTCATCGGCAGAGAGACCGCGGTCGGGTTCCTTAATGGGCTTCTGTTCGCGGTAATAATGGGGGGCATCGCCTTCTACTGGTTCGGCAGCGGCATACTCGGCCTTGTGATCGGCGCCGCCATGATCATCAATCTTCTGGTAGCCGCGCTCGCTGGCATCCTGATTCCGCTCGGGCTTTACGCAGTGAGGCTCGATCCGGCCATCGCCTCCGGCGTGTTCGTGACCATGTGCACCGATTGCGTCGGCTTCTTCGCCTTTCTCGGCCTAGCTGCTATTTGGTTAGTTTAGAGCCGGGGGGCGTCACGCATGTTCTTCTATATCGCCAAAGGGCTGTGGCTTCTGCTGCAACCGTCCACCCTAATCGCGCTCCTCATTGGCTATGGCGCAATCCTCATTTGGACGGGCTGGGCACGTTGGGGGCGGCGCTTCGTCACGGTCGGCGCGATCCTTCTGTTGCTTGCAGGGCTATCGCCGCTCGGTAACGCCTTGATCCTGCCGCTCGAAGATCGCTTCCCCAGGACAAATCTCGACGAGGAGCCTCAACCCACTGGCTTCATCATTCTCGGCGGCGCCGAGGACAGGCTGGTCGGTATGGCACGCCATGCGCCAGCGCTGAACGAAGCGGCAGAACGCATTGTCGAGGGCGCCATCCTCGCCCGGCGCTTCCTCGACGCAAAGATCGCCTTCACCGGCGGCGATGCAGGCATCCTCTACAAGTCGGGCAGCGAGGCGGAGGGCGCAGCGGCGCTCCTCACCGCGATGGGAGTAGCGAAGGATCGCCTCATCCTCGAGGGCAACGCCCGCGACACTTATGAGAACGCCGTGTTCCTCAAGGAAGAGCTGACCAAGCAGGGCGATCTCGGGCCGGGCAAGAGATGGGTTCTGATTACCTCGGCCCATCATATGCCACGCGCGATGGGCGCGTTCCGCAAGGCAGGCTTCGACGTTGAGCCTTGGCCTGTCGATTACCGCACGCGGGGTGAGGCAGACTTGACACGCTTGTTCGACAAGGTCTCCGAAGGCTTGCGCCGCGTCGATGTCGCCACGCGCGAATGGATTGGGCTTCTGGCTTATCGGTTGACTGGGAGGACCGACGCTTTGTTCCCGGCGCCGAAGCCGAGCTCGGTGGCAGGCTGCGATCTTGCGCGGCCGGGAACTACTGGAGCTGAAAGCCCGCCAGCATCCCCGTGTCGACCCAACCCTTAAGGTATGATGCTGCGCGGAGCTCAGCATCATCCTCTGGTCGACACCATCTCGCAGAGCATGAGTTTTAGGCGTTGTGGCGGGAAGCCGCCAAGCAAGCTATAGCCCTCCTGCAAGAATGACTTGCGTCAATCCTTTTCAAAGCTGTGTGCATCGAGCTTCAATTGCCTTCACGGACCCGTCAGCCGCTCGTGATGGTACATCTAGTAGGGGGGTCGCTTGACCATGATCGGGCAGAGTAGGGCGCATGGCACTTAACGACATTATCGTTTATGTCGACGTCGCGGAGACGACAAAGCCGCGCATCGAGTTCGCCGCGGCGCTTGCCAAGGACCATGGGGCGCATCTCATCGGCGTCGGCTTTGCCCCCACGGCGCTCCTGCCTCTGTATGGAGTCGACGCGGGCTTCGCCGACATGAGTGAGGTGCTGCAAAGCGTGAAGTCCCCTGCGAGTCCCACTGCGAGGCTCAAGGGGTGAGCATCGAGATCAGACTGATGCAGGGCGTCAGCGACGAGTTCCCGCGCGACTTCGCCTGTTGCGCCCGCCATGCCGATATTACCGTTCTCGGTCAGCCGCGCCACCGTGACCCGCTCATCGGCCAATATGCACTGGTCGAGCGCTGCCTGTTCGCCTCGGGGCGCCCGGTCATCATCGTGCCTGCGGCTCCCACGGCGATGGTGCGGCCGACCACTGTCGTTGTGGCATGGGACGGGAGTCCACAAGCCGCGCGCGCGTGCAACGACGCGCTGATTTTCCTCAAGCAGGCCGACCGCGTGGTGCTCCTGGTCGGCGTGCCCGCAGAGCCTGGAGAGGATGGCGAGCCTCACGTGGAGGATATGGTGGCGCATCTGAAGCGCCACGGTGTTGCCTCAGAGGTGGTGCGCCTGAAGCTTGGCGGCGACGATACGGGCAAACTCTTTCTCGGCAAGACCAGGGAGCTGAAGGCCGACATGGTGGTAATGGGCGCGTTTCACCATTCGAAGTGGCGGCAGTTCATTCTCGGCGGGGTCACGCTGACCATGCTCGAAGAAGCGACATTCCCGCTGTTCATGGCGCATTGAACGGGCAATGACGGTGCATCTCATCAAGCTTTGCGTTGGCTGTGACACAGTGGAGGAGCTCGCAATATGGCAGGCAGAGCGGCTCAAGCGCTTGAAGCGTGACCGCAAAACGCCTGAGCTATGTCATCGCACTCTGCAAACGCCGCGACGGCGCGATGAGGTGCTCGACGGCGGCTCGCTCTATTGGGTGATCAAAGGCTTCGTGCTCGTGCGCCAGAGGGTGCTCGACCTCAGGCCCGACGCGAAGGACGACGGGACCGCTTGTTGCGGTATTGTGCTCGACAAGGAGCTGGTGGCGACGAGAGCCCATCCGCGCCGCGCCTTCCAGGGCTGGCGCTATCTCGAAGTTGCCGATGCGCCCAAGGACGCTGGCGTGGTCGATGCGGCCGTTGAGGACATGCCGCGCGGTATGCGCGATGAGCTTCGCGAGCTCCGGCTCATTGACTGGTAGGCAGCACCGGAACGTTGTCGATCAGACGCGTCTTGCCGAGATAGGCTGCGGCGAGAACTCGCGCGCGCTTCACCGGGCCGGACAGCGGCTTCAGCGTGTCGGGGTCGCGCACCGCGACATAGTCGACGCGAAAACCTGCCGCCTCGAGCTTAAACCGGCCAGCAACGCAGGCGGCATCGGCACCTTCGCCTCGCACCAGCGACGCAGCAACCTCCGAGATGGTTTGATGCAACAGGGGGGCAGTCTCGCGCTCAGAGGGTGAGAGATAAGCGTTGCGTGACGACAGTGCGAGTCCGTCATTCTCGCGTACGATCTCGCCGCCAAGTATCTCGACCGGGATGTTGAGGTCGCGCACGAGGTGCTTGATGACAAGCAGCTGCTGATAGTCCTTCTCGCCAAAGATTGCCATGTCGGGCGCGCATTGCAGCAGGAGCTTGGTGACCACGGTGGCGACGCCGTCGAAATGATTGGGCCGGTTCGCCCCGCAAAGGTCCTCGGTCAGGTCGCCGATGCTCACTTTGGTGCTGAAGCCCCCTGGATACATTTCGGCGGTATCAGGCACGAACACGAGGTCGGCGCCGGCCTCGCCGAGCTTCTCGATATCGCCGGCCTCGTCACGGGGATATGTGTTGAAGTCCTCGCAGGGCCCGAACTGGATCGGGTTCACGAAGATCGAGACCACGACACGGTCTGCCTTGCTCTTGGCGAGCGTCACCAAAGAGAGATGCCCGGCATGGAGCGCGCCCATGGTGGGCACGAGCGCGATGCTCTCGCTCGCCTTGCGCCACGGAGCGAGATGCGTCCGCAAATCGGCGACGGTGCGGACAGTGGTGAGACCAGACGGCATGGCTCTGCTCCTTGGAGGGCGGCGACCATAACAAGACTGCAATAGTTGGGCGAGGGGCAAAGGACTAAACTTGGGCCATGGGCGAGCCCAAACGCGACATTGCGGCACTAGCTCCGCTACCACGCCGGGAAGCGATCAGCGATGCTCTGCTTGTTGAGGAAGGCCCTCTGGTTGAAAGCCTGATCGCCCGAGCTCGCTTCTCCGAGGAAGAACGCCGCCGCATCGAGCTTCTCGCCAGCGACCTGGTCAAAGCTGCGCGCGATGCGAGGCATGAGCAGGGCGGGATCGACTCTTTCCTCCATGAATATGCACTTTCGAGCGAGGAGGGGGTCTTGCTGCTCTGCCTTGCTGAGGCTTTGCTGCGTATCCCCGACGCGGCGACCGCCGATAGGCTTATTGCCGGGACGATCGGTTCTGGCGACTGGGGGCGCCATCTCGGCCATTCTGACTCGCTCCTTGTCGATGCTTCGACCTGGGGGCTGATGCTCACAGGCCGCATCGTCGACTGGAGCGAAACGAGCCGCGACGATCCTGCGGGCCTCGTCCAGCGCCTGATCGCGCGGAGCGGCGAGCCGGTGATCCGCCAGGCCCTTCGCCAGGCCATGCGCATTCTCGGCCGGCAATTCGTGCTGGGACAGACCATCGACGAGGCGCTTGCCAATGCCGAGGAGGAGAGAGAGCAAGGCTATCGCTTCTCCTTCGACATGCTGGGCGAGTCTGCGCGCACTGCGGAAGACGCTGAACGCTACACGGAGCTTTACCGCGAGGCGATTGAGGCGATCGCAGCGTGGGCCCGGGATCCCGCGCGCCAGACGGAAGAGGAGCTGCAACGGCGCCCTGGGCTTTCGGTGAAGCTCTCGGCGCTTCATCCACGTTATCAACCGTCGCAAGAGGCGCGGTTGCAGGACGAGCTCGTGCCGCGGCTTTTCGAGCTTGCGGGCGCAATGCGCGAGGCTTGGCTGCCGCTCACTATCGACGCCGAGGAGGCCGACAAACTCGATCTTTCTCTTGCTCTGACCGAGTCTCTCCTCACCTATCCAGCGTTAGCCGGTTGGAATGGGCTCGGGCTTGCCGTGCAGGCCTATAGCAAGCGCGCGCTGCCGTTGATCGACTGGCTTGCTGGCGTGGCGCGCGAGACTGGTCGGCGCATCCCGGTCAGGCTCGTCAAGGGCGCCTATTGGGACAGCGAGATCGAATGGGCGCAGAAACAGGGGCTCGCGGGCTATCCCGTGTTCACCCGCAAGATAAACACGGACGTGGCCTATCTTGCTGCTGCGCGTGCGCTGCTCGCCCAGCCCGACTGCCTCTATCCGCAATTCGCTACGCACAACGCGCACACCATTGCCGCCGTCTCGACGATCGCCGGAAATCGTTCTTACGAGTTCCAGCGGCTTTACGGCATGGGAGAGGCCCTGCACCGCGAGGTCGCGCATCCGGAAGCGCTCGCCAAGCCCTGCCGTATCTATGCACCGGTGGGAGGGCACCGGGACCTGCTCGCCTATCTCGTACGGCGGCTTCTGGAGAACGGGGCCAACACCTCCTTCGTCAATCGGCTCGCGGATGATCATGCTCCGATCAGCGCCATCGTCGCCGATCCTGTCGAGAAGGTCGCTGCGCTGCCCGAGAAAGCGAACCCGCTAATCCCAGTCCCGCCCGACCTCTACCTGCCCGATCGGCGAAACAGCCTGGGACTCCCTTTGTGGGAGCACTCAGTGCGCGGGCCCTTGGTCGCTTCTATCAAGGAGGCGCTCGCGTCTCCGGCAGCGGCCAATCCCATAGTCGCGGGCGAAGAGATCGAGGAGGGCGGCGAAGTCTCCTGGGTCACCTCGCCACACGACCGCAGGGTCGTGGTCGGCACTTGCCGCAGCGCCGAGCCCGATGCCATCGACAAAGCGCTGATGGCGGCCAAAGCCGCAAGCGGCCATTGGGATCGCCTGGGAGGGGAGGCGCGCGCCGCCATCCTCGACCGCGCCGCCGACCTGTTCGAAGCTGATCGCGCCGGCCTGATGGCGCTAATGGTGCGGGAGGCCGGGAAGACGCTTCCGAATGCCCAAGGCGACGTGCGCGAGGCTGTGGACCATCTGCGCTACTCCGCGGCCGAGGCGCGCAGACAATTTGCCGAGCCGCTTGCCCTCAAGGGCCCTACCGGAGAGCAGAACGAGCTGTCACTTCACGGCCGCGGCGTGTTCGCCTGTATCTCGCCTTGGAATTTTCCGCTCGCCATCTTTACCGGGCAGATCGCCGGCGCGCTCGCCGCTGGGAATGCAGTCCTGGCGAAGCCCGCGGAGCAGACGCCGCTCACGGCAGCGCGCGCCGTGCGCCTCATGCACACAGCGGGCGTTCCGCCCGACGTACTGCATCTCCTGCCGGGGCGCGGGGAAGTGGTTGGCGCGGCACTCGTCAGTGATCCGCGCGTCGATGGCGTCGCCTTTACCGGCGGCACCGAGACCGTCGTCGTCATTAACCGCGCGCTCGCCGCCCGCGACGGCCCGATCGCGAAACTGATCGCCGAAACAGGCGGACTCAACGCTATGATCGTCGATTCCTCGGCACTGCCTGAGCAGGTGGTCGACGATACAGTTGCCTCCGCTTTTGACAGCGCAGGTCAGCGCTGCTCGGCGCTGCGCACGCTATTTTTGCAAGAAGAAATTGCCGGCCAAACCATCGACATGCTGCTCGGCGCTGCGCGCGAGCTCAAAATCGGCGACCCTCTCGATTATACGACAGATGTCGGCCCTGTGATCGATGGAGACGCCCGTACCGCGCTCGAGGCTCACAAGGCACAGATGCGCAAAGAGGCGCGCGAGTTTCTCGACTTGCCCTTGAGCGAGGCGCTCGCCCACGGCACCTATGTGGCGCCGGCGATCTACGAGATTCCCTCGATCGCCGTGCTGAAACGCGAGGTGTTCGGCCCTATCCTCCACGTCGTGCGATTTAGCGGCGACCGCTTGGCTGAGGTCTGCGAGGCGATTAACGCCACAGGCTACGGCCTCACTCTTGGTCTGCACAGCCGCATCAAGGCGACGGCAGACTTCGTCGTCGCCCGCGTCAGGGTCGGCAATATGTATGTGAACCGCAACCAAATCGGCGCCGTCGTGGGGGTGCAGCCCTTCGGCGGGGAGGGCCTTTCGGGCACGGGACCTAAGGCCGGCGGCCCGCATTATCTGCAAGCCTTCGCCGTCGAGCGGGTGCGCTCGACCGATCTTACGGCCTCTGGCGGCAATGCGAGCCTTCTCGGGGCCGCGACGGACGAGGGCTGAGCTCGCTAAGCCATTGTCCGGCAGGATTTAAAGGTCCATCTATAGCGCGCGGGGCCAAGGTGCCTTGCGGAGACGAGCCATGGCCGAGCCGAAAGCCCCGGCTGCTACCCAGAAAACCGATGTCACGCAAACGCGCTCGACGCGTGCGGACGTCGATGCCTTTCTCGAGCAGGTCAAAGCTCTCAAACGCCAAGGCTCGGGCCGCGGCAGGCTGATCTTTGCCATGGACGCGACCATGAGCCGGCAGCCTTCGTGGGATCTTGCGCTCGAGCTTCAAGCCGACATGTTTGACGCTGTCAAGGCGGTCGGCGGGCTCGACGTGCAGCTCGTCTATTTCCGCGGCTTCAACGAGTGCCAGGCGTCGAAATGGGTCGGCGATCCCGACGCTCTTGGCAAGCTCATGCGCAGGGTATCCTGCGAAGGCGGCTTGACACAGATCGGGAAGGTGCTGAGCCACGCCCGCCGTGAAGCCGAGCAGTCCAAGGTCGATGCGCTCGTCTATGTCGGCGACAGCATGGAGGAGGATGTCGATCGACTCGCCCAGCTTGCGGGCGAATTGGGACTGGTGAAGATCCCTGTATTCATCTTCCACGAGGGCCGCGACCGTAAGGCCGAGCGCGCCTTCAGAGAGATCGCCCGGCTGTCGCGCGGCGCCTATATGCCATTTGACGAGGGCTCTGCCCGCCAGCTTCGCGAGCT
>Ga0126378_10005246_pt1 | contig 10043 bp, 9 predicted proteins | sample PanSoiMetPlot_23_FD_92587 | JGI IMG/M metagenome (GOLD analysis project Ga0126378, IMG submission 92587) | Tropical forest soil microbial communities from Panama - MetaG Plot_23 | ecosystem: Environmental > Terrestrial > Soil > Tropical forest > Bulk soil | place: Panama | collected 2016-02-17 | reverse complement strand
CCTAATGATATTCGCCTTACATCGAGCGCCGCGCAGAGCTTGACGGATTGGAGCTGACGGGACCGAGCTGGTGGACGCCGCAGTGCCAGTTGGACGGCCGAGCGCTGCTCGAGGAGAGCAAAACCCTCGGTCTGGAAGGCGTGGTCGCAAAGAAGCTGGCCAGCCACTACCGGCCGGGCGCCCGTAATGGTGACTGGCTGAAGGTCAAGGTACCTCGGAGCCAACCGGAGAGCTAATCAATGACGCACTCCCCCGGTGGGCGGCATGCTGACCCGCCTCCCATGATGGGCGAACCCCCCAAGCATTCTCGTGCCCGTTACCTGTGACGGTGCTCTGCTAGACGACGGCTCGTTTTCGTCGCTGCGACCGGTGCGATCTCGTCTGGTGTCCACAGTTCGCGAAGCCGGACTGCAGTCCTAAGCCGGGCTCGATGATCGTCTGTTATCGCCTCGCCTGACGGCTGGGACCTCGAAGCCCTCGCACACCGGCAGCATCCATCAATTACTCCCATCCCGGCCTCTTTCCAAGCCCATCTAATCGAGGACAGGACGGACGAACCTGGGAAATCACCCTCGGCATGGCGATGGGACGAAGCGAGCGCCGGCTCGACCGACCAGCACAACCTCCGCCGTGCCACCCGCCTCACGGTTCTCGCCTGGCAATCTTCGCTCTTCCTCGATCCCAGACTGAATCGCGCGCCTGACGTGCTCGACAAGGTCGGCGGGACCCATGTCTTCGGTCCCGAACTTCCCGTCATCCCCTACGAGGCGACCTTGGGAATGGAAACCCGTGATGCCCCTTGCGGCCATCGCCAACACCGGGGGCGCTCTGCTCGGAGCCCTGGCGCCGATAGTGGTCGCGATCGGCGCCGTGGCCGTCTTCCTCAACTACGAGCTGAACCGAAAGGCGCTGGAAACAACCCAACGCCAGAACCGAAAATGCGCCCCACGGGCTGCCAGGAGCAGGATGTATCCCACTCAGAAATCGATCCCCCGACGCGCGCGGATGCCTCGATCGTAGGCGTGGCGCACCTTGACCATCTCGGTCACTGTGTCCGCGACCTCGATTAACGGCTGAGGCGCATCCCGGCCGGTTGCGATCACGTTGACTTTGGGCGGTCGCCAGCGGATTGCGTCGATGACCTCCGCGGCGTCGATCCATCCCCAATTCATCGGATAGGTGATCTCGTCGAGGACGACCAACTGGTATTCGCCGCCGGCGATGGCTGCCGCGGCGAGCTGCCAGGCCGCAGCCGCTCGGCCCTCGCTTCGATCCAGGTCCGGCGACTCCCACGTGAATCCATCTCCGCCCTTGAGCCAGTCGACACCAAGCTGACGGCCGACTTTCTCCTCACCCACCTTCCACTTGTTCGACTTGATGAACTGGATGACGCAAACGCGCCAGCCACGCGCGACGGCTCGCATGATCACGCCGAACGCCGCCGTGGACTTGCCCTTGCCGTCACCTGTGTTGACCAGGACCAGAGAACGGGGAGTGACCGCCGGCGGCGGAGGTGGTTTCGGGGGCGCGACGCCGGGTTTGTGCACGGTCATCGAGCTCGGGCCAGGCGCAGCAAGTGCGGTACATCGAGATACTGCTCGATCGCGTCCGCGAGCGCATCGAAGGTCTCATCCAGCGTCCGATCCGGTTGCGCATGGAACAGGTCATCGAGGACACGGGGCTCTTCGAACAAGCCATGCAGATAGATTCCGAGCACGTTGCCGCTCGCGTAACCAAGGCCATCTGGCAGCGCCTCCTGGATGGCCGCCGTGGATTCAGTCTGTCCGTGCCGTATCTGATAACCCGAAATCTGTTTCCCAGAAAGCACGACCCAGGCGCCGGCCAGCGAGTTGAAGCGGGTCGTCGTCCGCTCGACGCGCTTTGAGGCTGCAAAGTGCGTGCGGAGTGGCAGCAGGCCGAGGCCTTCTCCTGACCCGTCGACGCCTCCCTCGTCCTCGATCGTCTGACCGAGCATCTGCATGCCACCACAGATGCCAAGGATTAGCCTGCCTGCGCGAGCTCGCTTCGCAATGCTGTCGGACAGGCCGTTTCTCGTGAGCCAGGAAAGGTCGAGAGCAACATGCTTGGAACCGGGTAGAACCACCAGGTCACAGCTATCGATCTGCTCGGGTCGATCCACCCATCGCAGATCGGCCACCTGTTCGAGAAGCTTGAACTCGTCCAGGTTGGACGCTGTCGGGTATCGGACCACACCTACGGAGGCTCGACCGTTGCGGCCGGTTGGAGAAGCCGCCCCGTCCTCGTCGGGCAAGCCGTGCTCGAGCCAGGGAATGACGCCGAGCATGGGAACGCCGGTCATGCGTTCCAGGTTCTCAGGGCCCGGCGCCAGCAACTCCAGATCGCCGCGAAATTTGTTGACCACAAAGCCTGACAGCAAGGCGCGTTCGGATTCGCCAAGCATCGCCCACGTGCCGTAGAGATGGGCGAAGGCACCGCCGCGATCGATGTCCGCCACGAGCACGACGCGCGCGTTCGCCGCCATCGCCGTCCGCATGTTCGCCAGATCGGTGTCGCGTAGGTTGGTCTCAGCGGGGCTCCCCGCTCCCTCGATCAGCACCACCTCATGACCCGCCATCAGCTTCTGCAGCGACTGCTCAATGACAGGCCACAGCAACGGTCCTCGGCGTCGCCACGGCAGCCGGCTCAGCTCAAGGTCGGGCCTGCCCAGGATGACTACCTGGCTTCGATTCTCGCCTTCGGGCTTGACCAGGACCGGATTCATGATCACGTCAGGTTCAATTCTCGCGGCGAGCGCCTGCAGGTATTGAGCCGTTCCGATCTCCCCGCCCTCGACGGCGCGGGCGTTGTTGGACATGTTCTGGGCTTTGAACGGGGCCACGTCCACCCCACGTCGATGAAACGCGCGCGCGAGTGCAGTCGTGATGAGACTCTTGCCAGCCCAGCTGGAGGTGGCCTGCACCATCAATGCGCCCATCAGCTCTCCTTGCGAAGCGGCAGCACGAACAGGCTGCCGTTCTCACGGATGACGCGAATGCGAGCTCCGTAGTGAGCGGCGATGGCCTGCTCGGACAGCACGGCTTGGGGGCTGCCTTCGGCCACAATCCGGCCTTGATCGATCAGCAGCAGTCTGTCCGCGTACTGACCGGCGAGGCTGAGGTCGTGCATCGCCGAAACCACTGTGAGCCCAGACTCGCGGCGAAGCCCGTCGATCAGCTCAAGAGCTTCCTGCTGGCGACCCAGGTCGAGAGCGCTGGTCGGCTCGTCGAGGAGCAGGATCGGGGCTTCCTGTGCCAGGGCACGAGCCAGCACCGTGCGCTGCAACTCGCCACCGCTCAATGAGCCGAGCAAGCGATCGCTGAAGTGACGCAAGTCCAAACGCGCCATCGCACGCTCAGCCGCCAGTCGGTCCCACAGCCTTTCAGTTGCGAAGTAGCCGATGTGCGGCGTCCTTCCGAGCAGCACATACTCGGCCACGGTCAGTTCGGAAGGCGTGGTCGGTCGTTGAGGCACCAGGGCGATCAGCATTGCCAGCTGGCGCCTCGCGAGGGAGCCGACGTCTTGATCCTGCACGCTGGCGCCCCCTGTGAACGCGACCAGTCCGGCCAGCGCCCGCAGCAGGGTCGACTTGCCCGCGCCGTTGGGTCCGATCAATGCGACCCATTCGCCGTGCTCGACTGTGGCAGTGACTTCGGACAGAACCAGAGCGCGTCCAAAGGTCACGGACAAACCTCGAACCTCCAGCGCCGCGCTCACGAAGCTCTCCTTTTTGAGGTCCTCAGGAGGACGGCGAAAAACGGAGCTCCGAAGAATGCCGTGACCACTCCGATAGGCAACTCGGCAGGCGACATCAGGCTGCGCGCCAGGACGTCGGCCAGTACAAGGAATCCGGCACCAATAAGGAGCGAGAGCGGGATGATCGCTCGATAGCTAGGGGAAACCAACAGCCGGACGGTGTGGGGCACGATGATCCCGACGAAGCCGATCAGGCCGCTGACTGCCACGGCGGCGGCGGTGCCGGCGGTGGCGACCAGTACGAGCAGCAGGCGTGCTCGCCGCGGATTGAGACCCAGGCTCGCCGCCTCGTCGTCCCCCAGGCTGAGCACGTCGAGAACCCGCCGGTGCATGAAGATCACGGCTGAGCTCACGGCGATGTATGGGGCGATGACCACCACGGCGTGCCAGTCGGCGGCACCGAAGCCGCCAAGGATCCACGCGTAGACGTCGCGGAGCGTGTCTGATCGCTGCTGCTGAACGAAGGTCTGGATCGCCGTCATGAAGAGGGCGACGATCAGCCCAGCAAGGATCAGGGTGCTCGTGCTGCGTGCGCCATCGGCGGAGCGACCCAGCACATACGCACCACCCACCGCCAGCGCCGCGCCGGCGAAGGCCGCCACCGGAAGCAGCACGCCGCTGTAGTTTCCGGCTCCCCAGTACGCGATGGCAAGTGTGGCGCCGAGGCCCGCCCCGGCCGCAACCCCGAGCAGATATGGGTCGGCGAGTGGATTGCGGAACACTCCCTGGTAGGCTGAGCCGGCGATCGCCAGCATGCCGCCGACCAGGGCGGCGAGAATCACACGTGGGCCGCGCACCTGCCAGAGGATGGCTTCGTCGACGCCGCGCAGCGGACTGGATATGTGGAGAAAGGGCAGGTGTGAGAGCACCGATCCGATGATCGAGGCGGCTCCAATCTGGGCGGGCCCGACGGCGAGCGCCCCGAGGAGCGATCCCATCAGAAAGATCACTGCCGCCAGTCCCCATACGACTGACACCCCACGCGATCTGACTGCGGCGTGCGGCAACGCCTTGGCCCAACTGGTAGCGCTCCGCTTCTGAACGTCTCTTTTGGCGGGATTCTCAGTGGCGCCCTCCTCCTCGGCAAAGGCCGCAAGACATGTGGGACACAGGCAATCGACACTCACGGCACGGATGGTCGCTAGCGTCTCCGGTCGCAACAGAACTGCCTCACACCAACAGCCGGGCTCGCCATGACCACACCCGAAGCGCCGCCCGCAGCGAGCGCAGGTCTTGATCACTCGCTGTACTTCCTGGCGCGGTGGCTCGAGCATCTCTTGCTACGTCGCTGCGAGCAATTTCTTCAGAGCATCGGCGACAGCCTGCAGGAAGAGGACGATGCGCGGTCCCCACTGCGAGGCAATCTCGTCCTTTACCGGCACGACGGCGCCCGTCTCGACCGCCTTGATGGCGCTCCAGCCCGGTCGCGAGCGCACCGTGTCGAGGCTCTGACCGCAACACACCGTGTCAGCCAGCACTATCAGATCGGGGTTGGTCGAGATGATGTACTCCGCCGAGAGTTGAGGGTAGTCGCTCGAGCCGGGCGCGCGATCCGCGACGTTCTGAAGGCCGAGCAGCTTGTACATCTGGCCGATGAAAGTGCGCGAGGTCGCTGAGTAATAGGTCTGATCGAGCTCGTGGTAAACGCTCCGCGGCTTGCTCGGCCGCGTCACCGGCCTCAGTATCGATTGGACCTTCTGCTGGATGCCGGACACCACTAACGCGGCCTGGGCCGAGTGGCCGGTCGCCTGCGCGATCTGATTGATCTGGGCATACACGCCGTGCAGGTCGGCGGCGGGTGGTTCGACCAGGGCCGGAACCTGCAGCTTCGCGAGCTGGCCGACGATGCCGTTCGTATCGTCTGAAACGATGACCAGGTCGGGCTGGTAGGAACCGATCGCCTCGATGTTGGGTGTGAACCCCGACAGGTTGGTTCGAGGTGCCTCGGTCGGATAGGTTGAGTACGAGTCAACGGCAACCACCTGGCTACCCGCACCGACTGCGAAGAGATCCTCGGTCGCGGTCGCCGAGAGCGAAACGATGTGTGTCGGCCTGTGGGGAATGGTCACTTTGCCCTTGGCAGTGGTCAACGTGACGGGAAAGCTCTCCGTAGTGGCAGCGGTCGATCCTGTGCTGCCGCCGCAGGCGGCCAGAACGATCAGAAACGAAAAAACAAGTTGGCGAAGCACCTTGCGTCTCGCCACCGGAACCTCCTCATTCACTTGCTCGTGAAAGGGAGAGGGCTTGCCGGCTTGTGCCGGGCTCGCCGCCCTTACCACGAAGGCTGCCAGCACTCAGGGCTGCTCAGGCGACCTGGCTTGTCCCCTCTCCTGGGGCATCACAGTTGCGGGACAGCGCCGGATTCGCACCGGCTTCGCTGATACAGCACCGGTCGAGCTCGAGTGCCCGACCTCGGGAGTATAGGCCCCTTAGGAGCGCAGAGAGGCGGCCGCTTTTGTGACTGGCAACTCGGCGTAAGGCAGGCCCGGATCAGGGACGACCTCGGGATGAATGAGGTGTCCGAGCTGACGGATCCCGTCGGCGATCCTGGGCGCTGGGCGCGAGAAGTACGCGTCTCCGTCGACGACGACCGTCCGGACCGGCAGCCGCAGGTCGTGTGTCCGATCGAGCGCCTGCTCGAGGTTAAATCCGCAGGCAGCGACCACGACGAGGTCCGGATGTTCAGCAAGCACGTCCTGCCACGTCGTGGCAAATGAGTACTCGCCCGGTTGGCTGAGGACATTCATGCCGCCGGCGAACTGAACCATTTCGGGGAGCCAATGGCCGGAGCCGTACGGTGGGTCCATCCACTCCGCCACGAACACTCGCGGTCGACGGCGACCCGAGACCGCCTCCCGGACCGCTTCCACTTTCGCCCGCATGGTCTGAGCGACTGCGAGGCCACGCTGGCGGACGCCAAGCTTGTCCGACAGCGCGACCACCGAATCCACAACCTGATCCAGGGTGCGCGGATTCATCGAGTAGACCTCGGCTCCGATCGGACATGCGGTCGCCAGATCTCCGCTCGAGACGGCGCAGACCTCGCAGAGGTCCTGGGTGATCACCAGGTCAGGTCGAAGGTCGTCCATCAGTTGGGCGTCGATCGCATAGAGCGAGTGGCTCTTCGACTTGGCGGCGGTGAAAATCTCGTCGATCTGGGCGCTGGTCAGGCCCGCAACATCGATTCGCGTGCGCGCAACAATCGGCTTGCTGGCGATTTCGGGCGGCCAGTTGCAGTCCTCTGAGATCCCCACCAGCGAGTCGAGCATGCCAAGCTCGTCGATCATCTCGGTCGCGCTCGGGAGCAGCGAGACGATCCTCATCACTGAGATGGTAGCTTGAGGCCCGTGCCGTCCCCAACGCACGAGGTCGATTCAAGGCCGCTCAGCGCCATGGTCGTTGCCGGCACCCACAGCGGAGTTGGCAAGACGACTATCACGCTGGGCCTGATCCGAGCTTTCCGGCGCCGCGATCTGGTCGTCCAGCCGTTCAAGGTCGGACCCGACTTCATAGACCCCCTGCATCACCGACAAGCGGCTGGCCGGACCTCTCGCAACCTCGACGGGTGGATGCTCAAGCCCGAAGTCAACCGACAGCGGTTCGCCAGCGCGACGGCTGATGCCGACGTCGCCGTGATCGAGGGGGTCATGGGCCTCTTCGACGGCAGCGAGGGCAAGTCTGATCGCGGCAGCACCGCCGAGATGGCCAAGCTGCTCGATATACCGGTGGTCCTGGTAATAGACGCCGGCGCTATGGCCCGGAGCGCCGCGGCGGTGATCCATGGCTTCGAGAGTTTCGATCCGGCCCTGAGAATTGCCGGCGTAATCCTGAACAACGTCGGCGGAGCCATTCACGCCGACATGATCCGAGAAGCCGTTGGCGAAAGCGTTCCAATCTTCGGCGCACTTCCGCGCAGGGCGGACCTTGTGATTCCCGAACGCCACCTCGGTCTGCACCTGCCCAGCGAGGCGCGGGAGGGCTACGTCGATGAGGTCGCAAACATGATCGAGGCCAACGTCGACCTCGACAGGCTACTGGAAACGAAGGTGGCACGAGTGACAGCACCACCGCCCCCCACACGTAAGAGGACGCGCGCGCGCATCGGTGTCGCCCACGACGAAGCCTTCTGCTTCTACTACGCCGACAACCTGGAACTTCTCACCGCGGAGGGAGCAGAGCTTGTCGAGTTCTCCCCAATTCGTGATCCGCTACCGGCAAACCTGGACGGTCTGTATTTCGGCGGCGGTTACCCGGAGCTCCACGCCGAACAGCTCGCGAGTAACACGGCAACGACAACCGCCGTCCGCGAATTTGCCGAATCCGGCGGACCGATATACGCCGAATGCGGAGGGCTGATGTATCTGGCCCGGACTCTGCGTGTCCAAGGCTATGAGTTCCCGCTGTGCGCGATCCTGCCTTTCGGGACGACGATGAACGCTCCCCTCAAGCTGGCATATGTCGAGGTCGAAACCACAGGCGGACTGTTCGCCGCTGGCAAGACCGCTCGAGGACATCTCTTCCACAGGTCGGAGATCCTTGGCTCCCAGCCGGCGTCGCAGTGCTACCGGGTGCGGACCAGTCGCGGCGATGCCGGCGACGAGGGTTACCAGCTACAAGAAGTCCTGGCCAGCTACGTGCACCTCCACTTCGCGAGCGAACCCGCGCTCGCAACGGCATTCGTAGATCGGAGTGAGGCGTTCCAGGGTCGCAGCCGCAGCTGATTCCTGACTTCAGTAGCGGGGCTCGGCGTCGGTGACCCTCCCGGTTGGAAATGCCTGCCTCTTCGAAGGTGGCCATCTCATTGAGAATTGCGACCCCGCATCGAGCAGCGGAAGGGCGAGCACCAGCTCCGGTGCTTTCACGCAGCCGCAGGTCGAGATCACGGAGGGTGGGGTGCCCTCACCTGGCGGGGCTTCCTTGCCGCCCACGCCGCCACGATCGTCGCCACCGACTTCTTCTCCCTCGACACCGTCTTGCTGAAGAGGCTCTCGGTGCTCTGGGTCGGGGCGGGTGCCGCACGATCACGGGTCAGGCTGCCTGCCTCTCCCTCCTGGGAAGCGCCGGTGGGCGGGGTTGCTGCAGCACAACCCCCTTGGCCGTGCATTCCACTGGCACCCCCCGTCCACAGCACATAAAGGACGGCGGTTGAATATGCGAGATCATCGATGCGGGAGCGGCCCGGCGGACGGTGAGCAGCGGAGGCGTGCGGTATTTTGGGTGATCTCGTTCTTCTACTTCAGGCGGTTTGCCCATACGTCGCCTCTGAAGACGGCCTCCGCATTCACCGGCTTCGTGGTCTTCTTTGATGCGGCGATGACCTCCGCCGAACCCTAACGGACAGGGAGCTGGCGCGTCTCGACGAGGTCTCCCGGACAACGCCGCCAGTTAGCTCATCCACAGGTGAGGCATGTACCAAATCATCCATTTGATGACGTGTGAGTTCAGATAGGCTGACCGCCCCCCTACTGAGCTGTCGCCGGGCGAGTTCCAGAAAGTCTGTGACCCGACCGTGACGCGGCGCGGTTCACGGTGCCTCAAGTTCGGAAGGGCGAAATCGCGAGACGGGGACACTATTTGAACCGCAGGGCTGAACTCGCCAGCGGGATGCTGGAGCTCCTGAAGAGCTTGAAAAACCTGACCCAGAAGGAGGGCGTCGTGAAGAGGGCCGCGCCCATGAGGGGAGTTGGAATCAGAACGACATCGCCGGCGCAGTCTAGCCGCGGGCCTGATCGGCGCGGTGCCGGACATCGCGCAGGTCGGCGGGAATTCTCCGCGATTTCCTAAGCCGCCTCGTGCTTCGTGCTGTCGCGGTCGGTGGTTGGTGGCGGTGTCGATTTCGGCCGATCGCGTTCGTGTCAGGGGTGGGAGGCCGGAATCACTCTGGTCTCGGGAACCAGCAGCGGCGCATCTGGGTGGCGCTGCCGAGACCGAAAAGGACAGGAGATGAGATGGGAAAGGTAATCGTAATGAATCACCTGACGCTTGACGGCGTAATGCAGGGACCGGGCCGCCCGGACGAGGACACGCGGGATGGGTTTGAGCGCGGCGGCTGGGCGGTCCCGCGCGGGGACGAGGCGATGGTCGCCAAGATGGGCGAACGGATGGGCGGGGATCGCGAGTTTCTGTTCGGGCGGCGCACCTACGAGGATCTGCTGGCTTCCTGGAACGCCCAGTGCGGCCCGTTCAAGGACGCGCTCAACAACACTCGCAAGTACGTCGCCTCGAGCAACCCCGCGACGAGGCTCGACTGGCCGAACTCAACTCTGCTG
>Ga0126378_10005245_pt1 | contig 10044 bp, 4 predicted proteins | sample PanSoiMetPlot_23_FD_92587 | JGI IMG/M metagenome (GOLD analysis project Ga0126378, IMG submission 92587) | Tropical forest soil microbial communities from Panama - MetaG Plot_23 | ecosystem: Environmental > Terrestrial > Soil > Tropical forest > Bulk soil | place: Panama | collected 2016-02-17 | reverse complement strand
CCGGCCAGCGCCTCCGGCGTCGCCGACGCCACGTCGTCCTCGCGGTAGACGTACCCGTCGTGGTTGAGGATGACATTCGTCCGCGCGTCCACGGGGATGTAGAGCCGGTCTGCGATCCGGTTCCACGACTCTGCTCCAGGCACGCCCAGCCTGTGGGCCGCCGCCGCCGCTTCGCGCAGGACGACGCTCGCGGCCATGTTGACGTAGGCGTGGTTGTCGACCGGCATCTCCTGCTCGGCGATGCCCAAACACTCCCGGATCTCGAACCCGCGTCGCGTCTCGACACCCCGGCTGGCGATCCAATCCGCGACGCCGCTCAGCACCTGCCAGGCCTGCTCTCGCAAATACCAGTCATCGCCGGTGGCGTGGCAGTACTGCGCGAAGGCGAACGCCACTGCCATGTTCACGTGCTGCTCGAAGACCACTCTCGCCTTGCTCAGCCGGATGACCTCCTCGCCGTGCACGGCACTCGCCGCCCAGGGGAACTGAAGCCCCAGATAGCCGTTCATGGCGGCATTGCGCCGGGCCGCCCCCAGGCGGTCCAGGCGGTAGTCCAGCAGTGATCTCGCGATCTGTGGATCACTCAGGATGAAGACGGGCAGCGCGAAGGCCTCGATGTCCCACATGACGTGGCCCCGGTAGTAGTGGTAGTTGGGCCAGGAGGCAAGGCCGAACATCGCCGTTCCGAATATCGACGAGCGATGCGCGGACGCGTGCAGGTAGTAGAAGGACGCATCCGCGATTGCCTGCCAGCGGTCGGCCGCACCATGGAGGATCGGCCTCCCCTTCCACAGCTCCGTCCAGATGGTCCGGTTCTCGCGCCGCAGCGCGTCGAAGCCGCGCGTCGCTGCCAGATACGTCATGCGCGCCGCCATCCGGTCGGGCTCTGTGTGAAGCCGGCTGGAGAGCAGGCTCGAGATCTGGCGCAGCACGTAGGGGCGTCCGGGACGTGCGCGAAAAGCGTAGGAGGTGCGCAGCGGCGCACGCTGGTCGATGTCATCGACCCGGCGTTCCACGCCCTCGGCGCCCTGAAGGGTGGTCACGTAGGCGGCGCCGCAGGTCGACAGGCCGCCGCTGGCCCGCCACTCCATGAGCCCATCGACCACCGGCGTGTCCGTGCCCGGGGTCTGGGTCCGGCGCGAGGCCCATTCGCCGGAAATGCCAGCAGGATTGAGACCGCCGGCCAGCACCAGGTCGCACTCCTCGTCCACCTCCACGCTGACCTCATGCAGCGCCAGGGTGGGGAGCGACCGGGAACAGAAGACCAGGTCCTGGACGCGGACGCCGACGGATCCAGGCCGGAAGACGTACCGGGTGCGGAGCTCTCCGGTGGCGAAGTCATATGCCTGGTCGACGAGGCGGGCCTGCTCGGGGTGCCAGATGAGGGCGTGACCATCGACCTCCACATCCCCCCACAGGGGATACGGCGCCCGGGCGAACCCTTCGCCGTCCTCAACCGGATCCCGCTCGACCAGCCCGTCGACCATGCAGAGGCCATCCACGAACGGGATGCGGCCAACACGAAGGCCGAGCAGGCCGTTGGAGAGGTAGGCCGGAAGGTACTCCGGACGGTACTCGGTGATTGATGAGGGACTGAAGGGACCTGCCAAGACGGCTGCAGAGCGTAACCGGCGGGGAGCGCTCATGTACAGCGGCCTTGACGGACAAACCACGGCCAGCTCCTCGTGTCAAGTCGTGAGTGCGTCGGCCGGGCCGAACCGCGCTATCGTCGTGGTATGCCCCGCAGCGTTGCCCTGGGGGAGTTCCTGCGGGCCGGCAGGAGCTGGTCCGTCCGGCACATGCCGGACTGCCTCTCCTGGGCCGCCGTATCCACTCCTGGCCGGACGACTGGCCACCTGGCGGACATGAATACTCGCGTCGAGCGTTCCGTGGACCGTCGGCGAGGATCACGATCGATTCGTATGCACCGAGGCCGGGTGGCGTGTGAAGCACGAGGCGATGGGAGCGGCTCTTCGTCCGTAGGCGACGGGGACCTCGACGGAGGCCCGGCGATAGAAACAGGTACGCGCGTGACCCTCACGGGTGGCTCGTCGATCGTCATCCGGAGCAAGCCAGCACGCGCGGACCCCTAAGACACAGGCTGAAGCCAGCCGTAGACGTCCACGTAGATGTATCGCTTCTCAAAGTAGTCAACAGTCGTAGCATCGGCCACTGGAACAACAACCTTCACAACCCCGCGGGTCGGAATCACTCCACTGGTAAAAACGGGCATGCCTCGGTCGGCAAGAGCCTTCCAATCATCGCGAATTCGCTTGTGAACATCTAGCAGCTCTTGTTCCGACACCGGCGGTGGGGGGCGATGCGCTCGAGACACAGGCTCGGTAGTGGTTGTGGTTTGAGACTCCACTGTCTGGGGCGGCCGAGTCAGAATCAGTACGTGCCCATCCCATGTTCCCTCGACCCTCATTATTGGTGTCCAGAGACCGCTGGGAAGTCGCCTGGATTCAGGTGATTGTCTTAGGTCGATCCCCTTGAGGACGACGCCTGAACAGGTGGACGGCGGATAAACGGCCGGCATCGCATAGCAGGCGTAGACAGGCCCGCCGTGCGGTGACCAAAGTGGAGCGACTACCGCGTAGCGTCCGTGGTCCATTTGAGAATCTCCGACGGCCGCACAGCCGAACAACAGGAAAAGAGGGATAAGCAACCGTCCCCACATTTCCTATGCACGGTATCACGATCCCGCGGCTAATCGGAGTCGAGCTTTGGGGGTCGGTCATTGAAGCGACGGATTCACGTCAGACGTCCCAGTGGACCGTCCGGTGAGCGTCCCGGACGATCGCGACCACCTGGTCGACGAGAGCGGGCGCGGCGGCGAGCACGGCGCGTGATTCCGTGCCGTAGTCGGAGCCGTCCAGCTCGACGACCCGGGCGCCCGTCTCGCGGGCTACCATGGCGCCAGCCGTGGCCGGTGCGGCGTGTCCGCAGCGACGTGCGGCGGCCGTCGCGCTCAACCGCGCTGGGCGCAGTCGGCTCGCCGATGCCGGCCCTGTAAAGGCCGCCAACTCAGGGGCCCGACACAGGCCGGCTTGACTCTCACACGCATGAGGGTTGAAGACTGGAGGCATGGAGAAAGACGAGCCGGAAGCAGAACCGCTGGGAAGGCTGATCCCGATCGGGCGCTTCGCCAGGCTGGCCGGCCTCTCCCTACCGCAGCTCCGCCACTACGACCGCCGCGGGCTGCTGCCGCCGGCGGCCCGCGACCGCCGCTCGGGGTACCGCTACTACCGCGAGGCTCAGGCCGAGGCCGCCCGCGTCATCGCCCTGCTCCGGTCCATAGACGTTCCGCTCGCGGACATCGAGGAGCTGTTGGCCGCGCCGGAGCCGGAGCAGGTGCTTCGGGTGTTCGCCGAGCACCGTGCGCGCGTCGAGCGTCGCCTGAGCGAGGCCCGCGCGGCCCTGGAATCCATAGACCGGATCGTCAAGGAGAGAGAGCTCATGGGAAGCACCACGGCGGGCCGCTGCTCGTTCTGCCACCGCCCCGCCTCGGAGGCTCCGCTGCGCCTGACCAGCGGCGGGGCCGGGATCTGCCTGGCCTGCGTGGACCTCGCCCTCGAGGTCCTGGAGATCGACGCCCGCGGCCCCGCGAAGCCGCCTACCCCGCCCGAGGAGCTGCCCCGGGGGTGGCTGGCCTGCGCGTTCTGCGGGCGGGACCGCACGCAGGTACGCAAGCTCGTCGCCGGGCCGGAGATCGTCATCTGCGACGGCTGCCTGGCCCACGTCGCCGCCTGAGCTGGATCAGGCCGGGTGTCGGCGGCGGGGTTGAACGGGCGTTCTTGACGGTAGGCGACAGCTGCGCGTGTCGCGATGGGCGGCCGACCAGCCGGTGAGAGGAGGTCCCCGCGTCACTGACAGGCCAGCGCTGATGGGCACCATTGTCGCTTCGCACCTGACATCGGGGCATGCGCTGCTCCTACCGGGCCGGGCAGCGCCGCAGACCTGACCACCCGCCGAGGTATAAGTGTGGCGGTGGGCCGCAGCACAGGACACGCCGACGGCGCGGACCAGGACGCCCGGATGACCACCGGCGGGGTCGAGCAGATCGCCGGCTACGTCGACCTCGAGCGGATCGGCGAGGGCGGCTTCAGCGTCGTGTACCGCGCCACGGAGGAGCACCTGGCGCGGACCGTCGCGCTCAAGGTGCTGGCCCTGGCCGCTGTGGACGAGCGGGCCCTGCAGCGGTTCCAGCGCGAGTGCCTGATGCTGGGCCGACTGACCGGCCACCCCAGCATCGTCACGGTGTTTGGGACCGGCACGACCGAAGCGGGCCGTCCCTACATCGCCATGGAGTACTTCGAGCGCGGGTCGCTGCGGGACCGCCTGGCGCGCGAGGGCCCACTGGCGGTCGGGGACGTTCTCCATGTCGGCGTCAGGATCGCCGGCGCGCTTGCGGCGGCGCACCGCATGGGTATCCTGCACCGGGACGTCAAGCCGCAGAACATCCTTGTGTCCCGCTACGGTGAGCCGGCGCTGGCCGACTTCGGCATCGCCACCCTCGCAGACCTGGTCGAGGCCACGGCCCGTTCGGATGCGCTCACGCCCTACCACGCCGCTCCTGAGATCCTGGAGGGCCGGCCGCCGACGCCGGCGTCCGACGTCTACTCCCTGGGCTCCACCCTCTACCAGCTGCTGGCCGGCCGCCCCGCGCACCAGCAGGAGGCGGAGGGTGCCATCGGCCCGCTGCTGCTGCGAGTTCTCAACGAGGAGCCCCCGGACATTGCCCACCCCGACGTGACCCCGTCCGTGATGGCGGTGATCCGACAGGCGATGGCCAGGCGCCCGGAGGACCGGTTCGGCGGCGCGCTGCCGTTCGGGGAGCGCCTCCAGTCCCTGCAGGTGGCGCTCGGGTTGCCGCTCACCGAGCTGGTGCATCCAGACGGGCCGCCGGAGGAGCGCACCGGGGACCGGCCGGCCGGGCAGGTGGCTGACGAGCCCGAGACAGCTGTGCTCGATCCCCGGGAGCGGACCGTCGCCGGGCCCCGCCCCGCCCTCGTGCCGGACCGGGGTGGCCGGACTGGCGCACGCTGGCGCTGGCGGCTGGCCGGCGGCCTCGTCACGCTCGCGCTGCTGGGCGCGCTCGGTGCCGGCGCCCATGCGCTCATCGGCCGGGCGCCGGGCAGCACGGCGACCGCCCGCACGGCCACCCCGGCCCCGGTGCCGCAGGCTGTCGTCGGGGCGGCCCGACCGGTGCAGCTGACCGCCGTCGACGGCGGGAGCGCCGTGGTGCTGCACTGGCACCTGGCACCGGGCGGTGACCAGTACCCGCTGGTGATCCGGCTGCTCGAGACTGGCCGGGCGGCCGCCTCGGTCACCCCGGTCCAGAAGGGGACCACGACCAAGACGCTGACCGGCCTGGACCCTGGCACGGGCTACTGCTTCGCGGTCGGCGCCCTGGTGGCGACCGGCAGCCCGCCGGTGGTCTCGTGGTCCGAGACGGTCTGCATCCGGGGCGCGGTCCCCGCACAGCCCTCCCCGGGCGGCTAGGCGATGGAGCTCCGCCTCCGGCTGGAGGCACCCGACCGCCGGGCGCTGGACCTCTCCGTCCAGATCGGGCCGGCGGCGCGCGTCGCCGATCTGACCGCTGCTCTGGCCCGGGCGAGCGGGCAGCAGCCCGCCGGGCTGTTCTGTCACCGGCGCCGTGCGTGGCTGGCGCCCGATCAGACGGTGCACGACGCCCGGCTGCGGCAGGGCGAGGTGCTTGCGCTGCTGCCGCCCGGCGGACAGCCTCCGGGGACGGCGCCGCCGGCCAGCGCCGCGGCGCTCCTCCTGGTCACCGGAGGGCCCTGCAGCGGCGCCCGCCACCCGCTGGCGCCGGGCCGGCACCGGGTCGGGCGCTCTCCGTCGTGTGACGTGGTGCTCGCCGACGCGGCGGTCTCCGGCGTGCACCTGGAGGTTCAGGTGGACTCGCTGGGCGCCGTCACGGTGGCCGACGCCGGCACCGCCAACGGCACGTTCGCCGATGGGGTCCGCCTCCATTCGCCCCTCGACGTGGCACACGGCCAGGAGATCGAGCTCGGCCGCAGCCTGCTCTCCTTCGCGCCGCCGGGCCCCGACGGTCAGCCTTCGCCGGACGACACCGGCCACGTCCCCTTCAACCGGCCGCCGCGGGGGGCGCCGCGGGCGGTCCGGCTCCGCTTCCCGCTGGCGCCCAGCCCGGCCAGGGCCCGCCCAACGGGCCTGTCCATCTCCGGGGCCGCAGTGCCGCTGGTGATGGGGGCCGCGATGTACTTTGCGCTCGGCCGCCAGCCGCTGTGGCTGCTCATCATGCTGCTCTCCCCGATCATGGTGGTCGGCTCGTTCGTGGAGAGCTGGGTCGGCGCCAGCCGGAGGAACCGCAGGGAGCACGCCCGGCACGGACGGCAGGTCCAGGACCTGGAGGCCGAGCTGGAGCGTGCCCGCCGGGAGGAGACGGCTCGCCGCCGAGCCGCTTCGCCGGGCCTGGCCGTGGTGGCCGAGAGGGCACGAACGGTGCAGCCGTCTCTGTGGGAGCGGCGGCGCGACCACTCCGACTTCCTGTTGCTCAGGATCGGTTGGGGCGACCAGCCCTCCGGCATCGCGGTCGATCTGCCGGCCGAGGAGGGCAGCCACGCCGTCCACGCCCGGGTAGAAGCGCTGGTCGAACGGAACGGGACCCTCCCCGCCACGCCGCTGGCCGTGTCCATGCCCGCGGTCGGCTCGCTCGGGGTGACCGGGGAACGCGGCCAGGTGCTGGCGCTGGCCAGGAGCCTGATCGCCCAGGTAGCGGGCCTGCACAGCCCGAGGGACGTCGGGCTCGTGGCCGCCGTCGAGGCGTCGGACCGCGAGCTCTGGCGATGGCTCGCCTGGCTGCCGCACGTGCACCCGGAGGCGCCGGTGCTCCCGGGCCCCTCGGTGGCGGCCGACACGGGGGCTGCGTGCGACCTCCTGGATCGCCTTGTCGAGCTCATGGAGCGGCGGCTGCGGGCCAGCGCGAGCAGCTACGGAGAGCGGGTGCTCGACGCCGAGCCCGCCGTGGTCGTGCTGCTCGACGGTTCCGCCGAGCTGCCCCGTGCCGCCGTGGACCGCATCCTGACCCACGGGCCCGCGTGCGGGCTGCACGTGATCTGGCTCGGGCGATCCAGGGCCGCCCTGCCCGGCGCCTGCGGCGCCTTCGTGGAGCTCGACTCGGCGACCGGGGCGCCGACGCTCACGCTGGCCGGGTCGGAAGAGACGCTCCACGGATTCGGTGCCGACCTCAGCTCCCTTGCCGTGGTCGACGAGCTGGCGCTCAGCCTGTGCCCCGTCCGCGACGTCGAGGCGGCGGGCGGCCGGGCCGAGATCCCTCGCTCCGTCAGCCTGCTCGAGCTGCTCGACCTCCGCCAGGACAGGGCGAGCCGGATCGCGGATCGGTGGCGGCAGGGCGACGACAGGCTATCTGCCAGGCTCGGCCTGGGGGCTGGCGGGCAGGTGTGCGAGGTGAGCCTGCGCTACGACGGTCCCCACGCGCTGGCAGGCGGGATGACGGGCGCCGGGAAGAGCGAGCTGCTCCAGTCGCTGGTGGCATCGCTGGCCGCCGCACACTCTCCGAGCCACCTGACGTTCATCCTGGTCGACTACAAGGGCGGGGCGGCATTCAAGGACTGCGTCCACCTGCCGCACACGGTGGGCTTCGTCACGGACCTCGACGGGCACCTGGTGAACCGCGCCCTCACCTCGCTGCGGGCGGAGCTGCGGCGCCGTGAGGAGGTGCTCAGGGAGGCCGGCTGCAGGGACCTCTTCGAGCTCCGCGCCCGCAGCCCGGCCAGCGCCCTACCCAGCCTCGCCATCGTCGTGGACGAGTTCGCGGCTCTGGCCGCCGAGCTGCCTGAGTTCGTGGACGGCATGGTGGACATCGCGGCCCGCGGGCGCAGCCTGGGCATCCACCTGGTGCTCGCCACCCAGCGGCCGGCGGGCGTGATCAGCGACCGCATCCGGGCCAACACGAACCTACGCCTCTCGCTGCGCTTCGCTGACGCGGGCGACAGCCAGGATGTGATCGGGACCAGCGACGCGGCCCGGCCCGGGCTGCCTCGGGGCCGGGCGTTCGTCCGCACCGGTTCAGACGCCGTGGTCGAGTTCCAGGCCGCGCACGCGAGCGCCCGGACCGCCGGCGACGGCGGAGCGGCTCGCGTCGTTGTCCAGGAGATGGACCGCAGCGGACAGCCGGTCGAGCAGGCGCCGGCCGCGGCCTCCGACGGCGAACCCTCGGGTGCCATGTCCGACCTGATGCTCGTGGTCCAGGGGGCGCAGGACGCCGCGACGGCGCTGGGGCTGCCGGCGCCCGCGCGACCCTGGCTGCCGACGCTGCCGGCGCTGCTGCCCCTCGACGACCTCGAGGCCGCGGCCCCCGCCCCGGTCCAGGCGGCCGCGATCGGCCTGGTGGACGACCCTGGCCGCCAGCGTCAGCTCCCGCTCGCGTTCGACGTGGACAGGGACGGCAGCCTGCTGGTCCTGGGCACGGGCGGCAGCGGCAAGACGACGGTCCTGCGCACCCTCGCCACAGCGCTCGCCCGACGCCTCGACCCCGGCCGCATGCACCTGTACGGGCTGGACTTCGCCACCCACGGCCTCAGCTCGCTCAGGAGCCTGCCCCACTGCGGCGACGTGGTCGCGGCGGACGAGCCGGAGCGGGCCCTGCGGCTCCTCCAGGTGCTGCGGAAGGAGCGCGAGCGCCGCCGGACCCTGCTCGCGGCAAGCGGTGCGAGCAGCGTCGCCGAGCACGAGGCGGCCGGCGGCGAGGCGCTGCCCCGGCTCCTGGTCCTGCTGGATGGGTACACGGGGTTCCGATCCACGTTCGAGGACATCGAGCTGGGCGCGCCGCTCGATCTCCTCCGCTCGCTCGCCAGCGACGGGCGGTCCCTGGGCATGACCTTCGTGATCACCGCCGATCGTGCGGGTGCCGTACCGCCGCCGCTGACGGCCGCGATGGGCCGGCGGCTGGTGCTGCGCCTGGCCAATGAGGACGAGTACCTGCACGCCGGGCTGGAGCGGTCCCTGTACCTCGGAGCCGCGCTGCCGCCGGGCAGGGGCTTCACCGACCATGCGCTCGAGTTCCAGGCCGCGGTGGTCGGGGACAGGCCGGCCGGCAGCGCTCAGGCCGCGGCGATCGAGCGCGTCGCGGCGGAGCTGCGCGCGCGCCACCCCGGCCAGTCGGCGCCGGAGGTCCGGCTGCTTCCCGTCGAGGTGCCCGTCGCCGAGCTGCCGGCGCCACAGCGGTCGCTGCAGGCGGTCATCGGCCTGGTGGACGGCGACCTGGAGCCGGCTCGGATCGACCTGGACGAGGGCCATCTGCTGGTGGCCGGGCCGCGGCGCAGCGGGCGGACGACGGCTGTCGCCGCCTGCGCGGTTTCGCTGTTCCGGGCGCCAGGCGCACCGCCGCTGTACCTCCTCGCCCCCCGGCGAAGCAGCATGCTGCGCGACCTGCGCGTGTGGGCCGAGGTCGGGGTAGGCGTCGCCGACTGCGCGGCCCTCGCCCAGCGGCTGGAGGCGGCCCTGGAGGGCTCCGCAGACGGCCCGGACCTCTCCCGCGGAGCGGTGGTCGTGCTCGACGACGGCGAGGAGCTGGCCGACTCCGCCGCCGGCCCCGCCCTGGAGGCCATCGCCAGGCGGGGTCGCGACCAGGGGGTGCGCCTGGTTGCGGCGATCGAGACGCACGCCGCGCACGCCTCGTACGGCGGCTGGCTGGCCGAGGTACGGCGCGATCGGCAAGCGCTGCTGCTCGATCCTGACCCGGTGATGGACGGCGCGCTGGCCGGCGGCGTCCGCCTGCCGCCCCGGACGGCGCCGGCGCCGCCCGGTCGCGGCTACCTCGTGCTGAGCGGGCTGGTCGCCCTGGTCCAGGTGGCCATGGCAGCCGGCGGGGAAGGGGGCCGGTCAGCCGGCGTCAGCTGATCGGCCCCGACCACGAACTTGGAGCCTGCGCGCAGGCTCTTACTGGCCGCCCCCGGCGACCATGATGTTCGTCGTGATCTTCTGGATCTCGCTGCGCAGCTTGCTCAGCTCCTCCAGCATCTTGTTGTTGGCCTG
>Ga0126378_10005244_pt1 | contig 10044 bp, 9 predicted proteins | sample PanSoiMetPlot_23_FD_92587 | JGI IMG/M metagenome (GOLD analysis project Ga0126378, IMG submission 92587) | Tropical forest soil microbial communities from Panama - MetaG Plot_23 | ecosystem: Environmental > Terrestrial > Soil > Tropical forest > Bulk soil | place: Panama | collected 2016-02-17 | reverse complement strand
GGCCCGCGTCCCAGAATGCTCATGTCCTGGAAGTACGGCGGCAGCTCCAGCTGAAACGACTTGGCGAGATCGATGGTGCCCGTCGCGCGATCGAATTTGAGAAAGCTCGCCGAGCCCCGGTACTTGTCCTTGTATTGCTCGATCGGGGCAAAGCCCGCCTTCTCGTTGTAGGGGACGGGGAAGTACGCGGTTTGCACCAGCCAGTCACTGTCGTCCGTCCAGACCGCGTGATGGTCGGAGACGGTGTTGGGGGTCTTGAAGATGAGCTTGGTCTTCATGTCCTTCATCGAGATGATTCCGACCCGGCCCGCGCTCTTGTCGCTCACCGCGATCCACTCGCCGTCGTACTTTCCGCGAGTGAGCGAAATCTGCGGATGGTGCAGGTCGCCCCAGGTGAGCGTGGGAAGGCCACCGCCGAATGAGCCCTTCTTGAGCATCTCGCCGGAGCTCGCCTCTCCTTGGGCCCAGCCTTGCCAGGAGTCCGCTGAATAAACGGGAACCTCCTTGAGTAGGCGCATCGAGGGAATGCCATAGAGCATCACGCTGCCCCGGTGCCCGCCCGAGGTCACCATCACGAAGTCGTCGTACCGGCCGGGTGGAACAAAGACCTTCAAAGCCGCGGCTGCTTCGTCGGGTGTGAGATTGCGCTCGCGGATGATTTCTTCGATGGGCGTGGCCGGGGCTGCTGTTGCGGCAGCGCTCGGCGCCCGATCGCTCTGCTTCTTTGCGCAGCTGACGGTCATGGCCGCGCCGGCCACCACCACGAGCACGCGAAGCGTCGTCGGATTCATTCGATCTCCTCCAGAGCAGCACGTCCTGGAAAGCTCGCTTGTGCAGGAAGTGGGCCCAGCGCTTCTCCGAGGGTAGGGTTGCGCCGCAGGCCTCGGCTGTGTTTCACTTCGAAACAGCGAGAAACAAAATGCCGTTTACCTGCGCGACGCCGTTCGAGACCGGGGGCCAGCTCTGTCGATTCTGCCGTGCCACTGCGTCCTCGTCGGGAATCCGCAGCTGCTCGAGGATGGTGGCGGAGAGCCCTGCGATGCGCAACCTGCTGCGCCGGATTCCGCCGATCGCCGCCACCAATGCATCGGTGGTGATCCTCGGCGAGAGCGGCTCAGGTAAGGAGGTGCTCGCGCGAGCGGTGCATGCGAATGGACCGCGTGCTGCGCAGCCGTTCCTCGCGGTGAACGTCACCGCGCTCCCGCCCACGCTTCTGGAGTCCGAGCTCTTCGGCCACGCGCGCGGCGCCTTCACCGGTGCCACCGGCTCAAAGGCGGGGCTCTTCGAAGCGGCTCACCAGGGAACGCTCTTTCTCGACGAGATTGCCGAGCTGCCGCTCGAGCTGCAGCCGAAGTTTCTGCGGGCGCTGCAAGACGGAGAGGTGCGTCGCATCGGCGAGACGCGGCCGTTCCGAGTCGACGTGCGCGTGCTGTGCGCGACGCATCAGGATTTGCGCCGAGCGGTAGCGGAGCGCCGCTTCCGAGAGGATCTCTACTACCGCCTCAAGGTCTTCACACTGACCGTGCCGCCGCTGCGGGAACGGCGGGAGGATCTCCTGCCGCTGATGCAGATGTTTCTCGAGCAGGAGGGCCACGCCACTCGTAAGCTCACCGGGCGCGCTCGCGAGGCAGTGCTGCGTTACCCCTGGCCGGGAAACGTGCGCGAGCTTGCCAATGCGGCCAAGCACGGCGCGGTGCTTTCGGGCGGACGCGATGTGGACGTCGAGCACCTTCCTCAAGAAGTGCTCGAACCGCCACACCCGCCAATCGGCCAGAAGACTCTGCTTCGCAAGCTCGCCGACGTGGAGCGGGAGCACGTGATGGGCGTGCTCGAGGCCTGCGGCGGCCAGCAGATCCAAGCCGCTCGCATTCTCGGGATCGGTCGGACGACGCTGTGGCGCAAGCTGCAGAGCTATGGGCTCGCCACCGAGCGCGATTAGCGCAGGCGTCAGTGGTGATGCGAAATCGCAACGAGCGGCCGAATTGCGAGCCAGACTGCGAGCAGCAACCATCCGGCACTCTGCGCCCAGCCGGGAAACCGGAATTGATATCTCTGCGCAACGCGGACCAGCGCCAGAGGCATCACCAGGGCAGGCGCGGTCGCTGCAAAGAAAGCCGCCATCGTCAACGCTCCTGCCGCTGCCGAGCCGGACGACGCGGCCAGCAGCCACGCAGGGACCAAGAGGCCGCAAGGCAGAAAGCCGGTGGCGAGGCCCAATCCGAGCCCACGCCTCGGAAGAAACCGCACCAGCCATACCAAAAGCGAGCCGCCCTGCGACGCGCGCGGCGACAAGCGAAACGCTTTCCAAATCGCGAATGCGGCGACCATCGCGGCCACCGCAGCCTGGAATGGTTGCACCGGAATTCGATGCAACGCATGAGCGCCGATCTGCCCCATCAGCGCGCCAACGAAAGCGTACGAGCACAAGCGGCCTGACAGGTAGCTCGTGAGCGCACGAGCCGAAGCACGGCCTTCGCGCATAGCGCCCGCGATGACCAGAGGCCCGCACATGCCGGCGCAGTGAAGACTGCCGACGAACCCGAGCGCGACGGCTGCGAGCAACGTGCCGATCATGTCGACCCCGCCCCTTTGGATACACCGTCTATTCTTGTCGCTCTCTGCGCCATGGCCAGCGTCAGCAGCGAGGAGGTGAGCATCGACAAGCCGGCCCAGACCGGCCGAAACGCCCCGCTCGCGGCCAGCGCGAGAAACACCAGGTTGTAAATTGTCGACGCGACTAAGCTGCGGCGCACGATGCGAAGCGTTCGACGTGCAAGCCGAAGCGTCCACGGAACCAGTCGCAGATCCGATCGCAGCAAAGTGATTCGAGACATCCCACGAGCGAGGTCCGAGCCCTCGCCCATCGCAAAGCTCGGTCCCAACTTGGCCAGCGCCGGCGCGTCGTTCAATCCGTCGCCGACCATCGCCACGTTCTCACCGAGCGATTCAAGATGCGCCACTTTCTTTTCAGCGGTGAGGCCGGCACGCGTGGTCAGCCCTAGCGCGCGGGCGACCCGGCGCGCCCCCGAGTCGCGATCGCCCGTGAGCATCAATGCCGTAACGCCCTGAGCCGCCAGGTCATGGAGCGCTGCCGGCGCTTCCGAGCGCAGTCTCTCTCCGAGCATGAAGCGAGCGATCAGCTTTCCATTTCGATGGAGTGATACCCGTGCGGTCTGATCGGCGGCGCTCTCGCGTTCCGGCACGGCCCCCGCGAACAACTCGTCTCCGTTCTCCAGCTGTGCCCAGACCCCCTGGCCGGGGAGGAAGCGCCGCGCTTGCACAGGCACCGCTCTCCCCTGCCCTGCGTTTACCAGCGCGCGTGCTACTGGGTGCGGGCTGCCCTCCTCGATCGAAGCAGCCAGCGCGATTGCCTCGTGTGGCAAACAGCCGCCCAGCGTTTCTACGCGATCGACCGACAGCTCCGCATGGGTGAGCGTTCCGGTTTTGTCGAAGGCGACGGTCTTCACGCGGGCAAGCTCCTCCAACGCCGACGCGCTGCGAATGAGGACCCCCTCTTCGAGCGCGCGGCGAAGGGCAAGCCATAGAGTCAGCGGCACCGTCACCCCGTAGGTGCAGGGACAGGCCGCCAACACGACGGCCAACGCAATGACAACGCCGCGGTCCAGCGAGCTGCGCGTTGACCAAAAAACCAGCGCCCCCAGCGCCAATACCCAGACGGCGGGCACAAGAGCGGTAGCGAAGCGATCGGCCCAGCGCTGGACGACGGAGGCGCGCTCGCGAAGCTGGCGCGCCAGCTCGGCTAACCGCTCCAGCGTAGACTCGCGAGCCGAGCGAAGCGCCACGCATTCGATCGACCCGGACACGGGAACCGCGCCGGCGGGAATCTTTTCGCCCACGCGAATAAGCCGAGGTGTTGCCTCGCCGCTCAGCACTGCTAAGTTGACTTCCGCGTCTGCGCCAGTGAGCTCGGCGTCAACGGGCAACGTTTGCTCAACGCCGATTTTGAGCCGGCTTCCCGGAGCAACAAAGGCGGGAGGGAGCGAGCAAAACTTGCCAGACTGCGGTTCCATCGCCAGCACCGGCGTGCCTGCGCGAGACAGCAAAGGACCCAAGATCTGGCTCGCGTTCGCTCGAGCGCTCGCCTCCAGATAGCGCCCCAGCGTGGACAGCATCAGGGCCGAGGTCGCGCTGTCGAAGTAGACGTGAGATCCTCCTCGCAAGATGGACGTGATTGAAAGGCCATAGGCGGCGAAGGCGCCGGTGACCACCAGCAGATCCATCGAGAGTCGACCATTGCGAATGGCGTGGAGCGCTCGACGAAACAGCGGCGCCCCCAACAGACCGATGACGGGAGTGGAAAGAATGGCGGCGGCAAGGCGATAGACGTCGCGCAACCGCGCCATCGAGGCGCTGTCCGTCGCGCCGTAGACGTCCTCGGCATAAAGGAAGAGAGACAGCATCATCACCGCCATCGACAGCAGCAGGCAAAACGCGAGGACGCCTTTCAGTCGGCTCTCGTTCTGACTTGCTTCCCGCGCGAGCTCCGCCGCCAGCTCACAGCCGTAGCAGCAAAATCGATCGCCGCGAGCGGTGGGAAGCCCGCAATGCGCGCAGCAATCGGCCACCGGCGCCGCGGCGGCGGTGGTCGCGGAGTTCCCGAGGGCAACAGGCAACGGTAACGGCTGCACGAGTTTCGAGGCTAGCGGGCTATCGCAAACCAGGCCCTGAGGTCTGGAAGCAGATAGATCAGTTGATACGTCACATAGGCCACCGCAAAGATCGTCCACGCAACCACCACGTACCAGGGAACGTTATTCCCCGGCTCGTACGCCATCCGCGTGCCGTGCGTGTCGTCTCCGCTCTCCGCCAGCACCGCCAGGGGCGACTCGTCGGTCGGCATCCGTTGACTTCCCTCATTGGCCACGGCGCTCATACTCTTCCTCCATCCTGATCAAATCGGATTTGGTGTGCTCCGCATCCGTCAGCTTCCCAGTGAGAAAACTCCAGACCAGCAGCGCCAACCAGCCGGCGGCGACCGCGAAGTAAACCGTCACCGGAACGTCCGCGAACCCTCTCACCTCTTCGCTGTTGAGCGTGAAAAGAAATTCCGCGATTTTGTAACAAAACGCAGCTCCAGCTCCGACCAAGCCCAGTGCGATGCAAAGGAGCAGGATCCAGCGGCGCGGACGGGCACCGGAGAGCGACTCTTCGGGCGCATCGCTTTTTGCGTCACTTCGCCGCATGGCTTCTCTCCTGCTGCGCCAGCGCCTCCGGAGTCGCCCAGCTGCCCAGCCATTGGACGTAAGCGATCATCGCCAGCCCTCGCTTGTTGGGGCGTTCTCCGTCGAAAAACCAGGAGTAGCGCGGCATCACCGATGTCGGTACCACCAGCGACGGATTGTAGAAATGCGCCGCGTGCCAGTCGTTCCCGTGCCGTCCCGACTCGCGGATCAGATCTGGACCGACGCGGCGCGTTCCAAACAAATGCGGGAGAAACATTTCGTTCATGTATTCTCCCGCCCAGCTCACCTTGCCAAACCGCAGGTCTTCGTTGGAAACAGGCCGAACGAATTGAGAGTGGCAGTGCCAACACGCTTCGGCGATATAGGTATCGCGGCCGAGCCTCAGCGCGTCGCGAAACGAGGCGGCGTCGGCCTGCCCATAGTACTTGCTCATCTGGTCCGGATAACGTTGGGCCAAGTCGAGAAATTCGTAGCTCGGCGCAGTGACCAACTGCTCCAGCTTCTGGTATGGAATGCGCGAAAGATGCGCCACCGGCAGCACAGCGCTCAAGATGCCGGCCAGCGCAAAGCAGCACAGCCCGGCGAAGAACAAGATGTATTTGAGCTTCTCCAAGTAGAACCTCCCGTCTTCAAACGAGCGCGGGCTGAGAAGCCGCACCCAGGGCGGACTCGGGCGCCGCGCTCCGAGCCGTCATCCACATGTTGAAAGCCTGCAGGAGTTGGCCGGTGATGATCGCGATTCCGGAAATGGTACGGATGTGCCAGAACGGCATCGAGGCGATCAGCGATTGCTCCCAGGGGGCGAGGTTTTGCCACAAATAGCCCTGCACCAGCCCCGCGGCCATCAGATCAAAGAACATCACCAAGATGCCCAGCGTGGACAGCCACCAGTTCCAATAGTTCAACCGCTCGCTCCACCACCCCCGCGCCGTCACCTTCGGCCAAACGTAGACCGTGGCGCCGAGGATCCAGGAACCGAATACGCCAAACATCACCAGGTGCGCATGCCCCACCACCCAATCGCTGAAATGAATCACTTTCTGAACCGTCAGCGTCGCCTGGAATGCGCACTGAAGACAGGTGAGGAAGTACATCGCCATTCCCGAAAAGAACCAGCGAATCGGAAGCTCGGTCCGCAGGGCGTCCCCGCGGCCGCGCAGCGTCATGAAGAAATTGACGATCACCGTGAAGACGACGATCTCGACGGCAATTGTCGACATCACCGCGCCGTATTGCGCGTACATCGGAATGGGGCTCCAAAAGAAGTGGTGCACTCCATTCAGCGGATAGAAAAATGCCAGGCCCCAGAATCCGGCCAATGAAAGAGTGTGGCTCCAGATTGGCTTCTTCAGAATGACGGGAACGAGGTAATACATCATTCCCCAGCCGAGCGGGGTGACCGTCAGCCCGACGAGATCGTGGATGAACAAGCCGGTGATCGCCGCTCCCCCGGCTCCTGGGACGAAGTACTGGGGAACGAAGTTGCCCATCGCGTAGGTCAGCGGGAGCCAGACCAGCATCGCGCTGAAGTACCAAAGGGTGACGTAGAGCGGTTTGTCGCGAACCTTGAGAATCGGCGTGGCGATGTTCGCCGCCAAGAAAGCGCCGCCGATCAGCACGAACGGATCGACAAAGGTGGGTGTCTCGCCCCACTCGATGCCCTGTGCGCGGCCGCCGAGGATGCCGATCGCCGCCACGCCGACGATCGCTTGCCACACCCAAAACACGAACCAGGAGAGCTTCCGGCTCAACACGGGTTGACCGGTGACCCGAGGGACAATCCAATACATCAATGCGATGAACGCATTCATCAAGAAGCCGTAGGCGATGCCGTTGGTGTGAATCATTCTCAGCCGACCGGGCGAGAGCAGCTCGACGCCTGGAAATGGATAGATGCGGCTGAACTGCAGGGCAAAGAACAACCCGCTGAACAGCGAGGCGAAGAAGAAGACAAAGGCGGCGATGAAGTGCGCCTTGATGACGGGTCGCTCGACAAGCGGCCGCCCGGTTGTGCGACTTGGGGCCAGCGGAACGGCGGGAGAGATGGCGCTCATTTTTCCTCTGCGAATTGTTGCAACATTTGTTTACGGCGTAGGCTTCGGGATGAAAATGGGTTGGGACAAAAGCGTGTTGCGAATTCTTTGGGCTTCCGCGGTTCCCCGGATCGCAACCAGGGACTCGACGTAGTAGGTCAATCCCCAGAGCTGCTCGGGAGTGAGCGCCCCGCCCCAGGATGGCATTGCGGTTCCGCCGACACCTGCGGCGATGGTGCGAACGAGGTCCTCGCGCGTCGACCCGGCTTTCACCCGATCGGCGAGGAAATTCGGAGGCGTGATGTCCGCCCCCCATTCGCTCTCCTTCGGGACCGCATCGTAGAGGTGGTCGCGAAAATCGCCCTCAAGTGGAATTCCATACGACTTGAGGTACTCGGCCATCTGCGGCTTGAGAACATAGGCGGGATGGCAGCTGAAGCAGGAGGCCATTCCGTGATACAGGCGCTGACCTTCGGCAACCCCTTTCGCCGGTTCTGCCTGCCAAGGGTCCTCCGGGATTGGCACCGGTGCGGCCGCCGGCTCCGGCTCACCGGTCTGCAGCCTGCGAACGTAGACGACGAGAGATCGCTTCCCATCCTCGTTGAGAAGATCGAACGCAGGCATCGCCGTTCCGGCGAGACCTCGATTGATGGCGCGCAGGTAATCCTCGTCTCGGGGCGCAGAGCCCGCAGCTACGGATGCGAATTTGAGGCGGCCAATCCTGAAGTCGCGCGGCTTGGGACTGAGAAACCGCGCGGCGGCGCCATTTCCGTCGCCCGACTCCCCATGGCATCCGATGCAATACGTGGCGTATGTCTTTCGCCCCTGCTCCAGGGACGCGGCGCGAGCTGATCCCTTGCCCTGACCGAGCTGCTCCGGCCCCCACGTCACATCCGCGCACCCGGCGGCGAGGAAGACCGCGAAAATCGCGCTGCATCGTTTCATGGTTTCCTTTCAAAGGCGGTGGCGACCACCTTCGCACCGAGTGGAATTGTTGTTGCTGAGCCTCCTTGGCCGACTGCCGTTCGGATGCTGCCGCGAAGCAAGCCCTCTTCGAACGCGGCGATCGCAGTCGCGTTCAGCTCGCCGAGGGGGACGTCCTTGAGCGTGAAGAGCCCCCCTTCATCCGTTCGCGTGAGGTACGGGTGATCCAGGACGAGCAGCCAAGCTGATTCCGAGCCGTGGTTCGCGCAGCTGAGTCGGTAGAGTCCCGGTGCGGGCAGGACAAGTGCCCGGGGAGTGGGGGAAGCCGGAAGGGGTTGGCTCGAGTGTGCTCGGCCGCCGATCGCAAAGCGAACGGTATGAAGCGTGGCATCGCGGTTGATGATCACCAGTGAATCGGATCGCCTGACGACGTAGATGGCTTCCGGATACTTCGCTCCCTCAATGACCAATTCCACGGATCGCGGGTGCTCGACCGGCATCCCCGCCGGGGGCGCCTCGAGAAAAACGACGGCGTCGCGGACAGGCAACCCATCGCGCGTCACCGTTCCGGTGAGCGTTGTTTTTGGAAACGCATCCTGGGAGGGATGGTAGCGAGTCGCGAGCGTGGGCGTGGATGCCTCTTTGGCCTTGCGCGCCTCCAGCGGCGCGCCGGCGCCGGCGAAGGCCTCGTACAGAACAACGGTGATCACCAACTTGATTGCCCAGGCGCTGCCGCACGTGGTGAGAAAGTGCGTCCAGCTGAGCTGCCTTCGCCAGGCCAAAAGGCTCGCAGCGAGAGGCATGACAGCAAGGTAAGAGATGGCGATTCGACTGAAGTGGGAGGCGTCGCGACCTGCCGACCAGAGTGGCCCGCCCCAAAAGAGGAACAGACCAATGGAGACCGCCAGGAGAAGACCATAAACACGCGGCGTTAGCCCGATTCCGGGCAGCTGCTTTCGAAACACGGCGCGACGCCGATGCAAGACAGGATCCGTGCGGCGGACGACGGCGGCGATTCGGCACGACGCAACCCTTGCGCAGATCGCCAAGCACAGCGCACGATTTGCAGACCCAGCGGTTGATCGCGCTCAATTGGAGCGACGATTCGAAGTGCTCTAGCGGCGCGGCCGCGGAAGCCGAACCATGAAGCGCGCGCCGCCCCCTGGCACATTTTCGGCCCCGATCGACCCGCCGTGTTGAGTGACGATCGCGTGGACAATGGGAAGCCCGAGCCCCGACCCCGACGCCTTGGTGGTGAAGAACGGCTCGAAAATGTGGTTCATTGCGTCCGCCGGAATGCCCGCGCCAGTGTCCTCGATTGTGAAGATGACCTCCGTGTCCGCCCGGCACTCCAACCTCACCCACCCCCCGCGAGAAGCCGCGTCGAGAGCATTGAGAGCGAGATTCATCACCAATTGACGCAACCGGTCTTCGTCCCCAGCGACGACGACGCCCTCGGGGCAGCGGCATTCCAGTCGAATCCCACGGCGATCCGCATCGTCTGCGAGCAGCGCGCGAACCTTCTCAAGGACAACTCTGAACTGCACCGGCTTAGGAACGAACTGTGTGGGCCGCGCGAACTGCATGAAATCTTCCAATACATGGTCGAGCCGCCGAATCTCATCGCGGACCACCAGCAGCGGCTCGAGAAGGGGTGTTTGAGACTCTTTGGGCAACCGCGCGACCCGGCGCTGCAAAACAGACAGCTGGAGCGCCGCCGCGTTCAGTGGATTTCGAATCTCGTGTGAAAGACCGGCGGTGAGCGTTCCCACTGCGGCGAGCTTCTCCGCCACCTGGGCTCGGCGGGCGAGCTCCACCTTTTCATGCTGCAAGCGGACCTGACGCATCGCTTGCTCGAGCGTGCGAAGCAGCTCTTGGGTCTC
>Ga0126378_10005243_pt1 | contig 10045 bp, 6 predicted proteins | sample PanSoiMetPlot_23_FD_92587 | JGI IMG/M metagenome (GOLD analysis project Ga0126378, IMG submission 92587) | Tropical forest soil microbial communities from Panama - MetaG Plot_23 | ecosystem: Environmental > Terrestrial > Soil > Tropical forest > Bulk soil | place: Panama | collected 2016-02-17 | reverse complement strand
GAGCCCTTGCCACAGCGGATCTTTGCCGTAGCCGCGTTGCTGCGGCTGCTGTTGCAGCTGGTCAGGAGTCGCGACCGGATCGGTACCGTATCCCATTACTGCTTGATCCGCGGCGTGGGATCGCCGGGGATCGTGTAAACCGACCCGGACGGCAGCTTGTTGTATTGCTCCTCAGTCACGTCAAGGTTTTGTCCGGCGCCGGCAGAGGGGACCGCTGCGCCTTGCGCTTGGGGTGCCCCGGTCGATTGCCCTCCGCGGCCGATCCGAGACTTGATGATGTCGACCTGATCATGAAGCGCAGCCATTCTATTCTTCATGTCGGGCTTGATCACCCGCTCCGTAACCGCATCCCATTGGCCAGAAGAGAAATAGGGATTTAGAATTTGTGCCGCCTCGGCCCGCGCGCCCTCCGTGGGAGCTGCGGCGCCCGTGGCCCCCGACATGACTTTCGCATATTCATTTGCAAGGGTGATGACTGCGGCAGTCGATGCCGGCACAGTCGGATCGCCTACAAAAGTTTCCCCCGTCTCGATCCATTTGTTTACCGCTGGCCCCCAATTGGTCGGCGCCGCGGCATGTATCTGCTTGGTTGCGTTCTCCAAATTCTTAAGAGCGGTCTGCTCGTAAGAACCTGCGGCATCGGCCAGTTTTTGCGCCGCAGCAAGCGATGATTTATCGGCTTGGAAAGCGCCTGCGGCCTGGGCGATCTTGGTTGGGTCGACACCTTTCGCCGCGAGGATTTGCTCGACCTTATTCTGCAAGGCTTGGTTACGTCCCGACCCAACCGGCCACGATCCCGTGGTCTGGATGTAGCTCGCGACCCATTCCGCCTGTAAGTCAGACACATTGCCGCTGGCTGGCTTCGTTCCAACGCGAGTGAGCCCCGTCCCTTCCGGCAACCCCCTGATTGGCGTCGCCGCACCGCCACGAAGTACCATCGGGGGCCCGATAGGTTTGCCTTCCGCGTCCGTCGGCTGGAATGGCGTGTCGGGCTTATTTCCGGCTTGCCCGGCCGCAATGCCTTCCATCGCCCTATCATGCCGCTCGCGCTCAGTGAGCCCCGCGCCCATCGCCGCTATCTGCATATCTTTGAGGGCGATGCGCAGCTGATCCTGGTTCTGCTGCATGTACATGCGGTAGGCCAGCTGATCTTCGGGCGCCATCATCTTCTGCAGCATGCCCACCGCGAGCGCCTTGGCGATCGGGTCCGCGTTCGGGCTGCCCTTGTTGACAGCATCCCATGCGGCCCGGAGCGAGCTGCGACCGTATTGCGACGGGTCGATATTTTGCAGCGCACTACTCGCTGCTTGGGTTGCGCCCTGCACCGCGGGCGGCGGAATGCCGGCCTTGGCCATAGTAGCGCCTCTAAGGTTAATCTCTTGAGAGAGCGCCACCTTAAACGGCTGATCGGTCGGGAAATTTTTGGGCGTGTAGCCCATCGCCTCGGCGGCGGGAGCGTTGATATCGACGCCGCGGCCGGTCCATTTGGCGGGACCGACATCGGTCTGCGGCAGCCGAAACGTCCGGCCATCGGGTGTCGTGACATCGTAAGCGTTGCCGAGCGTCGAACGCGTCGGCAGCGCAATTCCCGGTCCGGCACTTACAGGCTGGCCGCTCGCCTGCAGCCCGCTGTCGCTCGGATCTTGCCAATTGTTTTGTCCCGCGAAGTTGCCGAACCACGAGCCTCGCACGGGCAAGCCACTTTGATACCTCTGCCCCGAGGGCGCCTGCCCGAGCGACATCGGCGCTGGTTGCTGCTGCGGGATTGGCGGGGCCATCGGCATGTTGCCGCCTTGCGGCAGATTTGCAAGCCCGCCTGCGAGCGCCGCGAGCGCCGATTGTTTCTGCTGGCCCTGTTGCACGGCGAGTTGTCTTAGCGCTTGCTGATAGAGCGCCGACTGATGCTGATCCTGGGCGCGCTGACCCCTAAGATATCCGGTCTGAATATCCCCGATGCCGCTGAGGATGTCGGCGAGAGACATTTATTTCCGCTTCTTTCGAGGTGCTTTCGCGAGCAGCTTCCGCGCCTTGGGCAGCTTCGGGTTGACCGCACCACCGCTCAGCGCGGGCGGAGAGGTCCGCATGCCCGGGGTTTTTTTGATCAGAGATCGAGCCATTTAGGGCACCAAGAATGATAAAGGATCGGCGGCAAATTGGGACGCGACGGAATTGCCGCCAAAGAGCGAACCGAGACCCGAAATCCCTGCGCCAACGAGTCCGGTGCTGCCAACGCCAAGGGCTCCCCCAATCCCCTGATTGCCGAATAGCAACCCTCCAAGCCCGGCGCCACTTGCCAATGATCCGAGACCTTCGAGACCACCACCCTGATTCTGCGCGGCGATCTGTCCAAGATTACCCCCGAGCAGCGAGGCGCCCTGGCCGAGCTTGAGGTAATTCGCTAGGTAGTTTAGGGCATCCTGCGGCAAGGCGTATTGCGACAGGCCGAGGTTGGATGCATTCGTCAGCCCCTGCAGCGCTTGGTTGTTGAATCCGATCGGCGCTCCCAACGCCTGCAATGCAGTCTGCTGTTGTTGGTTGTAGGCCGAGGCCGGAGCCTGAGCGCCTTGGCTTTGCAGCCCAAATGCCCCCGCGAGATCCTGGCCATATCCGCCGAGCTGGCCGGGGAGCCCCCCATAGATGTTTGAGGCGAGGCCTGCGAGGTTCCCCGCCTGACCGAATTGCCCGGCCGCGAGGTTGTTCAAGTTGCCGTAGCCCATCAGCTGGGCGAGCGCTTGCTGGTTGAGGCCCCCGACGCCCTCGCGCAGATTGCCGGCCTGCGTCGCCAGATTGCCGCCTAGTCCGATCAGATTGCCGGCCTGGCCATAGAGGCCGCCGGCCGTATTGTCGACGCCCGCCGCCTGACCGAGGATGTCCGCCTGCAGCCCGCCGAGTCCAGCCGCCTGATTGTACATGCCCGCACGCGCCTGCCGTTGCGCCTCGGCTTGCCCCAAAGCGCCCCCAGCAGCCCCGAGCCCTGCGGCCGCAATCCCCTCGCGCGCCTGACGCAGCGCCTCGGCTTGGCCGAACAGTCCGGCCGCCGCTTGGTCGGCGCCCGTGAGCAACCCCTCTTTGCCCTGCAGCAGTCCCATGCGCTGACCAAGCGCGGTGCCCGCAGAGCCAAGCGCCTGCGCTTGCCGGGCAAGCTGCTGGTTCTGCCAGTTGATGTTGAAATTCGACAGCGCGTCGCTCGTCACCCCAGCCCCATAGGGCGAGGCGCCGAGCCCCGACATCGCGTTGACCGCGTTGGATTGCTCGGTCTGCTGCTGGAGGAGTCGGTTGTAGAGCTGGTTCTGCGGGTCCATACCCGTGTTGAGAATGTTCTCAGCCCCTTGCAAGAGCTGCCCCGCACCCGATGGCCGATTATAAAGATCGGCTCCGGCGCCAAGCAGCCCCCTCGCCGCCCCCGTCAACTGCCCGGCGCCACCGGGGTTTGAGGCAAGCGCGCGGGTGAGACCGAGAATATCCTCCGCGCCTTGCGTCAGCTGCCCTGCGCCGCCAGGGTTCCCGGCGAGCCCGGAGATTTGAGACGCTGCGGCCCCAACCCCCGGGGCCAACCCCGCGATCTGCGGCATCAGCCCCGCGACCTGGCCGCCGAGACCCGCGACATTGCCGGCGTAGACCTGCGGTTGCCCGCTGAAATTCGTGACCTCTTGCGCCAGCGCTTCGAGCGGGTTGATCTGATTCTGCGTGCTCGCCATCAAGTTCAGAGCTTGGGGCGCTTCAGCGGCCGTATTGGCGCCGTACCCTTGTAGAGTGGGAACATATTGAGCTTCGTTACCGGCGAGGCTTGCAAGCTCGTTCGGGATGGTACCGGCGTACTGTTCCGCTAGGCCGCTGATCAGGTTGGCGCCGGGGAAGGCGATGTTCTGGGCGCCCGCGCTGAGGTAATCGATAGAGCTGTTGAAGTAAGGGTTGTTTACGATATTCCCAACCGCACCGCCGATTGAGGGACTATTTGCGTAATTAAACGCGCCGATGCCGAGGGCATTCGCATATGGGTTGAGCTGCTGAGGTGGCGTGTTGCCAGCCGTATATTCCCCGATCAGGCTGTTCAGCAAATTCATATAGGACGTATCGCCGCCCGGCTGGTTCTGCGGCGTGTAAACCTGCGCCGTGCCGACGCCGGGGTTGGCGTTTACGGTTGGCGCCGGGACGCTGTTGCCGCCACCAAACAGGCTGGGCATCAGAAATCGAACCTAATCACGCTGCCCACCCGCGACGGCCGACCAAAGCAGGCGAGTCCGCGCATGTAGGCGCGATCGGTATGGAGCAGGTTGGCCACCAGGACGTGATCAATCTCGTTCGCCATGAACCAGGCCCGCAGCTTCGCCGCCACAAGGTCAACAATCCTGACCTTTCCGGGGACGCTATACGCCATATGAACGAGAGCGGCAAGGCAGAAGGCACTCTCGGGGAGTTGGCCCAAGGCGACGACGCACGGCTCGGGCCCGCCAAAGCCAACGAAGAGCCCGAGATGCGAGCTTTCGACCCTCGCTGCTATCTCGGCCATAACCGCGCCGGGGTTCGGGAAGCCGCACTCACGAGCCCCCCGCATGATCAGCTGGCTGATTTCAGGACGACAGAGCGTTTCCCTTGTCCGAACCCGAAGCACCTGGGTCGTCCCAGTCCTTGGCGACGATGGCATCCCCTGAGATGACCGCAGGGGCTTTCCCGGCGCCGCCGCAGCGCTCGCAGAGTTGCGGGAATGGGCTGTCATGCCTCGGCCGATTGCCCCTTCCTTCGCATGTCGGGCACTCAACCGTTAGGGGGAGGCTCATTGCCCGCTACTCTAAAGCGCGCCTTGTAGAGCTTCACGCAGGCCCCGCCGAGCGCGACCAGCAAGCCTGCGATCGCCATTGACGTGTTAGCGTCGAGCGGCTGTAGCGGAAAATGCGTGGCGTAGACCAAGACAGAGCCGATCAGCGCCGTGATGCTGCTCGCCGCAACGTGCGTGCTATCCATTAGGCAAATACTCCCGTGGTCATGTCTGGTTCGCTGTGATCGAGTAAGAGAACGGCTTGCCACAATCCGCCGGGGCTATGCCTGCCGGTGCGACAGCAATCTGTCCCGTGACGGAGTCTATAACGAAATCAGCGGTCCCCGAGAGCGACCATGTAATCGGATTGCCATCGCCTCGGATAGTCGACGCCTGTTGGATCGGCGTTCCAGGTGCGGCATTACACGCAACGGGCATAGGCGTCGGCGGCGTTAGCACAATCACCAAAGGTGCTGGCAGAATAAGCCCGCTGATAACCGCAACGCTATTACCTCCCCCAGCCTGCGAGGCGCCAATCCTGAAAGCCTGCAGACGCCCGCAATCCGCGATCGGTATCCCCCCCGGACCTACCGACAGCGCGCCTGACACCGGATCAATCACAAAGTCTGATGATCCTGTCGTTCCCCCAAGGACAAAGGTTGCAGGGTTGCCATTCCCTCCGGTCACTGAGGCAGTCAGTATTAATGTGCCCGCCGGTGACAGGCATGATATCGGGGAGATCGTTGGGGGCGTCAGGACGATGGTCGGCGGCGGCGGCGGAGCGGCGAGGATTGTACCTCCCACCACCACCATAGTCGTGGTCTGCGCGGCAGCTAACTGTGGCAGAGAGCAGAACGCCAGCATAATCATCAATCCATAGACGACTACTCTACTGCCGCTCAATGAGTTACGAGTCCTGTGCATTGCGTTGATGTCCCGAACCCGCCTGGACACACCCAGGCTGTGACTGACTGAATATAAATATCCACATTACTAGTCACAGCCCCGCCGGTCGGCGCTCCGCCCCAGTTAAGCACAAGGTTTTGATCATGGTGAGTTAAAATGACGGGGTGAGCGGGGTTATTGCCACCACAAGCGGTTGCCGTCCCAGTCGTGACCCCCCCATCCAGATACTGGCACTTCCAGATCTGGGACGTTGTATCAGTAGTCCATAGCATGCCATAAGTATGATATACCGTTTCGTCATCCCGCAAGGTACTCAAGGGCGCGCCAATGCCACCTATCGCTTGCATCCCCGCAGGTTGCGTATAATCCCATTCAATCCCGCCATCTCCGTAAATCCACGTGCCGCCGCTCGCTGAATTGGGTTGCACTTCGATGTCGTCCGCCTCCCAGAGAAACACATATCCCGGCCCCCCGATCATATAGGGACTCCAAATTGCGAACACACCCGGTTGTGAGACTAGCGAGGCCGCCGCAATGCGGAATGTGATCTCCACGTAAAGCCCCATCGGGAAATGATTATTGTTATTGACATTAAACGCGTCGGGAAAGGACAAAGATAGATTTGACGCTGGCGATGATCCATCACTCACTAGGAATCGAATGTGCATAACTTGTTTACCACCGATCGTCGGATCCGGTTCCATGATGATATGATCACATGGCCCAGCCGTCCCGGTGTACCACCAGCGATAGACCCAGCGATCCCCAGTCGTGGGGCCGCCGCATCCGTCGACCCATGTCGCGATATTGGAATACGCTGGCTGCGAAAAGTCGGCGTTAATCACTTGCTGCGTGAACCCAGCGGCTACGGCTGGAGCCGGAACGGCGCCGCTGTTTGGTACGGTAATGGGTACCGATTGGCGGATTTGCGTGCCGTTTTGAGTGGCGAATAGGTTGGGGGTATAGGGTCCGGGAGGTATATTGGCGACTGCGGTGACAAGGTTGGGCGATGTGGTGGGGCCGGACAACGTGAAGTTGCCGCTAGAATCGGTGATGCTCGTTGAGCCGACAAACGCGGACCCATCGCTAGTCGTGACGGTCACCGGACAAACCACTGTCCCCGCCGGAGCGGTGTTAGACGGATTGGTTACTGTACAATTGATTGCACTAGGTATCGTCGCGGTCGGCAGTGTTCTCGCCCCTTCTATGCCTAACATGGTTAGCAAAGTGCCGCCGGTGGCAGCGCCGCCACCGCTCCGCGTGTACGTTATGGTTATGATGCCCTGACCGCCCGCGCCCCCAAGGGCATTGCAACATGATGTGAGGCCGTTCCCCCCACCGCCGCCACCATAGAGTCCCCCGGCCCCGCCGGCCCCGCCCGCGGCGGTCGAAGTACCCGGAACGCCACCACCGCCCCCGCCCCCACCGCCGGCCCCATGCGACGAATTCCAATCGACACCCGTACCACCACCACCGCCGGCGCCCCCCGAGCTGCTGCCGTTTGATGTATCTCCGGAGCCGCCGCCACCACCACCGGAGCCGTGTGATCCGGAATTTCCGGGACTGCCCGCGGCTCCCCCGGCGCCGCCTGTGCCGCCAGCTGTCGTATCCAGAGCCGTCCCACCATTAGATCCGGAAGATGGATCGGCCGCGGCATCCGTAACATTTACCCCCGCGCCGCCGCCTCCATTCCCGCCGCCTCCGGAGCCGCCATCGCTTTGACCGGCGCCGCTCGCACCTGTCGCATTGCCGCCCGCGTTCTTCCCATTGCCGCCGGGACCTCCCGCACCGCCCCCGCCTACTGAACCATTGCGAATGTTGTTGTTCGTGCCGCCCGCGCCGCCGCTAAACGTTGTCGTCCCGGTTCCGGAGGCCGCCGCGCCGCCGGCGCCACTGCTAGGCAGCCCGCCGCCTCCGCCGCCTTTGGCGCATACGGAAGTCGTATCGGCGCAAGTCCCCGCCGCCCCCGCCGTGCGATTGAAAAAGGTGTCGCCCCCGGCACCGCCGGCCCCCGCGTTGCCCGCTGCGCCTCCCGCTCCAACCTGCACGGTAATCGACCCGGAAAGGCCACCAATATTAGAGATCGAGGAATAGCCGCCGCCGCCTCCTCCTCCAGCATCGTTACTTGTGTTGGGAGTGCCAGCGCCACCACCGCCGCCGCCGATCACCTCGATCTTGTTTGTCGTGCTCCAATCTGTTGGAACCGGCCACGTGCCTCCGCCCGTTGTGGTGATAAAACCGCGGCACTGATTGCCGCCGATGGTTGTCCCGAACCCGCAACCACCGGCGACTTGAGTATAAGTGACGACTATAATCCCGTTTGAGCCACCGCCTCCAGTGCCCTGGGTGCTGCTCGTGGCGCCGGAGGCAAACCCCCCGCCTCCACCGCCGCCGCCATAGCCCCCGCCGCCACCGCCGTTGCCGCTGGTCGCTGCGGCGTTCGTAGAAATTCCGCCGCCGCCGCCGCCACCACCACCACCGGAGCCGTGCGTTGCATCCCACTCAAGCCCGGAGCCGCCGCCGCCGCCACTGCCGCCGGCGGAGTTCCCCCCCACACCCCCCACACTAACGCCACTGCCCCCGCCGCCGCCCGACCCATGCGACCCCGCACTGCCGTCAGTTCCAAATGGGGTCGTTCCGGCTCCGCCCCCACCGCCGGCTGTACTATCTTGAGCAGTGCCCCCATTAGTTCCGGCCGCAGGGTCAGCGATGCCGCCCGCTGTGTCGCTTACACCATTGCCGCCGCCGCCGTTTCCGCCGCCGCCGGTGCCCTCATCCGAGGTCTGCGTTGTCGCATTTGTCGTAGTCGCGCCGCCATTCGCTCCCGCGCCGTTCGGACCCGCCGCGCCGCCGCCACCGGAGCCGCCATTCCGCACATTATTCTGCGTGCCACCGCTGCCGCCGGAGTTTTTGGTCGTGCCAACGCCGGATGCCGAGGCGCCCCCCACGCCCGCAGTCGGCAGGCCACCGCCACCGCCGCCCTTTGCCCCAACACAAACCCCACTGCCAGCGGTTACGCAGGCCGCCATTGTTGCGGCGTTAAACCACGTGTCACCGCCGGTACCCCCGGCCCCTCCTCCGGAGCCGACGCTTACCGTGAGCGAATTCCCCGGCGTCAGCCCCGTTAGATTGCTTATCGAACTATAGGCGCCCCCGCCGCCGCCGCCAGCATCGTTGCCACCGCCTGCTGTGGCTCCGCCACCGCCACCGCCGATTGTCTCGATTTGATTCGTATTAGACCAATCCGCCGGCACGGTAAATGTCGCGCCGCTCGTGATAAACCCGCGGCATTGGCCGGCGCTAGGGACGACCCATGTTATGCCGCCACCGCTCGATGGACATGACGCCGCGCGGACGGGCTCGCCCTCGAGCACCGCGATCCCGATCGCGGCGCACAGTGCAGTCAATAGGCCAAGTAGAACTGCACGCATCTTAGTTTTTGGCGAAGAATCCTTGCGCGTTGCAGAACACACTCGTAATCGGCGCGCTTACGGTGAAGGTGAGATTGGACCCCATCGCGACCTGTAGCGGCGTCATCAGGGGGGGATTTGAGCCGCCGCTCGACGGAAGCGCGACCGTAGTGCTCGCCGTATCATTGAGTGTCAGATAATCCATCGCTGTCCCGACATCAGTGCGAAAGCATTGGATTCCGGTGACGAAAATCTTGTTCCCCGCGATGCCGGCCTGCAGCGTGTGCGCGCTTCCATCGGAACTTGACGCCGCGCCCGCCCAATAGGCCGAGCGCGGCGCGTAGGGCGAGACCACGATCGAGTGCGCTCCGGGGTCGGTGGCGTCGGCGTTGCCCGAGTCGCGAAGCGCAGCCGGCAGAGACGGGGAATTCCACGCGAGCGCGACGGATACCGACTTCGCAGCGATTTGCGGACCAGCCGCCAAGGCGGCGGCTATCCTCGCTCCGTCCTGCGAATCAGCGACAGTTAGCGGGGATGCGCTCGTGCCGAGTTCCTTGCTCTGTCCGTCGCGGAGGTTGACGAACAGCGCCCTATAGGCGGTTGATTGGAACGTGCCGAACGTACTGTTGGCCAACGGATTTGATGTCGGCGTTAGCTGAAACACGCCGCCGCTCGACGCGAATTGCGAGGTTCCCGCTATCCACGTTCCCTGATCGGTTTGGCTGACACCCGTGCCGCTGCAATTGGAGCAGTTGACGTAACCGCTACCGCCCGTATCTACCTTCCAATTCTGTATGTGTGGAGTGCCGCTGTAGTCGGAGCCGCCGATCAGGACAGGCCCGACGTTCGTTGAGATGTTTCCGCCAGCTAGCTGATTGCCGCCGACCGCCAGCGTGCCGTTAACGAGTGCCGTCGTGACCACGTTGCTGGCGATCTGTGTGAGATTGGTCGTAGTTGAGAGCTTGCCGCCAGT
>Ga0126378_10005242_pt1 | contig 10046 bp, 5 predicted proteins | sample PanSoiMetPlot_23_FD_92587 | JGI IMG/M metagenome (GOLD analysis project Ga0126378, IMG submission 92587) | Tropical forest soil microbial communities from Panama - MetaG Plot_23 | ecosystem: Environmental > Terrestrial > Soil > Tropical forest > Bulk soil | place: Panama | collected 2016-02-17 | reverse complement strand
GACAGCTTCGCGCCAGCAGACGATGCCCTGCGACGTTAGAGCCACCACGACGGGCTCTGGTGACACCAACCACCTGATGTGGTGCCAGCACCACACCACCTTCGCCGTTTGCCTGATACTCGCGATCGTGAGTGATCTCTACCGAATCGAGGCCGGCGGCCTCACGGTCGCGTATCGGCAGGCCGGCTCCGGGCCCGCGCTGGTGTTGCTGCACGGCGCATTCGAGGACGGCCGGACGTGGATGCGGCAGATGCAGAGCCTGTCCGACGAATTCACGGTGATCGCCTTGGACGCACCTGGCTTCGGCGCCTCGGACGACCCGCCACCGACGTGGACAACCGCCGACTACGGCAACCACCTGGCAGAAGTATTCGACGCGCTCGGCCTTGACCGGCCGACAGTCGTGGGCCTGTCGTTCGGGTCGGCGTACGCGCTCGCCCTGTACCGCCAACGGCCCGGGACGGTCGGCGCGCTCGTGCTGGTCTCCGCGTACGCCGGGTGGGCCGGGTCGCTGTCGGCAGAGGAGGTCGCGCGTCGCGTACAGCAGACCGAGCAGGATCTGACCGCCCCGGTCGAGCAGCTCATCGAGAAGTGGCTCCCGACGCTGCTCAAGCCGACCGCATCACCGGACGTGGTCGAACTCGTGGCCACGATGATGCGCGACTTCAGCCCAACCGGCATTCGCCCCGCCCTGAACGCTCTAGGCGCCGTGGACCTCCGCGACGTGCTAGCGACGATCACCGTCCCGACATTGCTCATCTACGGCGACGCGGACGTACGCTCACCCGCCGACGTCGTGGGCAAGGACCTCCACGCGCGCATCCCCGGGTCGACGCTCGTGGTCATCCCCGACGCTTCGCACATGGTCAATCTCGAACAACCCGAAGCATTCAGCGCAGCGATCCGTTGCTTCGCCCAGGAAAACGGATCAGCTGGTTCCGGCCTTGGCGAAGAGCCGGATGGCGAGCGCTAGCGCCGCTGCGGCGTACGCGCTGACGACGGCAAGGGAGAGCAGGGCCATTCGGGTCGGGTCGGTCATTCCCCAGATGTTGTGCAGTGCCTGCTCGCCCTGTGTGGTGAGCCCATAGCGGAACAGGGCCACCGCGTGGGTGAGTGGCAGGACTTTCGCGATACCGGCGAGCCATCCTGGCAGTGACGTGATGGGGTACAGCGTCCCGGCGAAGAAGAACGGGACGATCGCGATTGGCGGTACCAGACCCGTGTACTCCTCGGCATTGGTGATCTTGGTCGCGAAGGTCTCAGCCAGGCTGTAGACGAATACCGCGAGCCCCACCGCTGACGCGACGAGCCATACCAGGTGTCTGCCGGTGTGGAACTGGGCGCCGCGCAGGGCGACCACGAAGATCAGAACGCTGACCTGCAAGGCGGTGATCACGAGGGCTGCCAGGAGGTTCCCGAGCACGATCGAGGATCGGCGGATGGGGGCGACCAACAATTCGCGCATCGCGCCGTGCTGGCGGTCGGTGAGTACGCCCAGGCCGGTGAACATGCAGTTCACCGGGATGAGCAGGCCGGCGGCGGCAAGCGCCACGAAGGTCATGTACGTCCGGTGCTGCCCCGGCCCGGCGAGGGTGTTGCCGAGTGCGGGCGCCACGACAAGCGCGAACAACACCGGGGCCAGGAGGGGGATGGCGACGGCGCGCGGCGAACGGATGGTGAGCGCGAGCCGGCGGAGCGCGAGCGCGGGAACCACGTTGGTGGGCCGGGAGATGGCAGGCGCCGGCAGGACGGCGGCGGGCGCTGTCGTCGTAGCTGTGGTCATATGACGGTCCTTCGGAGGTCAGTTGTCGGTTCCGGTTGCGATGTGCGCGCCCGTCAGACGGAGGTACACGTCGTCGAGGCTGGGTCGACGGGTGGTCGCCGAGTGCACGGTGACGGAGAAGCGGGTCAGATGTTCGGTGATGTGCTGCGAAGACACGTCCCGCAGCGACGCGGTGACGGTAGAGCCCGTGACTGCAATGTCGTGTTCGGCGATACCGCGACCACGCAATGCGGCCAGGGCCATCTCGGGGTTGGCGACCCGAAGGTCGAGCACCTCCGGCCCGATCGAGGCCAGCAGGTTGCGCGGGCTGTCGCAGACCACGATTCGTCCGGCGTCGACGATGGCCAGCCGATCGCAGAGTCGCTCCGCCTCGTCGAGGTAGTGCGTGGTCATGATGATCGTGACGCCGGTGCGTTCGCGGATCGTGGTGATTGCGTCGAACAGGTCATGCCGCACCCTGGTGTCCAGGCCGACGGTCGGTTCGTCGAGGAAGAGCACCTGCGGCCCGGATAGCAGCGCGCGCACGATCTCAAGTCGGCGCCGCTCACCGCCGCTGTAGGTGGCGACCGGTCGGTCAAGTAGGTGGGTGATGCCCACCGCGTCGCTGAGCTGGTCGCAACGGATGCGCCCGGCGGCGGGGTCCACGCCCCAGAGGCGCAGATGCAGCAGGAGGTTCTGGCGGCCGGTTAGTGGCCGGTCGACGACGGCGTCCTGGAAGACGACGCTGCTGATCGCTCGGGTGGCGGTGGGGTTGCGTGCGACGTCGATTCCGCCGAGGGTGGCGCGCCCGGATGTCGGTTTCACCGTGGTGGTCAGCATGCCGATCGTCGTTGTCTTTCCGGCACCATTCGGCCCGAGCAGCCCGAACGCCTCGCCGGCGGGGACAGAGAAGCTGATGCCCGCCACCGCGTGCACATTGCCCGGATAGATCTTGACGAGCTGGTCGGCCTCGACCGCTGCGGTCGTACTAGTCATGTGCTGTCCTTCACGTCTGAATGAGCGGCATGACTGTTACGACGGGCGGAGCTGGCAGATTGTGACGCCTCGCGGTGCGTCACACTATGGAAGGCTCGACCGTCCTTGTAGCTATGACCTCGACCTCGGATCCAGTCAGCGACGCGTGGGCAGCGCATCGCCCGTATCTGGTCGGTCTGGCATTCCGGATGCTCGGCGATATCGGTGAGGCCGAGGACACCGTGCAGGAGGCGTTCGCACGGCTGATGGCAACTGATGTCGCCGACATCGCCGACGCGCGCGGATGGCTCACCGTCGTAACCAGCAGGCTGTGCCTGGATCAGATCCGTTCGTCGCGCTGGCGGCTGCAACAACCGCACGACTTCGATGCCGTCGAATCGCGGCTGCCGGGCGTCGGATCCTCGTTCGTCGACCCGGCCGAGCGGGTGACGCTGGACGACAACGTGCGCCTCGCGCTGTCCGTCGTGTTGGACCGACTAACCCCGGCCGAGCGCGTGGTGTTCGTCCTGCACGACATCTTCCAGGTGCCCTTCGAAACCGTCGCCGAGACTGTCGGCCGTACCGCGCAGGCCTGTCGCCAACTCGCAGTCCGGGCGCGGGGCAAGATCGACGACGCAGCTCACGGCGTTGACATCGGCCTGTCGAGCGCGCAACACCGGCTGATCACACAGCACTTCATCGAGGCCTGCGCGTCGGGCGATCTGTCCGGCCTGCTTCACGTGCTCGATCCCGCCGTGTCCGGTTGGGTGGACATCCGCCCGGGCGTGGTCACCACCGGTGCAGCCGCCGTGGCCAACAACTTCATGCGCTTCTGGGGTGCGCCAGCCCTGCTCGTCGCGGTCACGACGGGATGCTCGCCGGTGCTCTTCGGCTTCGTTGCCCGCGAACTGCGTGCGGTGATCGAGTTGACGATCACCCACGAGCTCATCACCGAGGTGCACGTGAGTGTCATCCCTCCGATCGCGCAAGATTTCCTCGCCTGACGCGAGGGAATCTTGCGCAATCGGGGGGCTGGCGCTCAGGCGGCGCGCTCGTCCACCGCTCGGCGGGCGAAGGCACCGGCGGCGAGGACACCGTCCGGGTCATAGCGCTCGGCGACCTCCGCTAGCCGGGCGAGCGTCGCCCCGTCGTAGGCACGCCGGGCCGTCGCTTCGTCGTGCGGCGGCGCGAAGTTCGGCCAGATGCCACCCGTGTCCCAGTCGGCCAGCGCCGTGAACAGCTCGTGCACGTGCGGCACAACCCGCGGATCCGGCGCCATGCCGACGACGAACAAGCTGTACCCGGCCGCTCGGTGGACGAAGGCGCTCCGGTGCTGCCCCTCGCGGGCGTACGCACCACCGAGCTGCCGCACCTCGACCATGACCTGCGGCGACGGAGAGCCCGGCCCGGCGAGATCCAGGAGGCGTCGGACCGCCTCGTCGGACAGCTCGCTCAGTAGCATGCCCGTGTCCACGACAGGCAGCGGATCCACTGGATCGGCGTGCACCGAGTCGACCGCCGCGTAGGGCTTTACCGAAGCGTCGTCGAGCAGCAGCGGCGCCACTGCCCGCATCTCATCCAGCAGCCGCGCCCCTTCGGCCGCGTCGCCCAACCACATGAAGCGAACGCCGATCGACATGCGTCCGGCCAGCGTCGGCGGGAAGCCCGGAGCGTCGGGCAGCTGCAGGATCACGAACGACGTGGTGGCCTGCTCCGGCAAGGCGTGCGACCATGCCCGCCAGCGCTTGATCACAGCTGGGATGTCCGCGCCGTCGAAGTAGATTCCGCCGCCGTAGAACGTGGACACCGGAAGCAGGTCGAACTCGATCGCGGTGACGATCCCGCTCGCACCCTTTCCACCGCGCAACGCGAAGAACAGGTCCGGGTGCATTTCCGGCGTCACCCTGCGCAGCCGGCCGTCGCCGGTCACGACCTCGAAGGCCCGGACGCGATCCGCCGCCAGGCCGTGGGTACGGGCCATCGGGCCTACGCCGCCTCCGGTCGTGTAGCCGACGATGCCGACGTCACTGGACGAGCCGTTCAGCGGCGCGAGGCCGTGCGGTGCAGCCGCCTCGATGAGCGGCAGCCACTTCACGCCTGCGCCGACTCGCGCCCAACGCTCCTCAGCGTGCACGGTGACCTCGTCGAGGTCGCGGGTGACGATCAGCAGGTGACCGGCGATTGACGAGATGGCGCCGTGCCCGGTGGCCTGGACGCCGACGGTCATGCCGTGCCGGCGGGCGAAAGTGACGGCCTCGACGACGTCTGCGTCGCTGCGGACAGCCACGACCGCGGCTGGGCGCATCTCGATCGCGAGGTTCCAGGGCGTGACCAGCTCCCGGTACGCCGGTTCGTGAGGTTCAGCGACGGCGCCTCTCACACGGGCTCGCAAGCTGTCGAATTCGTGAATCATTGCTGCCTCCAGATCAGGTGGTGTGAAGGCAGCTTGTGGGGCGCGGCTTGACGAGAAGTTGAGATCGCGTTGACGCGGCGCTTGAGGACGACTTGAAGGCCGACGCCCAGGTGCTACGGCGTGGGCTGCTGGGGCATCAGGTGCTGGCCGACGAATAGCCGATCAGGGTCGACTGCGGCACGCAATGTGGCGAGGCGGGCGTGCACGTCCGGCGGAAACGCCTTACGCGTGTCGGTCGGGTCGTCGAGCATCGGCAGATACTCGCGCCCGGTCGTCCATGGCTCGAGTGCGGAGAGCAGCCGGCCTGCATCGTCGCGCAACCTGCCCCACTCCGCTGCGTCGTCACCGAGCGCAAGGCTCAGCGCAAGGAACTCGCCGTCGAGCGAGGCCAGCGCTGCTCGCGGATCCGCCCGGCGCAGGGCTCCGCCGAGCTGCCGGAACTCCGCGACATCCAGCCGGCTGCCCGAGCCTGGCCCGACCGCGCCGATCACCGCGGTGATCGCCGAATCCGGCAGCCCGCGCAGCAGGCGACTGCTCGCATACGCGGGAGTCGGCCCCTCCGGATCCAGATGCAGCCGGACGAGCGACGGCGCGGGGACCCTGGCGACGGTGTCGAACTCCGGCTGCAGGGCGCGCAGCGGCGCGATGATCTCGGCGGCTGCGGTATCGCTGCCGAGCACCGCGCCGTCGATAACGAGCAACCGGCGACCGCGCAGCTCGGCGGGGATGTGGTTCATGTTCGGCGCTTCGACAAGGCGGAAGGACGTGGTGGCCGCTTCGGGCGCGTCCACTGCCCACTCGGCCCATGCCGGAAGAACCCGCTCGACGAGCGTCCACTCCCAGACGAGGAACCCGGCGACCACCGTCTCGAGCGGAAACAGCTCGAACTCGAGCGCGGTAACGACCCCGAGCGGCATGCCGCTGCCGCGCAATCCCCAGAAAAGCTCCGGCTCGGTCTCGGCGCTCGCACGGACGACGCTGCCGTCGGCCAACACCACCTCGACGGCGGTGATCGCCTGGCACTGCAGCCCGAACCGGCGCGCATACCACCCGATGCCGCCGCTGATCGAATACCCCACAACGCCGACGTCCGGCGACGAAGGGTGCAGCCCCACCAGGCCGTGACGGCCGGCGGCCTCCGCAAGATCGCCCCAGAGCACACCCGCACCCACGCGCGCGCAGCGACGCTCGACATCAACGTCGAGCTCGCTCAGGCCTGCGGTGCGCAGCAGGACGGCATCTCCGAGGTGACCGTCCAGCGGCGCCGCGCCGTGGCCGGTGCCCTGCGGAACGACCCGTAGGCCGGCCCGGCGAGCGGCGCGCAGCACCTCGGCCACCTCCGCCGGGGTGGCCGGATAGGCGACCGCGGCGGGGTGGTGCTGGATCTGCAGGTTCCAGGGTGAGCGCGCCATGTCATACCCAGGGTCGCCCGGTAGATGGACCGCGCCGCCGCACAGCCCGCGCAGCGAGGCGGCTGCGGCGGGTGTGGGCGCGCTGCCGATCGTCACGGGCGCCGAGGTCGGGGGTCTCACCGGAACGTGCTCCTCAATCGTCGTGATCCACAGCAAGCATGCTCGGGCGAACTTGCGACGCGCTTGAGACTGCTCATCGGACACCCTCCTCAGCCAGCCCGTCCAGCGCCGCATGCACGGTCTGCGGGGTCAGGAAGAGAGCCTGGGCGATCTGCGCGATGTCCATGCCGCACTCGGCGAGGGCCGCAACCCGCTGTTGCGTCGCGGTCGGCCTCGGTTCCCAGGCGGGGACGTCCGCCGCATGCTGACCGAGCAGGCGCAGTGCCTCACACGCCCGCTCGGCTACGCCCTGCGCCCCGCACGCCACGGCGCCGTCAAGGGCGTCGCGGAGCAGCGCGACGGCCTCGCCGTGCGGCGTGTCCGGGTGCTCGCCGAGCGCCAGCCGGGCCCGGCTGAGCAGATGCGCGCCGTCGCTGCTCTCCAGGACTGCGACCGCTTCCGCGAGCGTCTCGTGGCGCCGGTTGACCACCCCGAGCTCGGTCAGGCTAAGGCCGAGGGAACTCGGGGCGCCCCAGCCGCGCAGCAGCGCCACCTCCTCTTCGAGCAGGGGTAGCGCCTCGCCAGTGCGGCCGAGCCCGGAAAGCGCCGCTGCCCGCAACCGACGCCACGGATTCCAGGCCGGGTTGGCGATGCCCACCGGGTCGGCGACCTGCTCCACCGCAGCCAGCGCGTCGGCGTATCGGCCCTCGGCGAGCAACACGCGGGCCGCGGCCAGGCCGAGCAGCCGGGCGCCGTCACCGTGCAGTGCGGGCGGCGCGGCGTCGAGCAGTTGCCGGGCATCGGCCACGGCGCCGCGGTCGAGTTCGATGGCGACGAGCGCGCCGTAGGAGTACGCGAGCCCGACGCCGGAGCCGCCCCACATCCGGTCCTGCTCCTGTGCCTCCCGGATCAGCGCGGTCGCCTCGGCGAGTTCACCCCTGCGCCAGCGCCACATGCCCTCCCACTGATTGACGGACAACACAGCGAACAGCGAGCCGCGTGCATGTGCCGCCGTCCGCGAACGCAGCCAAAAGTCGCCGAGGTCGTCGTCGGCGTACATGCGGGCCGCCGCGGCGACGCACCACAGCAGCCCGGTGTCCGCCTGCCAGAGCCGCTCGTCCTGCACCGCCTCGCGGCCTAGCCGCACCGCACGGTCGCGGTCGCGGCCCTCGAGCACCGCCTCCCAGGCCAGCGTGGCGCGCAGCATCTGCGCGCCGGCGCCGCTGCCTGTCGGCTCGGCGACGTCCGGGTCGCGCCACAGCGCCGGATCCACGGATTGCACGATTCCGCCGATCCGCAGCAGCGCGACCAGGCCGTCCCGGGCATCGTCCGAACCCGGTGGCAGCCGCTTCGTTGCCTCGCGGGCGAAGGCCACTGCGGCGCCCGGCTCGCTGGCGAACACCTGGGTCTGTGCGATTGCGGTCGCGATACGCACCTGGGCGTCAGGGTCGGTGGCGTGCTGGTACGCAGCCATGAGGCGTTCGATGCCAGCACGGCCGTCGACCAGCGTCTCCTGCTTGCCGAGCTCGAGCAGGACCATGGGTCGTGCCGCGCTCTCGGGCGGCTCGTCCAGCGCGCGGCGCAGGTAGGTCACCGCGTTGTCGGTGGCACCGCGGTCGGTTGCCTTCCGTGCCGCCGCGCACAGCACATCGACGGTCACCTGGCCCCCACGGGTCGGCGCCAGGAGCAGGTGCGCGGCGACCTCTTCCGCACCGGCGCCCCGTTCGTTCAGCAGCGCAGCCGCGCGCTCGTGGTCCAGCCCGCGTTCGGCGGAGGGCACGTCGCGATAGACCGCCTCGGCCACGATCGGGTGGACGAAGCCGAGCGGGTCCTCCTCCCGCAGCACCTCTGCGCGTGTGAGCGTGGCGATGGCGGCGGCGGTCTCCGGCTCACTCAGGCCGACGAGTGCGGCGACGTGCGGCATCTTCGCGGCATCACCGAGCACCGCCACGCAGCGGGCTACCCGCCGGCACTCCTCCGGCATCCGCCGCAGCCGCAGCAACACCTGACTCGAGACGGCGCGCGACCCCACCGCGAGCACCGCGTGCGTGTGTGCGGCGTCCGGCTTCACGTCCGCTGCGACGAGCGCCTGCACGAGCTGCCGGAGCAGCAGCGGGTTACCGCTCGTCGTGCGGTGGCAGGCGGCCACGAACAGCGGCGCCGCAGCGCGGCCGAACGCGCGCGCCACGAGCTGACGCGTCGCCTCCTCGGAGAGCGGCTGCGGGCGCAACACGACAGCGTCGGTGTCGAAGGCGAGCTCGGCGACCAGGTCGGCCAGGTCGTCGGCCTCGCCGGTGCGCATGGTCGCGGCGACGACCGCGGGCATCTCGGCCATCCGGCGGGCGAGGTAGGCGAGGTAGCGCAGCGACGGGCCGTCCGCCCACTGCAGGTTGTCGACGCTGAGCACCAGCGGCGTCTCGGCAGCGAGCTCTGCCGTCACCGAGTACAGCGCGTGCAGCACGGCCAGCGATCCCTCACCGTGCTCAGACGCCAGGTCGAACACTGCCCGCGCCGGAGCAGCTGCCCCGCATAACAGCCCGTCGGTGACGGCCGGCTCCAGCAGCTGGCGCACGACGCCGTAGCCGAAGGACTGCTCGAGCGGACTGGCCCGTGCGGCGAGGACGCGGACGCCGCACTTCTGAGCCTGGCGGCCGAGCTCCTCCAGCAGCCGGGTCTTGCCGATGCCGGCCGGGCCCTCCAGCAGCAGCCGCGTGGAGCGGCCGAGGCGCAATTGGGCCAGAGCCTGACGCAGCTGCGACACCTCGCGGTCTCGCTCGACGAGATCGGCCGCCGCATCGTCGGCCGGGACGATTTCAGGTACCGCGGTGAGAGCGGACACCGCGGGGCGAGCGTCCAAGGCCGGCGACTGCGCGAGCACGTCAGCCTCGAGGGCCCGCAGCGCCGGTCCGGGGTCGACACCGAGCTCGTTCGCGAACGTCTGCCGGGCGCGACGCAGCGCACCGAGCGCGTCGGCCTGCCGGTGCGCCCGGTAGAGCGCAAGGGCCAGCAGTCGCCAGCGCTCCTCGCGCAGCGGTGCCTCGGCCACCATCGCCTCGAGTTCGCCGACCATGACTGCGGCCTCGCCGCGATCCACGCGAGCCGCCGCGAGGCGCTCACGGGCCACCGACCGCAGGTCCTCGAGCCGAGTGATCTCCGGCTGCGCCCACGCCTGGTCGGCGTAGTCGGCCAGCGCCGCACCGCGCCACAGCTGCAGCGCCTCGCTCAGCCAGCGTACCGGATCGGCGCCGCTCTCGGCAGGCGCGAGCAGCTGCTCGAAGCGCCACGCGTCGACGGCGTCGGCGGACAATCGTACGGCGTAGCCACGTGCCTGGCGCGCGATCACGCCCGACCGCGAGCGGGCCGCGACTTCCGGCTCCAGGCGGCG
>Ga0126378_10005241_pt1 | contig 10046 bp, 6 predicted proteins | sample PanSoiMetPlot_23_FD_92587 | JGI IMG/M metagenome (GOLD analysis project Ga0126378, IMG submission 92587) | Tropical forest soil microbial communities from Panama - MetaG Plot_23 | ecosystem: Environmental > Terrestrial > Soil > Tropical forest > Bulk soil | place: Panama | collected 2016-02-17 | reverse complement strand
TGATAATTGGTCGGCGCACAGGACAATTTCGTGGGCCGCGCCACCGGCGCCAAAAGCTTCACGTCCGCCAAAGCTTTGCCCGGCGCGTTGTCGGCGATCCGCTCGAGCCGCTCGCGCCATCGCGGTAACGCCGCAATGACGGCATCGCCCTGGATGGCATAGGGCGCGGCGTTCCGAATTTCGGTTTGCGCCGGTGTGACGTCGTGCACTAATTCGCCGCGCACAATCCCGAGTCTGTCATGATCATAGCGACAAAGCTTCATAGGTGATCCCTGAACACTCTTCCCGTGGCGATCGCGCCATCGTTGCGCGGCATTGTCTCGCCGCATTCTCTCGCGCTTGCAAATTGCCGGCAAGCGCATCGGCGAGCACCGAAGCTCACCCAGCTTGGCGGCGCGACAATCCGAACGTCACGGTCGACACGCAAACCAGGCTGACGGCAGCGGACAAAAAGAAAATTCCGCGCGGCTCTCCGTGATCCATCAGCATGCCATAGACGATCGGTGCAATGCTGGCGCCGATATTGAAGCCGGTCGATACGAAACCGAATACCGTGCCGAAAGCGCCGGGCGGCGTGACCGCACGCACCAGCATATCGCGCGACGGATAGGTGGCGCCGACCGAGAAGCCGCTCAATCCGGTCAAGCCAATGAGGGCGGCGGAAGGAAGATCAAGCAGGCCGATAAGCGCTGTCACCACTCCGGCAATGGTGAGGCCCGAGGCAGCGATCAGGGCATGCTGGCGAATGCGGGCAGCCAGCGCGCCGCCCGCCAGCACGCCGATGGCGTTCATGGCGAGGAGACTTGTGAGCGCGATATTGGCGATCGCGGACGGAGTCCCGTGCAGTGCGCCAAGTGCGACGACGAGATAGGTGTTCAGCCCGTTGCCCATGAGCGAGGTCAGTACGAAAAAGGCGAGGTTGAGCAGGATGGCGGGGGAAAGCAGAAGCTGCCAGCCCACCGCGGCGGACGGGGCGCTTTTGCCGCTTCGGCCGGCGCGACGCTGTTCGGCAACGGGCTCGGGTAGTGCGAGGAGTACCGCAAGAACGATAAAGCCGAAAATCGCGGCGCCGACATAAGCCCCCCGCCAGCCAAAGTAGCTCTGCATCGCCAAAAGCGTCACCGGCGCGATGGCGGAGCCGAGCATGCCGGCAAAGGTGTGGAAAGCAAAAATGTGACCAAGGCGCTCAGGCGGAGAATGTTGCGAGAGGAGTGAATAATCGGCGGGGTGGTAGGTGGTATTGCCGAGCCCGGCGACGCCGTACATGGCGATAAAGACCCAATATGAATTGAATAGGCCGGCGATCGCAAAAGCCGCGCTGCTCAGGGCCAGGCCGACGATCAGAACAAGGCGCGCGCCGATCCGATCGACCAAAAAACCGACCGGCGTCTGCAAGACGCCGGAGACCACATTGAACACTGTGAGCGCCAGCGCAAGCTCGGTGTAGCTGACATTGAAATCGACGCGCACAAAAGCCAGCAAAGGCGCCAGCATCAGCAGATAGTAATGGCTCATCATGTGTGCGGCGCAGACGCCGGCAATCAGCCGCGACTCGGCCGACGGCGTCGCGCGTACTGAAGTGAATTGCGTCATTGCGGACGGGACGACTTTGCCGCCTGCAGCGCCTGCCAGATCCGGAACGGAGTCAGTGGCATGTCGAGATGCCGCACGCCGGAATCGGCCAGCGCGTCGAGCACAGCGTTCATCGCGCAGGGCAGGCCGCCGGCGCAGCCGGCTTCGCCGACACCTTTGACACCGAGCGGGTTGGTCTTGGTCGGTACGCCATGATCGGCGACGGAGAAAGATGGAACGTCGGCGGCGCGCGGCATCGCATAATCCATGAGCGAACCGGTCAATAGCTGACCTTCCTCGTCATAGACCGCTTGCTCCATATAGGCTTGGCCAATGCCTTGCACGACGCCGCCATGGAGCTGGCCTTCGACGATCATCGGATTGACCAGCGTGCCGAAATCATTGACGCAGGAATATTTGACGAGCTCGACAAAGCCGGTCTGCGGATCGACCTCGACTTCGGCGACATGGCAGCCGTTCGGATAGGTCGACGCGCCCGGTCCGTGGCTGATGTGCACCACGTCGAGGGATTGCGGAATATCGGCGGGCGGCTTGAGACCGCCGTGCAGTTTTTGTGCGAGCTCCATGATGGAAATGGCGCGATCGGTTCCGACAATGACAAAGCGGCCGCGTTCAAATGCGATATCCGCGGACGCGGCTTCGAGCACATAGGCCGCAAGCTGTTTGCCGTTTTCGATGACCTTCGCCGCGCCCTGCACGATCGCAGTGCCGCTATGCATCAGCGACTTCGAACCGCCGGAGCCGCCGCCGACTGGAATTTTATCGCTATCACCTTGCACTAGCTTCACTTTCTCAGCTGGAACGCCGAGCTGATCGCTTAAGACTTGAGCAAATGGCGTGGCGTGGCCCATACCGAAATCCAGCGTGCCGGTGGTGAGCGTCACACTGCCGTCGGCGTTGAAAGTGATCCCGGCGAGTTCCTTCACCGGCGGCGCCGTCACTTCGAGATAATTGGTCACGCCCAGTCCGCGCAGCTTGCCGCGCTTGCGGCTCTCGCGCTTGCGGCGTGCGAAGCCTTTGCTGTCGGCGAGTTCAAGTGCGTGTTTTGTCAGGCCAATGAAATCGCCGCTGTCGTAGTTGGAGGAGGAGGCGACCTGCCGCGGCAATTCCTGCGGTCGAATCTGATTGCGCCGCCGCAGAGCGACGCGATCGATTCCCATTTCGGCGGCGGCGGCATCGATTAGCCGCTCCATATAGTAGTTACCCTCCGGCCGCCCCGCGCCGCGATAGGCCGTCACCTGCGTGGTGTTAGTGAGCACGCATTTGGTCGAAACTTCCATCAGCGGCGTCCGGTACATGCCCTGGACGTTCTTGACGCAATTGAGTGTGCCGAACAGCGGGCCGAATTGGCTCAGAAATGCGCCCATATTGGCGAAGTTCGTTAGCCGCAGCGCAAGGAAATTGCCTTCGGCATCGAGCGCCAATTCGCCGAGCACTTCGTTGGCGCGACCATGGCCGTCCGATACGAAGCTGCCGGAGCGCTCGTCGGTCCATTTCACCGGCCGGCCAAGCGCACGTGCGGAATGAAGGAGGCAAATGTATTCGGGGAAGACCATGGCCTTCATCCCGAACGAGCCGCCGACCTGACCGGTCAGCACCTGCACATTCTTGGCGTCGACGCCGAGCGCTTCGGCGAGGTGCGAGCGCATCCCGAATACGCCCTGCGACGGCACGTAAAGGGTGAACCGGCCGCCGTCATGTGACGCGACCGCAACGCGCGGCTCGATGCAGTTCACCACGAGCCGGCTGTTCACAAGATTAAGCCGTGTCACATGCACCGCGTGCGCGAACGCGGCTTTAACTGGCTCGGCATCGCCGTAATGATAATCGAGCGCAACATTGTTGGGCACATCGTCGTAAAGCTGCGGCGCGCCGTCACGCGCGGCCTCCTGGGCCGAAATCACCGCCGGCAACGGTTCGATATCGACGACGACGGCCTCAGCGGCGTCTTTCGCCTGCGCCAGCGTCTGTGCAATCACGCAGGCAACGGGATCGCCGACATAACGCACGCGATCGGTCGGCAGCGCATCGCGTCGCGGTTTTTTCAGTGGCGATCCGTCGCGATTATTGAGCCCCACGAGACATTTGAGCGGGCCGTAATCTTTCAGATCGGCGCCGGTATAGATGGCGAGCACGCCGGGCATCTGCGCGGCCGCCTTGGTGTCGATGCCGCGGATGATGCCGTGCGCATTGCGGCTGCGAACCATGACGCCATGGGCCTGCCCCTGAAGACTGACGTCGTCGGTGTAGCGCCCCTGGCCGCGGACTAGCATCGGGTCTTCGAGCCGCGGCACGGATTGTCCGACGGCGAATTTCTCGACTGCCAGCCGATCTTCGGCCGCCTCATCGGCGCGTTTCGCAAGTCCATGCAGATTCATGAGGATCAGATCCGGAAGGTCTTAGACCCGTTTCAGATAAAGAACTTAGCCCACCCCGGCAACCGGCCGCCAAACATAGCTCATAGGCGTGCCAAGCACGGTATTGCCCTGTATTTTACCCCTGTTACATTTCTGCCGATTTAGGCTTTGGACAATAAACCGTTGTCGTCGAGCCCGTTTCATTGCGGTTCCGGCGCGGCAGGAAGGCATTGGGATGAACGACGAGGCCCCGCGCGGCGGCCTCGACGCCAATGGGGCCAAGCGCCGGCCTCGCTGGAGTCGAAGAACGCCATATGGCATTCGTCGCGCGCCTCGCGAGCATTGGCGCGCGCCCCTCGCTTTACACGACGCCGCGACTTATGCCGCGCTCGATCTTGGTACAAACAATTGCCGCTTGCTGGTGGCGCGTCCCACCGCGGACGGCTTTCGCGTCGTCGATGCATTCTCCCGTATCATCCGTCTCGGCGAAGGCGTCGCCGCCTGCGGGCGCATCAGCGAGGCGGCGATCATGCGCGCGGTCGATGCGCTTTTAGTCTGCCGCCAAAAAATGCGCTCCCGCGGCGTGGGCCGGGCGCGCCTGATCGCTACGGCGGCTTGCCGCGCCGCCGAAAACGGCGAGGAATTCCGCTCTCGCGTAGCGAAAGAAGCCGGCCTCGAACTTGAAATCATCGATTCCGCCACCGAAGCGAGACTGGCGGCGACTGGCTGCACGGAGTTGTTCGATCCGGCGGCGAGCGGGATCATCCTGTTCGATATCGGCGGCGGATCGTCGGAATTGGTGCGGCTCAATCGCTCGCGTCCGGGGCGAAGCGGCCCGCCAAGCCCGGACATTGTCGGCTGGGCGTCGCTGCCGGTCGGCGTCGTCACGCTGGCCGAGCGCTATGGCGGAAAAGCGGTTTCCCGCGAAGTCTATCGAGCCATGGTCGAGGAGGTAGCGATACTGGTCAATCGCTTCGCCGCCGAACATGGCAGCGATCTCGGGGCTTTCCACATGCTCGGCACCTCTGGCACGGTGACGACAATCGCCGGCGTTTTCCTGCGCCTTGCGCGTTACGACCGCCGACGCGTTGACGGCTGCTGGCTTACCGACGACGAAATTTCCCGCGTCGTCGCCGAACTCATGGCGATGAGTTTCGAGGAGCGCGCCGCCAATCCCTGCATCGGCACCGAGCGCGCCGATCTCGTGCTTGCCGGCTGCGCCATTCTCGATGCCATCCGCCGCGCCTTCCCGTGCCAGCGGCTGCGCGTCGCCGATCGCGGGCTGCGCGAGGGCATGCTGGTCGAGATGATGCGTGAAGATGGGGTCTGGAGCGAAGCGTAAGCGATCAGCGGATGGCGCGGCTCAAGGACCAAAAACGCAGGACCGGGTCGTCGCGGGCGTGGCTCACGCGCCAGATCAGCGATCCTTATGTAGCGCGCGCCAAGCGCGAAGGTTTCCGCTCGCGGGCGGCCTTCAAGCTCGCCGAAATCGACGACCGCTATAAAGTGCTCAAACCGGGCGGCTGCGTCGTCGATCTCGGCGCCGCGCCGGGCGGCTGGAGCGAGATCGCCGCGCGCCGCGTCGGCGCCGGCGGCCGTGTCGTCGCCCTCGATATTCTGGACATGAAGCCGGTTCCTGGCGTCGAATTTTTGCAACTCGACTTTCTCGATGCATCGGCCCCGGAACGCCTTGAAGCGATGCTCGGCAGCGGCGGGGGAGACGCCCACGGAAGGAATCAAACAAAAGCCGACGTCGTACTCTCGGACATGGCTGCGAATGCGACCGGGCATCGCCAGACCGACCATTTGCGCATCATGGCGCTCGCCGAGGCTGCCGCCGAGTTCGCGCGCCAGGTGCTCGCGCCGGGTGGCGTATTTTTGTGCAAGGTCCTGCAAGGCGGCACTGAGGCTGCGCTTCTTGCCGAACTCAAGCGCGATTTCTCGAGCGTCAAGCACGTCAAGCCGCCGGCAAGCCGCAGCGATTCGTCCGAGCTTTATCTGTTGGCGAAAGGGTTTCGCGGCTAGCGCACCAATTCGGATTTTTCGCTTGCAGTTTCCGTCTTCCGCCCCGCGAGTTCGGCGCCAGCGTCGGGTGGCAGCCGCATGAAAATGAAAACCGCGCTGGCCGATACCAGCCCGACGAACAGGAAGGCCGGCGGAAAATCGTTGATGCCCATCGTTGTTGAATGTTTCAGCCGTAGCGTCAGCTCGACCACTAGCGCGCCGACGGCGACGCCGGTCGACAATGAAAGTTGCTGCGCCGCGGCCACCATTGCTGTGGCTCGGCTCATTTTCGCCGGTTCGATCTCCGCGTAGGCGATGGTGTTGATGGCAGTGAATTGCAGCGAGCGGAAAAGGCCGCCGGACAGCAGAATCGCGATCATGCCCGCGAACGGCATCCCTTGCACGAAGCTGGCGCAGGCCGCCAGAAAAGCGCTGCTGATCAGCGCGTTATAAAGAAGTACGTTGCGGTAGCCGAAGCGGCGCAAGACGCTCGCGACCGCCGCCTTCATGAACATCGAACCGAGCGCGGTGGTAAAGGTGATAAGGCCCGATTGAAACGGCGTGAGATGAAAGCCGATCTGGAGGAGTAACGGCAGCAGAAAAGGCAGCGCGCCGATGCCGAGCCGGAACAAAAACCCGCCAAAAATACTGGCGCGAAAGGTCGGCAGCCGGAGCAGGCTAAGATCGAGGATGGGCGCCGGCCTACGCCGGGCATGGATCAGATAGGCCACAGCGGAAATCGCGCCGCCGCACAACAAAGACGCCACAATGCTTGTCGGCAAAAATTCCAGTCCCATGGCGGAGAGGCCGAACGCCAATCCGGCGATGGCGCAACCGGAAAGCAGAAAACCGACATAGTCGAATGGGTCGGGGCGCTCGACGCGGATATTCGGAATGAAGCGCGAGGCCATGACGATGCCGACGAGCCCGATCGGCACATTGATTAAGAAAATCCAATGCCAGGACGCATAGGTCGTAATGAAGCCGCCGAGCGGCGGGCCGCAGATCGGTCCGATCAGCGCCGGGATGGTGACGAGCGACATGGCGTTGACGAGCCGCCGCTTGTCGATGCTACGCACCATGATCAGCCGCCCAACCGGCGTCATCATCGCGCCGCCGGCGCCTTGCACGATGCGGGCGAGTACGAATTCCTCGAGCGAGTGCGAGACGGCGCAGCCGATCGAGCCCAGCACGAAGACACCGATCGCGGCGCGGAACACGTTTCGGGTGCCGAACCGGTCGGCGGTCCAGCCGCTGGCCGGGATGCAGATCGCCAGCGACAACAGATATGAGGTGACGGCGAGCTTCAAGGCGAGGGGATTGGTGCCGAGCGCCTGCGCAATCGCCGGCAGCGAGGTCGAGATCACCGTCGAGTCCATGTTCTCCATGAACAAGGCGGTCGCCACGATCAGCGGCACAATGCGATCGGAAGGGGACGATTCCATTCTGGGCGGCTATCGATTGCCGAGGCACTCTGCCTGCCGCCGGTATCCCATTTGCCGCCTATACGCCAATCTCATGCAAGCCGCTTTGCCGCTTCTTCGACCATGCTGAGGTCGGAATACTTCTTGACATCGAGATCGTCCTTGAGGAATCCGACCTCTTTCTGTTGTTTGAGATTGTTTTGCAGCGCGCTCAGATCCGGTGTGCCGTTCGGATCGCGATATTGATCGCGGCTGGTGAAGGCCCAATCCATGCGCGCCGGCGGCGCTTTGTTGAGCCGCGCGACGATGGCGACGGCTTCGTCGTGATTCTTGGGATCGATGTACCAACGGATTGCGCGCACGCAGTCTTCAAGAAAATCAACCAATGCGGCGCGGTTCTTCTGGATGAAGCTTTCGCGCGCCGTCCACATCGTCAGTTGTGTGACGCCGAAGGCATCGTGCTGGGTAAATAGCGTATGCGCCATGGCGCGAAGATCCGGATCGAGCGAGAACGGCGGCACCGCGCTGATCAGATCGGCTTTCTTCTCGGCCAGCATCGCGCGCATGGCCGGAAACGGCGCCTCGACGATCGTGTAATCCCTGTTCGCTTCAAGCCCGCTGCGCCGGAGCATGGCGCGCATCGCAATATCCACGGCGCTGCCCATGGCGTTGGTTGCCAGCACCTTGCCCTTGAGATCCGCAACGCTTGTGACCGAGCCATCATTGCGCACCATGAACTCGTTGGAGCCATGGCCCGGCACGCCGTCCTGAATCTCATCGCAGATGACGCGGAGGTCATCCATATGCGCATTCTGGATGGCAAGACCGAATGACGAAAACGCCAATGGTCCAATGTCGAGCTCACCCGCCGCGAGCGCGGTAATGACCGGCGGCGTGCCTTCGAACCGGGTTGCTTCCGCGATATAGGAACGGCCGAAGTGGGTCAGCAGCTCCTTTTTCTCAAGCACCAAAGGGGCCATCGAAGCAGGCACGACCACCCAACCGATGCGGATCTTGAGGGGTCCGCTTTGGGCCCATGCCGGGCGTCCAGCAGCAAGCGCCGCGGCAGCAACGCCACCAATCCCGAATTGCCGGCGATCGATAGCTCTTTTCATGTGATTCCTCCGCTATTTCGCGCCGGAGGCCTATGAATTGCGACGAAGGCGTGCTATCGACCGCCGCCAACCCAAAAGCGGGCCCCAAAGTGGGCCCAAGCGGGCCATCGACGCGGACGAGCGACTATCCGTTCGCCCGCGCGGCGTCCGCCATTTCGGGCCAGCCGGAGTTGGCAATGGCAACGAATTCAAGAGACCTACCGCGCGAAGCATACACCTTCGATGACGTGCTGTTGAAGCCGGGGCTTTCCGACGTCATGCCGTCGGAAGTCGACATCCGATCGCGCATCACACCTAACATTCTGCTCAACATTCCGATCGTCGCGTCGGCGATGGATACGGTGACGGAAGCGCATATGGCGATCGCCATGGCGCAGGCCGGCGGCATCGGCGTCCTTCACCGCAATCTCGACCCTGACGCGCAAGCCGCGCAGGTACGGCAGGTGAAGAAATTCGAATCCGGCATGGTCGTTAACCCGGTCACAATCGATCCGGAAGCGACGCTCGCCGATGCGCTGACATTGATGCAGGAGCATCACATTTCCGGGATTCCCGTGGTCGAAGGCGCCGGCAATGGACGGGCCGGCAAGCTGGTCGGCATTCTCACCAATCGCGACGTGCGGTTCGCCACCGACAAACGGCAAAAGGTTGCCGAGCTGATGACCAAAGAGGGACTGGTCACGGTGCGCGAAGGGGTCAAGCAGGACGAGGCCAAGCGGCTCCTGCATCAGCACCGCATCGAGAAACTTCTTGTGGTCGACGGCGCTTATCGTTGCGTCGGTCTGATCACGGTGAAGGACATAGAAAAATCGGTGGCGCATCCGAACGCCTGCAAAGACGAGCAGGGGCGGCTGCGGGTCGCGGCCGCGACTTCGGTCGGCGAGGCCGGTTACGTGCGCAGCGAGCGCCTGATCGATGCCGGCGTCGATCTTTTGGTCGTCGACACCGCGCACGGCCATTCGCGGCGCGTGCTCGACACGGTGACGCGGATCAAGCGCATGTCGAATGCGGTGCAGGTGGTCGCCGGCAATATCGCGACCGCCGAAGGAGCGAAAGCCCTGATCGGGGCCGGCGCCGATTCGATCAAGGTCGGCATCGGTCCAGGCTCGATCTGCACGACGCGCGTCGTCGCCGGCGTCGGCGTGCCGCAGCTCACCGCGATCATGGACGCGGTCGATGTGGCGAAGCAGAGCAACACGCCGGTGATCGCCGATGGCGGAATAAAATATTCCGGCGATCTCGCCAAAGCGCTCGCCGCTGGCGCCGATTGCGCCATGGTCGGCTCATTGCTCGCCGGCACCGACGAGACGCCCGGCGAAGTATTTCTTTATCAGGGCCGCTCGTACAAGACCTATCGCGGCATGGGTTCGGTCGGCGCGATGGCGCGCGGCTCCGCGGACCGTTACTTCCAGCAGGAGATCAAAGACACGCTCAAGCTCGTCCCCGAAGGCGTCGAAGGGCAGGTGCCATACAAAGGTCCGGTCGCCAATGTGGTGCATCAGCTGGTCGGCGGATTGCGCGCCGCCATGGGCTATGTCGGCGCCAAGGACCTC
>Ga0126378_10005239_pt1 | contig 10047 bp, 10 predicted proteins | sample PanSoiMetPlot_23_FD_92587 | JGI IMG/M metagenome (GOLD analysis project Ga0126378, IMG submission 92587) | Tropical forest soil microbial communities from Panama - MetaG Plot_23 | ecosystem: Environmental > Terrestrial > Soil > Tropical forest > Bulk soil | place: Panama | collected 2016-02-17 | reverse complement strand
CGGACGCCGCCGGCAGACCGGACTTGAGCCCCGCCTGGTACTGGGTGCCGAAAGCGAGCCCGGTGAGGCAGAGCCGCCGGCCGTCGACCTTGATCGCGGGCTTGGCCGCCGGCTTCAGGGAGAGGTAGGCCGCGTAGTCGGTCTGGCCGCTGGCGTCCAGGGCCTCGTTGAAGATGAGGCAGGTGACGGCCTGAGCCTTCGTGGTATCGACGTCAGAGTATTCATAGAGAAGGCTCGTGGGTGGCGGCGCCGACGCTGGTGCAGGAGCGGGTGCTGCCGCAGTCGCGGGAGTGGCAGTCGGGGCTGCCGTTGTGGCAGCTGTCGCCGGCGCGCCGGTGCTGGCGACGGTCGGCTCCGGCGGCGGTGCCCCGGGCCGAAGCACGAACACGCCAATAACGCTGAGCCCGGCCACTACGACCGCAGCCGCGACCAAAACCGTCCGACGCATGGGAGACCTCGACGCCCGGGTTGACGTTGACGCCGAGGATCACGATAGGCGCGTCGAACGCGCGGGTAAAGTGACGCCGCCGCTTGACAAGGCGATCGTTCGTGCGTGTGCGCGCTCTCCAAGACACAGAAGAATGGCGCCATCATGGCGCGCGCGCGAGATCACTGTGGCGCGCTTCGTAAAGCTGGGTTAAGCACGCACCAGGCTACCCCGACGGCGAGGCCGACCGATGCAGCGTTTCGAGGGCACCAAGACCTATGTCGCGACCGAGGACCTCCGCGTCGCCGTCAACGCCGCAATCTCGCTGGAGCGCCCGCTGCTGGTCAAGGGCGAGCCGGGCACCGGCAAGACCATCCTGGCCCACGAGATCGCGGCGGCACTCGGCAAACACCTCATCACCTGGCACATAAAGTCCACCACCAGAGCGCAGCAGGGGCTCTACGAGTACGACGCGGTGGCGCGGCTGCGCGACAGCCAGCTGGGCGACGCCAAGGTCGCGGACATCCGCAACTACATCCAACGCGGCAAGCTCTGGGACGCCTTCGTAGCCGACGCGGCGCCGGTGCTGCTCATCGACGAGATCGACAAGGCGGACATCGAGTTCCCGAACGACCTGCTGCTCGAACTCGATCGCATGGAATTCTTCGTCTACGAGACCCGCGAGACCGTGGTGGCGAAGCAGCGCCCGGTCGTGGTGATCACCTCCAACAACGAGAAGGAGCTGCCGGACGCGTTCCTGCGCCGCTGCTTCTTCCACTACATCCGCTTCCCCGACCGCGACACCATGACCGAGATCGTCGAGGTGCACTATCCAGGCCTGCAGAAGAAACTGCTCGCCGAGGCGCTGACGGTCTTCTACGAGGTCCGCGAGGTGCCCGGCCTCAAGAAGAAGCCCTCGACCTCCGAGCTCCTCGACTGGATCAAGCTCCTGGTGGTCGAGGACATCCCTCCGGAGGTGCTGCGTACCCGCGACCCCGCGAAGCTAATCCCGCCGCTCCACGGCGCGCTCCTCAAGAACGAGCAGGACGTGCACCTCTTCGAGCGCCTCGCCTTCCTGCACCGGCGCGAGCGCGGCGGCTGAGCCCATGTTCGCGGGCTTCTTCCTCGAGCTGCGGCAGGCGAAGGTGCCGGTGTCCCTGCGCGAATACCTCACCCTCATGGAGGCCATGCGGGAGAACCTCGCGGCCTACAGCGTCGACGATTTCTACTATCTGTCGCGCGCGGCGCTAGTGAAGGACGAGCGCAATCTCGACAAGTTCGACCGCGTGTTCGGGCACCACTTCAAGGGTATCGAGGCGATCGGCGATGCCGGGATCCAGATCCCCGAGGAGTGGCTCCGGAAACTCGCGGAGAAGGTGCTGACCGAGGAGGAGAAGGCGCTCATCAAGTCGCTGGGCGGCTGGGAGAAGCTGATGGAGGCGCTGCAGAAGCGCCTCGCCGAGCAGAAGGGCCGGCACCAAGGCGGCAGCAAATGGATAGGCACCGCCGGCACCTCGCCTTTCGGCGCCTACGGCTACAATCCCGAGGGCGTGCGGATCGGCCAGGACGGCAACCGCAACAAGCGCGCGGTCAAGGTCTGGGACAAGCGCGAGTTCCGGAACCTCGACGATCAGATCGAGCTCGGCACGCGCAACATCAAGCTGGCGCTCCGCCGGTTGCGGCAGTTCGCGCGCGAAGGCGCGCCCACCGAGCTCGATCTCGACGACACCATCCATTCCACCGCGCGAAACGCCGGCTGGCTCGACCTGAAATTGAGGGCCGAGCGGCACAACGCGGCGAAGGTGTTGCTGTTCCTGGATATCGGCGGGTCCATGGACGAGCACGTCAAGACCTGCGCGGAGCTGTTCTCGGCGGCGCGTGGAGAGTTCAAGCACCTCGAGCACTATTACTTCCACAACTGCCCATATGAGGCGGTCTGGAAGGATGCGCACCGGCGCCACGTCGAGCGCACGCCCACCTTCCAGGTGCTGCACACCTACGATCAGAGCTACAAGCTGATCTTCGTCGGCGATGCCAGCATGAGCCCGTACGAGATCATCCAGTCCGGCGGCAGCGTCGAGCACTGGAACCCTGAGCCCGGCGAGACTTGGCTTCGCCGGCTGCTCGCCACATATGCGAAGGCGGTGTGGCTCAACCCCGTGCCCGAGCGCTACTGGGGCGGCACCCAATCGATCGGCATGATCCGCGAGCTGATAGAGGGCCGGATGTTTCCGCTCACGCTCGACGGCCTCGATCGCGCCATGCGGCGGTTGACGCGGTAATCAGCGCTTCCGTTGGACTAAGACTGAGCGTCCTTCGACCCGCTCCTTTAAGACGCCGCTCAAGATAGAGGGCCTTTCTTCCAGCAACCGAGGCCTTCATCCCGAGCCACGCGCGGATGCGCGTGAGTCGAAGGACGCAATGTTCTGTCTGAAGGCTCTAAGCCGCGCTCGAGCTCTTCGGCCTGATATACGCCATGCGCGCGTGCTCGGCGCAGTAGGGCTTGCCGGGGACGGGCGGAGCGTCGCAGAAGCGGAAGCCCTTGTCGCCGGGATGGCCGATCGGCCACGAGCAGCTCGGGCCCGAGAGCGCGATCACCCGCGGCTTGACCACTTTCTGGATGCGTGGGCCGGGCTTGCGCTTGAGCGGCGACGGCCGCGGCGTCAGAAGCAGTCGATGGGCCTTGCCGACCACCGCGTTTTTGGTCACGCCGATCCGCCGGCCGATTTCCGCGGTCGAGAGGCCGTCTTTCCAGAGCTGGGTCAACTGGGAAATGCGTTCGGGAGTCCAAATCGATTCCATGGGATCCCCACCGTATGCTGTGGCTCCACAGCCACTAGCTACTAGATACAGTATCACGGCGGCGCGGGACTCGCCAATACTCTTGCGGGTCTGTGGACAACTTTGGTGGGTGAGATCAGGCCGGCGGCTCAGCGTCGTCCTCGGAGAGTTCGAGCCACATGGCATTGAGGATCGCGAAGGCACAGGCGAGGCCAAGGCCCAGAACCCAGCTGAAGTACCACATGGCTCGGGTGTCTCCTTCAGTAATGACTTTGGCGCCGCTCGACATCGACGAGATGCACGCGCCCGCGCATGAGACGCATCGCGATGCTGGTGTAGATCAGCACGACCGGAAGGAAGACGAGCACCGCGATCAGCATGATGAAGAGCGTGAGCGGGCTGCTCGACGCGTCCCAGACCGTGAGGCTCGCCGCTGGATGTGTCGACGACGGCAGCAGGAACGGAAATAGCGAGACACCCGCCGTCGCGATGATGCCGGCGACGCCCACGCCACTCGCGATTAACACCGCGATACTGCCACGCGGTCGCGACAGCACGGCCGCGAGGAGCGGCCCTGCGATGCCGAGCACGGGCGCCGTAATCAGCCCGGCGTGAATACCGTAATTCCTCATCCACGCGCTGGTCTCGCGTGCGACCGATTTCGCGAGCGGATTGGAGGGGCCCGTGTGACTCATCGCGCCACCGATGACATAGCCCTCGATGCCAAAGGCGATCCAGATGCCCGCAAAAGCGAAGAGCACCGCCGCCGCGAGCCCTGCGAGGCGCGTGAGCCGCGCGGCGCGCTCGGCGACCATGCCATCGGCCTTGAGGGAAACCCAGGCGGCGCCGTGCAGTGCCAGCATCGCGACGCTCACGAGTCCCGCCAGCAGGCTGAATGGATTGAGGAGGTCGAGGAAACTTCCGTCGTAGCTGAGACGCATCTCCGGGTCGAAGTTGAACGGCACGCCGAGCAGTAGATTGCCGAAGGCGACGCCGAACACTAGCGACGGCACGAAGCCCCCAATCGCCAAAACCCAATCCCAGAACTCCCGCCAGCGGGAGTCCTCGAGCTTGTCGCGAAACGTGAACCCGACCGGACGGAGGATCAGCGTCACCAGGACAAGGAGCATCGCGATGTAGAAGCCGGAGAAACTCGCGGCATAGAGCGGCGGCCAGGCTGCGAACGCGGCGCCCCCACCCAGGATGAACCAGATCTGATGGCCTTCCCAATGGGGCTCGATGGTCTCGCGCACCTGTCGCCGCTCCGCATCCGTGCGCGCGACGAACGGCAGCAGCATCCCAGTGCCGAGATCGTAGCCGTCGAGGATCGCGAAGCCCATCAGCAGCACGCCAAGCAGCGCCCACCAGATGAATCGCAGGACGTCATAATCGAGGGGCATGTCAGGCTGTCCGGGGCCGCTGCGGCGTGAAGGGGTGTCGGCCCGGCGGCGCATCTTCGACCGTCGGCCCCTGCCGGATCGCACGCACCATCAGGGCGACATCGACGATCGCGAGCGCGCTGTAGAACAGCACGAAGCCCGTGAGCGAGCCGATCACCGCGCCGCGCGAGACCGACGAGACGCCGAGGAAGGTCGGCAGCACACCCTCGACCACCCAGGGCTGGCGCCCGTATTCCGCCACGATCCAACCGAGCTCCGCCGCAACCCACGGAAGCGGCAGGCTCCAAAGCGCGAGGCGCAGGAACCAGCGCTTCTCGAGCCGGCGCACCGATGCGAGGTAGAACGCCGCCGCGAACAGCGCGATGAAATAGAAACCGAGGCCCGCCATGAACCGGAACGCCCAGAACAGCACCGGCACGTCGGGCACGAGGTCGCTGGCCGCGCGCTCGATGGTTGCGGCGTCGGCGTCGACCACCGCCGACGTGTAGCGCTTCAACAGGAGCGCGTAGCCGAGATCGGCGGCATGGGCCTCGAGGTCGGCGCGCGCACCCGCATCGTTCGGGTCTCGCCGGACGATCTGCAGCGCCTTGTAGGCGAGGATGCCGCTCTCGATGCGCTGCTTACCCGACTGCACGAGGTCCTTGATGCCCGCGACGGGCCGGTCGATCGATCGCGTCGCGATCAGGCCCAGGAGCCAGGGTATCTCGACCTTGTAGCGGGTGACGCGCTGGTCCAGATCGGGAATGCCGAAGGCCGTGAAGCCCGCGGGCGCTGGTTCCGTCTCCCACATCGCCTCGATGGCGGCGATCTTCATCTTCTGGTCGAGGGTCGCGGTGTAGCCGCTCTCGTCGCCGAGCACGACCACCGAGAGCGCCGATGCAAGGCCGAAGCTCGCCGCCACCGTGAAGGACCGCTTGGCGAAGGCGACGTGCCGGCCGCGCAACAGATAGAAAGCGCTCACCCCCAGCATGAAGACCGCGCCCGTGACGTAGCCCGCGCTCACGGTGTGCACGAACTTCGCCTGTGCCACGGGATTGAACAGGAGCTCGAAGAACGAGGTGAGTTCCATCCGCATGGTCTGCGGCTCGAAGTGCGCTCCCACGGGATTCTGCATCCAGCCGTTGGCGATCAGGATCCAGAGCGCCGAGAAATTGGCGCCGATGGCGACGAGCCACGTCACGATCAGATGGCCGATCCTCGACAGCCGATCCGAGCCGAAGAAGAAAATTCCGACGAAGGTCGCCTCGAGGAAGAAGGCCATCAGGCCCTCGATCGCCAGCGGCGCGCCGAAGATGTCGCCGACGTAGTGCGAGTAATAGGCCCAGTTGGTGCCGAACTGGAACTCCATGGTGATGCCGGTGGCGACGCCCATGGCGAAATTGATGCCGAAGAGCGTGCCCCAGAACCGCGTCATGGCGCGCCAGATGCGCCGTCCCGTCATCACGTAGACGCTCTCCATCACCGCGAGCAGCAGCGAGAGCCCGAGCGTCAATGGCACGAACAGGAAGTGATAAAGCGCGGTAAGCGCGAATTGCAGTCGCGAGAGCTCGACGACGCCCCAGCCCGTCATTGCGCCTCGAAGGAGAGGATGTGACGGGCCGCGAGCTGAGCATCGATCGCCAGCCGCTGATCCCCTCGAAAGAACACGAGATAGAGCGCGCACAGCAGCACCAGCTTCAGCACGAGCACGATCGTGATGTCTCGTGGGAGGCGGGTCGCCGTCATGACCATTGAACCTATCGCCGGGCGGCGCGATGGCAATAGGCTGGATCGTCGCCGGACAGTCCGCAGCGCCAGCATTGACCCGGGAAAGCTCGCCGGCCCAGACTTGCCGTCCCGCCCGATGCTGGCCCTCATCGCCACTCTCGCGATCCAGGCGCTCGTCTTCATGACGGTGCTGACGCCCCCCGTACTGGCGGCGCTCGCCGCGCCCGACATCGGCGTCGCGAGCGAGCGGATCGGTCTCTTCACAGCGCTGGTCTACGTCGGCGCCATCCTTTCCTCTGCCGGCAGCGGCGCCCTCCTCGCACGAACCGGGCCGCTCCGGTTGAGCCAATGGTGTCTTGGCTTCTGCGCCGCCGGCATGAGCGTGGCCGCACTGGGGTTTCTCCCGGCGGTCGTGTTGGGTGCGGTCTTGATGGGCCTCGGCTACGGGCCGGTGACACCCGCGAGCTCCCACATCCTGATCCGCCAGACCGCGCCGCAGCGGCGCTCCCTGGTGTTCTCGCTGAAGCAGACCGGCGTGCCCCTGGGTGGCGCCCTCGCGGGGTTTATCGCAGCGCCGCTAGGCCTGATGATCGGATGGCGCGCTGCCGCGCTCGCGGTCGCCATCGCAAGCCTCACCCTGGCGCTCGCGGTTTCGCCGCTGCGCCACCGATTCGACACCGGTGACAATGTCGGCGAGACCACAGTGCGAAGCCCGCTCGAGGGCATCCGGCTGGTGGTGCGCACGCCCGCGCTGCGGCGTCTCGCGCTCTCCTCCACTACCTTTGCGGCGACCCAGCTTTCGATGGCGACCTTCCTGGTGACCTTCCTCACCGAGCGTGCGGCGATGCCCCTGGTCACCGCCGGGCTCGTGATGGCGGTGGCGCAGGGCTGCGGCATCGCCGGCCGAATCCTGCTGGGCTGGGTCGCGGACCGGTCGCTTCGGCCCGGTCGGGTGCTGGCTCTGCTCGGCATCAGCATGGCTGCAGCATCGGTGACCACCGGCCTCATTTCGTCAGCTTGGCCGCTGCCCTCGATCTTCGTGGTGACGGGAATCCTGGGATTCACGGGGCTCAGCTGGAACGGCGTCTACCTCGCGGAAGTCGCGGTGATCGCGCCGCCGGGCGCCGCCGGTGCCGCGACGGGCGGCGCCCTCTCGGTGACCTTCCTCGGTATCGTGTTGGGCCCGGCGCTCTTCAGCGCGGTGGTGAGCTTTACCGGCAGCTACGCGCTGGCATTCTCGATTGTTGCAGCGGGAGCGCTCACGGGCGGACTGCTCGCCTGGAGCGTGGGCCGGCCCTAGATCAACTTGACCGACGAGGCCTCGCGGCCGCGCGGTGCTTCCGACACCATCATGCGGACGTGCTGGCCTGGTGAGAGCATCTCGATGCCCGAGCGGCGCAATGCCGTCACGTGCACGAAGATGTCCTTGCCGCCGTCGTTTGCGACCACGAAGCCGAAACCGCGCGCGGGGTCGTACCACTTCACCACGCCGTCCAGGGATTCCGCGGGTCCGCGGTTCTCGCCACCGCGATCGCGCGGATGCGGCCGAGAGGGTTGCGCAGTCGAGGTGTCGATGTTGAGCACCGCGACGGCGGCTCTGCCCTTCGCGCCTTGTGCGCAATCGAAAGTGACGGTGGCGCCTTCAGGCGCCTGAGTGAAGCCAGAGCGCTCGAGCACCGCCAAGGGCAGAAAGACGTCGCCGGCACCATCTGAGGCGATGATGAAGCCGAACCCCTTGTTGCGATTGAACCACTTGATGGTGCCGGTCAGGCGCGTGGTATCGCCAGGCGGCAAATCGCCTTCGGGCGGCCGGAAATTGGTCATGGACTCACCAGCGACTATCCGCCCTCCCCCTGGGCGCCTCGCCCGGCACCCGCCGGGGGGCGTGCTGCCGGCCGGCGCCAGCATCTTTCTTACGGGCGAAATGCGCTTGGGGCAAGGGTGGTCGCAATCCCGGGCGTGCTTGCGCCCACGATGTGATCAGCCCGCGGGACGCGCCGCGAAGACCAGGTAGTTAACGCCGAGATCGCGGCCCAGGCGCCACTCGCCGGTCAGGAGATCGTAGACGAGGCCACGGATTTCCAGCGTTCGCAGGCCCTGTCGGCGCAGATGCGCCGAGAATTCGGACGGCCGCAGGAACCGGTCCCATCGATGGGTGCCGCGCGGCAGCCAGCCAAGCACGTATTCCGCCCCCACGATCGCGAGCAACAGGCTCTTGGGCGTGCGGTTGAGCGTGGAGGCGATGAAGGCACCACCGGGCCGCACGAGCGTCGCGGCTGCCGCAAGGAACGCATCGACATCCGCGACGTGCTCCACCACCTCGAGCGCCAGAACCGCGTCGAAGCGCTCGCCCATCGCTGCTAGTTCCTCGGCGCTCGCCTGGCGATAGTCGATCGTGAGATCGGCGCCGCGGGCGTGGGCGCGGGCGACCGCGATATTCGCCTCGGCCGCGTCGACGCCGGTCACCGTCGCGCCGAGCCGGGCGAGAGGCTCCGAGATCAGCCCGCCGCCGCAGCCGATGTCGAGGATCCGGAGCCCCCCGAAGGGCGTCAGGCTCTTGGCGTCACGGCCGAAGTGCGTGGCGATCGTCTGGCGGAGAAAACCGAGCCGCGCGGGATTGAGCCGGTGGAGCGGCGCCATCGATCCCTTCGGATCCCACCAGGTCTCCGCCAGCGTGGAGAACCGCTCGATCTCCGCTTGGTCGATGCTGGGGGCCCGCTCGCTCATCGACAATAGCCTAGCCTTATCCGCAGTTTGCCTATGCTTGCCTCGCTGGCGCTCGCGAGAGTATGTATGGGCGCCCTTTGGGGGGCAAATCCAGCCTCTGCTGAATCCCTTCTCCCCCGCGGACTCGACGGCTGATGGCGCGCATCGTGCAGAAATTCGGCGGCACTTCAGTGGCCGACGTCGCGCGCGTCAAGGCTGTGGCGCAGCGGGTGAAGCGCGAGGTCGACTCGGGAAACCAGGTGGCTGTGATCGTGTCAGCGATGGCCGGCGTCACCAACCAGCTCGTCGGCTGGACCAGTGAGACCAGCCGCCTCCACGACGCGCGCGAATACGATGTCGTGGTCGCATCGGGGGAGCAGGTGACCGCGGGGCTGCTCGCCCTCGCGCTCCAGGACATCGGCGTCAACGCGCGCTCTTGGCTCGGATGGCAGGTGCCGATCCGCACCGACGGTGTCCATGGCAAGGCCCGCATCCAGGAGATTCCGACCGACGACCTGATCCGTCGCCTGGGCGAGGGGCAGGTCGCGGTGGTGGCGGGTTTCCAGGGCCTGGGTCCCGACAACCGCATCACCACCTTGGGGCGCGGCGGCTCCGATACCTCGGCGGTGGCGCTCGCGGCGGCGCTACACGCTGACCGCTGCGACATCTTCACCGACGTCGACGGGGTCTACACCACCGATCCCCGCATCGTTGCGAAGGCGCGCAAGCTCGATAGAATTACCTACGAGGAGATGCTGGAGTTCGCCTCGCAGGGCGCCAAGGTCTTGCAGACCCGCTCGGTCGAGATGGCAATGAACCATCGCGTGCGCGTGCAGGTGCTGTCGACCTTCACGGACGCACCGGGAACTCTGGTGGTAGACGAGGATGAGATCGTGGAAAAGCGCGTCGTAAGCGGCATCGCCTACAATCGCGATGAGGCGAAGATCACGGTGTGGAAGGTCGCCGACCGACCCGGTGTCGCGGCGGCGATCTTCGGCCCGCTCGCCGATCATTCGATCAATGTCG
>Ga0126378_10005238_pt1 | contig 10047 bp, 7 predicted proteins | sample PanSoiMetPlot_23_FD_92587 | JGI IMG/M metagenome (GOLD analysis project Ga0126378, IMG submission 92587) | Tropical forest soil microbial communities from Panama - MetaG Plot_23 | ecosystem: Environmental > Terrestrial > Soil > Tropical forest > Bulk soil | place: Panama | collected 2016-02-17 | reverse complement strand
GCGCTCATAACCTATCGCCGCTTCCCCGACCGCATCGTGCTCCTCCACACAGAAGTTCCCACCCCGTACCAAGGCCACGGAATTGCCGCCAAACTGACGCGCGCCGCACTGGATTTTGCGCGCGCGAATCACTTGCGCGTGGTTCCTTTGTGTCCCTACGTCTCAAATTTTCTGCGCAAGGATAGCGAATACCACGCCTTGCTTTCCGCCGACGATCTTCGCAAAATTCTTTCCGCTGAATCTGCTTGAAAATGTCCTCACCAAAGACCGCCCTCAAGGATCCTCCGAAAATTCCCATTCGGCGGATCCGCCGCTCCGAGCTTCCCGAGGACACCGTCAAACTTTCGCGTTTCCTCATCGGCAAAGTCGTAGTCCACGATCTGCCCGCCGGACGCGTCTGCGGCCGCATCGTCGAGACCGAAGCTTATCCTCCGGGCGATCCCGCCGGTCATCATTTCCGCGGGCCCACGCCGCGCATCAAATCCATGTACCTCGCCCCCGGTCACGTCTACGTTTTTTTCAACTACGGCGCGCATTTCATGCTCAATGTCGTCAGCGAACCTCCCGAAACCGCCGCCGCGATTTTGATTCGAGCGCTCGAGCCGATCGAAGGCATCGAAATCATGCAGCGCCACCGCAAAACCAATGAACTCCGTGCCCTCACACGCGGCCCCGGCCGCCTCGCGCAGGCGCTGCAAATCGATCGCCGCCACGACGGCGTGGACCTATGCGAAGACGAAAAACTCTGGCTTGGCGAAATCCATCATCGCGTCGGCCCCATCGCCAAAAGCGTACGCATCGGCATCACACGCGCCGCGGACAAGCTACTGCGTTTTTTTGAACGCGGCAATCCCTTTGTCAGCGGTTTCAAGAGTCTTAATCACGGAACGCCCAGACGCCCGAAGCACCGCGCACGCTCCGCCTAAGCGCAAATCAGCATCCAATCTACTGGCGCTTCTTTGCTTTTAGGTTTTGTCTGATACGACCGCTCGCAATGCCAGCGATTTCGTGCCAGAATCATTTTGGTGAGCGCCATGGCCCCGGCCTGCGAATTGCAAGTCTCGACGAGGATCCGGCCCCGTCCAAGACGCCATCGCGCTCTCTTGAAGTTCGAACGGTAGATGCGCCTGTCCGCGTTTACCGGCGGCGAGGGTTCTCCTGCTCGAGGTGTAAGATGAGTTTTTCCTGGAAACAATACGAAGGCCAGGTCATCAACAACGCGTTTCCGCTTCAACGGTATCTTGGCGGCTCCGGCGAATCCGCCGTTTTCCTTACGCAACTCGCCGGCCCGCAATCTTCCAAAGCAGTGATTAAGCTGGTTCCTGAAAGCGTATCGACGGATCTGCAACTCTCTCTCTGGCGCCGCGCTTCCAAGTTAACCCATCCAAATTTGCTTCAATTGTATCAAGGCGGCCGCTGTCGCCTTGCGGACATGGACCTTCTTTATGTGGTCATGGAATACGCCGAAGAGGATCTGTCGCAGATTCTCCCGCAGCGCGCACTCACTTCCGCGGAAGCGCGCGACATGCTCGGCCCAGTGCTCGACGCCCTCAGCGATTTGCATGCGCAAGGCCTCGTTCATTCGCGACTGAAGCCTTCCAACATTATGGCCACCAGCGATCAAGTCAAGCTTTCCACCGACCGCCTCTTTCCTGCCGGAGAATATCGCAAGTCCACCGCGAAACGCACCGCCTACGACGCGCCGGAAACGGAAACCGACACGCTCACTGACGCAAGCGACGTCTGGTCGCTCGGCGTGCTTCTCATCGAAGTGCTCACGCAACGCGCGCCAGATTCACAGGCACGCGCGCCGATCCAGTTTGCGGCAGAGTCTCTGGCGCAACCGTTTCGCGATATCGCGCGTCACGCACTCGAACCAGATCCTCGGCTTCGCTGGACAATCGCCGACATCGAAGGCAGCCTGAATCCTCGCGCCGCCGCGGCTGCTCACGGCGCGTCTCCGGTGTCGATACGGCCCCCCGCCGTTCCCGCGATGCCTGCCGAAAAACTGCAAGCACCGCGTCCCGCGCCAATCGTGCCCCCGCCCGCGCCAGCGATTCCCTCCATAGGCAGAGGTCCGCTGACATCGGCAGTGCCAGCTCCCATGCCAGCACACCTTGTGCCGCCTTTGAACACCCCGCCAGCCGCCAAAGCCCTCGGCAAAGCGCCTTCAGCGTTCCCCTTGCCGCCCATCTCGGCCGTGAGCGCGCAGAGGAACGCTCCTAGACGCGCCCCGGGACAACCGATCGTCCTGCCAAGCTACGTCATTCCGATTGCGGTTGGGCTGGTAGTTGTCGGCTCCATCATCGCGTTGCCGAAAATCCTCGGCTGGCGCGCGGATACTTCTTCTGCCTCCACAAGCGCGAAAACGCGCGCCGTTGCGCCACCATCGGACGATCAACCCACAGATTCGGGAGTCTCCCGCAAGGCAAAACCGAACGCCGCTTCTCCCGGCCGCGATTCGTCGCGACCCGCTGCCGCTAAATCTTCGCCGAAGGAAGTTTCCCACGGGCCCGCCGCTTCGCCTTCTCCCACGGCGCTTCGAACGGAAACGAAACCTTCAACCGCTGCACCAAAGAGCTCCACAGCCTCTTCGACTTCCGGGGCCGGCTCCCGGGCAAAGACGGCCAAAGGCGAAGTTCTGGACCAGATCCTGCCGGACGTCTCCCAGAAAGCTCTGTCTACCATTTCAGGCAAAGTGCGCGTCACCGTGCTGGCTCACGTCGACGCCTCCGGCAACGTCTCCTCAGCCGATTTCGAGAATCCCGGCCCGAGCCAGTACTTCGCGGACCTCGCCCTGAAGGCCATGCACCGCTGGGAATTCAACTCCCCCGAAGTCAATGGCCATAGCGTACCCAGCGAATGGCTTGTCCGCTTCGAGTTCGCGCCCTCCGGCGTCGAAGCCTTCCCTCAACAAATCACGCCGTAGAGTTTTCTTTTTGTTTCACCTGTAGGGCCGGCCTTTTTACCCGGCTTGCCCTGCGCTGCGAGGGGAGCGAAGCGAAGGGCGGAGGCGGACCGAGGGGCACGGTATCGAAGATTCCGGTCTGCGGCCGGAGCACAGGGCCCTCGTTCCGTCTCTGCTCCGTGACTCTGAACCAACCAGAGGGAATCCTGTGCCTTCTGCCCTCTCGCCGGCTGTATCCTTGCCGCAGTTCCCGCATCTAATGCGATTCCGATCAATGAAGCTCATCTCTCTCAATGTCGGCCTCCCCCGCGAAGTCCCGTGGCATAACACGATGGTCACCACCGGCATCTTCAAGCAACCCGTTTCCGATCGCCTCGCTCTTCGCAAGCTGAATCTCGATGGCGACCGTCAAGCCGACCTCAAGGCCCATGGCGGCGAATACAAGGCGGTCTACTGCTATCCCGTCGAACACTATGCCTACTGGAAGAAGGAGCTGCCTGGCCGCGATCTTCCTTTTGGCATGTTCGGAGAGAACTTCACCACCGAAGGCTTGCTGGAAGATTCCGTGCATCTCGGCGACCGCTTCGCCGTCGGCTCCGCGGAAGTGGTGGTCACCCAGCCCCGTCTGCCTTGCTACAAACTGGGCATCCGTTTTGCCTCCGACGATATGGTGAAGCGCTTTCTCGCGAGTGCCCGCACGGGTTTCTACCTGGCCGTCACACGCGAGGGCGAAGTCGGCGCCAGCGATGAAATCAAGCTGCTTTCTCGCGACCCCAGCGCCGTCCCCATCTCAGAGATCACTCGCCTGTACGTGGCCAACCCGGGATCGCGTGGCGAAGCTTTTGACGATGCGGACGCCGCCATCGTGCACCGCGCCCTCCAGGTTGCCGCCTTTCCCGAAACCTGGAAGTCCTACTTTCGCGATCGCCTGCCCAAGGTGAACGCTTAACCCTGGCGGGTCATTCCTGAACCCAGGCGCGCATTGGCCCGCGGTAGGCGGGGCTTAATGGCGAAGACCAAACGTGACATTCACTGCGCTTTTAGGACTCCGACGATGGCAGGTCTCCCTTGTACTTTTGCGAATCCAGGCAAGTCTAGAACCGATTCATATCGAGCGAGAGATCTTCCGCGTCCGGCCGGTGCTGCAAAAAAATGCTGGGTCGCAGATGTGAGAGGGGTGAGAAACGTGGCTCGGCCTGCCACCGTTCGCCTTCGGCCAAACCCAGGACAGAGAAACGGTAAAAACCTGTGCCGTCCTCACCCCAAGGAGGCAAAGCTTAAACCCGCCGACCACTTTGTTTCAAGAACAATTCAACTTGGCGGGTGGAGCCGAAGCCGATGCGCAGGCGATTTTCGCGTGCCGAAATCCCGGCTTGCACTGATGTCCGAAGGGCAGTTTTCAAGGTGCGGAAAGTCGACTCTGAGCTGTCAGCTGTCGACCCCTTCTGCCTCCTGCTTTCTGCCTTGCCTTCCACTTGCAAACCCGCCGCGCTACCTCTACCCTACTCGCGGAGGAGACCACACCGCTCTTGATGCCCGATCTTTCACCGCAAGCCCTTGCCATTTATTTCATCCTGTTCGTGGTTTTTCTTTTTTCCACAACCTGCCACGAAGCCGCGCACGCGCTTGTGGCCAAGATTGGCGGAGACGAGACGGCCTTCCATGGCGGACAGGTAACACTCAATCCCGTGCCGCACATCCAGCGCGAGCCCTGGGGCATGGTTGTGATTCCCGTCCTGATGTTGATCTTGACCGGCTCGATCATCGGATGGGCCAGCGCGCCGTACGATCCCCACTGGGAGCGGCGCCACCCGCACCGCGCCGCCTGGATGGCGCTCGCCGGCCCGGCAACGAACTACACGCTGATGCTCATCGCCGCAATCGGTCTGCGAACGGGATGGCACCAGGGCTGGCTGCACCCCAAATCCTTTCCCGAGACGCTGCTTGCGGCGCTGTTCTCGCTCAATCTTTTGCTTGGGACGTTCAATCTGCTCCCGGTGCAGCCGCTCGACGGCAGCACGGCGATCATGTTGTTCATGGGAGAAAGGCGTGCGCAAGGCTACCTGGATTGGCTGCGCGGCAATCAATACGGCATCCTGGGCTTGGTGCTGGCGCTGTTCGCGTTCCGCTACGTTTACGGACCTATCGAAGCGTTCGCCACGGACATTCTCCTGCGCAGCCACTTCTGAAAACGACCGTTTTCAGTGGTTCGCCCTTCTGTGGTTAGTCAGAAGAAACGAAAAGATGTGTTCCGGGAGCAACGCGCGTCGTTCCGCGCTCCGTCCCCGCGGAAGGCGCATCGATACAACTGCAGGCCAAACTCTTAAAACGTTGGCTCGCCCAAGTTTTACTGGTGCGAGTTGGGAGGCAGACGCTTGTATGGCCAGCGCGGGATGCTTGGCAGAAAAGTGGCAAGAAGGCCAAATACCCGCAGAGACCGGGTGGCTCAAGATTTCGGCACAAGCGGCGCGTGCGCAAATTGCCTGGCATACAGCTCGGCCACGCGATCGAGGGTATCGATTTCCGTTACACGTTTATCCAGACGCAGGCGCACGATCCGCGGAAAACGCAGTGCATAGCCGCTGTTGTGGCGGTTTGATTTTTGGATGTTGTTGAAGGCAACTTCGATCACCACGGTTGGTTCGACGATTCGCCGGAAGCCTTCCTCTTGCGTGGCGTGGCGCAGGAAATAGTCCGTTAGCTGAGCAATCTCCTTGTCGGTCAAGCCCGAGTAGGCTTTGCCTATATTGAGGAGCTGATCGACATGCCGCACGGCAAAGGTATAGTCGGACAACACGCCATGCCGTTTTCCATGCCCGTACTCGACCGCGGTTACCACAACGTCCAGGGTAGCGAACGGCTTTTTCAGCTTGAACCAATGACCGCCGCGCCTTCCCGGCGCATAGGGCGAGGCCGGGTCTTTGGCGACAAGGCCTTCATGCCCCGCGGCCAGTGATGCGCGAAACAGATCCGTCATCCTGTCCGCTGAATGGCAGAGCGTCGAAGGAGCGGCGTGAATGCGCGAATCGCGCGACTGGGCCAGGAGCTTTTCTAGACGGGCGCGACGCTCGCGGAGAGGGGAATCCAGCAGCGTCTCACCATCCTGGTAGAGCAAATCGAAACAGACGAATTTCACAGGGACGTCGCTCTGCGTCCAGAGGTTCATTTGAGTCTCTTTTCGCCCAAGGCGCTTTTGTAGTTCAGTGAAGGGCAGCGGATGAGTGCCCTGCCAAGCGAGAATTTCACCATCCAGAATGAAAGTGCCGGGCAGGCACCCGACCGGCTCACTGAGCTCCGGAAATTCCGTGACGTCGTCCAGGGTTCGCGAGAAGAACCTCACTTGGCCCGCATTCTTGTGGGCTTGCGCACGAATTCCGTCATACTTCTCTTCCACAAGGAACGCCGTTGGGGACTCTTCAAAGAGCTCGTCCGGTGCTTCGATGGAAGCGGCCAGCATGAAATGGAGGGGATGAAACAAAGTGACGGCGGCGGAGGCGAGCGCGTCGCTGGCTGCCAGCCGAAGCGCCTCTCCGATGTTGCCGGTTAGCATGTTGGCCCGACGCACACCTACAATCGCGCGGTCGAAGCACCTGGCGATGGCTTCTTCCACCAGGCTCTCCTTCAAACCGATGCGCAGATCGCCCGTAATAATCTTGATGATGTATTTGACGTCGCCGGCGCTCGCTCCCGCGAACAGCGACTTCAGCAACACATATTTCTGCGCTTGGGAGCGGAGTAAAGGAAGCTTCGCAAAGGCGTTCGCCACTTCGTTTAGGGAAACATCAGCGCCGGAGTGGGCCGGCTGCAAGAGTTCCCCCGCAACGGAACCGAGGTCACCGTGCTGGCGGTAAACCTCGCCAAGCTGTGCCGCAGCTTTGCCCGCAAGCTCGGCGACAAGGCGGTACAGCTGGGTTCCGCCGACGCCGAGGATGCGCTCGTCGTTGCGGGGAAACGCGCGTCCAGTCAAAAAGATTGCGGCCCGGACGGCGTCCTCCAGGTGAAGGGACTTTAGAAGTTGGCTGACAAGACGGATCTTTTCGAGCTTCTTGGCAGTCGCGGCGACGGCGTCGCAGGTTTCGACAAAGGCGCGCATGATCCAGGGTCATCTTAGAACGAAAAAGTAAGCCTAGGTTGCGTGACCTAAGACTCGGAACCGCGCAGTTCTGAATGAGCAGGGGGAGAATGGTGCGTTGGAGTTCCGCGTGATAGCGGCAGTGTTTCGAACCTGAACGGTTTCCCGGCCTGAAGCAAGGGCGGAGCCGCCGCGCCAAAGCAAAAGAGAAAAGTTTCGCGGGAATGCGAGCCGATGGTTCGTCGGCTGGCGTTCGCGAAAAGGTTCTAGCGACCGCAGTTCCGCAAGCTGTCCACGGCTCGCCTGCCGGAACCCCTGGGAGCGGCGCGTTACGGAACCCACACCCGGAACGCGGCGCCATACCTCCTCTAACTTGAAGGTGGCTATTACGGTTGTTGCGGCAGGCCGATGCGGCGGAGAACGTCAACAAAGCGCGGGTCGTTTCTCACTGCATCGAGCCGGGGATCCACCCCGACGGAGGGCATTCAATCCGAACGCGCGAGAAAAGCTTTGTCAAGCCAGGCAAAAGCCTGTTCCTTCTCTCCGAGAGCGGAATAGAGGCAGGCGACGTTAAATCCGCAGACGTAACGCTTCTGCGCCTGACCCTCGATCCCTGGGATCATTTCACGCGCTTTGTCCTTTCTCCCAGCAAGGGCGTAGGCAGCCGCGATCTGCGACAGGATGGCAGGACTTTGAGCGGTTTTTATGGCGCGATCTGCCGCAGCAAGCGCTTGTTCGTACTGGCCGAGTTCCGCGTAGGAGAGCGCCAGGATGTGATCATCCCGGCCGACCTTGAGAGCAGCCTCGATGGACTCGCTGTAGCGTCTCGCGAGGAACAAGAACCAGGCCAGATCACCGTGCGCTTGAGGCAAGAGCGGATCGAGAGCGTAGGCCTGGCGCAATTCTTGGATCGCTTGATCCGAGCGACCGCGCACAAACAGGAGATATTGCGCGTATCCGGAATGCGCCCGCGACGAACTCGGATTTAATTCCAGGGCTCTACGGAATTCGCGTTCTCCACGAGCCCAATCCCAATCAAAATGGATGGACACATATCCGAGAGAAGCATGGGCTTCGGCAAGCGTATCGTCGAGTTCTACGGCTTTCGCAGCAGCTGCCTTCGCCTTGGGCATCACCTGGAGGGGAGCTCTATAGAAGGTACTCAAGCTGTAATAGGCATCGGCTAAGCCGGAATAAGCTTGCGCATCGCTTGCGTCGTGGCTCAGGGCTTCTTGGAAATACCCGATGGCTTTTTCGATGGATTTGGATCGTAGAGCCTCCGTGGGTTCGGCCGTCATTCCGTGCAGCTCGTACAGACCGCGGAGATAAGCTTCGTTGGCCGCAGGGTCGGCCGGCCGGGCGTTGGACAAGCTGGTTTGCTCGGGAGGAGTAAGGGTGACTTTTATTTCGCTGGCGATGGCTTTTGCTACGTCGTCTTGCAAAGCGAGAATGTCGCGCAAGTCGCGGTCGTAGGTCTCGGCCCAAAGGTGGCGGTCTCTGGGAGCATCAATTAGCTGCGCAGTGATGCGCACATGATCGCCGGACCGCGTCACTGTCCCTTCCACGATGGCATCTACGTTCAACTCATGGCCGATCTCTGAGACCGGTTTGTGCTTGTGTTTATATGGCATCACAGAGTTGCGCGAAATCACGCGAAGCGACCTTATCTTCGCCAGATCGGTGATCAGTTCGTCGGTCATTCCATCGCTAAAGTATTCCTGTTCCGGATCACTCGTAAGGTTTTCCAAGGGAAGCACGGCGACGGAGCGGATCGGTACGAGTCTGTCCGTTCCTCTGCCGGGGAAGGTGCGAGGCCAGGCGAAAAACAGCACGGCGAGAAGCACCGCCCCAGCTGCGCTGAGGATGCCAATGCGGGGATTGAATTGTTTGCGGGACTTGAGAGTAGTTTCCGCACGAATAGGCCCGGGTCGCGGTGGAACCGCTGGAGCAGCGGCCAGTTCGGAAGGGAATCTGCGCACTGGTGCGCTGAAGCGGTAACCGACTTTGGGCACGGTTTCAATGTATTGATCACCGCCGCCTTTCCCGTCGAGCACGCGGCGAATGGCGGAAATGTTTTGAGCCAGGTTGGCCTCCTCTACGAAGGCGTCCGGCCAGATGCGGCGCATCAACTCCTCTTTGGTGAGCAGGTGGCCGCTGTTTTCGACCAGGAGCAGGAGAATGTCAAAGGCCTTTGGAGAGAGCGGTACGCCTGCTCCTTCGCGGAGTAACCGGCGTTCCACAGGGTCCAGCCGAAAGGGCCCAAACTCGTACAAGCGCTTTCCCTCCAGCATGGTGCGGCCTTCAAAAATTCCTTAGAATTTTTTCAACTTTTTCCGAAGACATCTGTAGCGGCATTTGGCTAGCGTGCGGGAACGACGCTGGCGGGCCGCGTCGCGGTAACCGAATCCTGACCCAGTCTGCGGTGATGTTAGCAGAGTTCGCGGGGCGCGGCAACGGCCGGAGTGGTGTGCAAACAGAGAAAACCGCCCGCCGGTTTTGCGCATCAGGCCCGATGCCCGGCGCTGATGCGAGGGGCGGCAAATTCAGTTTAAGGAGCCCAGCGATGCGACGATTTTATTTGGTGGCCGGCTTTCTTGCCCTAACTACGTTCCAGCTGCTGTCCCAACCCAGCTTTGCCCAACAGTTTAACTACACCGCTCTTGATGTGCCTTGCGGCGCGGCGCCGCCCACAAGCTGCCCGAATGGGGTTGCGCGGCAGACTGCCGCAATTGGCATAAATCCGGCGGGCGATATCGTCGGGGCCTACGTCGACGGTGTGGGCAGGCAGCATGGATTCTTATGGAGCGCGGGGCAATTCACGACCATGGATGTTCCCTGGGCGGTGGCAACCAGCGCGAATGGAATTGGTCCGTCTGGAGACATAGTCGGGAACTACACCGCTCCTTACACTCCCGGAGTGAGCGACACAGCTTCCGCGAATTCAGCGACGTACTGTCCCGCGGCTGGCTCCGCTGCGTGCATCAAGGGATTCCTGTACAGCCACGGCAAGTTCTCCACGGTGCTGTTTCCTGGACATCCGGGAGCCGTTCCACAGCGCATTACGCCG
>Ga0126378_10005237_pt1 | contig 10048 bp, 6 predicted proteins | sample PanSoiMetPlot_23_FD_92587 | JGI IMG/M metagenome (GOLD analysis project Ga0126378, IMG submission 92587) | Tropical forest soil microbial communities from Panama - MetaG Plot_23 | ecosystem: Environmental > Terrestrial > Soil > Tropical forest > Bulk soil | place: Panama | collected 2016-02-17 | reverse complement strand
TGTGGCTAAGGCTTCCTGTTTGCCCTGACGAGTCGTCATAAACGACGACGCAGTTTCTGCCGCGGGTCTTTGCCTGATAGAGGGCCCGGTCCGCGGTTTCCATGATGGAAAGGGGGCTTTGACGATTTGGACTGAATGAAGAAACACCGATGCTTATGGTAATGCGTCCGATAGATTTGCCTTCCTCCGACTTGTATTCGGACCGGCCGACCTCTCCTCGTAGGCGTTCGGCGATCCCAGCCGCAGACTTGACCTCGGTTTCAGGCAAGATGATGCAAAACTCATCACCGGCATAGCGAGCCGACATATCGATCGTCCTGATACAGCGGCGCAGAGCGTGGGCCGTCTTGATTAGGACGTAATCTGCGCTGGTATGACCATAGAGATCGTTGTAAGTCTTGAACCGGTCGACGTCGAGAATCAGGAATGACAGCGGCGTTCCGTGGCGCTTGGATCTTTCAACCTCTTCGAACAACCTCTCTTCGAGATACCGCCGATTGGGGAGGCCGGTGAGCGGATCGGTGAGGGACATTTGCTGAAACTCTTCGGCTTTCTTGTGCCAGCGCGAGCGATCGATCAGCAGCGCCATATGGGGAGCCATCAACTCTATCAAGGACAGGTCCTCGGCCTGGTAGGGCTCGCCGTCGACCTGGCCGGTCAGGTTGATCACACCAATCTTTCGGCCTCCAATCGCAATTGGAAAGCTGATGAAGGATTTAGTCCGGTACCTTCGATTGTTGCCTCTGGGTACAGCGGGTTCAGAGTCGACATTTTTGACGATCATCGGTGACCCGCTTGCAAGGACTGCCCCTGCGATCGCCTCGCCCATCTTGACCCGAGCGGCCGGCGGGGTGAACCCGTAGGCGGCTTCGACACCGAGCTCGTTTGATTCATGATCCAGAATCATCAACGAAACGCGCTCCGCTTTCATCATGGTGCCGAGCTTGCCGACGACCGTGTCGTAATCAACTGCCGGATCAATGGCCAGCGTAATGTACCGGAGGAATTCGGCCACGCGGGCGACAGCCCGGGTCTTGCTGGCCAGCTCATCGTTCAGGCGAACAATCTCGCGATGGGCATCGAACTGATCAATGGCGGCTTCATTTCCCAAGGAGCCCGATAGTGATGAGTCGAGATGAAAACGGGCGGCGGCTACGACGAGCCGCTTAGTTTCGGCCAACTCCCTCTGGCTGGCGAATTTTACTTTGGCGAGCGCTTTTCCGTTGATGACGCCGTCGAGGTCGCCATATCTGCGCAAGAACTGCGAGTAGTCTGATGGGGACCGAAAAACCCTGCCTCCCAGGACGACGAGCGTGCGGGCGTCAATAGTGAACGGCGCGGCAAAACACTGCAGGCCGGCGTGACAGCGAAAGTCAATGGCGCCTCGTCCGGAAGCCGCGTGACTATAGGCCCTTCCGCAATCAAGCGTACAAAGCTGGTTGTGGTCGGGTGAAGCCAGCATGGCGCTGCAGATGCTGTTGTCATTATAGAGGTTATCGACAGGGGAACTTTCCGACTCAAGGGTTCCGAGCGCAACACCAGTCTTATCGGCCAGCGACTCTTGAGTACGCAGCCAATTGGTGAGGGTATGCGATTCGGGGAACTGCTTTGGTTCCCCGGCGGTTACATCATCCTCTGTGTTCAAGGATGTATCGACCTCGGGCTCCAGGCTCCTTTGCTCGGGGCGTATCATTGATACTAGGCGCACGGTTGGAAAGAGTAGAATATCGTCTCTCACCCGCATCTGACCCGCAGCTCCCGAAGGGCCGGGGATCCAGCAGACAGTGCGCACTTATAGATACAGTAATGCTTAGCGATTCAAAACCAGAGCGCCTGCCAACAAAGTGCTGATCCCCGGATCGAATTAATCCGGGGATGGGCGACCATCGCCAAAGTACCATAGCTACTAGCGCATTGCAACACGAAGTTAAGGTACCGATTTGGGTATAGCGAGAGAGGGGCAGCTTGGTTGTAGAGTGCGCTTTCCATATCGCAAGATAGAGCAGCGGATGATCGTCAGTTAGGTGCCTCGTCCAATTACATCCTGATACCTACTTAGTCGTGAAATCCCACTGCATCTCTGCCCGGGCAACCATGGACGGTATGTCTTCCGCAAGCAGGAACCCGTCCTTCACTAGCTTCAGGGCTTCTAATGCAATCATTCCTAGATAGTGATCGCGGCTAGGGTATCGTTCTTCCAGCGAACGCCGCGGGTCACTGGTTTTGTCCCGGTCCGCCTTGGTTCGCGCGAAGGGAATATATGAGCCGGAAAAATCGACGAGTTCATCGGAGGCACCAGTTGCCGGGTCCCGCCGGTTCCACCCCGTATAGGTCGCTAGAGGAACGGCAACCTCGGGCGTCTTGACTCCGCCGAGGTCTATGCCATCGGCGTCGACCTGAGGCACCATCATGGTAAAAGCCTTACCGATGCGGGGTGGTTCCAGATCTATGATGCCCTGTTTGAATCTTGGGCCGTAATCAACTCGATACGCCTCGTGGTTCTTGCCCGGCGAAGTGACGCCGGGGATCTTTGGAAAGCGAACCGCGTCCGGCCGGACCAGTGTTCCGTCGGCGATCCGGGGATAGCGGCTCTGTGGGGGCGGCGTACCCTCTCTCACCCAACGATCCATAGCAACGAGCAGGGCCCTCATCGCCCACGTATAATCATTCGGACTGGTCATTTGCTGCGTAAGAGTTTGTCCCTGAGCGGTGAGCTTCACCGGAGGGAAGGGACCGGGCCCGTGCTGGCCTCCTGCAAAGTAGTAAATCCGAACATTATCAGGAATAGGGGCGTCTGCAGAGCCATCGATAGTCGTATGAATCAATGACGCCGCGCGGCCCCAATACTCATAAGAAGAAAAGGTGTAAAAGATCTTGGGCAGAACTGCGGGATTGCCCGAGTGAGTCAAGAGCCCGTCGGCCACGCCGGTCTCGGGGTCAGTCTGGTCGAGATCAGTAAACGGAAAGATGTCCGTTGGATAGAAGAAAGTCGAGAAAGGGCTGGCATCGCGAGAGGGTTCGGCAAAACGATGGTTGAAGCTGCCATGACCGCCGCCGGCGACATGAGCGTCGACGCCGTCAAAGACCTGCCTGCCCTTCTCGTCCGCATTGAATCCCTGATACAGAAAGTGCCTGAGAAACCGGCCCGACTGCGAGATGCCGAAGCCATAGGCCCGACGGGCAGACGTTACAGCGTCGCCGTCATACTTCATGGATGAGACGAAGTCCCGGACTGCCGCCAGGCCAAGGCCAACCACTGTCGGATTCTGGGTCCGGTATACTACTTCGTAAACCTTTCCTGGTTCGAATCCGCTCCTCAAGTAGATATAGGACGGGTCAGGCACCGGTTTTCCTTCAACCAGGCGCGCGAATTGCCAGTCGTCGCGCGGGACGGTCCGGCGCTCGCCAAGTACAGTGTCTCGCACTGTAAGACTATATTCCCGGTTCTCAGGATCAGCCGCGGCTTGAGCATTCTGGCCCCGATGTCCCAGCGAGACAGAATAAATGCGAAGGGGAAATACGAAGTCGGAGCGGACTGTCCCGGTTATGACGCGGCCTCCCTCGGTTGCAATCGGGGCATACAATCGCACGACGTCGTTGCCCGGAGGGACGTCAAATTGCCAGCCAATCCAAACGAGAGTAAAACCCTGGCGCATCAGGAATCCATCGCCGAATTCGGGATCGACACCCGGACCGCCGGACCTTCGGGCATGATTGAAGAAGGATAGGAGGGCCTTTCCGCCGCGATTGGAAATTTCGACAAGCGCGGCCCCATTACTTCGGTTCAGGTCCTTGGGCCGGAGGATATACATGTCGGAAGAAAACTCCACGGCGCCATGTTGATTGCGCGGAGCCTTATCAAGGTCGACGATGACCCGATTGGTAGGATTCTGAGGATCGACCTCGAAGTACACTTTGCCCACGAGCCTTTCATAGCCGCCGGCAAGTCCGAAGGCTTTTCCGCCGGCGACGTCGGCGCGGGACTTGATTTCGACTCGTGACACGCGAGCCTGGATCGGCCCGGCTAATAGCAAGGCAACAAAGATTGCGGCGGAAAGGAGTCGTGCACTCGAAGCCTTCATTGTGTTGCATCCTCCTGGGCGAGAGCAGCCTGCCTGATCATAGCTAATTTCTGTTCCTGGTGATGCGGCCATGGCCATCGTATGGAGCGTAGCACCATCACAACACTCGGATGACTCACTAACCGCTGCGACATGGTACTTCAAGGCATGCTGCATTGTCTAAGAGGTGTGGAATTAAGATTCCATTTGTCGCCGTCCCCGACCATGAGGCCTTTCGGTGCCGGCTAGCGATGATTTCACCTTGTGCTGCACCGACGCTCATGCGCACGGCGATCCATAGCAGGTCTTCGTCAGACGAGGGTGACTCGGGAATTCAGTCTGGATGCCAGGGCGCGCCGGCTGCCGATTCCCTGCCCCAACCCTCCGAAGGTCCAGAACGTCCCAATGGGCGTTACTCCGAACCTGCCGGAAACTAGGGAGCGCCTCAGGGCCGGTAATCCGAAGCTCAGGCGCTCTACCCGCCGACGGGCGGTACTGCGAACCCTCGGAACCTTAAGATTAGATTGCAGTTATTGGCGCGGCCGTGATAGATTACCGTTGATAAGTGACGATAAGTGACCCATTCCGGTTGTACATGGCTAAATTGATCGAATTTCATACCGCACTGATTAGGAGAGGCGATGAGTGAAGCGATCGAGGTCTTGGAGGGATTCCTGAAGTTGGAGCCGATGTCGCACGGCCGTCCGGACCTGAGAAAGAAGAAGCCGAAAATAATAGCAGTAATCCTGGACAACTGTACGGGTTGCGCGGGATCGCCTGCTTGCGTGGAATACTGCCCGGTCGATAGCTGCATGTTCTGGGTCAATGATGAAGACCATCCTCCGCTTGGTCGCATCGAAGTAGACCCGAACCTTTGCATAGGCTGTAAGCTCTGTACCAGCAAAGGACCGGAGGGAACGTTCCTCGAGGGATGCCCGTGGGATGCTATCGAAATGATGGCTGTGGATGAATGGGAGAAAAGGACTGGATTCGCGCTGAATCCCTAAGGTCTTGACCGGGACTCTTGAAGTCCGGAGTGGAACCTGCCCTTAACTAGCGTGCACTGTCCTCACCTCAAAGATACTCCAGGCTAATGAGTTTGACTGCGGGAGCGAATCGCTTCTGTTGTAGCTGAGGCTTGCTTTCGCACCCGATCGGGCATTCCAGGTAGGTCCATCGCGTAGTGCTGGATCGATGGAATGTCGTCCGGTTGTCCCACCAGGTAGAGCGCCCTGAGCGCTTCCCAAACCTGATCAATAGACGGTGACAAAACTGCAAGCTCTTGGCCTTCGGCAACCTGGGCGCCCGTTGAAACCGAAAGTCGTTCGATCCGCGCTGCTTCGGAAGCACGAGCCTCGACTTTGTTGCCGTCTGGCTGGTCTATTCTGACAATGGGGCCGCCAGCAGCAACTGCGTCTCCTTCATGCAGTAAGACGGTCGCTTTTCCAGCAGCATCGGCGCGTACGGGCCGGAATTGCAGCATTGATACCAGTTCGCGCCGGCCCGAGGAATCGCCCATCGCAACCAGCGATAGGGCAGCCTGGTGACGCACGGTTGGGTCTTGATCATTGAGCATTGCCAGCAGCGTTCCGCGGAATGGGTCGTAAGACTTATCATACTGCATGGCCCAGGCAGCGGCGCTCCTGACCTGTGGAACCGGACTCTCGGACAGTGAGACCACTCTTGGATACCACTGGGCAACCGATGGATCGTGCTTATTGATGCGGTCAACGATCTGCTCGAGTGCTTGCTGAGTATGGCGCGGTTTTTCCTTGTCTTCCAGATACTCGGCCATTGCTTTATCGGACAGAGGGCGGCCGAACCACGTACCGTACCACGACAAGAATGGCACGACAACGAAAAGAAGAATGACCACAAGCATGGCCCAGGGATAGCGCCAACGGCCGCGTGGGCGTAACGGTTTCTCGTCGTCTATTTGGTGTTCGTCAACCACAATGATCCGCTCGGAGATTCCATTCAAGAGTGGCAGTACAATATACCGTAATTTGAATTTTAGAGACCGGTCAGCCCTCAGGTCAAGGTATCATTGCAGGTACCGTGCAGGCTGGAAGGTCCCCGCGGCGCGAGAGACAGTCAATCACTCGTTCTGATCCAGGGGACCGTGGATGTAGACTTGTTCAGTCTTGTTATCGCGAAGACTGCAAGCACCGGCCCGGAATGCCTCGAGGAAACTAGATTCATCGGAGAGGAGATGCCGCCGAAAGGCTGAGTTTGTCAACATGCCGGCGGCACGGACCGCGGCAAATGTCAGCGCGGCGTAGGCGGCGATTATGGCAGGAGTGACAAACCCGTTGACGATCATGTCTACGAACACCGCCACGACCGCGGCCACGGCGACAGTCACCTGCTTGTGGTACTTATAGCCGGGATTAGAGAAGTAGAAGGCGACAGCCATAACCGGGACAGCGGCCATCAACAGGTAGTCGTGCGTAACGACAGCAGCAACCAGGGCAGCTGCTCCAGCGATGACCAGGAGCACCGATAGAAGACTGACGGCGATTCGGGCAGCACCGGCAGCGTGCTCTGCCGACCACTCGGCAGCGGCCAGAGGATCTACTCCTATGTTGGCCTTCCTTGAGGAAGCGGCTTGCTGCAACTCGGCAAAGGACTCATACGGGAATCCCGGAATATCGGACACCGACGGCCCCTCCTGCGTTCTTTGTCTCATTCGCCCCAAAATCCCCTGTATTCCGAGAAGTGACAGACATTCACTCAACTCACCGCAGAAGAACATGGTACAGGACATCGCGGGTCTAAGATAGCGCCCAGTAGCGACTCGAGGCGTAAGGGCGGCCGGCGCCACGCTTGAACAGACCGCTCGACCGGTTGTATAAAGGAAAGAGGCTTTGGCTGGCTCCGATGATGCTGCGTTTCCTTATGAAATCTCCTAGGAGGTCGAATAAATGAAAGGATACTGGCCGACCGGCCATCTAGCGATAGCGGTGGCAATCCTGGGTGTTGCATTATCGGGCCCAGCCCAGACAACGAATCCCCCGAACGCTTCTGAGCAAGCCGTCAGGGAGCAGGAGGCCCTTTATGCCAGCGCAGTTAAACGGCAGGACGTTGCCGCCCTCCGGTCGATGCTGGCCGAGGAGTTTCTTGCCACTAGCAGCCGCGGCGAGCTGAGGAACAAGGCAATGGAGCTTGACGATCTGAAGCCGAACCCAGAATATTCCATGGACGATTTCCGGCTCGACGACATCAGGGTGCGCCTCTTTGATAATACAGCGATCGTAACAGGTAGAGAGATCCTTGAAGTGCGTTACAACAAGCAGCCTTTGACGAGCCTGCTGAGGTATACCAGAGTCTACGTCAAGCGTGCGACCGGATGGCAGATCGTCGCCCAGCAGTTGACCGCATTACAGCCGGCGACGCGCTAGCGGCCGAGGGCCTTTTAAGGTCCTGGTAAGCCGTTTTCTAATTATCCGGCGCTGGTTTATCCGGCTCGTTGCTTATTCCGTTCAAGGTGCGCGCTACGTCGTGCATTGTCATAATTCCCATCAGCAACCCCGGGTCCTTTGGGCTGACAACGAGAAGCTGTGAGACCTTAGCCTTTGTCAGCAGGACAAGAGCTGAGTCCAGCCCCGAATCGGGGACGGTTACAACGAGATTCTTGTTTGCGACCTCTTTCAAGCGTGCGTCTTCCTGTCCAACCGCTAACGCCCGTTTAAGGTCGTTGAATGTGAGCAGGCCTCTCAGGCGGCCGTCGTCACTTAGAACCGGGTAGGAGTGGTACCGGCGCGACAGCCCCTGCATGTAGTGGAATGCGTCATTGACGGTCATTTGTTCGCCGAGAGAATCGATGTTCCGGCTCATAACTGATCCCACGGTCATTGTCCTCAAAACTTGCAGTTCATTGTGGGGCAGTCTTACGCCATCCTGATCGAGCAGGGCGTCATAGATCGGAATCGGATCGAGCTTTGTAGCCACCGCATAACTTATGATATTCGCAATCATAAGGGGCAGGATCATGGAATAATTGGCCGTCATTTCAAAAATCATAACGATCGACGTAATGGGAGCCCTGACGATTCCGGCAAAGACTGCGCCCATGCCTACCAGCGCGAAAGCACCAGGCTGTGACGCGAATCCACCTGGGATTGAATGGGTTAGCAGTCCGACGATAGCACCGAGCATTCCACCGATGTAAAGGGCGGGCCCAAAAATGCCCCCTGACGAGCCGGAGCTGTATGACATTACGGTCCCCGCCAGTTTGCAGACGCCGAGGATCATCAGTACCTTAAGCGGCAACGTCGACTGCAAGACGACGGAGAGCTGGCCGTACCCGACTCCGAATATGCTTGGGGAGCCGGTTGTAATGAGAGCTATTAGTCCGATCCCTCCAAGCAAGAGACCGCCGGCACCCGGCGCTGCCCACTGTGGGATAAGTCGCTGTGTCAGGAAAAACTTGCGCAGGCGGAGCAGTGATTGATTGAAAGTGACCCCTGCGAACCCGGCCAGCACGCCAAGCAGCGCGTAGAAGACCAGCTCCAATGCATTATTCAACCTGTAGGGCGGCACCTGGAACAGCGGATGTTCGCCGAGAATTGAGTGTTCGACGACGGCGGCAATTACCGCCGCAATCACTATCGAGCCCATAGGCCTGGCGGCGGAATCTCCCAGTATCTCTTCGAGGGTGAAGGTCACTGCCGCGATTGGCGTATTGAAAGCAGCAGCGAGTCCAGTCGCCGCCCCGACCGGCACGAGGGTCGTGAGGCTGTGACGCGAAAGAGCAAATAGCCTGCCCAGCAGAGAAGCTAGCGAGGCGCATATCTGGACGGTGGGCCCTTCGCGGCCAAGGCTTGCGCCGGTCCCGATGTTGAAAGACGAAAGAAACATCTTGCCCCAAAAAGCCCGAAAGGGAATCCGCCCGCCATCCAGGTAAAAGGCCGCCTTGACCTGCGGGATACCGCTACCCCTGGCTTCAGGAGCCCAAAAGTAGAGCCCGGCTCCGGTAATCAGACCGCCGATCGCGGGCACGACTATGACGCCCGGAATACGCCACCAGGAGGAGACGGCGGCAATACGGTATATTATGTGGTTCTGCAAAAAATCGAGCAGGACGTGGAACACGACGGCTGCAAGTCCACCCAAGGCGCCGATCAACAGGGTCAGGATGAAGATCTTCTGCGCCTCACTAAGAGGCAGACGATCGAATACTTTGCGGGCTCGAACTTGAACCTCATGCCACCGTGTGCCTGGATCCTTATGTTGATTCATTCGCGGAAACCGAGATATCCCTTTAGGCCGTGCGTTTAGGAACCGGTTATGGGGCAGCAACGACGTCGCTGCGACCAGTAATGACGTGGGGCTCGCTTGTGCTTGCATGCAGACACGTAACCATGAAATTTACCATGCCGCAATATGGGTCTGTCGAACTCCTGGCCGTCTGTCGTGGTTGAGGATAGGTATATCAATATCTGATCTCAATATCCGGGCAAACCCGACTTTGGACCTTGAGATCGCTGACCAGCGTTACAGTCTCAGATATCGAGTGCTGCGTCCCGCTGAAGCCTATGAAGTTTTGACTGCATGGGAAGACGGTCATCCATGGGAATCCGCTGGGCTCCAGCGGCTACTCAAAATCGATTATGATCGTTCTGAGGCGGCACGGCGTGCGTTCACGGAATCGCTACTATTCGTCTCTTTTACCGCGACCCATTGCTGACAGCCGCCTGAGTCTGTTGCTGTCTGAACCGGACTGCAATGTCAGGTTGTGGAAGCTCTGGCTAAAGCGCCGACGGGAACAAGTGATACAACATTAGGTAAACGACAACGCCGGTGACCGACACGTAGAGCCACATCGGGTAAGTCCAGCGGGCGATCTTTCTGTGGCGAGCGAATTTGCCCTTGAGCGCCCTAGAAAGCGTGACGGCAACGAATGGAACGATCACGGCAGCCAGAATCGTGTGCGTTGTCAGGATGAAGAAGTATATGGGGCGCGCAATGCCAGTGCCGGCAAATCT
>Ga0126378_10005235_pt1 | contig 10050 bp, 7 predicted proteins | sample PanSoiMetPlot_23_FD_92587 | JGI IMG/M metagenome (GOLD analysis project Ga0126378, IMG submission 92587) | Tropical forest soil microbial communities from Panama - MetaG Plot_23 | ecosystem: Environmental > Terrestrial > Soil > Tropical forest > Bulk soil | place: Panama | collected 2016-02-17 | reverse complement strand
GCATCCACGGCGGCCTGCATCCGGCGCAGCACGGTGTCAGGAAGCACGGTTCTGGCAGACGTACTAGGGCCGCTTCCTGAAGCACCGGGTACCCGGCGGGTGAGCGGCGGAGTGCGCCTGTGTTCGGTCATCGGCTCACACTCCCAGTCGCGCGCGGGGTTCTACCCCGCTGCCACTGAAGGTCACTGCCCAGACGACTAGAGCAGCACACGGCCGCCCCTTAATCAAGCCGTATCACTAACTTCACGATGTCACATGATGTCACTGGACTGTCACGAGGCGTCATGGTTGTGAAACCCTAGCCGACGCTGCTGCCGTCGCTCACGAGGTCGTCAAGCAGGCCAGCCAGATCGTGCAGGCGCTGCAGGTGCGCCCTGGTCAACTGCCGTAGTATCCGATCGCCCTCGCCGGTCAGCTCGACGCGCACGACCCGGCCGTCGGTATTGTCGGGCGCGCGGCGAACAAGCCCGGCGGCGGCTGCCCGGTCGACCAATTCCACCGCGCTATGCGGGCGGAGCAGCAGGTAGCCCGCCAGATCTCCGATCGCCGGCGGCTCGCCGCCGCGGTGTCCCTTGATCGCTACCAGCAACTGGTGCTGGACATGGGTAAGTCCCGCGGCCCGGGCTTGGTCCTCGCTCCAGCGCTGGAAGCCACGTAGCGCCACGCGGAAGTCGAGCAGCATCACGAAATCATGCTGGTGCAGGTCGGCCGTCTTCACATCGACTACAACCCGCCAGACCACGTGATCGTCACCGGAGCGATCAGCGGTCTGCCCACCTCAAGCTGGATCTGGGCGTGCGGGTTGAGCGGGACATCGCGTGGGTTGCCCTTGAACAGCTTGCCGTTGTCGATCGCCACGACGTGCCCCTTGTACGGGCCCAGAACCGACGGCCCGAGCGGCTGGCCCCATTCGTCGAAGAAGTTGCCGAGCTTGTACACGCGATGAATGGGCGACTCGACGTGGATGATGCCGTCTGGCGCGTGGGTGTGCAGCCAGTACAGGCAGGTGCTGCCCGCGGCGACCGTGCCCTGACTGGTGGACTGGGGATGCGAGCCTGGGATCCCGATTCCTGGGGGTATCTGCCTTGGCTGTCCGTTGACGAATATGGTCAGATGCGAGTGGATGTGAAATACCAGCTGTTCGGAGGTCTGGCAGCGGATCCCGTCGACGGCGGCACCGGTGACGGCGCTGCTCGTGCCCGCGAGCGGCGCGGCCGCGGGGATCGGCACTCCCTCGAAGCTGTTCGAGCCCGGGCTGGGCGGCGGCTTCAGCTTGCCGAGTGAGCTCAGCGAGCCGAGGCCACTGCTCTTGCTGCCGGTCGCCGCGAGCGTGACGCCCACCGCTGCCGCGATCACCAGGACTGCCGCGCCGATGATCATGTACAGCCTGCGCTGCTTTGCGCGCCTGGCCTCCCGCGCACGCATCTCGGCGACCTTCGCCCTGGCGATGTCGCGATTCCTGCTCGCCTTGGACACCTAAGCCTCCTACCTGTCCTGGCGGGTGGTCGCCGATACGGCCGTGGGCAGTCGCCCGCAGACCGAGCTTATTGGACGGCGGGACCACACATGCCAGGGCTGGCACGCTCGCGCCACGCGAGCACGCGGCCGGGAACGGCAGACGGGTCGCGCTGCGCTAGTGGCCGTCGCGACGGAACCGGCGTTCCCAGCTGCGCTCGCGTACCAGTCCGCCGTCCTGCCGCAACTCGCGCCTGAACCGGTAGCGCAGCGAGTCGACGTCCCCGTCGAGTTCAAGCACGGTGCTGAAGATCAGCAGCCGGTCAGGCAGGTGAACCTCGGTCCTCGCCTCCCCGCGGGCGGACGCCCCGGCGGGCCGGTCGTCGGCGACTTCGTATCGCAGTGACTCCTCGTTGACGTCCCTGCCCCACGGGTATTCGCCGCCGTCGGTGCCGCGCCATGAGATGGCGGCCACGCCGCGGTCATCGCGGATCAGCGTCCAGCGGACCGGGAGTATTTCGCCCCAGCTTGCGACGCCCGGCAGCGTCTCGCCCGGCTCGGGATCACCAAACGCGGGTGTCGGCCGGTGGGCGGCGGGAACTACCGGCAGCACCAGCCTGGTCCCGGTCGGCCCGAGCCGAACCGTCGCCTTTCCCGGGTAGGGGGTCGGCCAGATCATCGGCCACATCGCATTGGAAATCGCGAGCCTGATCCGGTGTTCTCGCGGGAACACCCAGGAGCAGGCGTGCAGCGGCAGCGGCAGCCAATCGGGCTCAGGCTCGGCCCCGGCACCGCCTGGCCCCGGTGCCGGCCTGGCCGGGTCGCGGAACGGATCTGGCCGGTCCGCTCGTCCCCCGCCGGCGACCAGGGTGGTGGTGCCGTCCGGCGCGACATCGCTGACGCGGGCGAACCAGTGCAGCGGCGTCACGTCGGCGCCGCCGTGAATCTCGACCCGGCAGATGCCGAGTATCTCTACGTCTTCAGCGAGCGGTGCGGAGTCGAACACCAGGCTGAACGCGTCCGCTCCGCGCTGGTCGACAGTGAGCTCTCCCCACCAGTGCCCGGCCTCGACCCCGCCCGAGGGGACGTATCTGAGCTGGACCGACGCGTCCGGACCGGGTTCCGCGGCCAGAGCATGGCCTTCACCGCAGTACAGCACCTGCTGAGCGGTCCGGTCGGGGGGCAGCGCCGTCTCGCTGCGCCAGTAGCCGGGCAATTCGGTGAGGTCGGGATCGGGCGGGCGCCACGTCTGCACGTACACATCGGCCAATGGCTCCTCGAGCATGCCCGTGTCGATGCCTTTGAGCCAGTGATCCCACCAGCGAACTGCGAGCGCGCGCCATTCGACCGGCGGGCCGGGTACCGCGGTGTGCGGCCAGGTGTGATTCCACGGTCCGATCAGCGCCCTGATCGGAACCCGGCACTGCTGCGCCATCCGGAACACCGAGTCCCGGTAGCCGTCCCACCAGCCAGTGATCAAGAACGCGGGAACCGCGAGCCTCGAGTAGTCGGTACGCAGCGAGTTGCGCAGCCAGTACGGGCCGTCCCGCTGCTGGCCGAGCCAGGTAAGCAGCCACGGCTCGCTGTCGAACCGCCGGGCGAGCGTGACCTCGTCGAGTGGATACTCGGGCGACGGCGGCAACATGTTAAGCGCGTCGATCATCACCGCGTACTCGTCGAGGTGCAACAGGCCGTCGATGTAGTGCACGTCGTCGTGGAACATGTCGTCCGACGCCTCGCAGGCAATGATGGCCTTGAGCGCCGGAGGGGGCGGCTGTCGCATCGCGATCTGGATGGAGTTGAAGCCGCCCCAGGAAATGCCCCACATGCCGACCGCGCCGGTGCACCAGGGCTGGTCAGCGAGCCAGGCGATGACTACCTCGGCGTCGCGCTGCTCCGCCTCGGTGTATTCGCCAGCGGGCAGCTCGCCCTCGCTGTTGCCCGTACCCCTGATGTCGACCCGCGCGCCTGCGTAGCCACGCCTGGTGAGGTATGAGTTGAGCTCGAGGTTGCGGCCAACCGCGTCGTCCTTGCGGTACGGCAGGTACTCAAGGACGACGGGCACGGGCACGGCGTCGGCATCGGGCGGCAGGTACAGCGTGGCCGCAAGGGCGACTCCGTCTGGCATCGGGACTCTGGCCTCGCGTATGACGGTACTGGCCGGGGGGGACGACCCCCCTGATCCCCCCGCACGCGGGCTGGCCGGGGGGGACGACCCCCCTGATCCCCCCGCAGGCGCGAAGGCCTGTTCGCCCGGGCGATCGGTCACTGAGCACTCCCTGCGATGGATCCAGGCACCGAGATAGCGCTGCGGACAAGCTCGACGAATTGATGCACGCGTTGCTCACGCATCTGCGCCGACTGCGTGAAGTAGCCGAACAGCCCGGGGTCAAGCTCCTCGGTGACGATCGCGTCCTGACACCGATCGATCAGCCAGTCGACCAGGGACACGATCAACTCAATCTCGATGTCGCGCCTGACCTCGCCGCGATCGACGCCGAACTGAACGAAATCCCTGGTCCCGTACGGGTCCTCGCGCTGCATGTACCTGGTGATCTCGCGCTTGAGCTGCAGGTCAGAACAGTAGCTGCCGATCAGCACGACCCGGTAAGGGATCCAGTCCTCGTGGATCAGGTGCGGGGTGTGCTGCAGCCAATAGCTGATCGTCGCGAAAAAGCCCTGCTCAAGCACGCCAACCGGGGCGTCAAGGTACCTGCTGAACGTCCTGGTCGCGCTGTGGTACGCGGCCAGGAACAAGCCCGCCTTGCTGCCGAAATAGCCGAAGATCGCGCCCTTCGACACGCCTGCGGCGGCGGCGATCGCCTCTGCCCTCGCGCCCTCGTAGCCGTTTCTGGCGAAATGCTCCATGGCGATGGCGACGATCTTGTCCTGCTTGGCCCGTTGCCGCTCCTCGGCGCGCACAGGAGGTCGCGTCGGCAGTCTCGTGCTCGCGCGATTCGTTGCCTGACCAGAAGTCATGAAACCGCCGTCTTGGTCCTATTGACATCGCTCAAGCTAGCATTGGATACTCAGCGAAATCCAGACTTCTTACTAGACCGCCGGTCAAGTTTAGTTTGCGCCGGTAGGGCAGAAATTCGGGAGGCCTCCGGGTGACGAGGCACGGCCATCAGCCGCCCCGGATTTCACAATCAGGGTGGCTTTTCTTTTCTATCCGACAAAAAAGCACCATGATCATGGAAAGAGGCCTAGCGGCGGCGGCGAAGCGGGCGGGCCGCGCAAGGCGTGCGGGCGGTGGCAGGTAGGAGTCACGGGGGGCTGATGAGCGTGGAGACGCGCTGGGATGCGATCGTCGTGGGCGCAGGACACAATGGGCTCACCGCCGGAGCGATCCTGGCGAAGGCCGGCCTGTCCACGCTCGTGCTCGAACGGCGTGAGGTGATCGGCGGGGCGTGCATTACCGAGGAGATCGCCCCAGGTTGCCGAGCCTCGACGACCTCGTACATCGCGAGCATGCTGCGTCCTGAGGTAATCAGGGCGCTCGAGCTCGGCAGGCATGGCCTTCGCATGATCCCGTGTGAGCCTGCGGTGCAGGTCGCGGTCGAAGGCGGCGAGGTGATCGCGTACTGGAATGACCCGGTCAGGGACAGCGCCGAAATCGCGCGGTTCTCCGAGCGGGACGCGCGCACCTTCGCGCAGGTGACAGCCGAGTTGCGGCAGCTCAGCGCGCGGCTCCAGCCACTGCTCACCGAGCTTCCTCCGGACACGGCTGCTCGATCGCTGCATGCGGTCAGTGAGCTGATCAGGATCGGCGGCCGGCTGCGCGGCCTGCGTGGCACCGACATCGAGGGGCTGACCAGGCTGATCTCCACGAGCCTCGGCGACTTCATCGACGCCCGTTTCACCTCGCCGCAGGTGAAGGCGCTGTTGCTGGCCAACAACCTGTACGGCAAGCACGGCGGGCCCTATCAGCCAGGAACCCTGATCGGCCTGGTGTTCCACATGCTGACCGGCGGTGACCGCGACGAGCAGGGCTACTTCGGTCACGTGATCGGCGGGATGGGTGCGATCAGCAACGCCATCGCCGCGGCCGGGCGAGATCACGGGATGGTGATCAGGACCGGCGCCCGCGTCGCGGCGATCAACGTACGCGGCGGCCGCGCTGGCGGGGTCAGGCTTGACGACGGCGCCGAGCTGACCGCGACCATTGTCTTGTCCGGTGCGGATCCGAAGCGAACGTTTCTCGAGCTCGTCGATAAAGCCGAATTGCCCGACAGCTTCCGCGACGCGGTTGCCGCGATCAAGATGGACGGACCGTGCGCGAAGGTGAACCTCGTGCTCGACGCCGAGCCCGCTGTGCTCGGCATGCCCTCTGACGCTGGCCCTGGACAACGCGCGTTGTTTACGCTGCCGCCGAGCCTCGACGTTGCTGACCGGTGCTACGACCGGTGCAAGCGCGGTGAGATCGCCGACGCGAGCGAACTCTTCGTGGACTGCGTGGTCGCCTCAAACGTCGACGATTCGCTCGCGCCGCCGGGCAAGCACATCATGACCTGCTTCGTGCAGTACGTGCCCTATCGCCTCGCCGAAGGGGACTGGGACCGCCGGGCAGGCGAGCTTGGCGACAAAGTGCTCGCGAGGATCGGCCAGTTCGCGCCGAACGTTCCTGGCGCCGTGGTGGCACGGCAGGTGCTGACGCCGCTGGATCTCGAGCGAACCTACTCGCTGACCGAGGGCAATATCTTTCACGGTGACATCAGGGTTGACCAGCTGTTCCACATGCGGCCGGTGCCAGGGTGGGCGCGGTACGCCACGCCGGTTGACGGGCTGTACCTATGCGGAGCTGGCGCGCATCCCGGCGGCGGCGTGACCGGTGCACCCGGCTACAACGCGGCCCGTGAGGTTCTCGCGCACCTGCGCCGGGGTCGCCGACGACGCGGGAGTACCCGATGAACGCGCGGACAGCCGATGTGGTCATCGTCGGGGCCGGGGTCATCGGGACCGCTACCGCCTTCCACCTGACCAGGTTCATGGCCGGCTCGGTCACTGTAGTTGACCGGGCGGCGGTGGGCTCTGGGATGTCGAGCCGCTCGTCGGCTCTCGTGCGGATGCACTACACCTTCGCGCCCGAGGTCGACCTGGCTGTCCGCAGCGACGCGATGTTCGCGGGCTGGACCGACATGACAGGTCGGCCAGCCGTCGTCCGCAGGACTGGCTTCGTGCGCATTGTTGCCCATAACGAAGCGGCGCTGCTTGCGGCGAACGTGGCGATGCAGCGAGAGCACGGCGCGAACGCCGAAGTCATCGATGGCTGCGAGCTCGCGAAGATCGCGCCTGGATTGTGGACCGACGACATCGCGTGCGCCGCGTGGGAGCCGGACGGCGGGTACGGGGACGGCGCGATCGTCGCAAGCGACTTCCTGGCCGCGGCGCGCGAAGCCGGGGCCTGCTACCGGCCGAACACTCCCGTCCGGGGTCTGCTCACCGACGGCGAAAGGGTCACCGGCGTAACAACGGACGCCGGGCCGATTCACGCTGGCGCCGTTGTGCTTGCCTGCGGCCCATGGTCGGCGCCGCTCTTGGCCCGGGTGGGGATAAACCTGCCGATCGAGATCGAGCTGCACAAGGTCGCGTTCGTGCGGCATCCGGCCGGCGGCGGAACAGGGGTGGCGTGCATCGACTCAACCACCCAAACCTACTTCAGGCCGGAAGCCAGCGGGCAGATGACGCTGGTCGGCGGGTTCATTGGGCCGCGCGGAGCCGACCCGGATGCGGTGCCCCCGACCGCGCACGCAAGTGAGCTGGCGGAGCTCGTCGGCTCGGCGGCGCACCGCGTGCCCGCGCTGGCCGACGGGGGGATCGTGCGCGGGATCGCCGGTGTCTACGACATGACGCCCGATGCCAGGCCGATGCTTGGCGAGGTGCCAGGCAGGCCCGGGCTGGTCGTGGCGGTCGGGTTCTCGGGCATGGGCTTCAAGATCTCGCCGGCCGTCGGGGAAGCGCTCGCCGAACTCATCGTCGCAGGAGCAGCCACCCGCGTCGACCTAGCGGTGTTCCGGCCGAACCGGTTCGCCGAAGGTGCGCCGATCCGCCCGGAGTTGTCGTATGCGGACGACTAACGGTCCCGATGGGATGAGGCAGACGCCGACGGGCGGTGTGCCCGACGGCGTGGTCGGCCCAGCCATTCCTCTCGACCAGAGCCTGCCTCGGGCGAGCTTCGTATCCGAGGCAGAGTTCGAAAGGGAACGCGAGGCGATTTTGTTCGCCGACTGGTTCTGCGTGGGGCGCTCGGAGACCCTTGCCGAAGCGGGGGACTACCTGACGGCCGATGTCGCCGGCGAGAGCGTCGTCATCGTCCGCGCCGACGATGACCGGTTGCACGGTTTCTATAACCTGTGCAGGCACCGCGGCTCGCGGCTGGTCCCCCCGGAGCACGGCGAGCCCGGGCCATCGACCGCGGTGACGGGGCCGGCCGGCGCTCCCGGGCGCACCGGCTGTTTCGTCGGGACGATTCGGTGCCCGTACCACGCCTGGACCTACGGCCTTGACGGGACGCTCAGGTCCGCCCCGTTCCTGCCGGACCTGCGCAGCTATCGCGCGGCGCTCTCGCTGCACCCCGTTGACGTCGACACCTGGGCCGGCTTCGTGTTCGCCAGGCTCGACCCAGGTGCTGGCCAGCCGCTCTCGGCCGCGCTTGGCGAGATCCCGGGCCGGGTGGCTGGCTACGGACTTGACGGCCTGCGCACCGGCGCGCGGCTAGGCTACGACGTCGCGGCGAACTGGAAGGTCGTGCTCGAGAACTACAACGAGTGCTACCACTGCGGCCCGGTTCATCCGCAGCTGTGCGAGCTGGTTCCCGACTTCGCCCGGGCCGGCGGCGACGTGGACTGGGAGGCAGGAGTGCCGCACAGGGACGGCGCATACACATTTACCGCAACAGGAACCACCACACGACGGCCATTCCCTGGCCTATCCGAAGCCGAGCGGACTCGGCACTTCGGCGAGCTCGTACTGCCGAACCTGATGATCAGTCTGTCGGCCGACCACGTGGCGGCCTTCACCGTATGGCCGCGAGCGGTCGGGCGTACCACCGTGGTCTGCGATTTCCTTTTCCACCCGGACGAGATGGTAAGGCCGGACTTCGACCCAAGCGACGCTGTAACCTTCTGGGACCTGGTCAACCGGCAGGACTGGCTGATCTGCGAGCGAGTGCAGGACGGTATGACCTCGCGCCGGTTCACGGCCGGTTACCTGGCCCCGATGGAGCGACCGAGCGCCGACGTGGGGCGGTACGTCGCCGCGCGCCTTGGCATCGACCCCGAGCGCCCAGGAGGCGAATAGCTCATGACGCAACGCAAGAGGGCCCAGCGACCCCCGCAAGGCTCGCGACTCGAGGCCGACACGGAGATCACGCCACGCCACGGATGGATGCTTGACCGGCGCGGCTTCCTTCGCATGACCGGAGCGGCGGGCGCCGTCGGAGCGATCGGCGGCGCCGGCCCGCTGCTCGCGGCGTGCTCGTCGGGCGGCAGCGGCTCAAGCCTGGGCCACAAGACCGGCATCCAGATCTCCGAGCACGTGCCTGGGCCACAGCCGGTCTCAGGCGGGAGGCGCGGCGGCACGGTCAAGGTCGCGTGGGTTGATCCGCCCGACTCGTTCGACCCGGCTATCGGCGAGAACCTGACCTCCTGGGACTGCCTGACGGAGGTGGTCTTCTTCGGCGCATTGATGGCCTATGACGGTCAGTTCGGCGGGCCTGTGCCGAACCTGGCCGCCGCCCCTCCGGCCATCAGCCAGGACGGTACGACGCTGACGTTCCGCATCAGGCCCGACGTCAAATACCACAACGGGAGCACCATTATCGCGGGCGACTTCAAGTACGCGTGGGAACGTACGCTCGATCCCAAGACGCAGTCATGGGGCGCCAGCTATTTCGCCTCGATCGTCGGCGCTGGCGACATCACGTCGGGCAAGACCAAGCAGCTTGCTGGCGTTGAGGTGAAGGGCGACAGCACGCTAGTCGTGCACCTGGCAGCGCCGGACTTTACCATCCTGAACGCCTTTACGCTGCCGATCGCATCGCCCGTCCCGCGCGAGGAGGTGGCCAGGCTCGGCAAGGCTTGGGGTCAGAAGCCGGTCGGTTACGGGCCGTTCAAGATCACCTCGTACGACTCGGCAGCGCAGACGGCGCGGTTCGACCGCAATCCCGACTACTTCTACGCTGGGCTGCCGTATCTCGACGCCATCGAGTACCACTGGGGCGTTGACCCGCAGATCGAGCTGCTGCAGCTCGAACACGGCGACATCGATATCATCGGCGACGGCATCCCGCCGACTTCCGCCGCCCAGGTGCTGGCCAGCCCGACGCTGAAGCCGCTCGCCCACCAGACGTCGTCGCCTGGCAATCTCTACTTCACGATGTACCCAACCGGCGTGCCCGCGTTCGGCAACAAGCTGGTCAGGCAGGCGATGAACTGGGCGATCAACAAAGAGACGCTCGGCAAGATCACTTACGGCACCAGCACGCCGTGGGGAGCGCCATTTCCCAACCAGCTTGCGGACTTCACCAGGACCTTCCAGCCGTACGGCTACGACCCGCAGCGCGCTAAGCAATTGCTTGCCCAGGCCGGCTACAAG
>Ga0126378_10005234_pt1 | contig 10052 bp, 9 predicted proteins | sample PanSoiMetPlot_23_FD_92587 | JGI IMG/M metagenome (GOLD analysis project Ga0126378, IMG submission 92587) | Tropical forest soil microbial communities from Panama - MetaG Plot_23 | ecosystem: Environmental > Terrestrial > Soil > Tropical forest > Bulk soil | place: Panama | collected 2016-02-17 | reverse complement strand
TGACGGTATGAGTAGCGCAGACGGTATTCAGTAACACTCGCGTAAGATCGGGCGAACACCCGAATTCACCCGCAATCCACATCGATTTTAGCCAATATAGATCAACGCCAAGCGAGGTTTGCTGCCATGGGGCAATGTCGTCACCTGCACGAAGCGTGACAACACCAGGCACAGTCAAAGATTCCGTGGTGTCGTTCACGCTGGCAACTTTCCAGTCATGGCCATTCCAGTACTGCCACTTCAATCTTGCCAACGCTTCATCAGTGGCATCCGGCAGGTAGGCGCGCCTGGCTGGCGACTCGCGCATGTGGAAGTATAGATCAATGGCTCCCTCCGCGAGGGTGTTAAATCCTCCATTTGGAACTTCGAAACCGAAATACAATGTCCTATAGGGGTTAACCGCTGGGATAAAGGGTCGAAATGAGGCTCCCTCTCTAACATCATCAATCACAAAGTTGTTGTGGGTCACGACGGCATCAGGTCGAAGCGGACCCGCGTTCACCGACGACGTTACCGTAAGCGATTGAATGGAGGGTGGCGCGAGTGTTGATGCAATGCGCTGGTAACCTCCGGCAGAAAATTCGATCCGCTCATCCTCTCCATAATTGCCGGCCACCAGCCGGGCACGAATCCAAAGGTCTTCTAATCCGTTAACCGAGGTTCTCTGCGCCGCAGACGGAAACATAAAAGACACCTGCCCATCTACGGTTAACGATTCGGTGCTGTCACGATAGACAAGCTTGCTCCACCGTTGGCCATCCCAATATTCCCACTGCACGACGGGGTGACCCGCCTGATTTGCCCGTGGCAACGGCGAAATCCTTCCTCCGGAGGCGGGATTGGTCAGAGTGACTTTTAGCTCTACGCGGGTTTGTGGTTTAGCCAGAGCACCCATGCTTACATAGAAGACATCGTTGAAACGGGGCCGCTCGCCGAAAGGGAAGAAATCGCGAGTAAGATCCAGCAGGAGGGCATTGGAGAACGCCGCCTTCACGGGGATTTCTTTTACATCCCAACGGGCGGAAAGATTAAGCGACTGAATACGCGTGAGATCAAGGAGCGGATCAGCTCCGGTCACCGCCGCAGGGTGGGGCAGGCTTTGCCGCAGTCGACAGGCCAACCAGCGACCGTTGTGGCCGAAAAGATCATACTCGGGCCACTCCGGCAAGTTGGTAAATGTGATCTCGCCAGTTTGTTTGAGTCCAGCCGTCGAATCTTTGGGCGGGTTTAGGATGAGATCAGCCTTGGGGGCGGGAATCCTCCACTCGATGGCTGATTCTCCCCATGATGGTTTAGCACCCCTAATGATTTCGAATCGAAGATTTAATGAGGAAATCGCCGGGGTGTCAAAAATTCCATCGTGCCTAATATAAAACTCGTGGGCGACTGGCGTCCGCGCAAGAAATGCAAACTCGCCAGCACCACCCTCCGGCGTTGCTAATGAACTCTTATCGCTGAATAGATCTGTTAGGGGATCTAGCGCAATGATTTTTTCCAGTTTGATGTCGGTGAGAGCGAGTTCCCGTGTTGTTTCGAAAACAACGGGCTCAGTCTCTCTCTCTCCAGGCGTCGCCGCCACTTGGGTGCGAGCCCGGACGATGATCGGTATTTGCGTTCCGGGTATCTTATTAACCGGATTGAACGTTAGCGGCGCCTGAGCCGGCACAGCTGGAATGCGGGAAATGTTAAGTGCATCCAAGAAGGCCAGATGATTTTTTTCCGGCACGCGGTTGAGCCGCTGAATGATAAGCTCACAGTATCGGCCGAAGACGCGCAGCAGTGCTTCCGCTATCGGGTCGGCGCCCCGGGCATCCACGCCCAGACGCTCCTGCAATTTCTCCGCGACATCGAAAAAGATCTCCTCCCCAGATCGATTGTCGATTTTCGGCGCTTCCTGCATCATCCGGGCATGCCCCTATTCAGATAAAACGGGTATACCAAGTTGAACCGGCTGTCAGTTAGTCGCACCCGGTAGTTGATACCAATCAGCAATTCTTCGTCCTGCTCTCCCGAAGCAACCGCCTTCACGTCGAGCACCTCGATGCGTGGCTCCCAGAGCAGCAACGCTTCGCTGACGTAATGTTCCGCCAAGCCCTGGGTCGCGGCGCTGTTTGGCGCGAATACCAGCTCATGTATGGCGCAGCCAAAGTCGGGACGCATGACACGCTCGCCCAACGGGGTCGAGAGAATAATCCGAATCGCCTGACGAACACTCTCTTCATATTCCGCGACCGCAAAACGTTCTTTGCTTTCGTCTCGCTCGACCGGGAATCCCCATCCTTTTCCCAAAAACTCGGCCATCCGTTCACTCCGTTGTCATCCACCGATGAGGACGGTCGTTTCACCTTTGACGATCTTGTTGGGCGGGCCAACCGCTTCCAAGACCGTATCGCCCATACGGCATGCCTGCAGACCATTGATGAGCACTGTCTGTGAGCCGTCAATCACGACACCGGGGCCATGCGGCGGAATCGGCAGAGGCGTAGCGCAGGTGTGAATATCTGCGCCGCCCGCCATACCTGTGATCATGCTACCCATTTGCGCGGCGCACGCGGCTTTCGTCGCTTCCTCCGCCGCTTTCGCTGCCGGGGCTCCGGGCGTTCCGGCTGCCGCGATGGTAGCCGCTTCCGCGACCATTATCACCGTATCCGAAATTTGCTTTGCCGCTTGAAGTGCGGCGGCCGCGGCAGCCGGAACGCCACGCCAGGCGGGCAAATTCCCGATCAACACGGTGGGACTTCCCGGTCCCGGCGTCAGCAGTGGGGGCGCGGGATGAGCTACATTGTCCGTCAGTCTCGCGGCTGGTTTTCCCGGCATCGTAATCTCCAAGCGCCATCAATTGATACGGATCATGGCGCCCTTGACGGTTACTATCGCGTTTGCCTTGAGATCCATATTCTGCGCGGCTTCTACAGTGACACCCATCTGTGACTTCATCTCAATGCCATTCGCCTGCATGGTCAATTTGCCGGTAGCAGATTTAATCGTTATGTCCGATTTCGCCTCGATCGTTATGCTGTTATTGGCGCTGTCGATAACAACTTTATTGTTTCCGGTCTTGTCGATGATTTCGATGGTTTCATTGCCAGACTTATCGTTAAACCGGAGAACGTGACCACTGCGCGACCTCAGGGTACGGTGATTGTTTTCGCCGTCGGCGTTGGACTCAGGTGCGTTATCTTTGCCATTCCACAAACTACCCACCACATACGGATGATCCACCTGGCCATGCTCGAACGCGACAAGAACTTCATCATCAACCTCGGGCAAAAAGTATGCGCCGCGGTTTTTTCCCGCCATGGGCGCAGCGACACGCGCCCAATGGCTTTCAACATCATTACTAAGCCACGGGAAGCGAACCTTCACGCGGTGCAAGTTATCCGGGTCCTTGTTGTTGGTGACAATCCCCACCACCACGCCGTAAAAGCGGTCAGCCCGAGCTGAGGGCGCCAATAGCGCGCTTAACACGTCGGTATTAATCAAGTTGCATTCCTCCGTACAGTAAACATCGTCCGGTAGCCCACCTTTGGCCTATAGCTATGCTCTGTACTGGTTACATAGTAGGAGCCGCTAAATCGACGACCGAGACCTTCGATCTTTACAAGTGTCCCGGCACGCAACTCCGGCTGGCCAATGCAAACCCCGTTTCCTTCAACATAACGAAGCGCCATTTCACCAAAACGTCCTTTAGCTAATTGGTCCGCCTCGGCCTGACTGAGCACCGGGGTAACGACTGTGGTGTCTCCGGTGCCATTGAACGCCCGGCCTACCATCGCTGGTCCCGAAGACGACCCGCCCATCTGTCGCTCGTCCCCAACCCTGCTCCGCGCCACGACTCTTTCCTTCTTTTTAACATCCCAGCCCTGCACAAAAAGCTCTTCGACCTGGCCGATAGTCGTAAGCCGTAGTCTAAAATCCAGGAGTTCAACTTCACGATTGAGGGTTACAGCGGAAGCTCCTTCGTTCTGCCGCGGTCGAAAGTGCAATGTTTTGTCGGTGACCACCATTTCATAACCGATCCGCTGCGCCCGTTCTTGTAGAAACTCAAAATCCGTCTGATTATGCTGGAGCACATAATCCAACGTCACTTGAGTATCTTTCACTTCTGGCCTAAGGCTCCAATCACCTGCGATCTGGTTGGCAATGTCGCTATCCTTCATTTTCAAAAAAGTCCGCGTCTTACACTTTCCCATAAGTCGATGCCGCCGGTCATAGCCCCGGACCAATAAGGTAGGCGGCGTCTCTTGCGGAAATTCGGGCTCCAGTCCTGTAATCTCGCCTTGAAAGAGGGTTTTGAGTTTGTCACGGTAACCCATGTCGATTTCGACGCTATTCCCCTCCTTGAAGAGATCATCATCGATCCACTTCACTTTCATCTCCGCTCCGTCCCAGCAGACCAAAGAAAAGCTAAACATACCCGTGGCGTTGACGTCCTCTAAAACGCTGGCCGATATTAGATCGGCCTTTGCCTTTAAGGGCAGTTCTGAGCCGTTAATCCGTAGGCGGAACTCCGGAGTAAGGGTGTCGAACGCACGGCGATCAGTCACGACGAATACCTGCCGTTTGCGTTACGCTGCGTTAACGCCGGAATGAGTAATACTGTTCCAGGCACCAAACTCAAAGGATCATCGATCTCGTTCTCAGCCGCGATGGGCCGCCATAGACTAGCGTCATGATATTCCATAGCCGCGATATCACTAAGCGTTTCCCCTCGCTTCACGACCCAAGTCTTAGCGATATCTGCCGATTGCCTTTCCTGCTGATTGAGATCTTTATAATTGGTTCGCCACTCTTTAAAGGTGCACCGAGCTGTCGCCCGTACTGGCTTCCCGTTTTCCATGAAAAGCGTGAACTGCTGCTCTAGCTGCTGCAATACGCCTTGGAAAAACATACTAGCCGCACCCCAAGACAACTGACATACCGGTGGGCGGTGTTTCTCGCCGTGCTTTTCCACAGTGGTGAGTTGGAAGAGTTTTTGCGTGTACTTCCGTACGTCTTCCTTTTCCGCATTTGGGGAATCATAGGTATCGAAGATTAAATCTAAACTCAGAGTGCGAGGCTCCGCATTAGTGAATTGCAATTCTGGCACATCGCGACCCGCAGCCTTTTCCGCTGCCCAGTTCGCGCTCTTACTGATTCCGAGTTTGTTAGGGTTGTATAAAGCGGAAAGCCAACTGCTCTCTTCGAAAAGAAGCGTTTTTCCCACGGGACTGCTTTTTTTTTCTATTTTGATCTGAAGCTTTTCTAACTTCATGTCATCCCGCCCCTCCGTTCTTGTTCGATGGTTAATTTTCGCATAAGTTTCTGCCAAGCCTTTTCCACTAATTCGTCCAGGTCAATTTGTTGTTTAGAAGCGTCTGGGTTAGCCTCGATGCCGGCAGCTTCGAGACCACCAATCGGCGCCGTGCGAGTCAGCGGGGATACCGGCTGCCCTTCCGGAGCAGTCTGAATTGATGTCTCGTTGGTATGATGAGCCGCCGTTAAATTGATTTCCTTTGCTATCATGGACTGGGCGACGAGAGGCAGATCATGGAATGCCCCCCCGTTCGCCGGCGCTAAAGTGTACGGTTCTTGATTTGGGGATGCAGCAGAGCGGTGCAAGACTGCCGGCGCAGTAATTGTGGTGGACCACAGCGGCGCGATGCTTGTGACAAGTTCCGGCGAGCGCGGCGTGATTTCTGCAGGCTCTCCGGCATTCCTACTTCGGCTCCATCCTGCGCGAACGATTTCAGTGGACTGATTTATCTCGGGCGCTTCTGTTCTTCGCGGAAGTTGGTTGCCCAGTGCCATGCTAGTAAGCGCAGTTCTAGCGGTCAATAATGGCGCCGCGAATCGGCCAAAGACGCGCTGAATTGAGCCTTGCGCGCCGGCAAAGCCCATCAAAGGCGAACCAGCTTCAGCTATCGGTAGCCAACCCTCCTGGTGACCTATGGCGCCAGAATCGCTGACCGTTCCAAAGCCCACGCCCGCTGGGGCCCCTCGAGACATACTGACTTCTATGTTCGGGCGATCATAGAGATCCGTGGCCGCGATTGGACGGGCACGGGATTGATCCGGCAGCGAATCTCCACTAGTCCTTGTAGAATTCGCAAATGTGTTTTTGCGTGCTATAGCCGCATGGCTTAGCGATCGACCGAAAACTCGGTTACTATCGGAAGCCTCGTCGGTTCGAAGAACTCGTGATCCGTCTCCAAAAGAAAAGCTAATTCCCGCTCCCGTTTCGCCACGATGAATAGAATTATCGATTCTTGACGATCCCTGATATTCGGCCCGTGCAGCCGTGGTTGCAAAGCCAACGGATACTTCCGGAATGAGTGTCGGTTGCACACTACCCGCCACCGACTCATGGCGCTTGAAAATGGGCGCAATCGAAATTGGCATAGCAGCCGGTCTCAAACCGATCACGGTCCTTCGCGCCGTCAAAACGGGCGCCGTATGACCGGCACCAAAATTGCTGATCGCTCGTTGATTACGAAGCGCCGACAGCTCCAGTCTCTCGTTAGTACCGGTGGCAAATTGCCGGGCAATGGTCGCCGTGATCTGGGATGCAGCTGAACTTGTCAGCCCCAAGCCAGTGCGAGAATCTACGTTAACCCTGGTTGCATCCGATTGGATTTTTACGACCCGGGTAGTCGTAGCATTCGTCCCCGTTTGTTGGCTGTCGGTAGCGTTTGGGTTGACCGAGGTATCAAGTCCACTCGAAGAGGATCCGACCCTAGCATCAATGCTTCTCTCAGTTCGAGCCGCAGGGTAGAGCCCCGGAGCGGGGACGTGTTCCAATTGTTGCCGTGGGACACTTGACAATGGCAGCATGCGCGCAATCGGCGAGAGAATTCGCTGCGTTCGTAAAATCATCCCCGTCTTTTCGCCGGGCTGAAGAGCGCTCTGGCCCACACCGCTGCGCTCGAATAGATCGGGTCGTACTCTTTCCTTCGTTCCGCCAATGCGATCAATCGGCTGCACGTCTGCCCGTGAAACGCCACCTGGCGAGTGATCCATTGGCAGCGCTGCTGCCATGAGTGAGCCTTGCGCGGTAGTTCCGGGTTCAGCCGCGGTAGTTTCAGCCTCGGTGTCGATGCGGGGTACACTTTCGGCTTGAGTAACAGGACCCAGCAAAGGACTGTTTGTAGAAAGGTCGAATTCGCCACGCGCTGTTCTATTTAAAAGTCGCGAAGTTTCATGCATCGGTCGCACTGGCTCGGTGGCAAATCGGTCCTCACTTTCCGAAGACTCGACATTCGGTCTCCGCTGCAAATCCCGCATCGACTGATGGCGTTCTATAATGTCGGTAGATAATAGGCTTGGCTTGGGATTTAGAGGCAATGTCCCAACCGTCGCAGTTATCCTCTGCGGCAACAAACCTTCCTGGCGAACTAAAGTAGTTCTCAGAGCGAAGCGTGAGCTGTTCTGTTCACTTTGTTCCTGCTTCGATGATTCAGTGTCTCTTGCGGCTGTATCGACTGCGGTAGTATGGGCCCACCGATTGACGCTTGGTGGTACCATCGTTTGTTCATTTTCCTGGCTATCCGCTGCTGAACTCGGCGATCCCGGAAATGTCGTTGCAACTTCCAATCGCGATTTTTCCGAAACCACCCTTGATGTGTCCGTAAAGCGTCGCGCCGTCTCAGGACCGGACGCTGAAAGATGGTGCAATGGCCTCGCGCGGAAAAAAGGAAAATAACCCAAAGATAAAGGCAGGTCTAAAGCAAATCGGCCTATGCTGGGATTTCCACCTACTCCCCAACGCCTGCGGATCTCAGAGGCGAGCGGAGCGGGGTGCCTCAAAGTGTTGGCGTGAAACCGCGACCAATCCCTCTGAATAGGTTGGGTCAATAGGCCCGTGGACTGCACGCGTCGCCAGACTTCCCATCCCAAGCCGTTGGGATGGTCCCAGTTGCGCGCGCGGCTTACCGGCTCGCCGGAATTTCCGGATGATCCATTTGACATTTGCGAAGCTCAAGCAATCAGCACTCGGGCGTAATCCTGGCGGAGACTTCACGAGCATGCGATGATGTCGTCACCCAGGGATTCGTGATAACGCCTCTGGTTTACAATTCCCCATCTCATGGTCCTTCGTTGAAGTGAGCCGGGATAACGATAAAAGATAAAGTCCCCTCTATATCACGTGGGACCGCTGCTGTTTCCTTCAGACTGCAGGCCTCTGTGAACTAGCTCAATCGACTCGAAAGCAACTTCAGCGTTGACGGCGCGAAACTCCGGCCCGCTCCACTTCACGGGACATGCCTCGCTAAAAACCCACTGCCATTTTTTCTGGCCGCTGTACTCCTGCAGTACGACCCTTACCGTTTTACGTTCGATCTTGCCCTTCATCACGTCTCTGTACCAAGACCACAACTCTCCTGCAGCTAGCCCGCGCTTGAGAACCAATTTCGAGGGAAACTTCGCAGGACCCGCCAACTGTATTTCATGAGTATTCACGCCGCCCTCGCGAAAAGTCTCAACATCGGTCTCAATCGCCAAGCCAGAGGCCTCACTGAAACCGCACACTTTGTCATCCTCTTTTGCGTTGCCAATTACGACCGCGAACCGAAACGAGGCATATGGATCTTGAACTATGTCGCGCTTTGGCTGTCCTCCCACGGCCATGATTATGAGGTCTCCTGTTTCATTGCGTCATTAAGACGCCGATTGATCTTGGCGATCTCCTCTACCCATCGCTGACGTTCCGGGTGCTCCAGCTTCATGATCTGTCCATAGGGCCAATGGAAGTGATACGCGATGTAGGCTACCTCCTCAAACAATCGTTCTGAGGGGTAGCCTATGTTTCCCCCAAGGAATTTACCTCGACTTCGAATTTGGCTTCACACTCCGGGCACGTCACTCCGACACGGGGATGGCCATTCGCGTTAATCCGGCGATAAAAATCTTGCAGAAAGGCGAAATCACCTGCGAAAAGGCTCTCTATAACTTTTGGATTAATGTGCTCCACGTCGCCCAATTTTGTAATGACCCGAGACAAAAGAATGACGACCAGATAACCGGGGTTGGTTTGCACCCGAGGGTCTTTCATCGGGGCTATTTCGTCGAAGGCAGTCGCGAGCCGCATTACCCCCTCTTTGTGAAGGTTACCTTCCGGGTCGACGTAGCCGTGCGGGAGAGTAAATTTAAACTCGGTCTGCAGCGTCATGCTTTCTCCACCCCTTCATGGGCGATTTCAAGTGTTTCGATCGCAACCTCATTTCCGGTAGCGTTAAAACTTGGGCCGGTCCATTTCGTCGGCCAACCGTTATTGAAATTCCAGCGCAGTTTTTCTTCACCAGCCTCGTTGATAAGGATGATCGAACCGTTTTTCCGTTCCGTCTTACCGTCGATTGATTTTTTACGCCATTCCCAGAGTGAGGCATCGTCCGTAATACCCCACTTCAGAGAAATGTTGGAGTATTTGTTAAGCCCCGGCAGTTTGTGGGCCGTAAGCTCTTTGAAATTGCCCTCACGGTACTCGATGGGGTCTTGAGAAGAATCGAGACCGGAGGCCTCACGAAATCCTCCCCGTTGAATACCGCCAATTTCTATCCTGAAGTTAAACCCACGATATGGATCAACCCGATCTCCAGTAGCCATTTTACATTCCTCCTTTTGTCATACTTGTTTTAATTAAGCAGTTGGCAGAGTTACAGTGGGGCCAGCGGCGCTTTGGGTAATGCGAATCAGGATGAATTCTGCTGGCACAAGCGGTGCCAAGCCGACATCACAGATCAGCTGTCCCGCCTCCCTAACATCTGTTGGATTAGTCTCTGCGTCACACTTAACGAAGAAAGCTTCAGCCGGGTCCCGGCCTTTGAGGGCGCCGCGCTCAAACAACTTATAACAATAACCTCCGATCCGGTCTCTTACGCGATCCCACAAGGACGGTTCGTTTGGTTCAAAAACTAAGTCATGCATGTTGTGCTCGATCCAGCGGACGAGAGTCAGAAAGATTCGGCGAACGTTGACATACCTCCAATTACGATGCCCGCTTAAGGTGCGCGCTCCCCATACCCGGATGCCCCGTCGAGGGAAGCTCCGCAAACAGTTCACGCCAACTTCGTTTA
>Ga0126378_10005233_pt1 | contig 10053 bp, 8 predicted proteins | sample PanSoiMetPlot_23_FD_92587 | JGI IMG/M metagenome (GOLD analysis project Ga0126378, IMG submission 92587) | Tropical forest soil microbial communities from Panama - MetaG Plot_23 | ecosystem: Environmental > Terrestrial > Soil > Tropical forest > Bulk soil | place: Panama | collected 2016-02-17 | reverse complement strand
CCGTCGGCTGAGTTCGGGCCAATGGAGTATGCTTTCTGACGCGAGCCTGTCTTGGGTTTCTGTCGCGCCGCTGCAAAGTCGGATTGAAAGAAGACTTACCGGGGCGAAATTGTTTGAGATGGATGATGGTTCGCCGGTCCGCTTGACTTTGATCACGGAGCCTGAAATCCGGGTAGATAGCCGAACGCGTACAACCTATGTCCATATGGAGAGCTAGGTTGTTCGCCCAAGCGCACATTTCCGCTGGGGCCCTGAACCGTCCGCGTAAGTTTCTACTAGAGTTGAAGTTTGCGCAATTCGGGTTAGTTCTGACTAGATGAGCATAGCCGCGTTAGCTTTTTTCTGATTTGGGCATCCGGACTGGCGAGTTGATCAAGGTGATGGCTGACCTGAAGAGGTGTCTCCCATGAAGTTTCCTCTTCGCTTCGAGGCGATCTTCGTTGCGTGCCTTCTGTGTGTCGGCTTCTGCGTGCCGGCGCGTGCGGCTAAACCGCTGGTTCAATCCTCGAATACCGTGGTGATTCCTGGCCCGCTGCGCTCTTTCCTGCGCATGGCCGGTGTCAGTCAGGAGGTTCCTATCGACGGTGTTCTGCCCACGGTGGCGCAGAACGTTTCACTGCAGGGATATCAGGTCGGACAGCAAACTGAGTTCCTTGTGCTGCTGAATCGCTATGTTCGTCAGGCGCGCGAACTTGCCGCGCTGACAGATGCCAAGGGCGAGATCCGCGTCGCGAGTTGTAACGATGCTCCGCGGCTCGTCGCAATTCTCGGCTACGTGCTGCGGGGGCCCTGTGGACAGCGACGGACTGCTCTGGTCACGGCTGATCCCGAGCGCGCTTTCCTTACCATCGACTCGGGCTTTCCGCTTACTACTCTTGAACAGGCCCTGCAGCGGAACGCGCCATTCAGCTATACCTATCCAGCGACGCGCGTTCCCATCTTCTTTACAGAGAAGCAGTGGGTTGACGTTTCCACCCCCTCAAGGCGGTACGGCGGCAATCTCCTTGATGTCCTCCTAAACGATCAGACCATCGCCACCCTCTACTGGGCCATGGCCAAGTGCGACGACGAAACCAGAGTGTCGCTGATGCAGTCGGCAGGCTTGGGAAGAATGGTCCCGCTCGCTCACGTCTTCGAGGAATACGGAAGCGGCATCAGCATCCGCTCAGGAAAAGTGATCGTTCCCGCAGGAGACGAAAGAGACTGGAGCAACCTTGTAGGCGCTCCGGTGAACTCGCCAGGCGACTTCACAGTGGGGCTGCTCACAAAAGATCGCGGCTGGCTGGCTGCCTATTATGACGTAATCGCACGCTTGAGCCAGACTCAGCAGGCTCACTTCTCCGGGAATGGTCGCCTCAGGCGTCTCTATGATGCGTATCGATCTACCGCGCCGAAGACCAACGCCTCATATGGAGTGTTTCCGCGCAACGCCAATCTGCTTGTTCTCTTCACCGCCGTCAAGTGGGATGCCAAGGGCGATCCCTCTATCCGCGAAGGGCTAACCGTGTGGAATACGATTCTGGCCCACCCCCCAAAATCATCAAACGGCGCGCGCGAGTTGCCACGCCAGAGCCGCCGTTACGATACCCCGGAAAGTTTTCTCGAGTTGCTGACCTCGTACTGCAACTACTCCACGGACGCCAGCCCGGTGCGGAGTTTCCTGATGCTCGAGGCGATCAACGCAGGCAAGCCCGCCGGCCAGCGGTTGTCTGACGCAAGCGAAACACTTGTCGCAGACCGCATCGCTCAGTTCGAGCACTGGTTCGCAATCTTCGCCGAATTTCCGCAATTGGACGATACGTCGATCTCCAAATTCTTAAGCGCGGCCGATCACGTCAACGCAATACCCAATCCCACCTTGCGTGCAAATGCTCTGGGAGCGCTGCAGGCCGGCATCGGTCTCTGGCAGATTTTCGCGCGACAGGGCCAGATTCCCAACGATCAGCTCAACAAGACGTGGCAAAGCACCGTAGAGCCTTTCATCGGCGCATCCTCATCCGCGCAGGTTTTCGAAGCCGCGCGAAGTTCGCTGCAATCCATGTTCACTGTGGCTGCTGGAAACGCAACCATCACGCAGGACCAACTTGTCGATCTGCTCGCAGGCCCGATTCAGAAAACCGACGATGGCCAGCGTGTTCATCAGGAACTCGTCAATCGAATGCACGCAGTTCTCGATGATCAGCGCCTGGTTTCGCTTGATACTCTCTTCGGTCTCTACGACGGCCTTGGCGATATGGCACATGGCGCCGCCATCGGCGACCAGTTGCTGCCGCTCGCCGGCAACCTGCGTGAATTCGAGATGCCGCGGCCCATCTTCACGGGTAGCGAAAAGGTCCAGTGGTCGCCGCTCGTTTACACCAGCCGCCATGCGGAGCTCCAGGTTCGAACCGATCTGACCAAGATCCTCGAATCGCCTGCCAGCCCGAAGCAGTTCGAAGCCGCGCGCGGCCAGCTCACGCCGTTCCTGCGTGACACGCTCGTTGGTCTAAATTACGCATACTACGAGCCGCCAGGCGCCGAGGTGCTTCATAACAATCCTCTCTTCGTTCGCTCGCATGACTTCTCCTCTATTTCTATGCAGGGCATCGAGCAGACATGGGGCGAACCCAGGCTCATCGGCATCGGCGAAACGGCAGGCGGAGGCGCATACCTTATGGGTTCGCTCGCCGAGCTGCCTTACGCGCTCGCGTCGACCGAGCAGGACTTCATAGCGCCCAAGAACGTGCAGGCGCTCATCTGGCATGAGACGGTACCCGACCTGCTTGTCGATGCCATAATCCCGCGCTGGTGGACCGTGAGCCGCAGCGAATTGCACTCCGCTGCTATCTATCAGCCCGCCGGCGAGGAGCTCTTGACCGCCGCCGCAACCAACGCCGGCCTGCGCGCAAATGTGCTAACCATACTTGCGGACCGCATGGGGCCCGACCGCCTCGAGCGAACGCGAGAAGCTTTGCAGAAGACCGGCTCTGCAAAGGATTTAGTCGCGCAGGCGGTGCCGGCGGAAATGTTCTGTCTCGCCGTCGAATTCAGAAAGAGATATCCCGGCCAGGCCGTTGCGGGTCCGGCAGGGCGCGAGCTCGACGAGCTTCTCCAGAGAGACCCGGCCGAATCGAATTCCGACCGTTTGTCAACCGACTTTGGGACACCGCATCCGATCACGCTCTATAGCGATTCGCGGACGCTTGTATGCGCCAAGCCACTGCCCGCCTTCAGCGGCAACGACAGCAGGCTCCTCGCGGAAAGTTGGGAATCGAACAATCTTTACTGGGCGCGCCTCGCGGATGAGATGGGTTACTCTCCCGTGATGCTCAACGTCCTCGTTCCCGCGCTTACGCGCCACATGGTCGCGAACATCTTCGCAAGCAATATCGATGACTGGCCAGCCTTGTTGCGAGCCATGCAGGTAACCGGAAGCGAATTTCGACAGGGCAAAATCGCGCTCCAGCCTGCGAACAACACCGTTGCCCGACAGTAGCGCGTGCAGGAGATTACAGACTTGTTATGACAAAAACATCATTCGCCTGCGTTGGAATGTTTGGGTGCCTGCTCTTTCCTCAGGGCGGCGTTATGGTCTCTGCTGCTCAGGACGATCCCACGCACCTGCGCGTAAACGTTGTCCTCGTGCAACTCAACATTGCCGTGACGGATGACAAAGGGAACTACGTGACTGGCCTTCGTCCCGAGGACTTTTTGATTACAGAGGACAAGATTCCTCAGAAAATCTCAACCTTTGAAGCGAGCAGCGGATCCGGCAACGGCGAGATGGAGATTGCCCGCAAAGACGGCCAGGGGAGTACTAGCGCCGATGCGGATCCAGCGAGCACCGCGGCAAACGCCAACGGCGTCACTGTCTCGCGTGAGGCCGAAGCCAATGTCTTCATCCTCTTCGACACCAGCAACTACATGTATCGAAGCTTCGTCTTTGCGCAGGATGCGATCGCCGACTTCGTCCGTTCCATGGACAACGACAGCAAGCTCGCCTTCTACTCCTTCAGTCGCAATCTTTCGCGGATAACCACCCTGACAGCAGATCAGTACCGGGTCGTGAGTGGCGTGCGCAGTACCATCGCGGGCGATGACGCCGCGCTCTATAACAGCCTTCTGCTGACGATAAGAGATACGGTTCCACTTCGCGGACGCAAGGTGATCGTCGTCTTCTCGAACGGTCCCGATAACGCCAGTTCTGTTCCACCCGAGGACGTGGCCGAGTTCGCTCAATCCACTGGAACCATCATCTACATGATCAGTACTCGCGAGGCGCAGGACGACCCCGTTTCGGCCGCGGCCTTTGAACGCGTCAGCAAAGCCTCGGGCGGGAAGGCCTATTTCGCGAAAGACTGGCGGCAGGAGAACCGAGCCTTCGCTTCTATCCGCGAGGATCTGGTTCACCTTTACACCCTCAGCTACTACCCACAGGCCAATCCCAACCGTGGCTGGCGTTCTATCAAGGTCAGGCTCGTCGGCAAGGATCTGCAGAAATACCACATTCGTACCCGCGACGGGTACCGCCTCCTGCCGACGTCAGCGAAAGGGAGTCCCGAGGAAATGAGTTCCGCGCCTAGTGTGGAGTCCCATAAATAACTCGCAATATGGCGCGTCAGCCAATTCATCGGGAAGCTCCTCATTCGACTGGATCTTCCGTGCCGGTCCCCCTCGCGCAGGGACAATCACACGGCTCACGCGACACAACTCCTGTGATGTCGATTTCCGGAGAAGCGTTCTTTGGTCCGGCACAGCGAAGCCTGGTTGAAGCGTTCGTGAAGAACATCACCCGCCACGTCGTTAAGCCCAAGGCTGGCCAGTTCGTATCGGAGGAGCAGCCTGAGGTGTTGCTGGAAAATTGAAGCCGTTCCTCAACAACCGATGCCTGGAGAGAGAGGGTTTCCCTCTGTTTGGCATACGTTACTAGTGTGGCAGGCCAGGCAGATGTCCGCGATCAACGTTCTTGCCGTATTGTCAGCAATACGGAAGTTTGGCCCACTGCCTTCTGGGGCCGGGGCTGCCGAATCTCGAATGTTCCGTATTGCCGGTAATACAGCCCAAACTCTCTGAGGTCTGAACGCATCTCAACTCGGTTTAGCAAACTGGCTAACTGCAAGCTTACGGGCGATGTACAGAGTTTTACTAGACAAGGCAACCGCACGGAGGAGCCTTTGATGCGCATCAATGAGTCGCTAAACAGGGAAGAACGAGCGGTCTCTGATCAAACTGCCTTCAACCCATTCACGCAACCGGATCTTGTCCTCGGGAATGTCCTCACCGAGTGGCTGAACGACGATGAACTGTGGGTGCCGCAAGCAGCCGACGTCGAGTTTAAGCCTTGCATTCTCTCAGTAAGCCAGGGCTACTTCGTTAATCTGCTGCGTGTACGGCGAAGTGGTATTTTGTCACGCCATCGGCATGCCGGGCCCGTTCATGCGCTCGTGCTTCGAGGGCGCTGGCATTATCTCGAACATGACTGGATGGCTGAAGAGGGAACTTATGTCTACGAAACACCCGGCGATATCCACACTCTTATCGTTCCTGAAGGAGTGACAGAAATGATCACCTGGTTCCACAACACAGGTGGATACACCTACATCGATGCGGATGGAAAGCCGACCGGGTATGAGGACGTGTTTACGAAGCTGACGTTCGCTCGCGAGCACTACAAGAAGATTGGGTTGGGCGAAGACTACGTGAAGCGCTTCATGCGCTAGTCGTTAATTGCCTTCCGGCTTCTGAGCGGTGCGCCTCTTTCTCACTTGCACGTTGTTTCATCACAGTGGCTCTGCTGATCGAGTGACTCGCGAACCGGCACGATCGGGGAGCACTCAATGATTTATTGCGAGCTCGTTTTCGTGCACACGAGCGTAAACATAAGGGCCTTCGGGTATGACAGCGACGCGGCCGCCTTTCGGGACCATGCGGAGGAGCTCCGCAATTGCAGCCGGTGCGGACACAAAACAATCTGTCCCAAGCGAGCCAAGCGATGCTGGAACCACGCCCGGAGTATAGAAGAGCAGCCGGTGCTTCAAGCCTACGAGCGCAAGCTTTTCGAGCTGCCATTGATCGACCTCGACAGGTGAATCGCGGATTGCGTCGAGATATTCCTGGTGACCGCGGTAACCGTGCAGCTTAGCGGCAAATTCCGGCGAGCCTATGCCTTCCGTACACTCTCCCAGAACCAGAATGGGCCCATTGCGTTTCACGATGTGCTGCGCCGCTGTGACGCCCTTGATGGTCTGATAGAACGTCAGGTCCAGGGGATACCCTGCGGCACTCGTAATAACCGCATCCACGGGCTCGTCCAATCGTTCCAGTGCTTCGTACCGAAGGGCTGCTACTCCAGCCGCGTGAGCCTGGACGGGCCCTCCCGCAAACACGCCCGAAATCTCGCGCATTCTTGTCAGCGTGACGTCCAGGATGAAATCGTGTCGCGCCATGCGTGCGATATTGAGGAGTTCGTCATGAAGCGGGTTCTCATCCACACTGCCTTCAACTGCAAGAGCTTCTCTCATGAAACGGGGAGAGTGGATGACCTTGATTGTTTCCTGTGCGGCAAGGCCAGGAGCGATGAGTTTGCGTCCACCCGAAAAGCCGAGCATCAAGTGCGGCTCTATCAATCCGAGGCTGATGTGCAGATCAGCGTCCAGGAAGCGCGATTCAATCGCTACCGGAGTGCCGCGGCGCGTCTCACCAAGGAAACGATGGGCTTCGCGAATACGTGCATCGTGGTTGACGATCGGATGATGACCCACGATCTCCGGTCCAAGAATGATGTCGAGTTCGTCGGGCGTCGCGGGACGATGTAGCCCAGTCGCGATAAAGATAGTGATCTTCTCCCGTTGTATGCCGGCGTTCAACAGACGTTCGATCACGGGAGGCAGAGTCAAACGGTTCGGCGCGGGTCGAGTGATATCGCAGACCGCGATCGCAGCACTCGCGCACCCAGTCGCCATCTGCTGTAGTGGAGGTGCGCCGATAGGACAATCCAGAGCTGAGGCGATCTCCGCGTTCAGATCAACAACCGGCGGCGCCGCGTGTGCATGCAGCACGTCGTACCGGTATCCAGCAGGCAGGTCCAGTTCCACTCCGTGCTTCCCAAATGCCACTGTGGCTCGCATGTTTGGCTTATCTCCTTGTCAGCAGGACCGCGATGAGTGCCGGGCAGCCGGTTCAGTAGAGAACCCCACCAGAGGAACCGCTATTCTCATCGTTACGAGTTTCTTCAAGGCAATCGGCTCTCCGAGAGCGTCGCCGAAACGGCGCGATGGCGTTGAAACACACACCGTCCGGTCACCTTCTCAAAAACGTCACCAAGAGAGATCATAAGCGGGCACCCAACTCGGAAAGGACATTTCATGCTTAACAAATCCTGGGTGCTCGGAGCACTCGCCGCAATCACGATCGGAGCCGGTGCTCACGCAAGCACAAGCGTCGAAAAGGTCAACAACGATAAGGTAAAGGCTTTCGATGAGATGCTCGAGCCGGGCGAGGCTGAGAGGTTGAGCGATCACCTTCCGAGTGTAGTCGTCTACATGTCTTCAGGGCCCGGTGTCCACGAGGGTGAGACCGTGTTCGCGCCGGCGGGCACTGCTCCGCTGAAGAATAACGGGACGGCGGTGCTCCACTTCGTTCGCATCTATTTCCTCACGCCGGGCGGAGACGAAACGTGGGGGACGACCGGTCTTGCGCCCCACTACAAGATGTTGTTTGAGAACCAGTTCGCCCGCGTCTACGACATCAAGATCCCGGCACAAAGCAGGGAGCCGCAACACTCACATCACGATCGCGTCGTAATTTCACTTTCGGGGGCGCAGCTAGAACACATTCTTCCTGACGGTACAGTCCAGCCTTCCACCTTGAAGACGGGTGAGGTAGTTTGGCGTAAGGGCGGAACCCACATCGGTCATAACATGGGCGACACCAACCTGTGGGTGATTGCGGTCGAGCCCAAGTGACGAGGAGTATCGGTTGAATTTCGCTACAACCATGCTTTCAAGAGGAACAGATGTCTTCTTATCCACTGATCAGTTGCACGCAGATCATTTCTTCGGGAACCTGCTGGATGAAGCGAGGGTGCCGACAGCGGAGCAGTAACTGCACTCACTCATCTCCAAATATCTGGTAACGGCAAGGCACGGTATTCAGCAAACAGAAAGGAATACAGCGTGGCAAAACTAGGATTCCTGGGGCTGGGCATTATGGGTGGCCCAATGGCTCGAAATCTCCTTCGTGCTGGACATGACGTAGCGGTCTGGTCACACACGAGCGCTAAGGCTGAAGCACTCGGCTCGGTGGGCGCCAAGGCGTGCACTGAGCCGGCCGAGGTGGCTGGCATGAGTGAATGTGTTTTCGTGTGCGTCGGCGATACAGGGATGTCGCGCGAAGTGATACTGGGTGAAAAGGGGCTGTCGAGCGGCAAATCAGGCGATCTCACGATCGTAGATTGCAGCACAATCTCTCCGACTGAAAGCCGCCAGATGGCTTCGGAACTCCAGCAGCGCGGGATCGCTTTTCTCGATGCACCTTGCTCCGGTTCGAAGGCAGGAGCCGAAGGTGCGACGCTGACCTTTATGGTGGGCGGCAGGGAAGCTGTCTACAAAAAAGTGCTCCCTTACCTCGAGGCCATGGGGAAGAGTTTCTACTACTGCGGCGAGTCCGGAATGGGGCTTCAGGCGAAGCTTTCGCAGAACATGATCCTTGGGAATTTGTTACAGGCATTCAACGAAAGTTTCGTTTTGAGTACAAAGGGCGGAGTCGATCCGAACCTGATGCTTGAGATCATCAACAACAGCGCCGCCCGGTCCGGCCTTGTTGCGTTGAAAGCGCCCCTCGTGTTTGCGCGGAACTTCGATCCCAATTTCTCGGTGAAGTGGCTAGAGAAGGACATGGCTTTAATGCTGGAGTCGGCCTCGGAATTGAATGTGCCCGCGCCGCTCACAGCACTGTCGCAGCAGATGCTTCGCGCCGCGATCGCCAAAGGCTACGGTGAGGACGATATTGGTGGCTCCATTCGTGTCCTCGAAGACCTTGCCGGTTGCACGGTGGTTCCCAGCAGCTAGTCCGGTCACTTTTTCAACCGTAAATGCACGCGAAAGGAAAGAGAGCATGTTCCGTCCGATCCGTTATGCGACCTCGATCGCCATGTTCGCACTAGTGTGCTCAATTGGTGCTCAGGAAACGCGAAAAACCGTCACGAATCGTTCGCCGAATCCCCTGGATGATTCCAAGCCGAACAGCAAGGAAGTTCCGGACGTGTACTCAATCACCTCGCAATTTGAGAAGGTCGTGGTAATCCGCCTCAAGCCTCACACAGACCTGCTGGACGGGCTGACAAAAGAGGTCAAGGCACAACACATTCAGAACGGTGTGATCCTTTCCGCGATCGGATCGCTGCGGAGCTATTCGGTTCATCAGGTGACGAACCGTGATCTTCCGACTCAGGACACCATCGAGCGCAATCCTACCCAACCTGTCGATCTCGTAAGTATGAATGGATATGTAATCGACGGAAGACTACACCCGCATATGACCGTTGCGACCCCTGACCGAGTGATTGCAGGACACGTGGAGGAGGGCAACGAGGTTTACACATACGTGATCGTGACGATTGGGGTTCTGCATGGAACATCTCTTGCACGGATCGACGATAAGGGCTACCGATAATCCAGGTAGAAGCCTTGCATCGAGGGCCGTCTCCGCACGGTCATTCCAGTCTGTCTTGTTCGCCTGGGCCGCGAGCAATCCATAAGATTGCTAAATCATTGAGACGAAATGGTGGAGGCGGCGGGAGTCGAACCCGCGTCCGAAAAAGCTGACAACAGAGAGCCTTCATGCTTTTCCCAGTTCTGCTTTGTCTCGTAGCCGGCGCTAAGAACGGGCGAAGATGCGCCGGCCACCAGCCTGATTGATCTCGTCCTTGGCGTACAGGCGGAACCCCGCGGACCAGCCTACTGTGCGACGATCGGTACCCGCCCGTAGGCGAAGCGGGAGCGATCGGCTACTTAGTTAATTAAGCAGCAAGTGCAAACTGAGGTTCGGCACTTTTAGTTTTGTGAGCGATTACGG
>Ga0126378_10005232_pt1 | contig 10053 bp, 9 predicted proteins | sample PanSoiMetPlot_23_FD_92587 | JGI IMG/M metagenome (GOLD analysis project Ga0126378, IMG submission 92587) | Tropical forest soil microbial communities from Panama - MetaG Plot_23 | ecosystem: Environmental > Terrestrial > Soil > Tropical forest > Bulk soil | place: Panama | collected 2016-02-17 | reverse complement strand
TGCCTGGGAGCACCGGGCCAACCGGCTGATCTGCCCGGTCATCGCAATCCCAGAACTGCCCGTCATCGAGTTCCCCGTGCCCGGAACCGACTTCTTCTTCCGCAAACTGCCGGCCGTCATCGAGTCCGTCGGCGACCGGCCGTGCGCGTGGATCGACGATGAGCACTGGCCGGATCACTATTACTGGGCCCGCGAGCGCGCCGTGCCCACGCTGATTGTCGATATCGATCCGGCCGTGGGCCTGACCGAGCGCGTCGCCCAAGACCTAGCGGACTGGGCCGCCGCTCTAGGCGACGTCACGCACAAACGCGGATAGCCGCGATCAGCCACGTGCTAGCCGCCGAGGCCGATTGCGGCGAGCTGAGCACGCGCGTCAGCAGTTAGCTGCGCCGCCACCTCCAGCGCTCCGACATCGCTGACCAGCTGCGCAGGGGTCGTCGCCCCGAACAGCAGCGTCGTCACGGCCGGATTCAGCAGCACGAACGCCATCGCAAGCTGAGCCGGATCACGGCCCAACTCGGCCGCGAGGGCCGCTAGCTCCCGGCCTGCAACGACGCCCGGCGCGTACCGCGGAGTGTCGAGTTGCCCGGCGGCACGGCCGGTGTCCGGGTCGCGCTCGTACTTGCCGGTTAGCACGCCGCCCGCCAGTGCGTACGACGCCACGACCGCGACCTCGCGGTCGGCCACGGCTGCCGACATGCTCGGGGACTCGACAACCTCGCGCGTCACCAGGCTGTACGGAAGCTGCGTAGCGCACGGACCGGGAACACCCGCGTCCGCGGCAATCGAGCACGCTTGCAGGAGCAACTCAGGCGGCCAGTTCAGCGTCCCCCAGGCCCGAGCGCGGCCGTCGGCTATCAGCTCGGTGACCATCGCCACCACGTCCTCGAGCGGTAGATCCGCGGGCGGCGTCTCCGAGTAGATGAGGTCGATGTGATCCAGGCGCATCCGGCCAAGTGACTCGGCAAGCTCCTGCGGCGGGGCCTGCTCCGGCCAGAATTCCCACCACAGTTTGTTCGACACGACGACCTCGTCGCGCCGCCAGCCACTCCGCCGGAACAGCTCACCGAACACGACCTCGGAGTACCCCGAGGAGATCGGCGCACGGCCCGTCTCGTCGTTGTACCGGGCGTCGTCCAGAAAAGTGACGCCGGCCTCGCGAGCCGCCCGCATCACTGCCAGACCCCGGTCCCGGCTCATCCGCTCGTACGTGCGCCACGAGCCCAGCGCCATCCGGCTGACGTGCAGGTCCGAAGCACCGAGGCGAACGACCGGTATCGCGGGCTCACGCGTCATCGGCTCGTCACCGGTCCTTCATCGATGTTGCCGCCGATCATGCCAGAGCGGTGCGCCACATGCCGCACAGCTAGGGTGGTCGCGAGCAACCGGGAGGAGAAGTCGGCAGGTGATACTCGACGAGCTCGCAGTCCCGATAGTGCTCGCGCCGCTGGCAGGAGGCCCGACGACGCCCGAACTCGCGGCTGCTGTCAGCAACGCCGGCGGCCTCGGGTTCCTCGCGGCCGGTTATCTGAGTGACGCAGCGCTCGGCGAGCAGATCGCCCGCGCCAGAGCTCTGACCAGCGCCGCGCTGGGCGTGAACCTGTTCGTGCCTGGCAGTCCGGCCGCCGCCGCCGCCGTGGCGGACTACGCCGCAACGCTAGCGGCTACGGCCAGGGAGGCGGGCGCTGAGCTCGGCGAGCCCAGGTTCGACGACGACCAGTGGGCTGCCAAGTTGGCCCTGCTGACGACCGATCCGCTTCCTGTCGTCAGTTTCACGTTCGGCTGCCCGGAGCGCGCGGTCATCGACACAGTGCATGCCGCTGGCAGCGAGGCGTGGGTCACCGTCACCACCCCGGCTGACGCGCTCGTCGCCGCCGCAGCAGGCTCGGACGTCCTGGTTCTCCAGGGCAACGAGGCCGGCGGACACCGCAGCAGCTTCACCGATGACCCCGCTGACGACGCTGCTGGCGGCTACGGCCTGCTGTCGCTCATTCAACTCGTCCGCAACCGGACCGCGTTGCCGCTCATTGCGGCCGGCGGGATCACGACCGGGGCGGGTGTCGCCGCCGTCCTCGCGGCCGGCGCGACCGCGGCGCAACTCGGCACCGCGTTCTTGCGGTGCCCGGAAGCTGGCACATCGGCGGTGCAGCGAAATGCCGTGGCCACCGCGACTCCGACGGCGATGACGCGCGCCTTCACCGGCCGCCTGGCCCGCGGCATCCGCAATGGGTTCATGGCCGAACACGATCGGGACGCGCCGGTCGCGTACCCGGAGGTGCACTATCTGACCGGGCCGTTGCGCGCCGCAGGCCGCGCCGCTGGCAATCCTGATCTGGTCAACTTGTGGGCGGGCCAGACGCACGAGCTGACTCGCGAGCTGCCGGCGGGCCAGCTCGTGAGAATCCTCACCGAAGAGGCGAGAACCGCGCTCGCTGCGCTGCAAGCAAAGTTCTTTTGAGAGGAACGTGGTGCGTTGAGCAGCATGAACGATGAAAGTTCGCAGTCGTTGGACGGCTTGTTCTCGATCGCCGGCAAGGTCGCGGTGGTCACCGGCGGATCGCGCGGCATCGGGAGGATGATCGCTGGCGGCTTCGTTCGCGCCGGTTGTCGCGTCTACATCACGGCCCGGAAGGCCGCGGCTTGTGACGCCACGGCGGCCGAGTTGTCGGCGTTCGGTGAGTGCATCTCAATGCCGTTGGACCTGGCGGTGGATGGCGGCGTCGAGGCACTCGTCCAGGGCGTGAGCGAACGCGAGGACCGGCTGCACATCCTCGTCAACAACGCGGGAGCTACCTGGGGCGCGCCGCTCGAGGAGTATCCGCTGTCGGCTTTCGACAAGCTCTGGAGCGTCAACGTGAAGGCGCTGTTCGCGCTCACAGTCGCAAGCCTCCCGCTGCTGCGCGCCGCCGCCGGCGCGGCGGACCCGGCGCGGGTCATCAACATCGGCTCGATCGACGGCCTTGGCGTGCCTGCCGTGGAGAGCTACGCCTACAGCACCACCAAGGCGGGCGTACACATGCTGACGCGCCACCTGGCCAGCAGGCTTGCGCCCGATTCGATCACGGTGAACGCCATCGCGCCGGGCCCGTTCGACAGCAAGATGATGGCGTACCTGCTCGACGACCCGCAGCTGCGTGCGGCGGTCGCGGACAGCGTCCCGCTGGGCCGTGTCGGCGAGCCAGAAGACATGGCAGGCACGGCCATCTTCCTCGCCTCCCGGGCTGGCCGGTACCTGACGGGCGCGGTGATCCCGGTCGACGGCGGCCTGTCCACGATCCGCCGGTAGCGCTCCGCCCGAGTTACCTGTGTCGCCCCGGACCTGCTGTAGCTAGAGGTGCAGCAGGTCCTGGGCGACGCAGTTCGAGGGAGGTTAGACGCGAGTGTCGTCATTCGCAATCCGCTAACCGGACGCGAGCGTGGCGCCAATGCGGCGCAGCTGAGCGGTCGCGCCGCCGAGGGCGAACTCGTTGCACTTGGCCGCCGCGAAGTAGCGATGGATTTCGCCGTCCATGTCGATGCCGACGCCGCCGTGGATGTGCACGGCGCTGTGCGCGACCCGGTGCCCGGCCTCGGCCGCCCAGAACTTGGCCGTGGCCAGCTCGGTTAGGCAGGCGCGTCCCTCCGCGAGCAGCCAGGCGGCCTGCCACAGGCTCAGCCGTATTCCCTCGACGTCGATGTACCCGTCGGCGAGGCGCTGCGAGACGGCCTGGAAGCTGCCGATGGGCTTGCCGAACTGCTCGCGGCTTCTGGCGTACGCCGCGGTCAGCTCCAAGGCTCGCTCGGTCACGCCGAGCTGAAGCGCGCACAGCCCGATTGTCATGCGCTCGGCGAGCCAGTCGATGATCGCCGGCCCGGCGCCGGCGCCGCCGAGCACCCGATCGGCTGGCAGCTGCGCTCTGGATAGCTCTATGAAGGCCGCGGCGTCCGCGCCGGTGACCTGCTGGGACTGAACCGTTACGCCAGGATCGGACGGCGTGATAACGAAGACGGCCGGACCGTCAGTCGTGCCAGCCGGAACAAGCACGGCGTCCGCGATCGCACCTGCGAGCACGGTCGTCTTGACGCCAGTGAGTTCCCAGCCGTCGCCCGACCTCTCGGCGCTGGTAGCCGGCCTGTGGCCGCCCTCGCCGTCCTCGTCGGCCACCGCCGCGGCGAGGATCAGCTCGCCACCGGCCCCGGGAACGAGCCAGCGCTCCTGCTGTTCCGGGCGGCCGAATGTCGCGACGGCATTCGCCCCGACCACGATCGACGCCAGGTAGGGCACGGGTGCAACGGTCCGGCCGATCTCGATGAGTACGCTGCACTGCTCGAGCAGGCCGAGGCCGGCGCCGCCCGCGGCCTCGGGCAGGGCCGCGGCCAGCACCCCGGCGGCAGCCAGGTCAGACCAGAGCCCGGCATCGAACCTGGTCTCCCCCGCCTCGATGCCGCGTAGCCGGTCCTGCGTGACCCGGTCCGTCAGGATCTGGCGAGTCAGCGCACCGAGGTCCTCTTGAGCCGAGGTGAGCGTAAAGTCCATCGTTCCCTCAATGGTTGTGGGTTTGACTTTGGCGGCGGGGCTAACGGCGGTTCAGCGGCAGGCCCAGCGCGGCGGCGCTGATGATGTCGCGCTGCACCTCATTGGTGCCGCCGCCGAACGTCAGGATGAGGGCGGACCTGTGCATTCGCTCGATCCGTCCGGCTAGGAGCGCGCCGGGGGACCCGGCCCTCACCTCGGCGTTGGTGCCGAGGACCTCCATCATCAGCCGGCAAGCCTCGATCGTCAGCTCGGTGCCGTACACCTTCGTCGCGGAGGCAACAGCCGGGCCCGGCGATCCCGCGGCGGCCGCGATGCGCCAGTTGATCAGCTTCAGGAAGTCGGCTTTGGCGTGGACGCGGGCGAGGTTGAGCTGCACCCATTCCTGGTCGATGACCCGTCGGCCGTCGGGAAGCTTGGTCGAGCGGGCCCAGTCGACGACGTCGGCGAGCGCTGCGATCACCGGAGCCGCTGACGTCAGCGCCACCCGCTCATGATTGAGCTGGTTGGTGATCAGCGGCCAGCCCCGGTGCTCCTCGCCGACGAGGTTGGCGATCGGCACCCGGACGTCTGAGTAATAGGTGGCGCTCGTGGTGACTCCGGCGAGCGTGCGCACCGGGGTCCAGGAGAAGCCGTCGGCGTCAGTCGGCACCATGATGATGGATAGCCCCTTGTGCCGTGGCGCGTCCGGATCAGTCCGGCAGGCCAGCCAGACATAATCCGCGTACTGAATCAGGCTGGTCCACATCTTCTGGCCGTTGATGATGTAACTGTCACCATCGCGTACCGCGCGGGTCCGCAGCGAGGCCAGGTCAGTGCCGGCGCCTGGCTCGGAGTAGCCGATGGAGAAGTGCAGCTCGCCGGCCGCGATCCGGGGCAGGAACCGCTCCTTCTGGGTCGGGGAGCCGAAACGCATGATCGTCGGACCCACAGTGTTGATCGTCAGGAACGGGATCGGAACGCCGGCGATCGCGGCCTCGTCGGTGAAGATGAGCTGGTCGAGCACCGACCGGTCCTGGCCGCCGCACTCGGCGGGCCAGCCGATTGCCAGCCAGCCGTCACGCCCGAGCTGGCGCACGACTTCCTTGTACGTTGCCGCGTCCCCGTATTCACCATCTGCGTGGGCGAGACCCGCACGCCGCTGCGGCGTCATCAGCGCGGCGAAGTACTCGCGCAGCTCCTGGCGCAGTTGCTCCTGCTCAGGCGTGTAGCTGATGTGCATCCGAGCCCCTGCCGCTAACTAGAACGTGTTCTAGCTATCGTAACGGACCAGCGATGGGTTTGCGGATCCGCGTACCGGTGCGCGTGCGTCCTAACTAGAACCGGCTAGACCACAGTCATCGGCCACTCCGCAGTGGACAGTTACTGAGAGTCTGCGTTCGACGCAGGTGGGGCTTCGGCCGGTGGAGTGAACTGGCAGGAGCGGGTCGTGCGCAACCGCAGGAGCAGCGTGACGGCGAGGAGAACGATCGAGATGAGCGCGATGAGGCCACGATACGGAGCCAGCAATGACAGGGCTCCTGCTGCCCCAAAGATCGGAATCGCTAGCGGATTGCACGCCGGACAAGCCATCGCAAGCGTGCCCGCTGCTCCAGCTATGCCCGTGCCAGCCTTGCCCAAGCGGCGGGCTCTTCTGGGCTGGCCGGACGGGACGAAAGTCGCGACGATAAGGGCGATCAGCGGTGGTGACAGCACGAGCGTGACGTAGTTCCACCACTGGATCGGCACGATGCGGCCGAGTGAGGCACCGGGCAACGTCTCGCCGACGACACCCATAATCAGCAGGGCGACCAGATAGCTCCATCCCGCCACCCGCCATTGCCGCCGGGACCAAGTCGCCAGCTGCCCGCGTACCGCCCACCGCTGGAGGGTGCGCGGTATGCGCCTTACGCTTAGCATCCCTGCCTCCCACGCCTTCTACTATCGTCATAGTAGTAGCACCAGTGGACGCGGCGGGCAACCCAACCAACTCCCAAGGGCGCAGGCCTGACCGGACGGGCTCCCGCTAGGCGCGCGGCACATCTTCGGCCGAGCGCCAATGAGACTGCTACTATCGTGTTAGTAGAGCCATAGTCGCTTGTGGCATAGCGGCCGACGAGCGACTGTCCGACGCGCAGCTGGACTGAGGGAGAGCACCAGTATGCCAACGCTCGGTGATCTGGAAGTCCAGGTAATGCAGTGCATCTGGGCCCGCCGGGAACCCGTGACCGTCCGCGATGTGCTTGATGACCTGCGGAAGGGCCGCCCGCTCGCCTACACCACGGTCATGACTGTCATGGATAACCTGCGCAAGAAGGGCTGGTTGCAACGCCATCAGGCTGGACGCGCCTATCGCTACGAGCCCCTGGTTTCCGCCGAGGAGTACAGCGCGACGCTCATGCGCCAAGCGCTGGCCGCAAGCACTGACCGGCCTGCAGTCCTGATGCATTTCATCCAAGAGCTGTCCGCAGCTGAGGCGGACGCCATCGAAGAGGCATACCGGCGGCTTGCTCGGACGGACAGGTCTTGAGCGTGGCCGGCTGCGCGGACAGTCGATGATCCCGGCAGCGGTGTTGAGTACTTACGCGGCGGCGGCCGGCTGGCTGGCACCTGCCGCACTCCGTGGCGTATGGACAGCGCGCTCGCCGCGTCTCGCGCTGAGCCTGTGGCTCGCGCTACCGCTCTCGTGGGTGGTGGCGGTGATCCTCGCCACGCTATCGGCCACAGTACCGGCGGCATTCACTTGGCACGCACCACAGCCTGCCGGAAGTCGAGCACTGCTGGCGGGGCCTTCCGTGCCCGGCGGCCAGGTGATCGCTATCGCCGGGCTGCTGGCTATTGCCGCGATCCTGTCGTGGGTCTGCTGGTTCCTGATCGCTGAGCTGATGCGCGACCGGCGTGCGCGGCATGACCACGCCGCGGTCCTAGCAGGCGCAGCACAGCTTCGCGACGAGCCTGACGTGGTCGTCCTCGACCAGGACCTTCCGGCGGCATACAGCCTGCCTGCGAGTCGGCACTTGATCGTCGTGTCGGCAGGGACCCTTCTCGCCCTCGAGCCGGGGCAATTGCAGGCGGTTCTCGCCCATGAGCAGGCCCACTTGCGCAACCGCCACCACTTGATGCTGACTGTCGCGGCAGCGCTGGCGGCGGCATTCCCCCTGGTGCCGCTGCTCGCCAAGGCCAGCGAGCACATTGGCACCCTCGCCGAGCTGGCGGCTGATGACGCTGCCGCACGACGTTACAGCCGCGACGATCTGGCCGCCGCGTTGGTGATCTTGGCCCGGGCCGGCGCCAGCCGGGCCACCCTAGCTGCCGGCGGGCCCGCCACGATCGCCCGCATCCGGCGGCTGCTTGCGCCGCAGCCGGGCCCGGCACGAGCCGCGCGACTCGCTGCGGGCGCCGGGCTACTGCTTCCGGTGGCGATTGCCTGCCTGCCGCTCGTCATAGCTGCATGCGGCGTCACGAGCCGTATCTAGTCCGCCGCCTGCTCGCTATACACGCGTGTGCGTTTTCCGCTGCGATCAGGCCACTTCTTGAGGGACGTGGCGGTGCTGGCGCAAGGTGACAGCGGACAGCAGAGCGGCGACTCCGAGGAGGGCGGCCGAGAGATAGAGCGCTGCGTGCAGCGCGCCGGTGAAGGCCCCGAATCCCGCCCGGACGATCTGGCCTAGCGGCCCGCTGCTGCCCGCGGCTGAGTTGGCACCGCTGAGCGAGACCGACCCTGTCTCTATCACCTGAAGCACGTATGCCTGAATCCCGGGCGGTGCGTGCAGGTGTGTCATACGGCTGACAAGCCCGGAACGCAGTTCGGCGTTGACGACCGCTCCGAGGATGGCGATGCCGGTGACAGCGCCGAATTCCCGGCTGGTATTCGTCGCGGACGCGGCCATCCCCGACCGCTCGCCTGGCACCGCTGTCAGCACCGACGAGGTGATAGGCACGACACACAGACCGATGCCAACGCCAGCCAGTCCCAGCGCCGCGGCGAGCGGCAAATAGGCCGCGTGCGGGTTGACTGCCAGGTTCGTCAGGAGCAGGCCGCCCGCGAACAGAAGGCAGCCGGCGACCAGTAGCCAGCGGGCGCCCACAACGGTCATCCAGCCGCCTGCCAGCAGGGCCGCGATGATCATCATGACGGTCATCGGCAGGAACAAGGCCGCGACTCGGTACGGCGAGTATCCAGCGATCACTCCCAGGTAAAGCGCGGTAAAGAAGAAGATCGCGAACGTGGCGAAGTACGTGCAGTAGGCGACGACGTTGGGCGTTGCAAACCGTGGAACTCTCAGGTACCGCAGGTCAAGCAGCGGGAACGTCGCACGACGCTCGCGCAGCACGAAAGCTACCCCCGCGACCAAGGACACCGCGAACAGCGCCAGCACACGGGGCGCGGTGTAGCCGACAGTCTCGCCGTTGATGATGCCGAAGATCAGCGCGGCCAGCGCGCCAGCGCCAAGCACCGTTCCTGACGTGTCGACCCGGCCGGCTCCCGGATCGGCGCTCTCCGGCAGGATCCTCGCGGCTACAACCAGCGCAACCAAGCCGAAGGTCACGTCGAACCACATAATGCCCCGCCAGCTCCACGCCCCGACCAGCGCCCCACCCAGGACCGGGCCGAGCGCGAGCGAGAAGCCGGATACCGCGGCCCAGATCCCGAGGGCGCGGTTGCGGCTGCGCTCATCTGGATACAGCTGCCGGATCATCGACAACGTGCCTGGTTCGCTCGCCGCCGCTCCGAGCCCCATCACCGACCGTGCCGCAATCAGTACCCCAATGCTCGGAGCGACCGCGGCCAGCACGGCGCCTGCGCAGTAGACGCCAGCTCCGTACAGCATGATCCTCTTGCGGCCGAACTTATCGCCCATCATCCCGAAGGCCAGCATGAAGCTAGCGAACGTCAGGGCATACGCGCCGACCACCCACTGCAGCGCGGATATTCCGCCGTGCAGGTCCGATTGAATGCTGGCGAGCGCGACGCTGACGACCGTGTTGTCGAGGAAGGTCAGGAACAAGATCGTGCACAGGGAGCCCAGGGCAAGGGGGCGACGCCGCAAACTGACCGGGCCTACGGCGGCGGGCGCGAGCGCATCGGCCACGAGGCTAGCTCCCGCAGACGGCGGGCAACTGGGGGCCCGTCTTCGTGACCGCCAGTTTTGCCAGCCCGCAGAAGCTCAGGATGCGTACCTTCCAGACTCCGTCGACGTAGATCGCGGTGCCCACCTGATTCTTCAGCAACGGCGCGCCGAGCAGCAGGACCTCGTAGTGCACCGTTGCCTGCGAGGGCGACGTAATCGTCACCGAACTGACTGTCGCGCTCGACCCAGCCGCTGCCTGTCCGAACGTTGTCTTGGCTTCGGCCTCCACAAAAGCGGCCACCTGCGGCCCGTTTTCCACTAGGGCGAGTCGGCTGGGGATTGACGCCTTGCCGTTGAAGACCTTCTTCCAGTTGGCGGTGATCGCGGCGACGGCCGCCGGGCCCCTGGATGGCTCGGCGCTAGCGCTTGGCCGCTTCGCCGAGTGGTGTTGATTGCCCCCGCCGCCGCAGGCGGCCAGCATCAGGGACG
>Ga0126378_10005231_pt1 | contig 10054 bp, 8 predicted proteins | sample PanSoiMetPlot_23_FD_92587 | JGI IMG/M metagenome (GOLD analysis project Ga0126378, IMG submission 92587) | Tropical forest soil microbial communities from Panama - MetaG Plot_23 | ecosystem: Environmental > Terrestrial > Soil > Tropical forest > Bulk soil | place: Panama | collected 2016-02-17 | reverse complement strand
CCCCCGCTCGGGCCTTTGGGCCCTCGCCGGGGGCTCGCAGCGCCCTTGCTCGGGGTGGCCCCCGGGCCCCCCACCTGCGGCCCTGCGGGCCGCCCCCCCCGCGCTCGGGCCTTTGGGTCCTCGCCGGGGCTCGCAGCGCCCTTGCGCGGGGGGATTCCCCCGAGCCCTCTGCTCGCGGTCGCCTGGGCCCGCGCCGGGGCGCGGGCGGGCGGGTTCGCGGGTGTCCTTGGGCTTGCCGCGTTATAACACGGGGCGGGTGGGGGGTGGGTTACCCGGTCTGCTGAATTCGGCGATGGCTGCGGTGACCGAGACGGCCATCGGCGGCCGGTGGCCGTTGCGGCCCGTCACAGCTCGCTGGCCTCGTCGTCCTCCGCTGCCAGGATCCGGTACAGCTTGCGGCGGGTGTCGGCCAGGATCTGGTGCGCCTGCGCCACCTGGGCGTCGCTGCCGACCTGGGTTACCTGCACGGCCGCCATCGCGACCTGCCCGATCAGGTGCCGCAGCTCGATCGCATCCATGCCGACGCTCCGGGCAACCACGTCCCAGGGTGCCTGCACCTCATCCGGGTGCGCGTCCACGTACTCGCGGCCCTCGCCGGTGAGCGCGTACCGCCTGCGCCCGCCCTCGGGCGTCTCGGCCTGGATCAGGCCCTCGTCCTCGAGCTGCTGCATCGCCGGGTAGACAGACCCCGGGCTCGGCTGCCAGACTCCGCCGCTGCGCTCGCCGATCTCCTGAATGATCTGGTAGCCGTTCCTTGGCCCCTCGGCGAGCAGCGCGAGCGCCGCCGCCCGGACGTCGCCGCGCTTCACCTTCGGGCCGCGCGGGAACTTCTGCTCCCAGATCCAGGGCCCGAACCCGCCGAATCCCGGCCCGAACCCGGGCCCGAAAGCCCGCCTGCCCGGCCCGCGGCCGCGGCTCCTGCCACCATGCCGGTGGGGCCAGCCTTCTTCGGTGACCGCTTCCCAGTGCTCATCGCCTCGCATGTCGGTACTTCCTCTTCGCTACTCGATAATGTTCTTCGTAACATAACGATATATCGGCATAACTCGGAACGCAAGGCCAGCGGAGGCGTGAGCGTGTGAGTTAGGGCACATGTGAACAAGGGCCATGCGGGCCGGCCAGGGTGAACACGCGCCGCGGGTCAGCGGGGCTTCCGTGCGCGCCGGCCTGACCGTCAAGCGTCAGGTCCTGCTCGCGGCGGTCAGCCCTGATGCCTTGCTCGCGGCCGTCAGGCGTCGGGCCTTATCTCCGGGTTGTCAGCGGCCGGGCTCCGCTCCCACCCCTGGGCAAGCTCGCTCAGGGTCGCCGCGACCTCCGCCACCGGCCTGCCCTTGCCCACGGCCACCCCCAGCAGGTACGCGGTCACCGGCGCGGCGGGCCTGTCCACCGCATGCGCCACGTCCCGGGCCAGGTCGAGCACCGCGCGGACGTCTACCACAGCGGGATCCAGGCCAAGCTCCAGGCACACCACGCTGGTCCACTCGTCCAAGGTGCTCACACGCTCGCCTTTCGTATCCACGCCCGACAGGCAGCACCAGCATCCGCCCGCCACCGGCGCTGCTGGTCAGCCGCCGATGGCCGACATCGGCCTGGACGGCTGCAGGAAGCCGGGATCGTTGATGCCGTGACCAGGCAGCTTCGCCGCGACCGCACGCCGCCAGATCCCGGCAAGCTCCTCGTCGTCCGCGCCCGACCGCATCGGGTCGCGCAGGTTGCTCTCCTCACGCGCGAACAGGCAGTTGCGGACCTGGCCGTCGGCGGTCAGCCGCACCCGGTCGCAGGCGCCGCAGAACGGCCTGGTCACCGAGCCGATCACGCCAACGCGTGCGGGCCCGCCGCCCACCAGGAACCGTTCCGCCGGCGCCGAGCCCCGCGCCTGCGGATCGTCCGGGGTGAGGGTGAACTCGGCCGACAGGGCGTCGAGGATCTCCTCCGCGGTGACCATGTTCTCCCGCCGCCAGCCGTGCTGCGCGTCGAGCGGCATCTGCTCGATGAAGCGCAGCTCGTACCCGTGTTCCAGGCAGAACCGCAGCAGCGGCGCCGTTTCCCCCTCGTTGAGGCCGCGCATCAGCACCGCGTTGACCTTGACAGGGACCAGCCCGGCGGCCGCCGCGGCGGCCAGGCCCGCCAGCACGTCACCGAGCCGGTCGCGGTGGGAAAGCGAGCGGAACACATCGGGCCTCAGCGTGTCGAGCGACACGTTGATGCGGTCGAGCCCGGCCGCCCGCAGCGGCCCCGCCAGCCTGTCGAGCCCGATGCCGTTGGTGGTGAGCGAGATCTCCGGCCGTGGGTGCAGTTCGGCGGTGCGGGCGACGATGCCGGGCAGGCCACGCCGCAGCAGCGGCTCCCCGCCGGTGTAACGGACCTCGGTGATGCCGAGCCGCTCCACCCCGATCCGGACCAGCCGGGCCACCTCATCGTCGGTGAGCAGAGTGGGCTTCGGCAGCCAGTCCAGCCCCTCCGGCGGCATGCAGTAGGAGCAGCGCAGGTTGCACCGGTCGGTCAGGGATACCCGGAGGTCGGTCGCGACCCGTCCGTACGCATCGGCGAGCACCGGGCACCACCTCCTGTATGCGGGCGACAGCCTCTGATCAAGCCTATGTATTCCGCTGGCCGCCCTGGCGAGGGAGCCGCTGACGGGCGGGCCGGGACGGCCAGCAGCGGCCGGGCGGAATCCGGGCCCTGCCTCATTCTTGCCGCGAACTGCCCCGCGGCACCGCATCCAGTGCCGCGCCCTTGATCCACATGACCCATTGTGGCGCCGGAACCCACCCGGGTCACGGACAATTGGGTCATGGTCGCAGACACCGCCGTCTGGCGTGACGAGCTCACCGCGGCCGAGCACGCCGAGCTCGGCCGCGGGGCGGGCGTCATCGCAGAGCCGCGTCCCGACGTGCTGGTGGTGGGGGGAGGAATCGCCGGCGTCGCCACCGCGGCCGCCTGCCATGAGGCCGGGATCGGCTCGGTGCTGCTGATCGAGGCCGGCCGGCTGGGGTCGGGCGCCACCGGCGGTGCCGCCGGCCTGCTGACACCCGAGATCCATGAATGGAGCGACCCGGAGCCGTTTGTCGAGCTGGCGCGGACCAGCCTGGAACTATGGGGCCAGCTTGAACAGACGTGGCCAGGCGGGGTGGGCCTGATCGAGCTCGACTGGATCGGGCTCCAGCCGGATCCGGAGGGGTTCGCGCCGCATCAGCGGCCGGCCGTGGAGTGGCTCGACCCGGCACAGGTGGCCAGCCTCGTGCCCGGGCTGGCCCGGCCGATGGCCGGCGCCCTCATCCGCCGCCAGGCCCGGGTCAACCCGCTGCGCTCACTGGCCCGGCTGGCGGCGGAAGTGCCCCAGATAGCCACCGCGATCGCCGCCACCTCGGTCACGGTCAAGGGCGGCAGGCTGGTCTCGGTCAACACCACCGCCGGTGAGATCCACCCCGGTGTCGTGGTGTTCGCCACCGGGATGCCCCCGCTGCTCGACGGGCTGCGGCTCGACCTTCCGGCCAGCCGCGTCAAGGGGCACCTGCTGGTCACCGAGCCCACGCCGATCCGGCTCCCCGGCACGGTCGCTCCGGTCGCGACCCAGCTCGCCGACGGCAGGCTGCTGGTCGGCGGCACCTTCGACATCGGCGACGAGACCCCCAGGGTCCGCCAGGACGTGATCGACTCCATCCTGGCCGCCCTGTACGCCACCCTCCCGGCCGTGCGCGGCATCCAGGCCGACTACCAGTGGTGCTGCTTCCGCCCCCGTCACCCCGACGGCCGCCCGGTGATCGACCGGATGCCCGGCCTCGACAACGCGTGGCTGACCTCGGGGCACTTCAGGACCGGGATTCTCATGGCGCCGGTCACGGCCCGGACGATCGCCCGGTGGATCTCGGCCAACGAGCCCCCGGCCGAGGCCGCCGCCTGGAGCAGCGCCCGCTTCGCCGATCACTAGCCCGCCGGCTTGGCCGGCCGGCGGACCAGGCGGCGGTCGTCGGGAAGCCGCTGGGTGATGCCCGCCCGGTCGAGGTGTTCAAGCAGCGGTATCGCCACCCGGCGGGTGGTGTGCAGCGCCTGCCGGGCCTGCGCGGTGGTGAACGGCTGCGGGAGCCCGGCCAGGATCCGCGCGGCCTTCGCGTCCGCGCCGGGGGCCAGCACGATCTGGTCGCTGACCCGCAGCAGCAGCCCTGCCCGCCCGGCCGCGGCGATCCCCCGGGGCTCAAGGCCCAGCTCGCGCAGCCGGCCCGCCTCCGGTGCACCGAACGGCTCTCTGGCGAGGTCATCGAGCAGCGCGCGGACCGCTGCCATCAGCGGCTCCGGCAGCGCCGGCGCCGGGCCGGCCCGGCCGGCCGGGCCGGGTGAGGCGCCGCCGCCTGGCGCCGCCCGCAGCAGGCCATCGGCGATGACCAGGCCGTTCCTGGCGAGCGCCTCGACCAGGCGGCGGTCGGGGACCCCCAGCGCGGCGCGGGCCGCCTCCACCGGCATCCCCGGTGCCAGTGGGTTGCGGGCGGCGTGCTCGGCGACGACCTTCGCCAGGCGTTCGGCCATCGCCGCCCACCGCCGCGGGTCGGCCAGCCAGTCGCCGGTGACCGGCCGCGGGGTCCCCGTCACCCCCATGGCCGCCAGCGCGTGCCGCCTGAGCAGCCCGTGCCGCCGCAGCAGCTCGGCCGCGCCAGGCCGGTCCGGCCAGGAGGAGAGCTCGCGCCCGGCGGCCGTGGCGGCGCCGCGCCCGCCGATCGCCGGTGGCGCCACATCCAGCACGGTGGCCCCGGTCAGGGCCGGCCAGGACCCGCGCGAGGTCTCGCCCGCCGGGGCGCCCGGAAGCCGCAGCAGCAGCCGGTCCCCCACGTGCAGCGGCAGGGCCTCGCCAAGGATGAGCCTGGCGATCCGCCCGCCGAGCGGCCTCACGTGGGCCGCCGTGCGGGCGGAGCCAACGTGCACCATCAGCTCGCGCGGCGGCCTCGCGCCGGTTCCCGGCCGGCGCTGCCCGAGTCTCACGTCCACCACCGAGGTCAGCGTCCAGGCGCCGGCCGTCACCAGGGCCATGCCCCTTGCGACCGAGCCGGTGTCGGTCCCGCGCAGGTTGAGCGCGACGCGGGCCACCCCCGTGACCTCGCTGGCCGTCTCCTTCAGCGACTGGATCCCCCGCACCACCACCGGCCGCATCGACGGGGTCAGCCGCAGCTCATCCCGCAGGCGCACGGCGCCAGCGGGCAAGGTCCCCGTCACCACCGTCCCGCTGCCCCTGATGCTGAACGCGCGGTCCACCCAGAGCCGGACCGGCGCGGCGGGATCGCCCGGCGGCAGGCTCGCCACCAGCCGGTCCAGCGCCGCGAGCAGCTCTTGCATGCCGAGCCCGGTGACGGCGCTTACCGCGATGGCCGGGACCTCGCCGAGGCTGCTGCGGCCCATCCGCCCCGCCGCGTCCCGCAGCGCCGGCGCCGGGTCGGCGAGGTCGGCGCGGGTGACCACGAGCAGCCCGCGGGAGATGCCCAGCGCGTCGATCGCCGCCAAGTGCTCTGCCGACTGCGGCATCCACCCCTCGTCGGCAGCGACCGTGAACAGCACGGCCGGCACCGGGCCCACGCCCGCGAGCATGTTCGGCACGAACCGCTCGTGCCCGGGCACGTCCACGAACGCCAGGCGCTCCCCCGATGGCAGGGTCAGCCACGCGTAGCCGAGGTCGATGGTGAGCCCCCGCCGCCGCTCCTCCGCCCACCGGTCGGGTTCCATCCCGGTGAGCGCGCGGACGAGCGTGGACTTGCCATGGTCGACATGGCCAGCGGTGGCGATGACCTGCACGACGGCTCACCCCGCGGTGGCCGGGGGCGGCTGCGCATGCGAAACGGCTGCCGCCGCTATCACGGCCGCTGCCAGCGGCTCGTCGCCGTCGGGCGGGACCGACCGCAGGTCGAGCAGGAGCCGGCCCCCTTCCGTCCGGCCGACCACCGCCGGCGCCTCGCCGCGGCGCACCTGCCCGCCGGCCCGCAGCGGCTCCGCCAGCCAGGCCGGGAGGCTTACCGAAGCGCTCGGCAGCACCACACCGGGTGCCCCGCCGCCGCCCACGGCGGCGCCGCTGGCCATCGCGTGCGCGTCGATGCCCGCCTCGGCCAAGCCAGCCGCCAGCCGTTCGGCCCGGTCGAAGAGCGTCTTGGGGTCGGCGGTGAGCGCACCGGCGACGGGGGGTGGCGGCCCGGCCAGCGTCGCCTCGAGCGCGGCGAGGGTGAGCTTGCCGACCCGCAGCGCCCGGGCCAGCGGGTGGCGGGCAAGCCGGGTGACCAGGCCGGCCCGGCCGAGGATGAGGCCCGCCTGCGGGCCGCCGAGCAGCTTGTCCCCGCTCGCGGTGACCAGCGCCGCCCCGGCGCGCAGCCAGCTGGCGGCGTCGGGCTCGTCCGGCAGCAGCGGGTGCGGCGCCAGCAGCCCTGAGCCGATGTCGCCCACCACAGGCGCGTTCAGCCCGGCCAGCTCCCCGACGCTGGCGGCGGCCGTGAACCCCTCGATCCGGTAGTTCGAGGGATGCACCTTGAGGATGAACGCGGTGGCCGGCCCGATCGCGCTCGCGTAGTCGGCCAGCGTGGTGCGGTTGGTGGTGCCGACCTCGCGGATCCGCGCCCCGGTGGAGGCCACCAGGTCGGGCAGCCGGAACCGGTCCCCGATCTCGATCAGCTCGCCCCGGCTGATCACGATCTCTTGCTCCTGCGCGGGCGGGGTGGCCAGCGCGGTCGCCGCCAGGACCAGCGCCGCGGCGTTGTTGTTCACCACGTGCACCGCCTGCGCCGCAGGCACCGCCGCCGCCAGCGCGGCGAGCGCCCCGGCGCCGCGGCGGCCCCTGACCCCGGCCGCCAGGTCGAACTCCACGTCGGTGTAGCCGGCCGCGGCGTGCACGGCCTCGGCAGCCGCGGCCGACAGCGCCGCCCGGCCCAGGTTGGTGTGCAGCAGCACGCCGGTGGCGTTCAGCACCGGTGTCAGGGTGGTGGCCCGCGCGGGCAGCCCGGCCACGGCCGCGTCGGCCACCTCCGCCGGGCCGATGCGCCCCTCCCGCGCCTGCTGCTGCGCACGCGCCACGGCCGCCTTCACAAGCGGCATGCCAAGCCGCGTGGCCGCCCCCACAAGGCGCGGGTCGGCAAGCACGGCGTCGGTGCGCGGCACGAGCCGGCGTGGATCCACGCTGGTGACCCTACCCGCCGGGCGCGGGGCCGGTAACGGCACCACCTGGGCGCCGCGGCCTGGCGCGCGCCCACGGGCCGCCCGAGCGTAACAAGCCGGGAACCACGTGCATGCTGGGGCAAACCGGGGGTAGGGGGGATGACCGGCGTTCAAACCCTCCTGTGCAGGGAGTGATCCACATGACCGGGTTGTTGCGAGTTCCGCGCAGCCGCGGCGCGCTCAGCGGGTTCCTGCTGGTGCTGCTCGGGGCCTGGGGCGCGCTGATCCCCTTTATCGGCCCTTACTTCCACTATGCCTACAGCCCCGACCGCGCCTGGGCCTACACGTCGGGGCGGCTCTGGCTGGAGATCGTGCCCGGGGTTGCCACCCTGCTCGGCGGGCTCATCTTGCTGATCAGTTCGCTGCGGCCGACGGCGATGATGGGAGCGGGCCTGGCCGCCGCGGCCGGTGCGTGGTTCGCGCTCAGCGCCGTGCTGCACCCGCTGTGGCCCGGGGTCGGCTCGCTCTCCGCGGGAGTTCCGGTGGGCAGCACGGCGGCGCTCCGCGTGGCCGAGCAGATCGGGTTCTTCACCGGCCTGGGCCTCGTGATCGTGTTCGTGGCCGCGTTCGCGCTCGGCCGGCTGGCCATCATCGGCACCCGTGACGTCATGCTGGCCGAGCGGCCGGCCGCGGCCGCCGCGCCGCCCGAGCCCATCACGGAGCCAAGCACGGCGCACGAGGAGGACGGCGAGGCCGCCACCCAGACCGCCAGGCACCGCACGCTCGCCGGCTTCCGCAACCGCCGGTAACCACACGGCCGCTGGGAGGCGGGCCTCAACGGGCCGGCCTCCCAGCGCCGCAACTCTGCGGCCGGGTTGATGCATCCCGAGCGCGCCCCCGCAGTCTCGCCCAAGCGTGCCACTTGAGTGACGTTTAAGCAGCTCAGCGGAGGCGGACGGGAATCGAACCCGCCTGCGACGCTGTGCGCCGCACACCGGTTTTGAAGACCGGGGGGGCCACCAGGCACCCTGACGCCTCCGCAGATGACCTTATCCGCCGTAGAGGGCGTCGATGTCGTCGGCGTACTTTCCGTGCACGATGCGGCGCCTGAGCTTGAGGGTGGGGGTGAGTTCCTCGGTCTCGGCCGTCCATTCCACCGGCAGCAGCCGCCACCGCTTCACCTGCTGTACCCGGGCCAGCCGCTCGTTCGCCCCGGCCACCGCGGCCCCTACTTCCTGCAGGATCACCGGGTGCGCGGCGAGCTCGGCGAGCGAGCCGGCCTCGATCCCGTGCGACCGGGCCCAGGCGGGCGCCACCTCGCCGTCCAGGGTGAGGATAGCGACCACGTGCGGGCGGCGGTCGCCGAAGGCGAGTGCCTGGCCGATCAGCGGGTGCGCGACAAGCAGGCTCTCGATCGCCACGGGCGAGATGTTCTCGCCGCCGGCGGTGATGATCAGCTCCTTCTTCCTGTCGACGACCGACAGGAAGCCGTCGGCGTCCATGATGCCGATGTCGCCGGTGTGCAGCCAGCCGTCGGGATCGATGAGCTCCGCGGTCAGGTCGGGCCGGTTGAGGTAGCCCGGCGTGCTCAGCGGGCCCCGGGCCAGGATCTCCCCGTCGCCGGCGATCTTGATCTCGATGCCTGGGAAGCCGCGGCCCACGGTCCCCAGCTTGAACTCCTCCGGTGTGTTGATCGTGAAGGCCCCGGTCGTCTCCGTCATCCCGTAGATGTCGAGGATCTTCATCCCCAGGCCCGCGAAGAACCTGGCGACCTCGGGCGGCAGCGGCGCCGCGGCGCTGGTGACGACCTCCGCCTCGCCGAGCCCGAGCAGCGCCCGGATCGGGGCGAGCACCTGCTCGTCCGCCCGCTGGAACTCGCTGGCCAGTTCCGGCGGGGTGGTCCTGCCGTACTGGCAGCTCTCCACGTACCGGCGCCCGGTCTCCATGGCCCGTTCCACCGCCGCCCGCTTGGCCTCGTCCTGCTCGGCGGCGAGCAGGGCCTCGATGCCGGCCCGCACCTTCTCCCAGACCCTGGGCACGCCAAAGAACGACGTGGGGTGCACCGCACCGACCACCCGCACGAGCTGGGCGGCGTCGGGGCAGAAGTTGATGTGCCCGGTGGTGTGGATGGCCAGGTACATGCTGAACATCCGCTCCGCGATGTGCGCGAGCGGCAGGTACGACACCCAGCGCACGCCCGGCGGCGCGATGGTGCCCATAGAGTCGGCCGCCGCGATCTCGTACAGGATGTTGCGGTGGGTGAGCAGGACGCCCTTGGGATTGCCGGTGGTGCCCGAGGTGTACAGCAGGGCCACCGGGTCGCCCGGCCCGATGGCCGCCAGCCTGGCGTCGACCACCCCGGGCTCGGCGGCGTACCGTTCCCTGCCCAGCGCCAGGAAGTCGTCCCAGGACAGGTACGCCTCCCCGGCCGGGCACGCGCCCGGCTCCCTGACAATGATCTTCTTCAGCCCCGGGAGCTGGCCGAGGATCGGCTGCCAGCGCGCCAGCTGCGCCGCGCCGTCGAGCACGGCGAACCTGGCGTCGCAGTCCGCGGCGATAAAGGCGATCTGCTCGGGGGCGAGGGTGGCGTAGAAGGTGACGCCGAGGCCGCCGGCGTGGACCGCGCCGAAGTCGGCGAGCACGTGCTCGGAACGGTTCGGGAGCATGAGCGCGACCCGCTCCCCCGGCGCGAGGCCCAGCGCGGTGAACGCGGCGGCCAGTTCCAGCACCCGTTGCCGCGTCTGCCCCCAGGTCAGGGTCTGCCAGCCGCCGGCCGGGTCCTCGTCGGAGTAGGCCGGGGTGTCCGGTGAGCTTTCGGCGGTCAGCCGCAGCTGACCGCAGATCGTCCGGCCCTCGATGGTTTCGAGGATCTCAGCCCGGCGCTGAAGTGTCTGTGTGCTCACGCTGTGCCTCCGGCTCGTGGGTCCTGGCT
>Ga0126378_10005230_pt1 | contig 10054 bp, 7 predicted proteins | sample PanSoiMetPlot_23_FD_92587 | JGI IMG/M metagenome (GOLD analysis project Ga0126378, IMG submission 92587) | Tropical forest soil microbial communities from Panama - MetaG Plot_23 | ecosystem: Environmental > Terrestrial > Soil > Tropical forest > Bulk soil | place: Panama | collected 2016-02-17 | reverse complement strand
TCGACAAATTCTCGCGCACCATGTAAAATTCTTTCATCCTTCCGTGGACCGGTAGCTCAATGGTAGAGCAGCTGACTCTTAATCAGCGGGTTGGAGGTTCGAGTCCTCCCCGGTTCACCACTCATTTTTAACGAGTTAAACTCGCTCCGGCCATCCAGGCAAAAGTCTCACCGAAGTGAAAAACGGAGGGACCAAAAACACAAAACGAGTGTGCGATGAAGGGCCCGTGGGGATCGAATTTGCGGTACATTTCATAAGTCCCGTTGATTCTATTCCCATTGCTCCGATCTTCCACGCCTCAAACCCACCCGCGGGTGGGTTTCTCCGTGCCGTAGGCTTTGGTCGTGGAGGCTCTTGCGGTGGCGTTTCTACGGCCGCGGGAGCCTAGCCTAACCTATGCTCTGACCGCCCACGGCGCCAGGCGGCTCGCTTGGCTCGATGTTGGCAGTCCCAGGAATCGGACCGGGCAGCCGGCGATCCCTTGCCAAGTCCCTCACAAGAATCTTTCTTAAGTCTGCTTGCCTCATTCTGATGACAGGCAGCGGGCAATTGGTGTATGTGTTACCGCCTATGGCCCTTCTTGACGAATTGCTTGCTCAAGGGTATTTGCCGAAAGAGCTTCCTCCAGCATTCTCGACTAAGTCGTTCGAGGCTGCAGTAACGGCCAATCTTTCTTCTCTTCCAGCCACTTTTCGCGCGCCAAAATGGGTGCGTCCGGCGAGCTACACAATCAGCAAGGTGTCAGGTTTAAGGAGGCGGCTAAGTATTCTAAATCCGGTCCATTTTTTCAATCTGGCCGAACTGATAGCGTCACAGTGGACTCCAATTCAAACTCACCTCGCCACGTCCTCGCTCTCTCGTAGCAAGCCTATTCCAGACCCCAGCGGAGTACGAGCTCTAGTCACAGCCACGCCAATACAAGAACTGATTTCGAACAGGGCAGAAAATCGGGCTCACGGCAAATACACTTTGATCGCGGATATCAGCGAGTTTTATCCTTCGATTTACACGCATACAATCCCGTGGGCTATCCATGGTAAGTCTGTGGCTAAAGCGAACATTGGAAACACAGCGCTATTGGGAAACAGAATAGATAGGCTGACTAGGATCGGTCAGGAAGGCCAAACAGTTGGCATACCAATCGGCCCAGATTCGTCTCTCATGATTGCCGAGACGGTTCTGGCGGCGGTAGACAGCACAATCGCAACCAAAATCTCGGGACACGGCGGATTTAGATGGATGGATGAATTTGAAATGAGTTTTGCCGATTTCAGCTCTGCAGAAACTGCCTTGGCAGAATTACAACACGTCCTGGCAGATTTTGAGTTGCGCCTAAACCCTCGAAAGACAAGGATTGACGACAGCCCATTTGGCTTCGAAACCGAATGGGTTCGCGAGATTCGGAGTTTTCAGTTCTCAGTATCACCCACGAAGTACGGTAATGAGCTGTGCAGATATTTCGATCTAGTTTTTTCTCACGCAAAGGCATTCCCTCAAGAGCATGTCGTCCGGTACGCGATCAGTCGGCTGAGGCCTACCAAAATCGATCCGTCAAACTGGGCTCTTTATCAGCAACTCATTTCGCATGCAACGATTCACGAGTTACCCGTCGTCGACCAATACATTACGAATCTTCTCGTGGGGGAACAGAGGGGACTGGGCGTTGATAATGCCTTAGCCGAGGAGACCTTGAATTACGTCATCGAGCAGACAGCGCTACTTGAACATCACCACGAAGCAAGTTGGGCGTTATGGGGCCTATTGTCGTTGGGTGTACCTCTGACCCAAAAGGCGGCTGACAGAGTTGAGAAAAGTGACAACCCGGTGGTTACGCTCCTTGCTCTGGATGCCCTCAACCAGGGTCTAGTGCCAACCACTCTCGCGTCCGCGCCGTGGTCGTCTCACATGACGACGCCTGAACTCTACGGAGAACAATGGCTACTTGCTTACGAAGCTAACCGGAAAGGATGGCTCCCGTCTGTTGGAGGTACGGACCACGTAAATCCCGAATTAAACTTTGCGTTCCTTAAGCAAGCTGGAGTCGAGTTTTACACTCCCGTCACTCGGCCTGTTTCGCCCCCAACTTCCATCGTCGGGATAGCCTTCAGTCTGGCTCATTCTCGAAGCGTATAGTGACTTTCACGACCGCAGTCGCTGCTAATCGAATTCCAGCATTTCGTGTTTGTCGCGCGGGGCAATCGTATCTTCAACTTTCTACAGCTATGCCGTTGGCACGCAAATCAGCTTTGGGAATTAGGCGATCTGTTTCCTTCGCGGTAACGAAGTAATCTAGACTGCCCCGCCACTCACTAATTGCGCCTGGCTTGTTCTTAGTATCGTCCATCTTCAGTCTCAGAAGGCAGCACAGGACCTCTTCACATATGGCCTGGACTGTCTGGATGTCTGACATTCCTTGAGAATTGCCTTCATGCACGTAACGACTTCGGACATCGTACATATTAGCTACCATTTTCACGGCCTGTTGGAAAGAGACTCCAAGTTTTTGATAAACGAGAATCGCGACTCGCTTTGTGATAGTCCTGGCCAGACTGTCCTTATCTCCAAACAGCAAATCCAGCGCAATGATGAAGTGAAGGTATGCTTCGGCTTGTCTGTGGTCGATTAGATGTTGCTTGGCCTTAGCAACAAATCTTGCGTAGGTCTTTATAGTCTGATGCAACTCGCCGCTAGTGGCGGTGTCGTCGACGCCGAATTCTTGCTTGAGTCGTCGTATGGTTGAAGGTACGGCCCTGTCGATACCGCCAAAGTTGAGAGTAATGAATGTAACCCCGTGAGGTGCGACAAATCCCCACCGCCCAGCGATGTTCAAATAAATGGATATCGAAGCCGAGGGCATCAGCCGAAGCTCTCGGTCTCCGATGAAGGGGCTTCCCATAGCGACTTGCAATTCCTGCTGCTCAACAAACTGCTGCCAGAAATCTTCAAAATATGCCTGACTAATAAAGTAAAAATAGGCTTGTACAATGTCCTTCCAGACTGATGACAACTCACGGTCCCCAAATGTGGACGTGCCATTCTGTTCCTTCACTGAAATCCAGTCGAATACCTTAACCGGGCAGACTTCGCGTTCAATTGCCATTCGTCCATCTAATCGGTGTTGCCAACGCTCAAAAAAGTCAGATTGCGCTCTCGTTGACCTGTAGCTCAAACGTTGCGAATTAAGTTTTCCAACCGCGAATGATCCGAAAGCGAAATCCTCAAAATTGGACGGCGGCGGTAAGGGGAGAACCAAGAACTGACTCACATCCCCGTCAACAATTCTCGACAGAAGATTATTAAGACACTCGACCGGCGCGAGTCGACGCTTTGGGTGAATACAGAATAGGCATATTAGGCAGAGAAGCACATCGCGGCGAGTTGGATGCCCAGAGGTTTCGATCTCTCTTCGGAGACATCTCAAGAGTGAATCGAGCGTAAAGTTGTCAACAGGTTTGGACCAAACCCTACGCTCATTCACCGTGATTTCTGACGAGACGTCTTGAGCAACACTCGCTGGAATAGCGACTTCATCGACGTACCCATCAGGGTTATCGGGCCTTTTCAAATCGAGGCTGTCGAGAAAGGTCCGAAAGACCGGACTATCTGGAATGGGCATAAGTAGGCACGCTAGTTCTTAGATTGTTGAAGTATCGGCCGTCCACATCGAGAATAGAAGCACCCCTGGTCAAGATCATATTCTGTTAGAAACGGCGGAACCTCCATTCAATTTTCTGACAGGACACGCCTCAGAGGATGGCCAGGCATTCTGTCGCGATAGTGATAGGAGCTACTCCTTGTGGGCCTGGCGAGCCTTGAGAACCGTTTCGTGGTCCGCTTTCAATTCGTCTAGCGTGGGCCGTATGCCCTGGGTTTCTGGCGGCTGAGAATGCGACGCTATATAGCGACAGCTCTTTTCAAACACAGGCATTATCGTGCACACGCTTTTCTGGAGCTCGCCGACATTTATCTTATCTAGCTTTGTCATCATCACATTCGGCGCGTATCTCTGGACGACACCCTTGAGCATTTCGTGCTCGACGACGATTTCGCAAAGCCCGCGGAGTTCTTCGTATCCCTTCTCGACAAGAGCCGCTTTGATTTCACCCTGCTGTTTCTCGGCAAGGTCGATCAACTTCCTAACCCTGGCGCTGACGTGCGCGATTGTATCCACGCGCGGATGGGATGCCGCCGTGACAACACCGGCATCGCCGCCTTCCAGCCGGATGTCGTAGTATTTCCAATTTTTTTTGTCGGCCTTACCAAGTAACTCAGCCGCGAACCAAATATTGTGGGTGAACACGATAATCTGATGATCCTCGGCAAGGGAAACAATTCGCTCACAGACATCATGGATGCGTCGATAGTCCATGCTCGTGATCGGGTCATCAAACACTACGGGGGAGGACGCAGGCACGGACGTGACCTCGGTCAGAAAATCAGCCAACGCGAGAGCCTTCTGTTCGCCTTCTGAGAGAATCTGAGCAGGATTGTATGAAGCGACCAGCTTCCGACGCGTCACCTGTGCTTGGCGGCCGGGGAAGTTCAACGTCACATTGGGAGCACGCAGCCGCTTGCACTCCTCTTCAAAGCGTCTCTCGAAATCCTTGTTGAGGAGTTCCTCGCTCGCTTGCTTAGCAGCGTCAGTTAACGATCGTAGAATGCCCGTTAAATTGTTTTTGACAATTGTCGCCCGTGCCACCCACTTGGCTTCTGATACCCTTTTCTCGATTTGCGGCAGGAGAGTATTTGCTGCTTTCTTTGCTTGCAATTCGGCTAGTTCGTTCTCTTTTGCCTTTCGGACTGCTTGCCGCTCGTCAGCGGATGTTTGCAGACGGGCGATGAGCTCGGTCAGCCTGGTTTCCTCACCGGACACCACAGTTTCAGCGGCAGTTAGTGATAGACCTTTGTCTTGCCAGCCAATCGCGGCCCGCGCTGCAACATTGAGCTTCAGGGTCTTTATCTGCCCCACAACAGTTTTGACTGCATCGAGGACATCCGGCCTACCGCTGGTTTCAGCGGCAAGCTGCTGCTCAAGCGTCTCTACATTGAGGTTGACGACAGCCGCGACGTAATGACGCAGCTGGCCTTCCGCCGTGTCGAGAGCCATCTTGAAGGCGTTGCCGGAGAAATCGCGATATTTCTTAACGAGTTCTAGAGTCTTGTCGGTTAGCGGTTGCCTGCAGTAGACGCATGGGTTCCCCGCTTGGGGATACGTTTCTGCGGTGTTCTTCTTCAGGTACTCCTCGCCGGCTTGTATGAACTGCCGCCACTCTAGGCTCAGAACGCCGGGAATTCCAAGATCCTCGAAAGCCTTGCTGCCTGCCTCATCGCGCCGCTCCGAAACTTGCTCACACGCCTGAACATAAGAGGCATACGTCGCGACATCAAACCCATTCGTTGTCTGTATCGCTGCCTTGAGCGCCTTCACAACAGCCGCCCGATTGCGCGAATGCTTCAATTCGTCCTGAATACTCGGCGACTTGAGAGCGTCGACCTCGATTTTCAAGGACTCAATCGTGGCGTCGATGTTCTCAGGCAGGGCGGCGTAATTTCTTATCTCGTCCAGGTCCGTCGCCGCTCCCAGAGTCTCGATCGTGGGATAGATGGAACAAGAGCGGTCGAATGAGATCAGGATCGCATTCGGCCCTGGAGTCCTGGCAGTTACCGATACATCAAGAGCCGTGCGCACACGCTCTATCGCGTTCTGGATCATAGGGAAGAGCATAAGCTCGCCAGGCGTGTAGACGTACGTCAGGTCACCCTCAACGTGAAGGCGAGCGCCCCTCACGTCGAAGATGCTCATTCGATTGAGGGGCGTGATGCCAAACTCGTTTTTCCACGGAATCGTCTGGCTCGTGGTTCCAATCGTGACTGTGAAGCTCCCGCTCGGCGTTGGTCGTCTATCAGTACGAACATTATGAAGAATGTCCTCGGCCGTACGGACCCCGGCAGCGCGCTTCAAAACACGGACGAAACCCGATTTCCCGGAGCCATTCTCGCCGAAAATGACTGTCACTCCTGGAGCAAAATCGATTTGGGTGCCGGGCTTGAGCGCATTGACACCATCTGCCACCGTGATTGAGTCCACACGGACTGCCTCAAGCGGCTTTCCACCGAGCTGGTTTTCCTCAATCTTCGGAACAGCCTGAAACGGCTCTTCCGAGAGTTTTTTCTCTGATACCAGAAGTTTCAAATAACGATCGACGTCGAGGTCCGAAGTAAGGCCCCCGTTCTTGAGAACATCTCCCACGATTGTTCGAACCCATCCGTCTTGTTCATTTGCCCAGCGCGGCAAAAGTGCACGCGACTCTTGGGCGACACTCGGTTGCGACTCGATCAGTGTCAAAAATTCGTTGACGTCATTATCCGCAATCCCTAGTGACTCAAGTTTTGCGTGAATGTTCCGAACGTATTCTAAGCAGGCGCCTTGCGTTCCCCTTGCGGTCCTGGCCATATGTGCACGATGCTGAATCGGGATGTTTCCAAGATAGGAGGCATCGCTTCTATCGTTTACGGGCGTGAGGGCACGGATCACTCGTCCATCAGGCAAGCGTACGGGGAGTTCCACAAGTCTGAAGGATGTCCCTTCTCGGTCTTTCAGAAGATTCGTTACGGCGGTGCGTTGCTCATCCGCAAATTCAAAGGCTGTGCCGATACAGTTGACGTCGCGACCAGGCTCAAGTCCAAGTGTCGGCGCAGGTGCTTGTGATGTTCCCCAGTTCCTGATGGATTTCTTATTGAACGACCGTTTGAAGTCGGAAAGCACTGCGCCGTCTGTGCGCACGCCGGCGACTGACTGCTCCCAGGCATCCCACATCAGTGATCCGTAGCCAAAAACCCACATGTCTATCTGGCCCCTAATGAGCATTATGTTCGAAATGTGCAGGTTTGGTTGCTATCAGGCTGCCATCGTTACCATGAGAGCAGCACAGGAGCAAGCAGAGAGTCAGAGACATGAACGGTTTGTGTAACACTGCCGCTTCGACTCGTTCTTTGTCGAAAGGTCGACAGGGTTTGCTTGCTCCATATCGCATCTTCATCAGAGCGTTGGAGAGTCTCCGAGCGTTAATTTTCAGCTCATTCTCGGAGTAGCTCGACATGAGCACATCGGCTGTCAAGCGGTTTGGATCACGTTGGTTGCTTAGCGTGATTTCGATTCCGTTCTCCGCTCTGGCGGGAGATCAACCGCGACGCCAGGAATGGGAGTGCGAGATCTTTGAGCGCAAGATGTGGTATGTTTATGCAGCCATGAGCCGAAATAAAGGCGAAGCATTGACATCAATTGGGCTCTTCGCGGGGATCGGTGGGATTGAGCTCGGTCTTTCCCGCGCCGGCTATAGAATACAAATGATTTGCGAGATCGACTCCGGCGCGAGAGAAGTGCTTAAGCGTCGCTTCGATGTGGATGTCGAACCTGACGTCCGGAAGCTCGGAGCGTTCCCGAAGGTTGATCTGATCGCTGCCGGGTTTCCTTGTCAGGACCTGAGCCAAGCGGGCCGCACTGCAGGAATTGCAGGGAAACAGTCCCGCCTTATCAGTGAGGTCTTCAAACGGCTCCGTTCTCGGGTTAACGGCCCGCGCTGGCTGCTCCTTGAGAATGTTCCGTTCATGCTGCAGCTACAGCGCGGCAAGGCGATGCGGTACCTCGTTGACGAATTGGACGAACTCGGGTTCACCTGGGCATACCGGGTGGTCAATGCACATGCCTTCGGGATCCCACAACGACGGCAGCGCGTTCTGCTCCTGGCCTCTCGCTCAGAGGATCCGCGTCCGCCATTGTTTGGTTGCGACGCTGGTGAGCACTCGCCCTCGTTTTCCCGAAGGCTCCTGTGTGGGTTTTATTGGACTGAGGGTCTCCGGGGACTGGGCTGGGCAGTAGATGCCGTCCCAACCTTGAAGGGTGGATCGACGATCGGAATCCCATCGCCCCCGGCAATTTGGGACCCACAGGACGGCTCGATCACAACGCCGGATATTCGCGACGCAGAACGTCTGCAAGGTTTTGCGGAGAACTGGACAGCGCCAGCCGTAGATGTATCGGGCGTTCGCCAGAGCCATCGCTGGAAGCTCGTTGGAAATGCCGTGAGCGTTCCGGTTGCCGAGTGGATCGGTCGAAGGATCGCCGACCCCGTGGGCGAAACTCCTATCGGCATGGGATTAAAGCGCGGGGCACCCTGGCCCCGGGCCGCATGGGGCCACAATGGGAGGGTGTACAGCGTTGATGTGTCGACATTCCCAATACGTGTCGAGGCGTCTAGCCTTCGCGAGTTCTTGCGCTTCCCGCGCGTCCCGCTGTCATACCGCGCCGCCAGCGGTTTTCTGAGCCGCGCTCTGGTAAGCGGCCTGAGATTCGAGGTCGGCTTTCTCGAAGATGTGAAACGCCATGCGCGGCGGATGTCCAGATCCGCAGCTGCCTAATGAAGAAAAGGGACGCCAAGGACCCATCGCCTTCTCCCAGCGACCTCGGTGTCACGGTAATCACTGAAGTTTTGAAGGCGTCGGAGCCGCGCCCGAACAGATCTGATCCAGTCGGAACAAAGAACCAGTATGCAGTGCGATTCGCAGAGCAAATGGCGGCCCGGATCGCTTCGGATTTGTCAAAACGATTTCGAGACATCGTAGCAACCCCGAAGCGCATAGCAGCTTCCGTGCGCGGGAAGAAGCAGCTCGACATCAACTTCAGCACGCCGAGGCTCGGCCTCGCCTTGGGTATCTCACTGAAGTCAGTGCACCTTCGAGATGTAAAAGGTTCCGAACGCTACACGCACAACATGAAGCGCAACGAAGAAGAGTTGCGTATCGAAGCGAGCGGCTATCATAAGCGACAGCCCTATGCGGTGATGATCGCTGTATTGTTCCTGCCGTTCGACAGTGCAGATGACGGGAAGAAAGACAACCCGTCGTCTTTCGGCTCATGGGTCCGCCATCTACGTCCATATACAGCCCGCAAGGATCCCGAAAACGAGATCGACAAATTCGAGAACATCTACATAGGACTCTATGAGCCCGACGGAAGCAATCTCCGCTTCTTCGACGTGCTGGGGGCGCCTCCCAAAAATGGGCGGCCCACCCTGACACTGGACTATCGTGGGCTCCTCAATGAGATCTATCATGCATACCTCAAGCGGAATGAAGCCGAATTCAAGTGGGCAGAGGGCGATGAGGAACCGCTCGATGTTGAAGAGGACATCGCTGAAGAAGATGCCCCAGAAGATGACGAGACCTGAGGCCTCGTCTGCTGAAGTTCGTCGCCGCATGCAAGCAACGCGACGCCGCGACACACCTGGTGAAATCGCGCTGCGCAAGGCCCTGTCCGCTATCGGGTTGCGCTACCAAGTTGACGTGACCCTTCCCGCAATGCGGCGTCGGGCGGACGTCGCGTTTGTTCGAGCCAAGATCGCGGTATTCGTAGACGGATGCTTCTGGCACGGCTGTCCAGTGCACGGCACATGGCCGAAAACAAACTCGGATTGGTGGCGCTCGAAGATCGAGGCGAATCGACTTCGGGACCGAGACACGGATCTCAAGCTTCGGGCTGCAGGATGGACGGTTTTAAGATTCTGGGCGCATCAGGACGCCGAAGTTGCCGCACGTACCATTGCAAGGGCTCTCACCAAGAAACAAAAACTCCCTCCAACTCGCTGAAATGAGGAAATGCCCCTGAATGACGATGTACGAGACGCCCGGACAGCTCTCGTCATTCTGTAGGTACCCCCACCACCTCGGATGTAGCTGCCCTGGCGCAACGACGAAACCATGCAACACGTGCAGGCTTATCAGGGTCGGGTCACCCTTGCGTTTAACAAGATAGTAACGCACACGTCACGGCGGCTCCCATTGTGAAATGAGCTGCCTATAATCATTTCTCAAACCAGGAATTCAGACAAGTCGATGCCCACGCCCCTTTCAAGAACGGAGGCTGCGTCCCTGAAGTCCTGGGATCTTGCCCAATGGAATCAGGTTCTGTTCGGGCATTTCTTTGTCTCGCCTGATGAGCCAGCGCAGACCATCAACCGCCTTTTCATAACTGGGGACGAACTTCGGGTCGCCGCAG
>Ga0126378_10005228_pt1 | contig 10055 bp, 10 predicted proteins | sample PanSoiMetPlot_23_FD_92587 | JGI IMG/M metagenome (GOLD analysis project Ga0126378, IMG submission 92587) | Tropical forest soil microbial communities from Panama - MetaG Plot_23 | ecosystem: Environmental > Terrestrial > Soil > Tropical forest > Bulk soil | place: Panama | collected 2016-02-17 | reverse complement strand
GAACTGGTGCCTAGCTGGATCGGGCGATAATCCCGCTCTTAACGACCTCCACTTGAGACCGGGGCATCATCCAGGAGCACCGAGCCGAGGCAGGAGTGGGAGCACTGCGTCCGGCGCTCCGGGGCGGTGCCGGCCAGTGCAGCCCGGGGGACGGTATTCGCGTATCCGCCGTGCCGAACAAGCGTCGAGTACAGGCAAGGCGTAACGGACGGTGTCACCACTTGGACGGGTCCATCGGCCCTACAACACTCGTGTCACTCCAGTGACCATCTCCGCAATATGCCGCGACGGAAAGGGCTGGTGGCCCCACCCGAGTGCACCCAAATGGGCGCGGAACCTAGTCCGGTCTCGCGCCGCGCCTTCCTGAAGACGATCGGCGGGTCTGCCGCTCTGATCGCCGTCGGCGCGACCGGTGGGCTGACCTGGCGGGCCGTCGACCAGGGGGTGTTCAGCGCAGGACAGGGGCCTGCATACGACGCATGGCGAGTCTGGGACAACCGGGCCGGCGGCGAGGCACTCGGCCTGGTTCGGGCGGCAGTCCTGGCAGCAAGCGCTCACAATTCCCAGCCGTGGCTGTTCCGTCTCAGCGCAGACAGTGTGGAACTCTATGCCGACACTGCCCGGAACATCGGGACCATGGATCCCCTCCGGCGTGAGATGTACATCTCGCTCGGCTGCGCTCTAGAAAACCTCCTGGTCGCAGCTGAAGCGCGTGGAGTGGCCGCGACACTCCACCTGATGCCAGACCCCAAGGACCACACCTTCGTAGCCCGAGTCGATCTTGCCCCCGCACCAAGCAAGCCGTCGGCTCTGTACGAGGCAATTCCCAAACGCCACACGAATCGCGCCGCATATGCAGCAAGGGCGATTCCGCAGAAGTCACTCAACACAATGCGTACCCTGATCAATACGCCCGATGTGGACGTGGTCTGGTATACCAGCGACGCCCAGAAGAGGGCGTTCAGCGACCTCACACTCAGTGCGACCCACGCGATCATCGCTGACCGCGAGCAGGCCGCGGACGACTTCGCTTGGTATCGCGGTGACTGGCGTCAGCTTCAGGCACGCAAGGATGGGCTGACACTGGACACATCTGGCGTCTCACCTCTGACTCGCGCCGCAGGGAAGCTGCTGGGTGTGTCCCAGACGCAGTCGGATCAGGGCTGGCTGACGTCGACTCGAGAAACTCAGCTTCCCACCGCTTCCGCGTTTGGAGTGGTGGTCGTCTCCCAACCGGCCAACAATGCACATCGGATCGAAGCTGGGCGCGCTTGGCAGCGGATGCAGCTGTGGGCCACAAGCCGTGGGCTCGCAATGCAGCCGCTAAATCAGATCGTAGAGCGTGCCGATCGAGAGCTGGCGTCAGGTCTCAGGGGCGAATTCACGGACGGCATCGCGGCGATGATGCCGGACGCAGGGTGGCATGCGGTGATGCCGTTCCGTGTCGGCTACCCGACGATGGAAGCACTCGCCAACCCGCGTCGGCCCGCAGAAGAAGTACTTGTGCGTGGCTCCCCGTGATTGAGATGAGTTGACGAACCTGGTGAACGCCATACGACGGAACTGGTTGCGGGTGCTGACGGTTATCCTCGGCGGCCTGTACATCTACGCGGCCATTCACGAGAGCGGCGTGCTGCGGCTGACCGGGCTGGTGGGAGGAGTCCTCATCGTCATAGCGCCCTTCGCCGGCATCCGTTCACGTCTGCTTGGTGGCGGACTCCTCATGATGGGGGCGCTTCCATTCGCGATCCTGACTTGGTGGAGCATCGTCACCCCGCTGATCGCCGCCTGCGCCCTTTTGCTCGGCGGGATCGCCGTTGGACGGCGGGAGTCGCCTCGACTTGCCGACATTCGAGGACCGGCTCCGATCGCGTAATCGGACGGAGAGGCCCTCCATCGCAGGGACTTCCGGCCCTAGCCAGCGCGGTGAAGGAGGCAGACCATCAGACCATGGTGAGCGACGGCGCGCCATGCCCGATTGGACACCGCGACGGCGAGAGGAGGACTCGAGTGAAGATAAGAGTGGCGGACCTGATGACGACCGAGGTCCGGTCGGTCGACGAGACTGCCAGCTTCAAGCAGATGGTCGAGCTCATCGAGCAATACCGCATCAGCGCCCTGCCGGTGGTCGACGGCCAGCGACGCGTGCTGGGAGTCGTTTCAGAAGCGGACTTGCTCTTGAAGGAAGACCGTGTGGATCTCCGGGAGCACCACGTGTTCGAGTCGCACCGTCGGCGCGAGGAGCGCGAGAAGGCCAGTGGCACCACTGCCAGGGAGCTGATGAGTTCGCCGCCGGTCACGATTGGGCCGGAGGCTCATGTCCGAGACGCTGCGAAGCTCATGCACGACCGGCGCATCAAGCGGCTGCCGGTGGTAGACGGCGATGGCAGGCTCGTGGGTGTAATCAGCCGTAGCGATGTGCTGCGGGTGTTCTTGCGCTCTGACGATGAGATTCGCCGCGAAATCTTTGAAGACGTGATCCAACGCACTATGCTCCTGGATGCTCCGGCTCTTGTACTAAGCGTCGCTGGCGGGGTGGTGACCGCGACTGGCGAGGTGGATCGGAAGAGCGATGCCCGGATCCTGACTCGCCTCAGCTCTGCAGTCGCCGGCGTGGTCGCTGTGGAGAGTCACATCCGCTATCGGTACGACGATGAGAAGCGGCGTCACCAACCCGGGCTATGGAGCGGCACAGGGTGACGGGGCGGCCTCCAACAACCCTGCGGCTAAGAGCCGGACGGTTCGCCAGCTGAAAGCCCCGCCCGCGGGGACGGCGATGCCCCGATCGGGGTGACGGAGGGGGCGTCGTTCTTTAGCGAGGCGGGGAATGGGACGGTCGCCTGCTGCGACCTTGCGAAGTGGCGGGAGCCAAGCGCTGACCCGCCAGTAAGCCCCGCCCCCCTGGACCCCTGCCCCACGTAGCCGCACCTGCCAAGAAACGCAGATAGCCACGACGTCGTCTGGAGACACGCGCGCACGGCGACCGAGCCAGGGCGGAGGCGCTTACGGCTGTGGAACTGATGACCTCGGCTGCAATCCACGGGTGAGACGCTGAGATGCGCGCTCCTGTACGCCTGGGGCTGGTCGCTAGTGGGGGTTGTACGCCTTCTACGCGGCGATCGGCCTGACGATCGCACGGTGGTGGTGTTCAGCTCGCTGGTCTTCGAGCTGCTGGTGGCTCGGCAGCCGGCGACGATTCGGAGGACCGGGGTCCAGCCGGCGTGAAGCCGACCTCCCCATCGACAACGGCGCTCTGGCGAGACCCACCAGAGCGCGCGAGTCTGAAGGCGTCGGCAAGACTCGCCGAAGACACATGATTAAGGATCGACCATGATCACCAATGACGAGCCGGCCGGCTTGGAGCCGATCGCCGAGCAGGAATGTTTGTATCTTCTGGGCCTACAACGTCTGGGTCGCGTTGCCGTCAACGTGGATGGGCGGCCCCAGATTTTCCCCGTGAACTATGCGGTCAGTGGACGCGTGGTTGCCTTCCGTACCGCCCCCGGCACCAAACTGGCCAGCGCGCCGATGTCACACGTCGCCTTCGAGATCGACGAATACGACTCCACGACCGGAGTGGGGTGGAGCGTGATGGTGAAGGGCGTTGCCTACGAGATCACGGATGCCGTGGACCAGGACTCACTGGAAGCCCGCCGCCAGCTGGTTCGGCCGATGGCGCCCGGTCAGCGTGAGCACTGGGTCGCGATTCGGCCCGATGAGATCACCGGCCGGCGCTTCCGCTCTCACGGCTGACCGGCCTAGCCTGGCCAGCGGGGTGGGTCGGGTGGGCGCCCTTATCCAGGACCTTCGGCCCTGTGGTTGGCTCCTCGTCCGGCCGATGCTGCGGTTGGAGGTGACGCGGATGTATCGAAGGATCCTGTTTGCAGTCGAGGACGACGCGGCACTGCCCGCAGCGATCGGCGCCGTGGCGGCCTATGCGGGCTTTTGGGGCGCGCAAGTCCAGGTGTTGCACGTGCACCGGAGGGTTCCGGCGATCCCAAACGGTGCCGACCGGCGGCTGGTCGACGCTGTCGTTGAGCGCCTTCGTACCGAGGGCGTCGACGTGCATGGAGTCACTCGGTCGGTGGAGAGCGACGATGAGATTGCAGAGACTGTCGCTGCAGTCGCGACATCCGTCCCGCCTGATCTGCTGGTGGTCGGCTCACGCGGCCGCTCCGGCGTGGCCGGCCTCATCCTGGGCAGCGTCAGTCAGCGGATTGCTGCCGGCCTCGACGTTCCCGTGCTCGTCATCAGAGCCTCGTACACGGCCCTCCGCACGCCCCGAAGGGTCCTGGTTGCAGTCGATGGCTCCCCAGCGAGTGACGAGGCGCTGGCGGAAGCCGCCGTAGTAGTTGCGGCCCGGGCCGATGCCGAAGTGCTGGTCCTGCACGTCCAGCAGGTGCTGGCCGTCCAGGGCGTGGCGATCGTGGAGAGGGACGCGGAGGCGCGCGCCATCGTCGACCGGGCCGTCGAGGCGTTAGGTGCCCGGGGCGTGAGGGCGAGAGGCGGGACCGTGGTCGATCGCAGCGTGGCGGCCGCGATCGTGGCGGCTGCGGAGCGGTTTGGCGCCGATCTGGTCGTGCTCGGCTCGCGGCGACCCTCTGGCGTCGGGGGGATCCTGCTGGGCAGCGTGGGCTATGAGGTCGTCAGTCGCATGCGGCGCCCGGTGCTCCTCGCTCGGCGTATCCGAGATAAGGAGCCGGCCCTTGAGGTGCCCGATAGCCGGCGATGACCGCCGCCGCCAGGCCGGGCCGGGCCCTAAATGGTGGGTACCGGGCGGCCAGCGCTGGCAACAGCTTGAGAGCTATCGCGGCCGCATCGAGGGTAACCGGCCAGTTCGGACGCCTCCAAGGGACCGCCAGGGAGAGATTCGGCGCCCACGTCTCGGCCCCAGACGTGGGCGACCAAACCGGCAGTGGCGCTCAGCCTGCGCAGAGTCGAAGCGCGCCGTTGTGACAACGATGCAGTAGGGATTGAGAAGCAGTCACTTTACCTATCTCCCCGTCTCCCGCGCCGTGGCAGACAGTTCCTCCATCCACATCACGGTCCGCAAGAACGGTTCGCGGCGGGTCAGCTTCCGCACTTTCCGGATAGCTGCTGGGCGTCGAACGGTCGGGTTTCCGTCTCTGTGGCCGCAACCTCTCGCCACCGAGGCCACACCACGTTGCGCCATTTGAAGAACGTGAGCCAGGCTGCTGGTGCCGTTGGTGCATACGGTTGGGGCCGGCGGTAGCCTGGCAGCGGTGGAAGGTCGATGGGACTATCGCCTGGCCATGGTGATGACGACCTTTCCGCGAGCGTGGCCTTCCTGGAGATACCTGATGGCCTCGGGGACCTCGCTCAACGGGTAGGTCCTGTCGATGACCGGTGTGATCTTGCCAGCCTCGATGAGTCCCGTCAGGAACTCCAGCTCTTTGTAGTGCTCTATGGCGATGAATACCCGCAGTCGCTGCCGCACGAACGGTGAGATCGCGAGCGCCCGGACCTGACGGTCCATGCCGCCGATCCACCGACCTCCGCCTTCGCCGCCCACGATGATGAGAGTTCCCCGGCGGGTGAGCGCACGCCGGAGGTGCCACAACGAGCGGTTCCCCCCGATGTCGAGGATCAGGTCGTAGAGCTGTCCCCCCTCGGCGAAGTCGTCGCGTGTGTAGTCGATGACGTGGTGTGCGCCGATCGAGCGGACCAGGTCCAGGCCGCCGCTGTCGCCCTTGCCGACCGCGGCGGTGTCGGGTCGCTCAGCATGCGCAGGCTCGCTCATGAGATCGGGGTCGAGGCCATGTCGCTGTACCACCACGTGGCCAACAAGGACGACATCCTGGACGGCATCGTCGACATCGTTTTCAGCGAGATCGAGCTGCCTTCCGGCGATGCCGACTGGAAGGCGGCCATGCGCCAACGAGCGATCTCAGTCCGCGAGGCTCTCCTGCGCCACCCCTGGGCCACCGGCCTGATGGAGTCGAGGTCCACACCCGGTCCCGAGACGTTGCGACACCACGACGCCGTGCTCGGGATCCTCAGAAACGCAGGCTTCTCGGTCGAGCTCGCCGCCCACGCGTATTCCCTGCTCGATAGCTACATCTACGGATTCGCGCTGCAGGAGACGAATCTGCCGTTCAAAACCTCTGAGGAGCTCGCAGCGGTCGGGGAGACGATCCTGGGCCACCTATCAGCCGACGAGTTTCCCCACTTCACCGAGATGGCCGTGGAGCACGCCCTTCAGCCCGGCTACGACTACGGGAACAACTACTTGTTCGGGCTCGACTTGATCCTCGATGGACTCGACAGGGCCCTCGACACAGCCCGGTCCCGGTCGGCATCGGTGCGCCGTCGAACGAACCGGTAGATCACGTGTACTGAGTAAGCTTCACCACCTACGGCGCATGCCCCCGTTCAGGCGCGACACGGCATTGTCAGCGGCCACAGGCACGCGTGGTATCGAACTGGCAGGTGGTCGTGCGAGGCGAGCACGGCGAACCTGAAGCGATCTTGAGAAACCCCTTCCCATCTGCAAAGGGGAGGGGTTTCTCACTGGGGGCTATGGACGCTCGTCGACCGAGTAACGGAGCGCCATCGGGGGCGACTGGGAATGGATCTTCGTGTCGTCTAGCTGCCAGCGCAGTCGGTTGTCAACGGCAACTACGCCCTCGACCGCCTTGACCAGCCGAGCCGCGATCTGAGCCAGGCTGCGAGTCTCCAGCTCGCCTTCCAATCGGACAACCCCATCGTCAACGGTGACCGTCGCGGCCCCAGGGTCGACCACCAGCGTCTGCAGCAGCACACCTTTGCGCACCTCTTCCGCGATGGATTCGTCGCTGCGCAGGAACGGCTGCAACAGGTCGGCGCGGCTCACGATCCCGACCAGCCGCCACTGCCCGTCGACTACGGGCAGTCGCTTCACACGTCGCCGGTGCATGAGGCGCGCAGCTGTGGTGAGAGTCGCCTCAGGCCCCACGGTCACCGCAGGAGCCGTCATCAGGTCAGCCGCGTTACGAGCCTCTGCTTTGGCCGCATCCCCCTTCGTGTGGAGCAGCGCGCTGCCCAGTCGGGGCGCCGGTTGCTCCTCCTTCAGGAGCAAGTCCGCCTCTGACACGATTCCGATCACCCGACGTTCAGCGTCGATCACTGGAACCGCGCTCACACCCCGCCTGCGCATACGCTCGACGATCTCTTTGAATGCGGTGTCAGGCGTCACCGCCACAACACCGCTGGTCATTACGGACGCCACTTTCCAGCTCATCGAGGCATTACCTCCATACCAAGACGCTCGCACGGGAGCCCTGCAGATCGAAAGGGCCGGGCGGACCCTAGGAGATGGGCGGATCGGCCCTAGCCGTGGCAAAAACCGCGGCTAGTGGATCACCTGGAGATCCTTCACGAGCGCACCACCGAGCCCTTCAAGCGTGTCTGGCGCGTCGCTGCCCGCAGCCCGATGGCGTGAGCGCGCTCCTGCCCAGCTACGAGCGCTCAGCAGTCGCGAGCCCGCGCTCGGCACCGGTTCCGGCTGCCAGCACGGTCTCACCGTCGGGCGTTGCTCCCCTCCGCCCTAGATCGGCGGGTCTGCGCTCGATCACTCGCCCGTCGGCCATGATCATCACCTCGTCGAACCTCTCCAGGCCCTCCAGGCGGTGTGTGATCACCAGCAGGGTCTTGCCCGCCGCAGCCAGCAGCACATCGTCCATGACCGAGGCCGCGGTGGCAGCGTCGAGGTGTGCGGTCGGCTCGTCCAGGATCAGCACCTCGAAGCCGGCAAGCAGTGCACGCGCCAATGCAACGCGCTGGCGCTGACCTCCGGAGACGCTCGTCCCGCGCTCCCCTACCATGGTGTCCCATCCCTGCGGCAGCGCGCGCACCCAGTCCAGCAACCGAACCGTGCCCGCCGCCGCCTCGATCTCGGCCATCGTGGCTTTAGGCCGGGCCAGCAGCAAGTTCTCGCGCACCGAAGTGTTGAAGACGTGCGGATCCTGCGTGCAGAGGCCGATCAATCGCCGCAGGTCCTCCTGGGCGTATTCCCGCAGGTCATGGCCAGCCAGGGTGGCGCGGCCCCGATCCAGCCCTCGGAGACGCAGGAGAACGTTGACCACGCTCGTCTTCCCGGCCCCGGAGGGACCGACGAGGGCAACCCTGCGGCCCGGCTGCAGCCGGAAGTTCACGCCGGCGAGCGCCAGGGCGCGGTGGGGGTGTAGCGCAGCCACGCCCCCTCCAGGGCCAGGACACCGAGCTGAGCGCTGCGCGGCTTCGATGGATCCTGCAATGGAGGAGCCGCATCGGTCAGCTCACGCAGGCGCGCAGCTGAAGCCAAGCTCCTGGCGAGCCGCTCGAACGCCACGGGCAGCGGCTGCACGGCTTCGAAGGCGGCCATGGCCGCGAGGGCAACCGTGGCCAGCCACACCCCGTCCAGGGTGCCCACTTGCACCAAGGGCACCGCCACCAACAGCACGCCCGCCGTCGCCACGCCAGTGAGCGCAATGCCACTGCCTTCACCGAGGCCGGCCAGCGAGGCCAGGCGGCGGCCGCTGCTGGCCAGCCCGGCATCGACCGCCTGCAGCCGTCCGAGCCACGCCTGCTCTCGGCCGAAGGCAGCGATGTCAGGTGCGCCCTGCAACAGCTCCACGAGCACAGCCTCCAGATCGCCATCGAGCTCGGCCCTTGCGCTCGCCGGGCGGCGCGCCAGGCGACGAAGGAGCCAGGGCAGGCCAGCGCCCGCCAGAACGTAGGGCACCGCCAGAGTGGCAACCGCTGCTGGCGCTAGCGGCCATAGCACCCCTACCGCCAGCCCCAGAACAATCGCCGCAACCATGGGCGGCGCCAGACCCCGAACGAAAAGGTCCTGCAACGCCTCTACATCCGAGACCAGCCGCGCCAGGACGTCACCCGATCGGAACGCATCCAGGCCGGCCGGCGCCAGGGGCTCCAACCGCGTATACAGCCAGGACCGAAGGCCGCTCAACAGCCGCAGTGCGAGGTCGTGCGAGACCAGCCGCTCGCCGTACCGGAACAGACCTCTCGTGAGTCCGAAGGCGCGAACGAGGACGATTGCCACCGCCAGATCCAGGACGGGCGGCCGAAGCGCTGCCTTGGAGATCAGGAAGCCCGATGTCGCCAGCATCGCGAGGCTGCTGGCCACGGTCAGCGCGCCCAGCAAGACCGACACGCCAAGCCGGCGCCGGAGCGGGACCAGCAGGCCGCGCAGCCAGCTGGTCACATCGCCACCTGCATGACCTCGGCCACCTCCACCATGCGACCGTCCTCGAGTGCGACGGCGCGCTGACAGGCGGCCGCCAGCAGGGGCGAGTGCGTTGCGAGCAGAACCGTAGCGCCGCGAAGCGGGCCATGCAGAAGCGCCGCGATCCGAGCCTGAGCCTCTCGATCGAGGTGGGCCGCGGGCTCGTCGAGGAGCAGCAACGATGCCTCGCGCGCGAGTGCCCTGGCCAGCCCGATGCGCTGCCGCTGGCCGCCGCTGAGCAAGCGGCCATGCTCACCAACCTGTGCCTGCAGCGAAAGGTCCAGCCCGGCCAGCCGAGCTGCCAGCTCAACTCGGTCCGCCGGAAGGCTGGCGTCACCAAAGCGGACGTTGCTGTCGACAGTCCCCGTGAACAGCTGCGGTCGCTGCGGTAGCCACGCGATCTGGGCCCGCAGCTCGAGCATAGATAGCTCGGTCATCGGCGTTCCACCTACCGTGATCAGGCCGGCTGTTGGCGTCTCGAAGCCCAGAAGCAGGCCGAGCAGCGTGCTCTTGCCTGCTCCGCTCGGCCCGACCAGCGCTACGTGCTCGCCCGGGCGCAGCTCGAGGTCAATCCCGGCGAGCACCTCGCCGCGGTTGGGGTAAGCGAAGCGAACGCCCTGCACACGGATCACGTCTCGTCTCAGATCCGGTGCGGCACCTCCGCTGGCGGAAGACGCCGCAGCATCTTCCAGCAGTTCGAAGATTCGGCCAGCGGGCGCCAGTGCATCCATGCTCGCGTGGTACTGGGTGCCGACCCGGCGGAGCGGCAGGTACACCTCCGGCGTCAGGATCAGGACGGCCAGGCCAGTCTCCAGGTCCAGGACGCCGT
>Ga0126378_10005227_pt1 | contig 10055 bp, 5 predicted proteins | sample PanSoiMetPlot_23_FD_92587 | JGI IMG/M metagenome (GOLD analysis project Ga0126378, IMG submission 92587) | Tropical forest soil microbial communities from Panama - MetaG Plot_23 | ecosystem: Environmental > Terrestrial > Soil > Tropical forest > Bulk soil | place: Panama | collected 2016-02-17 | reverse complement strand
GAGTTCAGATAGGTCCCCGGCATGCCGTGGGGGTCGCCCTCGTCCAGGTTCCCGCGCAGCCCGATGTGGCCGTTGGACAGCGCGAAGACGGACTCGGCCTGGGCCAGAACGCCCAGGTCCAGGCGCGACTCCCTGACCTCCCACGGGTGACAGCCGAAGCTGGGGTGGGTGATCATGGCCCGGCCAGCGGGACGACCCGTCTCGCGGCAGGCCTCTGACGGGATGCCCGGTGGCTTCCCTCGGCCCTGCGCCGGGCGGCGCCGGCCGCGGTCGCCGGCACGTCCCCGTCGCGCACCGCCGCGAGCAGGTCGAGGTTCAGCAGGAATCGGTCGGGCTCGACGCGCATGGCGCCCAGGCGGCGCAGCCGCGCCAGGTGGAGCGTCACCGTCTCCCTTCGCAGGCCGAGCAGGTCGGCCAGGGCCTCGTGAGACATCCGGGGGCAGGTCGCCGGCCTCCGCCCCGGCTCGCCCAACAGATCGGCGAGCTCGATGAGCTGGGCCGCCAGGCGCTGGCTGGGATCGCGCATGATCAGCCGCCGGACGTGGTCCTCCCGGCGACGCAGGTGACGGGTCATCGGCCAGAGCAGGTTGGCGGCCAGGCGAGGCTCGGCCTGGAGCATCTCGTCCAGCGTCTCCCGGTCGATGGTCACCACATCGCTCGACGTCACCGCCTCGATGAAGTGGCCCCGCATCCCGGCCATGGTGAGGAAGCCGTCGATGCCGCCAGGCTGGACGTAGTCGAGGATGATCCGCCGCCCGTCCGACGTCACATCGGATACCTGGCAGCGCCCCGAAAGGATCAGGTGCAGGGCAGACCGGGGATGGCTGGGCTCGGCAACCGTCTCGCCCGGTCCGTAGCAGCGAACGATGAGCGGTTCGAGGAGTGACCGGATGCGCCCGTGGTCAACGCCCCGGAACAGCCCGTGTCGGAGGACGAAGTCCGCTTGATGGGGGAGCATGTCCATACCTCCATGCTCCAGGTGCCCAGGGGTTCCTGCGAGGCTGGGGCGGGCACAATCTCCGGGACCGCCCGAGCGCTGCCAGGAACCCCGATCTCGAGGGGTCTCGCGGGCAGAGGCCGCGTTGCCCAGTCGTCACAGACCTCACCCTACGACGGCGCTGCCGGCTTCGCAGGCGAGAGCAGCGCCAGGGCCAGCGCAGGGAACAGCAGCGTCGAGAGCAGGCCGGAGGCGACGAGGGCGGCCGCGATGCCCCTGGTGATGGTCCCGAGCTCGACCCCGATCATACTGAAGGCGACCGGGGTCGTGAGCGACGTCGCCGAGAACAGCCCGGCGGCGGCCACCCGACGCCAGTCCCGCCTCAGCGGCCCGGCGAACAGCACCGCGGGCACGCCGCGAATCACGAGCTGGGAGGCGAGGAAGATGGGCGTCAGCGCCAGCGTGGACGGACCGGTGAGCAGAGCACGGAGGTCGAAGCTCAGGCCGCTGGCCACGAAGAACACGGGGATCAGGAACCCGAACCCGAGCGCCTCCAGCTTGATCGACGTGTGCGGGTGCGCCATCTGGGCGTCCCGGTCGACCAGCTTGAGGATCGCGCCGGCGACGAACGCGCCCAGGATCGCCTCGAAGCCCAGCACGTCGGCCAGCGCCGCGAACCCGACGAAGAGCACGACCGCGATGCGGACCCGGATCTGGGCGGTCGTGTCCTGGAGCCGCGTCAGGACCGCCCTGACCCGTGCCGACTCCCTGACGCCGAACAGCGCAAGGCCGATGGCCAGCGCCAGCGCCGCGAACGCGGCCAGCAGGAGCAGCCGCGTGCCGATGCCGGTCGCCTGGCGGGAGAACAGCAGCGTGAGCAGGAGGATGGGGGTGAACTCGCCGAACGTGCCGGCGGTCAGCATGAGCTCGGAGAAGAGGCCCGAGACCTCCGGCGCGTCCTCGAAGATCGGCAGCAGCACGCCCAGCCCGGTGGCCGAGAGCACGATCGCGACGTACACCGGCACGCTGATGAGATGAACGTGGTAGAGCTCGAAGCCGATCGCGAGCGCGAGGGCCAGCGAGACCACCATGCCGAGCGCGGCGAGCTCGACGGTCGGGCCACGCAGCCTGTCGTAGTCGATCTCCCGCCCGGCCAGGAACAGCACCATCGCGAGCCCGATGTCCGAGATCACGGTGATCGCCTGGTCGGGGTGAACCCAGCCCAGCACGGCGGAGCCGATCAGGATGCCGGCGACGACCTCGAGCACGACCGAGGGCACGCGCACCCGGCGAGCGGCCATGGCCGCGAGCGGCGCGACGAGCGCCGCCAGGCAGACGATCCAGAGCCCGGTGAAGCTCACCATCGAAGCAGACCCTCCCCCCTCGCGGGGGAGGTGGCCCGCCAGGGCCGGAGGGGGTCTATACAGCGGGGACCCAGCCTGGCGGGGTGCCGGCTCAGCCCCGGTAGGCCTCCAGCAGGCGCAGCCAGACCTCGCTGATCGACGGGAAGCAGGGGACGGCGTGCCAGAGCCGGTGGACCGGGACCTGGCCGGCCACGGCGACGGTGGCGGAGTGGAGCAGCTCCGCGACGCCCGGGCCGACAAAGGTGACGCCGAGCAGGTAGCCGCGGTCGAGGTCGACCACCATCCGGGCCCGCCCCCGGTAGCCGTCGGCGTACTCCAGCGCCCCTTCGACCTGGCCGAGGTCGACGTCGACCGCGCGCACCCGGTGCCCGGCCCGCTCGGCCTGCTCGGCGGAGAGGCCGACCGCCGTGGCCTCCGGGTCGCAGAAGAAGACCTGCGGCACGGCGTAGGAGTCGGCGGTGATGGCGTGGGCGCCCCAGGGCGCGGTGTCGAGCGGCCGCCCGGCGGCGCGGGCGGCGATCGCGTCGCCGCCGATGCGCGCCTGGTACTTGCCCTGGTGCGTCAGAAGGGCGTGGTGGTTGACGTCGCCCATCGCATAGAGCCAGCCGTCGCTGATGGCCCGCACCCGGCAGGTCTCGTCGATGTCCAGCCAGGCCCCCGGAGTCAGGCCCACCGTCTCCAGGCCGATGTCGTCGGTGAGCGGCGCCCTGCCGGTGGCGAACAGCACCTCGTCGGCTTCCAGCTCGTGGCCGTCGTCGAGCACCAGGGTGACCGGTCCGGTGCCGCCCGGGCGGCTCACGGCGATGACGGAGACGCCGGTGCGTACGTCCACTCCGGCCTCCGAGAGATACTGGGCGACCATTTCACCGACGAAGGGCTCCATGCGGGGCAGCAGACGCTGGCCGCGGACCAGCAGGGTGACCGAGGCCCCCAGGCCCTGCCAGGCGGTCGACATCTCGACGCCGACGCCGCCGCCGCCCACGATGGCCAGCCGTTCCGGCACCGTGCTGGCTGAGGTGGCATCGCGGCTGATCCAGGGCCGGGCCTCGGCCATGCCGGGCAGGTCGGGCACCGCGGCGCGGCTGCCGGTGCAGACGGCCACCGCCTGCCGGGCGGAGAGCACCAGCCGCCCATCGTCGAGCGTGTCGACCGCGACCTGCCGGGGGCCGTCCAGCCGCCCGTGACCGCGTACGAGCCTGGCACCGATGCCCTTCAGCCAGCCGGCCGTCTCGTCGTCATGCCAGTTGCTCACGAAGCGGTTGCGCCGCTCGAACGTAGCGGCCGCGTCGACCGGCCTGCCGACCGCCTCGAGCGCGCCCTCGACCCGGCGCGCATCCGCAACGGCGACGACCGGCCGCAGCAGCGCCTTGCTGGGGACGCAGGCCCGGTACTGGCATTCGCCCCCGACCAGCTCCTTCTCTACCAGCGCGACGCTGAGTCCGCCGGCGCGCGCCCGGTCGGCGACATTCGTGCCCACCGGGCCCCCGCCGATGACCACTACGTCATAGATGTTGTCTGCCTGGCGCCCACCTGTTGCCATGTTCATAGCCACCTGTATTCCCGCTGCGATTGCCGGTCTCAAAGCGCGGTTCCGAGCATCCTGTTTGTGAGTTGCTCGTGTCGCCGCGTCGAGATCTTCTGCTCTCAGGATACGCCGCCTGTAGCGACCTCCCTGTCACCACTCGGCGCTGCCGTCGTCGACGACGACGTCGCCTTTCGGTGGCGCGGGCTCCACGGGCCAGGTCCAGTCCCGGATGTCAGGCGGGTCCTCGCCCTGCGCGCGTGTGTACTGGCGACAGCGCAGCCGCTCGTCCATCATTCGCTGGCGCAGGTGCGCGCATCGTTCCCCCAGCCCGGGCACCCGATCGATGACGTCAGTCACCAGGCGAAACCGATCCAGGTCGTTGAGCATCACCATGTCGAAGTGCGTGGTCGTCGTGCCCTCCTCCCGGTAGCCGTGCACGTGCAGGTTGTCGTGGTTGTGCCGGCGGTAGGTGAGCCGGTGGATCAGCGATGGGTAGCCGTGGTACGCGAAGATCACCTGCCGGCTCGTCGTGAACAGCGCGTCGAACTCGCTGTCCGGCAGGCCGTGCGGATGCTGCGAGGGCGGCTGCAGGCGCATCAGGTCCACCACGTTGACGACGCGGACCTTCAGGTCGGGGAGGTGATGGCGCAGCAGGTCGGCCGCGGCCAGCGTTTCCAGCGTCGGGACGTCACCGCAGCAGGCAAGCACCACGTCAGGCTCGGCTCCGTCGTCGTTGCTGGCCCAGTCCCAGGTCCCGATGCCCCGGGTGCAGTGCAGGATCGCCTCCTCCATCGTCAGGTAGTTCAGAGCCGGCTGCTTGCCGGCCACGATGACGTTCACGTAGTGCCGGCTGCGCAGGCAGTGATCGGCCACAGACAGCAGCGTGTTGGCGTCGGGGGCCAGGTAGACCCTGACGATCTCTGCCTTCTTGTTCACCACGTGGTCGATGAAGCCCGGGTCCTGGTGTGTGAAGCCGTTGTGGTCCTGCTGCCACACGTGCGAGGTCAGCAGGTAGTTGAGGGAAGCGAGTGGCCGGCGCCAGGGGATGCCGCGCGTCACCTTCAGCCACTTCGCGTGCTGGTTGAACATCGAGTCCACGATGTGGATGAACGCCTCGTAGCAGTTGAACAGCCCGTGCCTGCCGGTGAGCAGGTAGCCCTCCAGCCAGCCCTGGCAGAGGTGCTCGCTCAGGACCTCCATGACGCGGCCGTCCCGCGCCAGGTGGTCGTCGCCCGGGACCTGCTCCGCCATCCAGGTCCGGTCGGTCGCCTCGAACACGGTGCCCAGGCGGTTGGAGGCGGTCTCGTCCGGGCTCATCATCCGAAAGCTGTCTGCGTTCTTCCGGATCACGTCGCGGAGGAAGGCGCCGAGGACGCGGGTGGCTTCGCTGGTCGTGGCGCCCGGCCGGGGCACGTCCACCGCGTAGTCCCGGAAGTCCGGCAGCCGCAGGTCCCGCAGCACGAGGCCACCGTTCGTCTTCGGGTTGGCGCTCATGCGCCGGTCGCCCTCGGGCGGAAGCGCGGCCAGCTCCGGCACGAGGCGGCCGGCGCCATCGAAAAGCTCCTCCGCCCGATACGAGCGCATCCAGGCCTCCAGCTGGCGAAGGTGGTCGGGGTTGGTCCGGACCTCGGCCAGCGGCACCTGGTGGGAGCGGAACGTGCCCTCGACCTGCTGGCCGTCGACGACCTGGGGTCCCGTCCAGCCCTTGGGGGTGGACAGCACGATCGCGGGCCAGCGCGGCCGCGCGGTCTCGCGCTGCTGGCGGGCCGCTCGCTGGATCGCCGAGATCCGGTCCAGCGCCTCGTCCACCACCGCCGCCAGGAGCTGGTGCACCGACGCCGGCTCGTCGCCGCCCACGAAGATCGGTTCGTGGCCGCACCCCTGCAGCCGGCGGCGCAGCTCGTCCTCCGGGATCCGCGCCGGCACCGTCGGGCCGGCGATCTTGTAGCCATTGAGGTGGAGGATCGGCAGGACGGCGCCGTCCGTGACCGGGTTCAGGAACTTGTTCGACTGCCAGCTCCCGGCGAGCGGCCCGGTCTCGAACTCCCCGTCCCCGATCACGCAGAAGACCAGCAGGCCGGGGTCGTCGAACACGGCGCCGTAGGCATGAGCCAGGGAGTAGCCCAGCTCGCCTCCCTCGTGGATCGAGCCCGGCGTCTCCGGCGCCGCGTGGCTCGGGATGCCGCCCGGGAACGAGAACTGCCGGAACAGCCGGCGCATGCCGTCCACGTCCTGCGTGACGTCGGAACACACCTCGCTGTACGTGCCCTCCAGGTAGGCGTTGGCCACCACGGCGGCGCCGCCGTGGCCCGGGCCCGTGACGAAGATCGCGTCCAGGTCGCGCGCCCTGATCGCCCGGTTGGCGTGCAGGTACAGCAGGTTCAGGCCGGGCGTCGTGCCCCAGTGACCGAGCAGCCGGGGCTTGATGTGCTCGGGCCTGAGCGGCTCCCGCAGCAGCGGGTTGTCGAGCAGGTAGATCTGGCCGACCGAGAGGTAGTTGGCCGCCCGCCAGTAGGCGTCCATCCGGCGCAGCTCCTCGGCTGCCAGCGGCCCGGCGTCGGCGGCTGTGGCCCGCTCGGCGGCGGTGGTGTTGGTGCGCAACGGTCTTGCCTCCTCCGGACGTCAGCTCGTCACGCTCCCGGCCAGCGGTACTCGCGGCGGGCGCGGCTCCGTCACGGCGTCTCCTTCCTCTCGTCAGGCAATCCAGGTCTCATCGGCGGCCGAGCTGGGCCCGAGCCGCCTCCAGGACGCGCTCCGGCGTGAACCCGAACCGCCGCTGGACGTCCTTCAGCGGCGCCGAGGCGCCGAACGTGTGCATGCCGATCGTCTCGCCGGTGGGCCCCACGTAGCGGTCCCACCCGAACGACGACGCCTGCTCCACCGCGACCCGCGCCGTCACCTCCGGGGGCAGCACGGACCGGCGGTAGTCTGCCGGCTGCCGTTCGAACAGCTCCCACGACGGCATGCTGACGACGCGGCTTCGCACGCCCTCCCGCGTCAGCTGCTCGTGCGCCCCCACCACGAGGCTCAGCTCGGTGCCGGTCGCCATCAGGATCACCTCTGGCGGCGCGGAGCCCGACTCGGAGGCGAGCACGTACGCGCCCCGGGCGACCCCGGAGGCCGGGGCGTAGCGCGAGCGGTCCAGCGTCGGCATGGCCTGCCGGGACAGGACCAGCACCGCCGGCTGCCGCTCGAACCGCATGATCACGCGCCAGGCCTCGGCGACCTCGTTCGCGTCCCCGGGCCGCAGGACGACGAGCCCCGGCATCGACCGCAGCGACGGCAGCTGCTCCACGGGCTGGTGGGTGGGGCCGTCCTCGCCCACCCCGATCGAGTCGTGCGTGAAGATCAGGATCGTCGGGATCTGCATGAGCGCGCCAAGCCGGATGGGCTGCCGCTGGTACTCGCTGAAGATGAGGAAGCCGGAGCCGTACGCGCGGATCTTGCTCAGTGAAAGACCGTTCACGATCGCGCCCATGGCGTGCTCGCGGACCCCGAAGTGAAAGTTGCGGCCGGCACGGTCGTCCGGCTGGAAGTCGCCCGCGCCGGCGAACGTGAGCCGCGTCCTCGTCGACGGCGCCAGGTCGGCGGCGCCGCCCATCAGCCACGGCACCCGAGGCGCGATCGCATTCAGCGCGGCGCTGGACGCGTCCCGCCCCGACATCCCCCTGGCGTCGGCTGGCCACGTCGGCAGGCTGCGGTCCCAGCCGTCGGGCAGGCGCCGGCGCTGCATCCGCTCCAGCTCGTCGGCCCGCTCGGGGTGCTCGCGCCGGTACCTGTCGAACCCCGCCCCCCAGGCGGCAGGCAGCTCCGACCCCCGGCGGCCCACGCCCTCCGCGAAGTGCTCGCGGACGCCGTCCGGCACGAGGAACTTCGCGTCCTCGGGCCAGCCGTAGAAGCGCTTGGTCGCGCGCACTTCGTCCTCGCCGAGGGGCTCACCGTGCGCGAGCCGCGTGTCCTGCACGTGCGGGGCCCCGTAGCCGATGTGGCTGTCGACGATGATCAGCGTGGGCCGCTCGGACTCCTGCCTGAACGTCTCGAGGGCCCGCGCCACCATGGCCAGGTCGTTGGCGTCGCCGAGCCGGGTCACGTTCCAGCCGTAGCCGAGGAAGCGCGCCGCCACGTCCTCCGTGAAGGTGATCGAGGTCGAGCCCTCGATCGTGACGTGGTTGTTGTCGTAGATCCAGCAGAGGTTCGACAGCCGCAGGTGCCCGGCCAGGGACGCCGCCTCGTTGGAGATGCCCTCCATCATGCAGCCGTCGCTGGTGAGCGCGTAGACGTCGAAGTCGAACAGCTCGTGGCCGTGCCGATTGAAGTGGGCGGCGCACCACCGGGAGGCGATCGCCATGCCGACGGACATCGCCACCCCCTGGCCCAGCGGTCCGGTGGTGGCCTCCACGCCGGACGTCCAGCGGTACTCGGGATGGCCGGGGCACCGGGAGTCGAGCTGCCGGAACGTCTCCAGGTCGCGCAGCCGGACCGCCGGCTCGCCTACCCGCTCGTACTCGGCGTCGACGGCCTGGACGCCGGTCAGGTGGAGCATCGCGTAGAGCAGCGTCGAGGCGTGGCCGGGCGACAGGACGAAGCGGTCGCGGTTCGGCCACGTCGGGTCCTGCGGGTCGAAGCGGAGGAAGCGCTGCCAGAGCGTGTAGACGACGGGCGCCATGCCCATGGGCGTGCCCGGGTGCCCAGACTTCGCCTGCTGCACGGCGTCCATGCAGAGGGTGCGCACGGTGGTGACGGCCAGCGCGTCCATCGGGGTGCCCCCATAGGTGCCGCGCGTGGCGCGGATCAGCGTCTCGGTCGCGGTGTGGGTCGTCATCTCTTCACCTCCGTCTCTTCACCTCCGTCGCTCGCGGTGCATTTACCGCGCGGCGGCGACTCTGGGCTTCGGCGCGCCCTCCGGCTGGTGCCAGCCGCCGAAGTCAGCCACCAGCGCGTCCGCCTCCGGCGGCCCCCAGCTCCCGGGCGCGTAGGGAATCGACCGGTGGTGGTGCGTGAGCACAGGGTCGACCACGGCCCAGGCCGCCTCCACCGCGTCCTGGCGCGTGAACAGCATCCCCTTGCCGGCGATCGCGTCGTCGAGCAGGCGCTCGTACGGCTCCTCCTCGGCGCGGTGCGCCTCGCTCAGGAAGAGCCGGCGCTGCTCGCCCCGGTACTCCTCGCCCGGAGTCTTGACGCGGGCCGCCAGCGCGATGCCGGAGTTGGGCGCGATCCGGAACTGCAGATAGTTGCCGCGGCCGGGCGGCGGCGCGGCGTCGGGGAAGATCGCGACCGGCGGCGACCTGAGCTCGACGAGCACCTCGGTGGCGGCCACCTTCAGCTTCTTGCCCGAGCGCAGGAAGAACGGGACGCCCTGCCAGCGCCAGGTGTCGATGTGCAGCCGGACCGCGGCGTACGTCTCGACGTCCGAGTCGGGCGCCACGCCGGGCTCGTCCCGGTAGCCCTGGAACTGCCCCCGGACGAGGTCGTCGGGCTCGAGAGGACGCATCGCGCGGAACACCTTCGCCTTCTCGTCGCGCTCGGCCTCGTAGCCGCCGCCGACGGGCGGCTCCATGGCCAGCAGGGCCACGATCTGGAACAGGTGGTTCTCCACGACGTCGCGCAGGCAGCCCGTCGTCTCGTAGAACCGGCCCCGCCCCTCGACGCCGAAGTCCTCGGCCAGCGTGACCTGGATGCTCGCAACGTTGGCGCGGTTCCAGATCGGCTCCAGGAACGAGTTGGCAAACCGGAAGTAAGAGATGTTCTCAATCGCCTCCTTGCCGAGGAAGTGGTCGATCCGGAAGATCGACTCCTCGGAGAAGACGGCGTGCACGACCCGGTCCAGCTCGCGCGCCGACGCCAGGTCGCGCCCGAACGGCTTCTCGACCACGATCCGGGCGCCCCTGGCGCAGCCGGACCGGCCGAGGTTGCGGATCACGGTGTCGAACAGCGACGGCGGGATGGCCAGGTAGTGGACCGGCCGCCGGGCGTCGCCGAGCGCCTCCCTCAGCCGGGTGAACGTCGCCTGGTCGGCGTAGTCGCCGTCCACGTAGCGCAGGCGCGCCAGCAGGTTGTCCATCGCCTTCGCGTCGTCGATGCCGCCGCCGAACGTCCGGAGCGAGTCCCTGGCTCGCTCGCGCAGCTGCTCCACGCCCCAGTCGGAGAGCGCGACCCCGATCACGGGGATGTCGAGGCGGCCTCTCCTGCTCAGCGAGTAGAGGGCGGGAAAGATCTTCTTGTGCGCGAG
>Ga0126378_10005226_pt1 | contig 10057 bp, 7 predicted proteins | sample PanSoiMetPlot_23_FD_92587 | JGI IMG/M metagenome (GOLD analysis project Ga0126378, IMG submission 92587) | Tropical forest soil microbial communities from Panama - MetaG Plot_23 | ecosystem: Environmental > Terrestrial > Soil > Tropical forest > Bulk soil | place: Panama | collected 2016-02-17 | reverse complement strand
TGCTCTCGGCGTGTGAGACGGGAGTGGGCGATGTACAGAATGGGGAAGGCGTCTATGGTCTGCGGCGGGCGTTGGTGCTGGCGGGGGCGGAGACGCAGGTGGCGTCGCTGTGGAAGGTGGCGGATGCGGCGACGAAGGACTTAATGGTGGAGTATTATGAGCGCCTCCTGAAGGGGGAAGGCCGGTCAGCGGCCTTGCGAGAAGCGCAGCGCACAATGATCAACAGCAAAGCGAGATCCCACCCCTATTATTGGGCGGCGTTTGTCCCCATCGGCCACTGGACGCCACTGGGTCACAGTCGCTAGCGACCAACATCTCCTGTGCGGTCCAAGACGCCCGAGCGCGGACGTATCGCTGAATGGAGACGCACTGTGGGCTCGGGGTTACCAAGCCAATGACGAAGAGAATCTCGGTGTGGCAGGACGTGGGAGTTGTGCTGCTCTTCGCACTTGGAGCGTGCGCCGCCCTTACACAGGAAGGCTCGATCCAGAAGGCGGACGAGCTCAATCAGAAAGTGCTGACCCTCTATTACCAAGGCCGCTACAGCGAAGCGATTCCTCTGGCCCAGCGGGCCTTGGCGATCCGGGAGAAGGTCCTGGGGCCCGAGCATCCGGACACGGCCACGTCGCTCAACAATCTGGCGGAGCTCTATAAAGAGACAGGCGCCTACGCGCAGGCGGAGCCGTTGTTGAAGCGGGCACTGGCGATCAACGAAAAGGCGCTGGGGCCAGAGCACCCAACGACGGCCGTCTGGCTCAACAATCTCGCGGCCCTCTATCGCGCGACGGGGGCATATGCACAGGCGGAGCCCCTCTATCAACGGGCGCTTGCGATCAAGGAGAAGGTCCTGGGGCCGGACCATCCGTCTACGGCCACGGCGCTCAACAATCTGGCGGAGCTCTATGAAGAGACAGGCGCCTACACGCAGGCGGAGCCCCTGTTTCAACGGGCCCTGGCGATCTACGAAAAGAAGTTGGGACCGGAGCATCCGCTGACAGCCACAGCGCTCAACAATCTGGCCCTGCTGTATAAGGAGACGGGCGCCTACACGCAGGCGGAGCCCCTGTATCAACGGGCGCTGGCGATCTGGGAAAAGAAGTTGGGCCCGGAGCATCCGGACACGGCGCAGTCGCTCAACAATCTGGCCCTGCTGTATAAGGAGACGGGCGCCTACACGCAGGCGGAGCCCCTGTATCAACGGGCGCTGGCGATCTGGGAAAAGAAGTTGGGCCCGGAGCATCCGCTGACAGCCACGGCGCTCAACAATCTGGCAGGGCTCTATGACGCGAGGGGCGCCTACGCGCAGGCGGAGCCCCTGTATCAGCGAGCGCTGGCGATCTACGAGAAAAAGTTGGGCCCCGAGCACCCGACTACAGCCGCGGCGCTCAACAATCTGGCCCTGCTGTATAAGGAGACGGGCGCCTACACGCAGGCGGAGCCGCTGTTTCAACGGGCGCTGGCGATCCGGGAGAAGGTGCTGGGGCCGGAGCATCCGGACACGGCGCAGTCGCTCAACAATCTGGCCCTGCTGTATGAGGAGACGGGCGCCTACACGCAGGCGGAGCCGTTGTATCAACGGGCCCTGGCGATCTACGAAAAGAAGTTGGGACCGGAGCATCCGGACACGGCCCAGGCACTCAACAATCTGGCCCTGCTCCGTTGGGCCACGGGCGAGCCTGCTGCCGCGCTTCCGTTGTTGGACCGGGCCCACGCGATTGAGACGGAGAACACCGCCCGGTTTCTGCTGACCGGTTCGGAATCGCGCAAGCAGGCATATCTACAGAAAATTCGTCGGAGCACGTTTAGTACCGTGTCCTTGTCCGTGGCCTTGGCGAGTCAGCAGGCCAGGGCGCTGGGTCTCCGGGGTGTGCTTGAGGTCAAAGGCCGCGTGTTGGATGCGATGGCAGACAGCGTGGGGCGCCTGCGGCAGAGTGTGAAGCCCGAAGATCGGGCGTTGCTCGAGCAGTTGGTGGCCGTGGCGCAGCAAGTGTCCACTCTGATGTATCAGGGCCCCGGGGCGCTCTCGCCCGAGGTGTTTGGCCAACGCGTTGAGGAGCTGTCGTCGAAGCAGGCCCAGCTCGAGGCCGAGCTCTCCACCCGCAGTGCGGCATTCCGTCAGCAGGTGGCCCCCATCACCCTGGCTGCAGTTCAGGCGGTGCTTCCCCACGATGCGGCACTCATCGAATGGATTCGCTATTACCCGTTTGATCCCAAGGCTAAGGGCCAGCAAGCCATCTGGCGCAAGCCCCGCTATGTGGCCTATGTGCTACGGCATGACGGGGAGCCAGCCGTTGTGGATGTGGGCGAAGCCGACCCGATCGAACAAGTGATCCGAGATTTTCGAACCGGCCTCAGCGATCCCACGAGTACCTATGTGAAGGAGGTGGCGACGGACCTCTTCAACCAACTGGTGAAGCCGTTGCACCCCTTCCTTGGCACCGTGACCCACCTGTTGGTGTCACCGGATGGGGCGTTAAACCTCATCCCGTTTGGGGCTTTAAGGGATGAGAACGGAGCCTACCTTGCGATGCGGTATGAAATCACCTACCTCACGAGCGGCCGGGATCTGGTGCGAGTCGGGGCTTCAGCCATCAAGGGCTACGCGGTGGTCGTTGCCAATCCGGACTATGGCCCGTCCGGCACGAAGGTGGCGCAGGCCGCTCCCGCTGTGCAACCCGCTCGCTCCCTCGATCTGGATCGGGGAGGTATGACCTTCACGCCGCTGCCGGGGACGGTGGAAGAAGCCCAGGCCCTCACCCCCTTGCTCAAGGTCAAGGCGGAGGACCTGCTCACACAAGCTCGGGCGACCGAAGCCCGGGTGAAGCACCTCCATGGCCCGCGCATTCTCCATATCGCGACCCACGGTTTCTTTCTGAAAGACCGTGAGCTGCCTGCGGCGGCGCTCCGAGTCGGAGGCTTTTCTCACGATCAAGCCCCTGTCCCGCTGGGCGAGAATCCGCTGCTACGCTCCGGGCTGGCCCTTGCTGGCGCCAATCTGCGTCGCTCGGAAGAAAACGATGATGGCATCCTGACGGCGGCCGAAGTGGCGCAAATGGATTTGCGCGGCACGCAGCTCGTCGTGCTCTCGGCGTGTGAGACGGGAGTGGGCGATGTACAGAATGGGGAAGGCGTCTATGGTCTGCGGCGGGCGTTGGTGCTGGCGGGGGCGGAGACGCAGGTGGCTTCATTGTGGAAGGTGGCGGATGACGCGACGAAGGACTTGATGGTGGAGTATTATGAGCGCCTCCTGAAGGGCGAAGGCCGATCGGCAGCATTACGAGAAGCGCAACGCACGATGCTCAACAGCACAGCGAGATCCCATCCCTATTATTGGGCGGCGTTTGTTCCCATTGGCCACTGGACGCCGCTGGCGCAAAGGCGGTAGAAAGGGTCGCAGAGTTAGCTCTGTCACTTCTGCGGGCGAACGAGCCAACCGATGGCGGGCATCTTCATCAGTTATCGACAAGCCGATGCCAAGGCTTGGGCGATTGGCTTGCGCGATGATCTGGCCAAGACCTTTGGTGAAGACCAGGTCTTTCTCGACAAGGACACACTGCACGCCGGGAATTGGCGAGAACAGATTCACCGTGCATTGGACCGGTGCAACGTCGTGCTGATTGTGATCGGACCGCGATGGCTGACCATCGCTGACGAGCAGAACCGGCCTCGTCTCAGTCTCCCGGATGATGTGCATCGCCAAGAAGTGGCCCTCGCGTTGAGCCATCACGCGGTAACCGTCATTCCGGTACTGGTCGACGATGCGGCGATGCCGCGAGCCGAGCAGCTCCCAGAGGACTTGCGTGGTCTCTGCGATCAGCAGGCCTACAAGATTGGGGATACCAAGGCGCGCCGACAGGCCGATCTAGAGGTCCTTGTTCAGAACATTCAAGCGGTCGGGGGGCTCACTCCACGCCGAGGCCTCAATTCTGCTGAGAGGACCGACGTATCAGAGGAACAGTCCTGGTACAAAGTAGATTTTGCTGCGCTTAGTATCTCCGTTGTCCTGACCGTCGGTTCGGCCATGTATGCCTATCCGACCGAACTGGGAAGCGGAGAGATTGTATTCTTACTGGTGTTGTTCTATGCACTGGCGCTCGGTGGGAAGCGGCTGTGGCGTCTACGCAGTGAGCGACGAAGGAGGGTGGCATGAGTTGCCGATGGGCCTGGTGTCCCGGTGTTGGACTCTGGTTGGTTGTTGCCGTGCTCGCTCCACAGACCGCGCGGGCCCAGAACGATTCCCGAAACACTGCCATGGAGATCCTCTGCCTGACCGACCGACCTGCGATCGATCAAGGGGCGAGCACCAGGCTGCAAGCGTGGGCGGCCACGCCGGATGGACAACCTATTGCGCAGCCGATCGCGCTTCAGTGGCAGGTTACGGCTGGGGTAGTTCAGGGCACAGGGTCGGATGTGCAATGGAATCTCTCTGGAGTCAAGATTGAGTCGGGGGAGTTCCACAAAAAGGCGACGGCGACCGTGAAGGCCACGGCGACAGGCCTGGAAGAATCGGGCTGCGTGGTAGAAGTCTTCGTCGGTAAGAAAGAAGACAGAAGCCCACTCCTCCCTGATCGAAGTGGTGGCCTCCGGTCGGCTCGGCGGTATCTCTTGCCAAACCAGAAAGAGGACACGGGCTTCGGTCTCTATAGTTATCTCTTGTTTCCTACGCGACCGCAGACAGAAGAACAAAAGGCGCGCTACCTCAAAACCTTGGAGTCCTGTTTACTCGTCATGGAAAGCGTCGAGGACCATATCCAAATTCACCGTCCACCGAGTGAATTGAACATTACCCATATTCCGGTGAAGGAAATCCCGAAGTACAGTCAGGTATCGGCGGAATGGGCGGCCAATACCCTGGACGTCTACGATTACGCGACGGCCCAGAAGCTCTTAGACAAACTGGATAAGTCGTATCAACAAGGCCCGTACTTGATTTCGGTGGGGAAGAAGCCCTTGTCGGACATGGCGACACCCGTTCAGGCGCATGTGCTCCAGGACTTCACCGGGAAGGTGCCAGAACTGGCCTCCAATGTGGTTGAGCTGTTCACGTACCGGGCGGCGCAGCAACGAACATGGAGCGACGAATCTCTTCGAAGTTTTGTACTGAACATGCGCAACCTTATTGCTGTGGCTGGCAAAGTCACGCCGGACGTCGCCAGCGCAGTGATCAAGTTGGTGCAGCTGCAACAACAATTGAAATAGCATTCGCGCCTTCTTCGGCAAATTCCTTCTTCACCTAAGAAAATCGACGGATATTCGCCAAACGAAATAAATCTGTGCCGAATCCATCGGTATAGGTAGGGCCAATGATTCGAGCGGCATGCTCCGATCCTAACGGAATTCTGATTCCAAACCCAGGAGGAAAGTCTTGCCGCGAAAGAGGGGATTGTCAAGCAACGGCGGAAAGAGTTACAGTTCCAGACATGTCGACTGCTACAGAATCCTGCGAAGCGGCTGCCAGTGCTGATTTCCAGTAGTCCTCTCTGAGTCTCCCGTTGGGGACACCAACGCTTTCAATGTTGACTAAGCCGTTTAAAAGTCTACCAATGGCTGCCTCTCCTTCAAAGTGGTAGGACTTCTCGCCCCCTCGCACCTTACGCCACACCCGAATGCGGCTCGGAAGCAGCTTCCGAAGGATCTGCCGCGTCTGCGCTGGATGGGCCTGCGCGAGCGAGGGGCCAGTCCGCGAGATAGCCGCGCAACTCTTGCTCGATGCGGGAATGCGTAGGCCTCCCCCCAAAAATTTTACGCCATGTCGCACGTGGAGACCGACTTGGAGCCGTGGATGCCCATCTGGGCGACACCCCAGCGGCCAGCGATTCTTGCGTTCCGACTCTCTTATTAGGCAGGACGTTGATGCTGGCGCTACAGCACCGCATGTAACCGTGATCGTCGCATTCTCAGTTTTTATTACTGTAGGACCGAAATCAATTACGGGCATATGGCCTAATTTACTGTGTCCTAGTCTCCGATGCGCACGAACATGACGGAGGTACGTGGCGGGACGTTCCATTCCTTGATCGTTCCGTCAGCTTCGACCTGCAGGGGCCACCCCGTGCGGACCTCCTTGTAGCTACCTTTCTGCAAAGACGTCTTGAGATTATTGATCGCATACGCCTCAGCTGCCTTGTTGATGATGACAAAGCGATCTGTCCCGCGTTGCCAGCCAATTGTATTTTGCGTCTGAATCTGCCAGATATCAGGACGTCTATTACTGCCGTCCGGGTTTGCCAGACACAGATTGTGAAATCGAATACCAGCGACGAGATGGGGATCATCAAACCGGTCATCCTGCTGATCAAGGGGCAAAGTCTTCATGTCCACAAATACATACGGTAACCCATCCTCCCGGCCGAAGAGAAAGGCATACGCCAAGTTGACATCGGTCCGATCTAGCCTTCTATGAGATTCATCCCAACCCACGCCGTATAAAGCTCGGCCGTCAATTAGTCCGCGATCGTCATTTTGCCCACGGTCAATATCGTGATTGCGCACAAAAGTGACCGCTTTAGGTCCAGGCAAGGCGCGGTTATTCTGTTGGGCATTGATGAGAAGTCGGAGATCCCGGCCGAAGGCGAACGCTTCCCGCATGGCCGTGACTAAGGGGAAATCATAGAAGTCTAAAACGTCAACCTTGAAATAGTCATTAACAGACTGCTCGATGATTTCGCCAAAGGCATACTTCCCCGGTGCCGCACTGAGCACGTCACTGAAGAACTCTGGCTCGATATGCTTAGCGGCGTCAAATCGAAAGCCGTCGACGCCTAGGTTCACGAGTTTTTGAAGATACTGCCTTGCTACAGTTCGGACGTGCGCGGATTCCGTCTTGAGGTCAGCTAAATTATTGGAAAGCCAGCAGCGACGAACTGTGCCGGGATCGTGATCGTTAATCGTGCAGCGAGGATGGAAGTCGTCAGGTGAAAATTGCGGAAAGTGTTCACTGACCACCACGTTATTTTGCAAAACGATCAGGGAAGGGTCATCGACTTCACTCACATCTACGGTGTGGTTGAAGACGACATCGACGATGATTTGCATATCGTGGTGTTCGGCTTCATCGTTTAGGGCTTGAAACTCTTGCTCCGTGCCCAGCCACCCTTGGATGTGCGAAAAGTCTATCGGCTGATAGCGACCCCACCACTGCCACACATGATCGTTGCTCTGTTGAGGGGGCGAGACATGCACGTGACTGTAGCCGAGTTCTTTTAGCGTCGGTATGACGCTTTTGATGTCGTCGAAGCGCCAGTTGAAAAGTTGGACGATCACGTTTCGACGCTCTGGCTCTGGAATCCCCGGAACCACGCCCGGGATCGCCAACACGATATCAGGGACGAGTAAGGCGCACCCGAGAAAGCACGCTCTAATCACGTGAATACACTTGCTGAATCCCTTCACCTTTTCTTTCCTCACATAAGTGGAGTGATTAGGATAGGACGAGACCCGAATCTCTGCGACACAGCGATCAGTGCGGCCTCTTGAAGGTCAGGGCCATCATCGCAATTGCGATGAACGCTCATATGTATGCATCATCTGCTGTATGACTGCCTAGTGTCCTGACTCCGAAGTCCCCATCATAATTTCTGGAGCTAACGTGGACTGGCTGAGCCTTCAAATTTCTGAGTCAGAAGACTGGCAGCACCTGTTTCACTACATGATTACGGACGAGTTGCCTCTGAGACCGTGCGGCTAACGCCGCTTCCTTACCGGCTGGGTAAAGCCAACCGGTCCAGCATTGCCTTGATCGCGGTTATCTGATTGCCACGTTTCTTGTAGTAGTCGGAATTATCATACCCCCACCAATCCCAGCAGGCGTTGAGGTTCCAGACGAACCCAAGAGTCCAAAAGATCGTCCAGTTCCATCCAAAACGCGCAATGGTTTGTGGATACAAGACGATAATGTCATTCGTATCAGCCACCTCGTTATACCCCGCTTTCTTGTAAAACTGCTCACCAATGGCATCGTAGTGTTGACGACACCCATGGAAGACCACGTGCACTCGGCATCGGGTTGACGCACAAGCACGTGGGATGTAGGCAAAGCCGGAATCCCGCATGCTGTGAGAATACGCATCCCCGCCGAGAAACTCCCGTTGGTCAAACTCAATGAACGTGCCGCTGAGTTGACGTGCTGGCGACTTCAGAGAACCGTAGATATGTTCGAGTATGCGTTGGGCGGCGTTATACGAGCAATCGTTGATATACGGGCTATCGGAGGCAGAGCAACTAACGGAGGCAGAACAGACCTCCCCCGGGGTATTGTCTCCTACGATCATGCCATGTCCTGCTGGGCAATCACGCTTGTAGGAGATGTTGGCAGGACTGACGTAGTGCTGGTAATACTGCGCCAAGACATCCATCACCGGCTGCTCTACAATTTTGTCATTCTTGCCGGAAAACAACCAGACTTTGGCATTCGTCATGTGAACGGTCGCGTCGATATCGTTGGAGGGAACCAACTCATCGGTTCGAGCTATCAGATGTTTGACCTCCGGTACGGGGTATGACGCATTAGGTGTCATGCAGTTGTGCGTGGCCGTCCATGCACTGTTCTCTGCACAGTTATACGGCCCACCAGCAATGACACCCACACCTCTGACTAGGCTGGAATAGGCCACATGGAATTGGACCGCCATATAGCCTCCGGACGAGACGCCAGACAGCGAAGTCTGAGACATGTCAACGTGGTAAGCAGGCAATGCCTCCGCCGCAGAAAGCTGGACAGGGAATAGGAGTGGCAGCACTGGCCATAGAATTGCCAATGCGCGATGGCCATAGGCTACATTCGGTTGTTTCATGCCCACCCTCCACTTCTTTTGTGTTGCGTCGCGTTTGTCGCCATCGGAGGCTAAGCCTTCCGGTTCCCTACGCCGGTGGGTTGCCCTCGATTGAGGTCTGGTCTCTTCAGCCGCAGAGCTTCCTCGCCTCGTTCCTCATTCACACTAAAACTGAAGATCAACTCGGATTGGGCAATGATCCGACGGGGTCTTCCGGGAAATGTTCTGGTCCTGTGCCTCATACGTGAGTTGTGTAAAGGACGGCTCGTTCACCATGATCTTCGCCTGCTCATCGAACACGAAGAAATCAATGGGGTTTTTATGGTCCTTGTTGAAGAGTAATCGCCACAAATCGAGCCCCGGCGGTGTGCGGATTGTCCGTGAAATACGAGAGGGTGTCAACGTGGTCGTTTCCAGAGAACCCCGCCACCCCGGTGGTTCACCCGATCAACCGGCCAATCGACTCGGATCGCCTTCCTGGGACCGAATACGGACGTGCTGGAGGCGTGTCAGCCGTGCGACAGGGAGGGTGAGGCACTCGCGGACATTTTGGGGTGCCGACGGGGGATACCGCGTTCGCCAGCCTCGCGTTACCCGCTCACAGTTTTTCTCCAAAAATTCGGGAGACCTTCCTAGGACGGAGGGAATGGAAGGAGACCTTGGGGGCAAGCTATCAATCGAAGAACGCAATACGTGATTGGTTCTCTTTCGACTTCGATAGCCACCAGTCCGCCTGATTGTCACACTTCACCCTGTAGTCATACTCAGACGGAACGATGAGCAACGGGTGCGGGGTGGTGGGGTGCGGGTTGTCGATGGCATGGGCAGGGATCACACCAGGCGGATAGAGCGTTCTCAGCGCCAACAATTCCATCTCGATCCGATCATGGTAGGCGGCCTTCATCTTGGCGTATCTCGCTCCGAGTCGTTCGTCACTCATTGCACCGAACCACGGGTAGCCAACGCAGCCTGCCATTGAGAGGGGTAGACAGAGCAACGTTGGAGCGAATCGAGGAGCGACGAACATCATGGTTTGATGATGGATGGTACTGCTACCGAAGAGGGGCTTGTCAAACGAAGGCGAGGAGAGCTACGATTTTTTCACAACCAGCGTCTACGACTCGCTGGAAGTTAGCCCTATGAGCCGCATGAGATGGTGGGTTGCTTTGGTGACGGGCTTCGAACCCGCAGCCTCCTGAGCCACAGTCAGGCGCTCTACCCTTGAGCTACACCCACCACTGGAGAGGTTGGAACGAAAAGTCTCGCGGGGAGAATTTTAGCAAAGA
>Ga0126378_10005225_pt1 | contig 10057 bp, 8 predicted proteins | sample PanSoiMetPlot_23_FD_92587 | JGI IMG/M metagenome (GOLD analysis project Ga0126378, IMG submission 92587) | Tropical forest soil microbial communities from Panama - MetaG Plot_23 | ecosystem: Environmental > Terrestrial > Soil > Tropical forest > Bulk soil | place: Panama | collected 2016-02-17 | reverse complement strand
CTGCGCCTCACCGGTACGCACCTGGGCTGCGAGCATGGCGTTTGCGGCACCTGCACGGTGCTGATCGATGGCGCGCCGGCGCGATCCTGCATCGCTTATGCCGTCGCCTGTGACGGGCTCGAGATCCGCACCATCGAGGGTTTCGAGGATGATCCGCTCATGGCCGAGCTGCGCGACGCCTTTTCCCGCGAGCACGGGCTGCAGTGCGGCTTCTGCACGGCGGGCATGCTGATCGCGGCCCACGACATAGTGCAGAGATTGCCGGGCGCCGACGAGCAGCGCATTCGGACGGAGCTCTCCGGCAATCTCTGTCGCTGCACCGGCTATGTCGGGATCGTGAAGGCGGTGGCAAGCGTGGCGGCGCGGACCCGCTTGAGTGCCGTTCCGTCACCCTCCCAGCGCTCCGCGCTGGGTCCCTCGTCGATCCGCCCTGCGGCTCGACCCGGTTTAACGGAAGAGGGGCAGAATCGCCCCTCGCCCACGAAGAGGGAGAGGGAGGGACCCGTCGCAGAACGACGGGAGGGTGAGGGTACGCGCGAAGGTTGGACCCGCATTGAGGAAAGCTTCGTGATCGCGGGGCCGCCGGCGACGGTCTGGCAAGCACTCGCGGATTTCCCGAAGGTGGCGGCGTGCCTGCCGGGCGCGGAGCTCACCGAGCACGACCAGCGCTCGGTCAAGGGCCGGCTTCGCGTCAAGCTCGGTCCCATGGCCGCGAGCTTTGCGGGCTCCGCAACCGTGCAGCGTGACGACGCAGCGATGACGGGCCTCGCCAAGGGTGCCGGAACCGACGGTACCTCGCGCTCGCGCACCCGGGGTGAACTCGCCTATCGCCTGGCCCCCGAAGCCGGCGGCCGGCAGACGCGCGTCTCTATCACCGTCGACTACGACCTCCAGGGCTCGCTCGCGCAGTTCTCGCGCTCAGGTCTCGCGCGCGACTTTGCCGCCAGGGTGGTCGCCGAGTTCGCGGCGAACCTTAATCGCGCGCTGGGTGTGGGCGAGGCGCAGGGAGTCCCTGCGCCGCAGTCGCTTAATGTGCTGGGGTTGATCTGGCAACTCCTCTGGAGCCGCGTGAAGGCGCTGTTCAGCCGGTCTCGATAACGGTGCGTCCTTCGACGCGCGCCCAAACGGGGCGCTTGCTCAGGATGAGGGGGTGTTGCGGCCAATCTCCCATCCACCTCATCCTGAGCAAGCGAAGCGCGTCGAAGGACGCACTATGTCTATGCTGTCACCTCACACCGGATAGATCAGTGCGGTGTCGATGATCAGCGAATCGTAGACGCAGTGGCGCGCCTTGAGCTTGAGGCGGCCATGCTCGCGCACGAACCGGTCATGGTAGCGGCCGACCTGCTGCAGCGTGGTCTTCTCGTCGACGAGCGTCTCGAACAAGGCGTAGTTGGCCTCGGCGGAGATCTCGCCCCCGGGATCGACGGCGAGCACGCGATCGTTCGTCACCTGGTGCAGGAGATAACGAGGCGCGAACATGGTGGTGCGGGAAATCGCGAGCGCCCGGTCGCGGATCATGCCGATACCCTCGCAATAGACGAGGCCCACCGGCAAGCCCGCGTCGAAGTTCTCGCGGCCGGTGATGCGGTAGACCGCATCCTCGGTGAAGAAGGCCGGCCAGTCCTGGACGCGGCCCGCGTCGAGCACGGCCGCGTACTCGGCGTTGAACTCCGCGATCTCCAGGCGCAACTCGCGGTGGCTCGCGGACACTAAAGCCCCATCACGTCGCGGTAATGGCGATAGAGCGAGCGGATCGCGGCCTCGGTGATGAGGTGATCGGAGGTTCCTTCCTCGGTGCCGCCGAGCGCCACCAGGGACGCGTCGGTATCAGACCGCGTGACGCCCTGCTGCACGAAGCGCATGGCCTCGTTGTCCTCGATGCCGAGGAAGCCCGAGGGGCCCATGAGGTTGCCCTGGCGCAGGCGATGGCGGGTCATCTCGTCGCTGTCGCCCTCGTAGCCGAACATGGTCCAGACCATCAGGAACTCGTCGGGGCCGCGGGGCACGATCTGGCGCACGCCCAGCGTGTTGAGCTCTCGCTGCACGATGAAGTTCGGCCAGATGGTCTGCATGGTGACGGACCAGGGGCTGTCGAACTCGCGGACGTAGTCGAGGAAGCGCGGCTCGGCGAGCCGTAGCTCGTCGGAGTAAGCGCGCATCTGCGTCTTGGTTTCTTGGTCGAGCTTCGGCATCTCCGGCGGCTTGGCGGAAGCCATGGTGCCGTGCCGGCCGCTTGGGTCCACCACCATCGCCGATTTGTTGCCGGCCACCATCAGGCCGAAGCTCACGAGGAACGCGTGCAGCAGCGTCGCGTGGTAGGGGTCCTTCAGGTTCTCGTGATACATCTTCCAATTGGCGGGCACGGTGTTCCGGTAATAGCCCAAAAGTTTGAGCTTCCGCCCGTCGAAAGTGGCGTCGAAATCGCGCAGCATCGCGGCGCCGAGGTAATCCTCGAGGCTCGGCACAGACGGATCGAAGGAGGCGAACACCACGCCCCGGCGGGTCGCGACCTCGAGCTTCTTGAGGCCGTGGTCCTCGAGTTGGAAATCCTTGGGCATGCCGCCTTGGTTCTTGAGGCCGCGGCGGAACGGCACCGCGGTGAGGTTCCCCGCGAGGTCATAGGTCCACTGGTGATAGGGGCAGATGAATTCCGTCGCCTTGCCGCCCTGGAGACGGCAGAGCTCGGCGCCGCGATGGGCGCAGCGGTTCTCGAACACGTGGATCGCGCCCGCGGCATCGCGCGCCGCCACCACCGGCGTCGGCCCCACGAAGGAGCGCCGGAACGAGCCCGGCTCCGGCAGCTCCGCCTCGAGCGCCACGAAATTCCAGGTGGGCCCATGGAAGATCCGCTCGACCTCGCGCTCGTAGACCTCGGGGCTGGTGTAGACCCAATCCGGAATCCGCGTGAGCCCCTCCGCAGGCCAGGCGAAGGGGAAGGCGGGATCGGCGTTGGGCCGCGGCGCGCTATCGGGCATCGAGAGGTCTCCTAGTACGCGCGCGATTGTACGTCCCTGCTGGGACGCCCGCAAATTAGCTTTACGTCCCGAAATTGGCTTCGGATTGGCTTTGCCAAAAACTCATGTGCTTGTTTCCACGAGATAAATTGGCTTTGATTTGTCGATTTTGTTTTCTCCGGGGACGCTGCCTACCGCACGACCGTACGCACAGGGCGTACGACCGTCTTGAGATGGTGGAGGAGGCTCGACCTTTCAAGACCGCCGATATTTCGAACTTCCTCCAACGGGGGTCGAGCTGGCTGAGACCTGTGCCTGGCGCCCGGCCTCGGGGCTCGCCGCCGGTGCGGATCAGCCGCCCGAGTAGGCGATGCCGGCCCGCACCTCGCTGATCGCCTGCTCGACCATGCCGATCGCGCGCTCGCGATGGCCGCCTTTGTTCGGCGTCGCCCGCTCGAGCCAGTTGTGCGCATTTTCCAGAGCCCGCAGCGCATTCTGCATGTTGGGCTCGAAAGCCACCGTGGTCGTCGCGGACACTCCAAAAGCCGGCGCCGCAACGGCAGCGGCCGCGATCAGTTTTCCGGCGGACCGGCGAGACATGGTGGACATTGACTTCCCCCTTTCATCGAGCCGGCGGCTCGAGCGTGGCCGGCTCGTTCCCGCTTGCATTATGCGACGCGTCCCTCCACCGGGGTAATCAACCTCGAGCCCAAGCATCTTTCTAATATGCACTCCCCTGCGCTATCGTCCCCGGACCTCTTCTCCACGAGGCGGCCCAAGGGAGCATCGCATGGCGCTCGAACCGCTGGCCAAGCGCGGCAATTATTTCCACATCTACGATTTCCGGGTGAAGCCGGGCAAAGGCGACGAGTTCATCAAGCTCTTCGATGCCTTCGATTACTCCGACGAGAATCCCATGCACAAGTCGCCGGCGCAGGTGAAGGACGGCGTGCTCTGCCGCGACGTCAAAGACCCCGACCATTTCTATCTCGTGGGCGAGTGGTCCGACATCGAGGTGCACGCGAGGATCCGCAAGGTCCTCGCCGAGGAGCTCAAGCCCGCCTTCGTGGGGCTGATCGAGGGCGGCAAGTTCGTGCCGAATTACGCCGAGATCGTCTCCAGCACGCCGCAGCACATCCTGGACAGCGCCTCGAAGCGCTGAGTTGCCACTGTGCGTCCTTCGACGCGCTCCCCTTCGACAAGCTCAGGGTCGCTTGCTCAGGATGAGGTCGATTCAATCCTTACCGAGGGAAAGCCCCTCATCCTGAGCAAGGGCCGTGAGGCCCGCGTCGAAGGACGCACCGGCCCCGGCGCAGCCTAGCCGCGCAGCGGCTTCCAGTTAGCACCTGTGTCGTGGTCGGGGTGCTGGTAGCTGGTGCGTTTCGCCTTTCGCGCCGCCGGCATCTCGGCCTCCATAACCTTGCGCGGCAGCGCGTTGACCTGGTCGAGCCAATCGATCCGGCTCTCGACGCCGTATTGCGTCCCCGGCGCCGCGTCCCGCGGGTGGTCGAGGCTGCCGATGGTGACCGAGCAGGTCTCGCTGTCGAGGTAGCGGAAGCCGAGCGGCGTACCGCAATCCCGGCAATACGGCCGGCGCGCCAGCGACGAGCTCGCGAACTCCGCGGGCGCGCCGCGCGTCCAGGCGAAATCCGCGCGCTTGACCGGCGCCAGCGCCGCGAACGGCCCGCCCACCGCCTTCTGGCACATCCGGCAGTGGCAGACGTGCACGTTGTGCGGCGAGGCGTAGAGCGCATAGCGCACGGCGCCGCACTAGCAACCGCCTGTGAGCACGGGCTTTCGAGTGTCGTTGGTCATGGATGGCTCCAGTCAGCGAGAAAGCAATCGGCGCAGCCAGTGCCAGGCGGCGCGCAGCATGAGCGCGCCCGCGCCGAGGCGCTGCGGTGGTGGCGCCGAGCTCGGCTTGCCGCGGAGGCGCGCTTCGAGGTTGCGGCCGGTGGTTTCCGCGAGCTCGCGGGCGAAGACCTGCACGATCGGGCCGCGGCCGAACTGCGCGAGGGCGCCGCGCAGCGCGTAGGCGATCGAGAGCTCGATCGCGCTGCCGGCGGGACCGTCCTCGATCACGCGGAACGTCGCCTCGCCCATGAGCCGCGTGCCGGTGGCGGCGTCGCGGCCCTCGCCCGAGAGGCGGCCGGAATGGGTCGCTGCGTCATAGGCCACTTCGGCGTCTCCGGTGAAGCGGGCGCGGATCGGTCCGAGCGAGGCGAGGATCTCGCCGCGGATTCTTCCGCCCTCCTGCGCGAGGATTCGCGCACCGGGGACGCAACTCGCGATCAGCGCGGGGTCTTGGATCGCGCGCCATACGGCATCGCGCGGCAGAGTGAACCGTAGACTCTGCGTGAGACGGTCGCCGGGCGCGGTGGAGGGTTGGGCAGCGGGCGCTGCCGGCGTCGTCGCCGCCACGGCGCCGAAACCGCCAGCAGGGAGCTTGGGCCTCACGACCGGAGCGGTCTTGGGGCGCTCCGCGAGCACGCGGCGGATCGCGCGGACGATGCCGACATAGCCGGTGCACCGGCACAGGTTGCCCGCGAGCTCGAGCCGGATGCGCTGGTCGTCGGCGTCGGGGAGCCGCAGGACGATGTCGCGCGCGGTCACCAGCATGCCCGGCGTGCAATAGCCGCATTGCAAGCCATGCTCCGCTGTGAAGGCGGCGCGCAGGGCAGCGGCAACGGGATCGCCGTCGAGGCCCTCGATGCTCCTGACCTCGCGGCCCTCGCAATCGACGGCGTAGGTGATGCAGGAGCGGATCGGCTCGCCATCGAGCAGCAGCGTGCAGGCGCCGCAGATGCCGTGCTCGCAGCCGATATGGGTCCCCGTGAGGAGCCGGCTCTCGCGCAGAAAATCCGCGAGGCTCTGGCGGGGCTCGACGTCGGCGGAAACCGTTGCGCCATTGACGGTGAGCGCGAGGTTCATCAGAGGGCCGCTTGCGCGAGCGCGCGCCTGAGGGCGACCGCCTGCTGTCGACGCTCGACGGCATCGAGGCCGCTACCGGCGAGCGCTGCCTCGACCGCCTCCGGCACGGCGCGCTCGCCCTCGAGCAGCACCGGCGGGCCGCCGACCGCGCCGATCACCGCGCGACGCACGCCCCGTGCGGCATCCACCAGCACCGCCGCCATGGCGAAAGCGAACTCGCCGGGTTTGCGGCACGCCTTGAAATAGCCCCAGCGCGCGCCGCTCGACGGGCGCGGAATGCGCACGGCCTGCACGATCTCGCCGGGCTCCAGGACGGTCCGGAAGGGCGCGGGCACGAAGGCGGCGAGCGGGATGCTGCGGCCGCCGCCCGCCCGCCATGTCAGCACCACGGCGCCGAGCGCGGTCAGCGTGCAGAGCCAATCGGCGGCGGGATCGGCGTGCGCGAGGCTGCCGCCGATGGTGCCGCGGTTGCGCACGGCGCGGTAGGCGATGCCCTCGGCGATGCGGGCGAGGAGGCGATCGCCGATGTCGGGCGTGCGGCCGTCGGCGATCGCGGCATGGGTCACGCAGGCGCCGAGCGTCACGGCATCGGTGCCGTCCTCGACGGCGCACAGCTCGGGCAGGTGGTGGATCGCGACCAGCATCGAGGGCCGCGCCAGCCGGAAGTTGAGCATCGGCCCCAGCGATTGCCCGCCCGCGAGCACGCGCGCGCCCTCGCCGCCCCGGGCCAGCAGCGCGCCGGCTTCGCGCAGGTCCTTCGGCCGCGCGTAGTCGAAGGGGAACGGCTTCATGAACCGCGGGCCGCGGCGAGCGCCGCTAGGATGCGCTTCGGCGTGATCGGCAGCTCCGTGAGCTCGACGCCGAGCGGCGCCAGCGCGTCGTTGACGGCGTTGGCGATCGCCGCGGGCGGGCCGATGGCGCCGCCCTCGCCGATGCCCTTTTGGCCGAAGCTCGTATAGGGCGAGGGCGTCTCCATGTGCTCGACCCGGATCGCCGGCACCTCGGTGGCGCCCGGTAGCATGTAGTCCGCGAGCGTCGAAGCCAGCGGCTGCCCGTGGGCGTCGTAGGGCATCTCCTCGTAGAGCGCGGTGCCTATGCCCTGGGCGGTGCCACCGAATACCTGGCCGTCGACGATCATGGGATTGACCAGCACGCCGCCGTCTTCGACCACGACGTAGTCGAGAATCCGCACGGTGCCGAGCTCGAGATCGACCGAGACCACGGCGGCGTGCGCCGCATAGCTGAAGGTGCCGCTGTCGCGCACGGCCTTGTAGCCGGCGGTGACATCGAGCCCGCCGGGCGCCGCACCTTCCGGCAGATCCTGTGGCCGCAGGTACCAGGTCTTGCCGATCTCGCCGATCGCCACGGAACCGTTGGGCCCGATCACCCGGCCGTCGCGCACCGTCACCTGGTCCGCCGTGGTCTGTAGCAGATGGGCGCCGATATTCGCGAGGCGCTGACCAAGCTCGCGGCAGGCGGTGGCGACGGCGCCGCCCGCCATCACCATCGCGCGCGAGCCCCAGGTGCCCGTGCTGTAGGGCGTCATGGCGGTGTCGCCGTGCACCAGCTTGATCCGGTCGAGCGCGATGCCGAGCACCTCGTGCGCCACCTGTGCGAGTGTGGTCTCGAGCCCTTGGCCATGAGACTGGATGCCGACGCGGAGCTCGAGCCCGCCGTCGGGTGTCAGCCGCGCCTCCGCCTGCTCGAAGCCCGGCACCATCGGAATGCCCCAGCCCGCATAGACGGAGGTGCCGTGCGCCGCCTGCTCGCAGAAAATGGCAAGGCCCAGGCCGATCCGCGTGCCGTCGGGCTCGGCGCGCGCCTGGCGCGCGCGCACCGCCGGCAGGTCGATCGCCTTCACGGCGCGGCGCAAGCACTCGGGATAGTCGCCGCTGTCGAAGTGCTTCTTGGTGATGTTGTCGAACGGCATCTTCTCCGGTGGAATGAGCGCCTCGAGGCGGACCTCATAAGGCTCGCGCTTCGCCACGCGGGCGATCGCGTCCATCATCAGCTCCATCGCGAAGCAGACTCCCGCGCGGGCCACACCCCGGTAAGGAAGGATCGGCGGCTTGTTGGTGGCCGCCGACCAGGTACGGCAGCGATAGGCCCGGAAGTCGTAGGGCCCCGGCAGGATGCTCGCGACCTGTGCCGCCTCGAGACACGCGGAGAACGGATAGGCGGAATAGGCGCCGGCATCGACGGTCGCCTCGGCGTCGAGCGCGAGCAGGCGACCCTCGGCATCGGCGTAGGCGGTGACGTCGTAGTGATGCTCCCGACAATTGGCGTTGGCGGTGAGCTGCTCGCGCCGGTCCTCGATCCAGCGGATGGGATGACCCAGCGTGCGCGCGAGGAACGACGCGCAAACTTCCTCGGCGAGCAGGATGCCCTTGTAGCCGAAGCCGCCACCGACATCGGGCGCCACCACGCGCACCTGGCCATGAGCGAGCGCGAGGCAATCGGCGAGCCCCGTGCGGACGATGTGCGGCATCTGGGTCGCCGTGTAGATCAGAAGCTGCTCGAGGCGGCGGTCCCAGGCCGCGACCGCGCCGCGGCCCTCGATCGGCGACATGCACTGCCGCGCGGTGCGGAAGCGGCGCCTGACCGTGATGGCGGCACTCCGGCGGATCGGCTCGAGGTCGTCCTCGACGACGGTCTCGAGGAAGACGTTGTCGCCCCAGTGATCGTGCAGGAGCGCGGCCCCGGGCTCGCGCGCCTTCAGCATGTCGGAAATCGCCGGCAGCTCGTCGAAATCGAGCTCGACCTCCGCTGCCAGATCCTCAGCGGCGGCGCGGTTCTCGGCAACGCAGGCGACGATGGGCTCGCCGACGTAACGGACTTTTTCTGCGGCGAGCACCGGCTGCTCCGAGGGCTTGAAGCCCGGGAGCCTCGAATTCGCGACGATGGGGCGGACGCCCGCGAGATCGGCCGCCGTAAAAACCGATCCCCCGGCGCCCGCGGGTTTGCGGATCGAGCGGATGCGGGCATGCGCGACGGGGCTTCGGAGGAAGCACACCTCCTTCATGCCGGAGAGCCGGATATCCGCGATGAATTCGCCGCGGCCGCGAAGATAGCGCTCGTCCTCCTTGCGCGGCACACTGGCGCCGACGCCGGCGCGCGTGCTCACCCTATCCACTGTTTCCGCCATGTTTCCGCAATGTCCCCGTCACCATTGAGGCATAGCACACTTCACGAAGCGCTTGGACAGAGGGGGTGCGTCCTTCGACTCTGCGCTTCGCGCAGGCTCAGGATGAGGAGCTTTCTTGTCGCCATTCTCCAAATCGCCTCATCCTGAGCCGCGATGCGCAGCATCGCGAGTCGAAGGACGCAAGGCCTTGGTCAAACGGCGCGTCGGCGCAGCTCCGGCCAGGATGTCGTGGGTTCCCAGCCGAGGACGTGTCGGGCTCGCGAGTTGTCGAGCACGCTGGCACGCGGGTTCCGCTCGTAGAGCTCGGGGCGCCGGATCGGCGGCAGGGTGCCGTAGGTGCGGCGCAGGTGATCGAGCGTGGGCTCGTCCGAGAACGTGTCGGCGGCGGCGATGAAAAAGGTCTCAATGCCCGCGTAGTCGTGCTCGGCCGCGAGCGCAAAGGCACGCGCGGCGTCCTCGGGGCCGACGTAGGAGCGGAGCAGCGGCACCGGCTCGGCCTCGCGCTCCACCTGCGTGCCCTGGACGCCCGCGAGGAAAGCCAGCATCTCAGGAAAGGCCACGTAGCTCGGCCGCAGGATCAGCACCTCAAGCCCGCCGCGGCGCGCGAAGGCGGCGGCGATCTCCTCGCCCAGAAGCTTGCTCATCCCGTAGGTGCTGCTGGGCCGCGTCGGATGCGCCTCGTCGACCGGCAGATAGAGCGGCGGCAGATGCGGATTCGTGTGATCGAGCCCCAGAGCCGAGGTGCTGGAGCACAGCACGACCCGGCGCTCGCCCATGCGATCCGCCGCCTCGAAGACGTTCCAGGTGCCCCGCACATTGGTCTCGAACACCGCCGCGGGCGCGCTTGCGAGCGACTGATCGATGCCGGCGAGGTGCACGACCACCTCGTGGTCCCGGAACGCCGCCGCGAGCGCCTCGTTGTCGAGCACGTCGGCGGGCGGATACGCCGCGAGCTCCGAGGCGTCGGGCACGGCGCGATCGACGATGCGGACCTCGTGCCGGCGGCGGAGCTCGATCGCGACGT
>Ga0126378_10005224_pt1 | contig 10057 bp, 10 predicted proteins | sample PanSoiMetPlot_23_FD_92587 | JGI IMG/M metagenome (GOLD analysis project Ga0126378, IMG submission 92587) | Tropical forest soil microbial communities from Panama - MetaG Plot_23 | ecosystem: Environmental > Terrestrial > Soil > Tropical forest > Bulk soil | place: Panama | collected 2016-02-17 | reverse complement strand
TCTGGACAGTTCTTTGACCCGGCCTGGCTCGTCCAGCTTGGTCACGCCGCTTGAGATGACAAGCCCGTCTTCGGACTTCTCGACCATCAGGTGGGTGTCCGCGAACGCCGCGACTTGCGGCAGGTGGGTCACGACGATGACCTGGGCGAGCCGCGCCAACCTGGCGAGCCTTCTGCCGACTTCCACGGCGGCCTTGCCGCCGACCCCGGCGTCAACTTCGTCGAAGACGAACGTCGGAACCGGATCGGCGCCAGCGAATACCACCTCGATCGCGAGCATGACGCGCGACAGCTCGCCGCCTGAGGCGCCCTTGTGCAGGGGCAAGTCTGGGGCACCAGGATGAGCTGCGAGCCGGATCTCCACGTCGTCGCCACCGTGCGGCCCGTATTCACGCAGCGAGCTGACGACAACCGAGAGACGCGCGTGCGGCATGGCGAGCGCGGTCAGCTCCTCAGTCACCGCGGCGTCGAACCGGGCGGCCGCGTCCTTTCGCAGCGCGGTGAGCCTGCCGCCGAGATCTCTGACCATGGCGGCCAGCTCTGTCTCCCTCGCCTCCAAGCTCGCGATCCTCTCGTCATCGCTATCGAGCTCGGCCAGCCGGGCTCCGGCTCCCTTCGCCCAGGCGAGCACAGCGGACAGATCGGGCGCAGACAGGTCATGAGCGCTGGCCCCGTCGCCCTCTGCCCCGGCCGCAATGGCGGTGCTCAGCACTCCGGCGGCATCGGGCCGAGGAACGGGCACGGAGCCGTATGTCCGAATGAGCCTGGCCAGCTCCGCCCGCCTGTCCTGCACAGCCGCCAGCCTGACCGGGTCCGCCTCGACCGAGTCTGCGTACGAGGCCAGCTCGGCCGCGATGTCGGAGATCAGGTACGAGGCCTCACCGAGCCGGGCGGCGAGATCGCCGAGCGCCTTGTCGTGTGGCGCAGCGGCGTCGAGCGCCTGCCTGGCCGACCCGAGCAGCGTCAGCGCATCGGCCGCCTCGTAGGAGGCCGTTGACGGGTCGGAGATCAGCGCCTCGTGCGCGGTCGTCGCCGCGCTATGCAAGGTGTCGGCGTTCGACAGCCGCTCCGCTTCGGCGTGCAGCTCAATGTCCTCGCCCTCCACCGGCTGGAGGCGCTCGACCTCGTCGAGGCCGTGCCGCAGGCCATCAGCTTCCGCGCTGCGCTCGCGAGCCAGCGAGGTCAGCTCGGCGAGTTCCTCGGCGACCTTGAGGTGCTGGTTGTACGCGCGCTGGTAATCGCCGAGCACGCGGCTGAGATCCGGGCCGGCGAACCGGTCAAGCGCCTCGCGCTGCCTTCCTGCCTTCAGGAGCTGCTGCTGATCGGCCTGGCCGTGCACGGCGACGAGATCATCGGACAAATACGTCAGCAGCGAGACGGGAACCGAGCGTCCGCCAGCGAAAGCACGCGAGCGCCCCTCTGCCGAGACCGACCTGGCCAGGACTAGCGTTCCGCCGTCGTCATCCAGGTCGCCGCCCGCCTCGTTGACCTGCCTGGCGACTTGGCCATCCGGGTCGGTCCTGAGGCGGCCCTCGACCGTAGCCCGCTCGGCGCCAGGCCTGATCCTGGACGGATCGGCGCGACCGCCAAACAGCAGGCCGAGCCCGGAGACGACCATGGTCTTGCCCGCACCAGTCTCCCCGGTGACGACGTTGAAGCCAGGGGACAGATCGAGGACCGCCTCATCGATGACGCCGAGGCCGCTGATCCTCACTTCCTCAAGCATCGCCAGCCGGCTCCTCGTCTCCTGTCAGCGCGGCAGTATCCTGCCGCGCACCGGCTCGGCCGCGCCAGCCCGTGACCGAGAGTCCGAACTTCACGACCAGCCGGTCTGTGAAGGACGCCCCGACGTCTTCACTGCTGGTGCCGCCGCGCAGCCTGGCGAGGAGCACAGGATGAGCACCACGCCGGACCTCGATCCGCGCGCCAGGTGGCAAGTCGACCGTGCGACGGCCATCGCACCACAGCACGGCACCCGACGTGCCGCCGTGCCCGCCCGTCGCGCCGATAACCTCGGCCGCCACGACTGATTCCGGTGATACCACCATAGGCCCTGCGAAAAGGGCGTGAGCGCTGATCGGCACCAGCACGAGCGCCTCGACATCCGGCCAAACCACGGGACCACCAGCCGAAAACGCGTACGCGGTCGACCCGGTCGGCGTGGCGAAAACCAGTCCGTCGCCGCCCCAGCGCGCCAGCGGCCTGCCGTCGATCTCGGTCACGAGGTCAAGCATCCGCTCTCTGGCTGCCTTCTCGACCGTCGCCTCGTTCAGCGCCCACGTCGTGGCCGCGACCGAGCCATCCTGGCGGACGGTGACGTCAATAGTCATCCTCGGCTCGACGATGTAGTCGCCGGCGAGCAGGCGATCCACGGCATCCGACAGCACGTCGGGCTCGGCCTCTGCGAGGAACCCGACGTGGCCGAGGTTGACGCCAAGCAGCGGGGTTCCGGCCGGGCGGGCGAGTTCCGCCGCTCGGAGCAGGGTGCCGTCACCGCCGATCACCAGCACCATCTCGGTTCCCTCGGCAGCCCGCTGCGAGACGGGCAACACCGCCGTGCCCGGGCACTGCAGAGCGTCGGCCTCGGAATCCAGCACGCAGACTCTCACGCCGGCGGCGCGAAGCCGTTCGGCCGCGACCCGAGCGGTCTTGACGCCCTCGGGCCGACCGGTGTGCGCAACGAGGAGCACCGCGCGAGCGCCGCGCTGCCCCTCCGGATCGCTCATCGTGGCCCGCCGACGATGGCGCCCCGCAGGTCGGCAACGTCAAGCGCGGAGGCACCGCGGCGCAGCCACAGGAAGTACTCGACGTTTCCTGCTGGACCGGGCAGCGGGCTAGCCGTGACGCCGCGGACCCCGAGGCCAAGGCCGAGCGCGGCCGTAGCGACGGCACCGACAGCCGAGGCGCGCAGCTCTGGATCCCTCACTACGCCCCCGGCCCCGACCTTGCCTTTGCCGACCTCGAACTGCGGCTTGACGAGCAGCATGAAGTCGGCGTCCGGCGCAGCGCAGCCGACCAGCGCGGGCAGCACATGGGTCAGCGATATGAACGAGAGGTCGGCGGTGACCAGCTGCGCAGGCGGGTCAACCTGGCTGGGCTGAAGCGTGCGCACGTTGACCCGGTCGAGGACCGTGACCCGTGGATCGGACCGAAGGCTCCATGCGAGCTGGCCATAGCCGACGTCGACGGCCACGACGTGCGCGGCCCCTGCGCGCAGCAGCGCATCGGTGAATCCGCCCGTCGAGGCCCCGGCGTCGAGACAACGCCGTCCAGCAACATTGAGCTCGGGGAATGCCTTGAGCGCTCCAGTCAGCTTGTAGCCGCCGCGGGACACGTAGTCCTCGCCGTTGTCGGCCTGGCGGATTGTTATCGCCGCATCCTGGCCGACCTGGGTCGCCGCCTTCGCGGCCGCCTGGCCCGACACCTGAACCCTGCCGGCGGCGATCAGGTCGGCTGCCTGCACGCGCGACCGCGCCAGGCCGCGGCGGACAAGCTCCGCGTCTAGCCGTGCCCTCTTCCCCATCTGCCGCGCCCTCGCGTTGTCGCCTGCCTTGACACAGGTTGCCGTGGCACCCCCCAGCCGTGTCGTCGTGCCTAACCCTCGTCCGACTCGCCCGGCACCGCGTGGTCGGCCAGGCTAGCGCCGGTGTGCAGCTCACCGAGCACCTCGACGAGCTCACCGTGGATCCGCTCGAATACTGGCGGGTGCTCCGACACCGGAAGCTCGGTGAGATTGCCGAGGTGCGCGATCGCGGCGTCAACCCTGGAATGACCGGTAGCCTCCGGGGCCAATGCCACGCTATCTCCGGTGGCTTCGGTCAATTCGGCGTCGGTCGGCTCGCTGTCGGGCTCCATCGTGTCGTGCCTCCTGCCAGGAACGCTACCGTCATGCGAGCCACGCCGACGCCATTGGATTCCCATGCGCGCGCCCCAGGTGTCCCGCGCCGGGCCGGCAGGCAGACAATGACCTTGAAAGCGGGGTGACGATGGCGACAGCCGACGAGTGCCGAATGGCCCTTGAGGCTCTGACGAACCGCCTCAGCGAGATGGACGCGACCGTTCGCCAGGCGAAGCTGATCGACAGGACACTCAGCTGCCACGTGTCTGACCTGGGGATTACCTATTTGACGCGGCTGGGCGCGCACGGTGCGGATGCGATCAAAGAAGCGCACGACGGCTTTCCCGCCGCGCAAATTCGTTTCACCGCGAAGAGTGACGACGTCGTGGCGATCGCCCGCGATCCCGGCAGCTTTGCCCGCGCCTGGCTTTCTGGCCGACTCAAGGTCGAGGGCAATTTCTTCGATCTGCTGCATCTGCGCCGGTTGCTCTAAGAGCCCGGCGTCGCAGACGCAGCCTTCGTCTGCGGTGCCCAGGATGATGAACAGTTCGGGCTTCCCGGTCCGAGGCGCTCCGTGAGGCCGCCCCACCCAGTCCGGCCATCATCGCGCTGCCCGTTATACCCGCTATGCTCCGGTAATCCCATCCACCTGACTCGAGCTTTTCAACACCAAAGTGCCGGCGACCATCTTCTCGCATGCTCCATCAAGGTCGACGGCACTTTGGTGTTGATCATTTTCGGCGGTGGACGCCACTTAGCGACCCGAGGGACTGCAGGCTCTCATGGCAAAGCGGCCGAAACCATCCCAAACGGCGCACGTCAGGCCAGGCGGCGAGCCGATCAAGCGGGGCCGCGGCGGCGGGCAGGCTTCGACCCCCAGCCTGTGGGCCGAGGGATCGCCGACAGGGCGGCAACGCCGGTACGGTGGCGCCATGACCGGGTTGTTCGCGCGGCCGCGGGCTGAGATCGTGCCCGGGGCTGTCCATCTGCCCGGCTGGCTGACGCCCGGCGAGCAACGGCAACTGGTAGCCGCCTGCCGCGAATGGGCTGAACCGCCCGCCGGCATGCGGCACACGCCGATGCCGTCGGGCGGCCAGATGTCCGCGCAGACCGTCTGCCTCGGCTGGCACTGGATGCCTTACCGGTACTCGCGTACCGCGGACGACGTCGACGGCGCACCCGTCAAGCCGTTCCCGACCTGGCTGAGCGACCTCGGCCGCCAGGCGGTCGCGGACGCGTATGGCGACCAGCACCTGGCGGGCTCGTACAGTCCCGACGCGGCGCTGATCAACTTCTACGACGATCAGGCCAGGATGGGCATGCACACCGACAAGGACGAACGCTCGGCCGCGCCCGTGGTGTCGCTGAGCCTCGGCTCGGCTTGTATCTTCAGGTTCGGCAACGCGCAGACCCGCGGCAAGCCTTGGCACGACGTCATGCTGGCATCCGGGGACCTTTTCGTTTTCGGCGGCGAAGCCCGGTTCGCATACCACGGCGTGACCGGGACGATCCCGGGCACCGAACAACCCGAGATCGGGCTGCCGGCCGGCCGACTCAATATCACGCTGCGCGAGTCCGGGCTGACCTGATGCCCGAGGGGGACACGGTCTGGCGGACATCGCGCCGGCTCGATGAGGCGCTCGGCAGGCGGGTTCTGACTCGCAGCGACTTCCGGGTTCCCCGGTTCGCTACGACCGACCTGACCGGCCGCCTCGTGCACGAGGCGCTCTCGCGCGGTAAGCACCTGCTGATCAGGGTGGACGACGGCATCACCATTCACACGCACCTACGGATGGACGGGTCATGGCGGATCTGGCCGGCCCGCAAGCCGCCGCCGCGCGACCATCGGGTGCGCCTGGTGCTGGAGAACACCGACTGGCAGGCGGTCGGCTACCTGCTAGGCGTTGTCGAATTGCTGCCGACGACACGCGAAGACCGTGCCGTTGGCCACCTCGGCCCTGACCTCCTCGGGCCTGACTGGGATGCGGCAGAGGCGGTGAGCAGGCTTTCCGGCCAGCCGAGCCGTGCCGTCGGCGAGGCGCTGCTCGACCAGCGCAACCTGGCCGGAATCGGCAACCTGTACAAGGCCGAGGTGCTGTTTCTGCGCGGGATCAGCCCATGGCGGCCGGTCGGCGCGATCGACGACCTGCCCGCCGTCGTCGAACTTGCTCACCGCCTGCTCGAGGCCAACAAGGAACGAGCGAGCCAGGTCACCACCGGCAACCCGGCGCGCGGCCAGGAGACGTGGGTATACGGCAGGGCCGGGCGGCCATGCCGCCGTTGCGGTACCCAGGTCATGGCAGATGGCCGGGCGGGACGCGGCACACCGGGCGCGGACCGCGTGACCTTCTGGTGCCCGTCCTGCCAGCCGGAACCGAGTGGATGATGACGCCGGCGACAGCGCGGTGGGATCATCGGCGCTCAGAACGGGCGGGCTTCGTCCGCGCGCTCTGCCGACTCCGACCAGTGCCGCTGGTCCCTGAGATCAGGTTGTATCTGGCTGACGAGGTGTTCGGCCTCTGGGAGGAAGTCGAGCGCGAGTCCGGCAGGCAAGGAACTCCGCCGCCGTTCTGGGCATTCGCCTGGCCGGGCGGGCAGGCGCTAGCGCGCTATTTGCTCGAGCGGCCGGAACTGGTCGCCAGGCGAAGCGTGCTTGACATTGGCTCCGGGTCAGGCCTGGCGGCGATCGCCGCGGCGCGCGCGGGTTCATCGGCTGTGGCAGCTAGTGAAATCGACTCCCTTGCGGCTGCCGCAATCACTCTCAACGCAGGTGCGAATAACGCCGCTGTCACCGTGACCGGTGACGTCCTCGATGGCGACGGCGAAGGCGCGGATGTCGTACTCGCCGCTGACATCTGGTATGACCGGAGTCTGGCAGGGCGTGCGTTGGGGCTGCTGCGACGTGCGCGCCGCCGAGGTGCCGACGTCCTGGTGGGCGACATCGGCCGGAGCTTCCTGCCGCTCGCGATGCTGAGCGAGCTGGCCGCCTATGACGTCCCAGTCGTCGCCGAGCTCGAAGACGCCGCCGTCAAGCGCGCCATGATCTTCGCCCTGCGGCCGTCGGCGTCGGCGGCTCAGCAATCCGGCGACTGCGGCGTCATAGAGGCATGAACTTGAGCGTAGAACACGCGGAAGGGCATACTCCGGTCCAACGGGATGAGCAGTCGCCCGACGCGTTTATCGCCAGCTTGTACCGCCTGCACGCCATCACGCTGATTCGGATCGCGATCCTGCTCGTCGGTGACCAGCCGAGCGCAGAAGACGTCGTTCAGGACGCGTTCCTCGCGCTGCAGCGGGGCCTTCCGAGGCTGCGCGATTCGGAGAAGGCGCTCCCCTACCTGCGGACATCGGTCGTCAACGGATGCCGATCGGTGCAGCGATCACGCAGCAGGGCGAGGCGACGGCCTGCCGTGCACCATCCTCCCGTGTGGTCGGCGGAGGCTGAGGCGATCGCGAGCGAGGACCGCAGGACGGTGCTCGCTGCTGTCGCCGGACTGCCAGCCCGGGCGAGGGAAGTTCTCGCGCTGCGCTACTACCTGGACCTCGCCGACAGCGAGATCGCCCAGACGCTGGGCATCAGCAGGTCCACCGTGTCGTCTACCGCGTCCCGCGCATTGGTCACCCTCGCGCGCAGGCTCGAGGAGCAGCTATGAACATGATCGAAGACCGGCTGCGGGACGCCTACCGCGCCGCCGCCGAGACCGTCGAGCCCGGCTCGATCCGCCCGCTTGCCGACCACGTTTTCACGACCTCTGAGACCGGCTCCCGCAGCGCGCGCGGACCGGGCCGATGGCCGCGGCGCCTGATGATCCCGATGGCCGCCGCGGCGGCGGTCGCCGCCATTGCGGTCCTGACCACCCTGATCATCCCTCGCGTCATCGTCGGCACGCGTTCGCACGGCCAGACGCCCGCCTCGCCGGCCACGAAGTTCGGGGTGGCCATGGCCGGAGTGCCGGGAGTGTACAGCAAGGGCGCGAAGACGCTCACTATCTTCAACGCAATCTCTGGCACCACTGTCGCCACTGTGGCGTCTCCCGGGCGCGACATGTATTTCGCGGGTGTCGCCACTGGCGACGGCCGTCAGTTCGTGGCAGAACTCCGCCGCCCGGGGGTCTGCCGGACCTGGCTCTACCAGTTCAGGCTCGGGCCCGCGGGACGGCCAGGACCGCTGGCCCCGTACTCGGTTCGGAGCATCGGCGAACTGCTGAGTGCAATGGCGATCAGCAAGGATCGCTCGACGCTCGCGTACGCCGGAAGCGGATGCGCGCATGCAACGCGCAGCTTGCCTGCCCGCCGCAGCTTCCCCGCCCACCTCGGCGTCATGCACCCGGCGGCCGGGGAGGCCAGGCAGTGGACCCTGCCAGGCCGAGCCAGCGTTCTGTCACTGTCGCTAACCGCGCACGGCACGCTACTGGCCTATGACGCGAAGGTCGGCAACCTGGCTAGGTCGGCCGCGTATGTGCTGCCAACTAGCGCCGCCGACGGGCCGACGGCGAGGCACAGCCGGCTGGCTGTCGCCTCTGACCGCTTCGGGCGGTCAGCTGCCATCAACTCGGCGGCGATCACGCCGGACGGCCGTCAGGTTTACTTCACCACGAGCGATGTCCTGCAGACCTCGAACCCACGCTGGCATCTGCGCGCGGTTGAGCTTGCCACTGGGCGCATCCGTGTCGTCGGCCGCTACGCAGGATTCCCTGTCTTCCTGAGCGCGGATCCCTCTGTCCGCTATGCGCTGGTGGTCGACGAAATAGCATCAGCGTCGCAGCGGACGTCTACGCCGTCGGTGACGCCGGCGCCGTCACCCGGCCGTTCGAGACTGCCAACGGCGACGCCGTCGGTCAGCTCCTCGGGGCTGCCAACGCCGACACCATCCGCGTCCGGCAAATCGCAGCTGCCCACGCCGTCGCCGTCGCCATCGGTCAGCTCCTCGGGACTGCCAACGCCGACACCATCCGCGTCCGGCAAATCGCAGCTGCCAACGCCTTCGCCGTCGCCCACAGCGATCCCGCTGGTCGCGCGGCTGGTGCTGATCAACCTCACGACCGGTCGGATGCGCGTGATCTATCCGGCGGTCTCGTGGTTCATGGGAGGCTCGATCTTCGTCTGGTAGGCAGAGTGGGTCGGCTCGACTAGGCGTCACGACGCAGGAACACGATGAGCCCGCCGATGATCGCCGCAGCCGCGTACGCGCAGAACACCGCGAATCCGATCCACGGCGAGAACGGGTGCAGCCCGTTCGCCTGATGTTCCCAAATCGATGATCCCGCATTGAACGGGATCCACTTGTCGATGTCGGCCTGCCCGAACCAGCCACTCGGCGGGCCTGGCAGGAACTGGCTGAGGATCCAGGTCACGAACATCACGCCGATGCCTGCCGCTATGGCACCTGCCGTGTGCCTGAGCATCGCGCCGATGCCGAAAGAGAGCAGCCCGCAGACAGCCAGGAAGAGCCCGCCGCCGATCACGATGCGCAGGACCTCTGGCCGCCCGAGCGTGGTGCTGACGTGCTGGCCGGATAGGATCGCCTGCCCAGCGAAGAAGGCCAGGAAGCTGGTGACCAACCCGGTGACCAGCGCAGCCAGGCCGAACACGACGCCCTTGGCAGCGAAGATGGTGCCGCGGCGTGGCATCACGCTGAGCGACGTCCTGATCATTCCCGTCGAGTACTCGGAGGTGATCGCGAGCGCGCCGAGCACGATGATGATCAGCTGCCCGATCAGCAGGCCGAACAGGCTGACGCTCGCGGCCGACGAGTGGATCTGCGCCGCGATGTGCGCCGCCGCGCCCGGCCCCACCTTTCGCCCGTCGACGGCCGCGCCGCCTCTAAAGGCCTGCAACCGCTGAGTCTGGCCCCAGCTGAACAGCGCGCCAATGCCGACGCAGGCCACGACCAGCGCGAGCAGCGTCCAGTAGGTTGAGCGGACTGAACGAATCTTGGTGAACTCAGACCGCACGGTACCGATGAACCCGGCACGGCCGGGAGGTTGCCGCCCGACCTTCCCGCCAACCAGTACCTCGTGCGTAGCAGTTGCCGCCATCTCAGGCCACCTCCCCCGCATGCGCGGTCTCGCGCTCGACTGGTTCTGGCGTGCCGGCGTGGAACTCGACGCTCGACGCGGTCAGCTCCATGAACGCCTCCTCGAGCGACGCGTGCGCAGGCGCGAGCTCGTGCAGCCTGATCCGGTTCTCGAAGGCCAGGTCGCCGACCTGCGCCGCCGTC
>Ga0126378_10005223_pt1 | contig 10057 bp, 11 predicted proteins | sample PanSoiMetPlot_23_FD_92587 | JGI IMG/M metagenome (GOLD analysis project Ga0126378, IMG submission 92587) | Tropical forest soil microbial communities from Panama - MetaG Plot_23 | ecosystem: Environmental > Terrestrial > Soil > Tropical forest > Bulk soil | place: Panama | collected 2016-02-17 | reverse complement strand
TTGACCGGGTTCGCGACGTGCGGCTGCTGATAGGCGCGCTCTACACCTTCCTCCTGGCGGCCGTGATCGGGCTCGGCTCGACCTGGGTCGCGCTCACCCGCAACACCGGCTTCGGCACGCTGCAGATCGGCGCCTGGACGGCGCGGCCGAAGACCGGCACCGCCGACATTGACCCTTATGCCCGCGCCGCGATCGCCCGGACCGGCGCGCTGCCGGTCGCGATCGGGGACGGGGTCGCATTCGTCGCCCGCACCGACGACAACGGCCGGCCGCTCGACGGCCGCTGCGACGCCGTGATCAGCGGCACCACGCCGGCGGCGCGCTTCTTCACACTGACGCTGTACGATCCGGACGGCAGGCTGGTCGCCAACTCGCTCGACCGACAGGGCTTCACCAGCGAGGAGCTGGTGCGCCACCAGGACGGCAACTTCGAGATCACGGTCGCGCCGCGCGCCCGCCCGGGCAACTGGCTGCCGACCGGCGGGGTCGAGCGCTATATTCTGGTCATGCGCTTCTACGACACCTCGGTCGGCGTCGCGACGCGCGCCGAGCGCGAGGCGCCGATGCCGTCGGTCAAGACGGGAGGCTGTCGGTGACGCGCTGGCTGCTGTGGACCCTCGCCGGCATCATTCTCGGCGGCATCGTGCATCTCGGCACCATCCTGGCGCTGCCGCGCACGGCGAGCCAGGACGCCTACTCGCGCCTCGAGCCGATCACGCCGGTCAACACGATGACCCCGATCCCCCGCCCCACCGCCGCCAAGGCGCTGATACCCTACATGGATCCGGCCTTCGCGGTCGCGGTCTGCCGCTACGATCTCGGCAATGGCCCGATGAAGCTCACCGCGCCGGTGAGCGAAGCCTACACGTCGGTCACGTTCTACACCCGGCGCGGCGTCGCCTATTACGGCATCAACGACCGCGCCGCCGGCCGCCGCACCATCGAGCTCCTGCTCATGACCGTGCCGCAGCACGACGCCATGCCGGAGGACGCCGAGGTGACGGCGGCGGACCGGCTGATCATCGAGTCGCCGAGCCCGACCGGCCTGATCGTGCTGCGCGCGCTGAGCCCGGAACCCGGGCTGATGCCGATGGCGCAGGCCTCGGTCGCGGCCGCACGCTGCGCCGCCCAGACGCAGTAGGCGCAGCGTCATTGCGAGGCGGCCGCCGGCCGCCGAAGCAATCTCGTGTCATGCGGCGGAGATTGCTTCGCTTCGCTCGCAATGACATCGCAAAATTGTTGTCCGCTCCTGTCGGAGCGGCGCATCCTCATCCGTCCTTGTCGAGAACCTGGGAGTTCCCCGTGCTCTACGCCTTCCTTTGCTACAACGACGAAGCCTCCGTCTGCTCCTGGAGCAAGGACGAGGAAGCCGCCGTCATGGCGAAGCTCGGCGCGGTGACCGAAAGGCTTACCAAGGAAGGCCGGCTCGGGCCTGTTGCACGGCTCGTGCCCACGACGGCCGCCACCACGCTGCGCAAGGACCGCGACCCGCCGCTCGTCATCGACGGCCCGTTTGCCGAGACCAAGGAACAGCTGCTCGGCTTCTTCGTGATCGATTGCACCTCGCTCGAGCACGCGCTCGAGACCGCCAAGGAGCTCGGTCGCGCCAATCCGGGCGGCTCCTACGAAATCCGGCCGATCCTCGACTTCTGGCCCGGGAGCGCCGGCGCGTGATGGAGCCGGGCAATGATCTCGCCTGGATCGACGCGGCACTCACCTCCGCGCGCCCGCAGGCGCTCGCCGCCCTGCTGCGCTACTTCCGCGACCTCGACACCGCCGAGGAGGCCTATCAAGAAGCCTGCCTGCGCGCGCTCAGGACCTGGCCGCAGAACGGCCCGCCGCGCGACCCGACCGCCTGGCTGGTGCTGGTCGGCCGCAACGCCGCGATCGATGCGACGCGCCGGAAGAGCCGCCAGGCTCCCCTGCCCGACCACGACATCGCGGCGGAGGGCGACGCCGAGACCGACATGGCGGAGCGGCTCGACGAGCAGCACTATCGCGACGACGTGCTGCGTCTTCTGTTCATCTGCTGCCATTCCGACCTGCCGGCGACGCAGCAGATCGCGCTCGCGTTGCGCATCGTCTCGGGGCTCAGCGTCAAGCAGATCGCGCGCGCGTTCCTGGTGAGCGAAAGCGCCATGGAGCAGCGCATCACGCGGGCCAAGGGCCGCATCGCGCATGCGGCGGTGGCGTTCGAGGCGCCGGGCGCGGTCGAGCGCGCCGAGCGGCTCGCCGCCGTCGCGGCCATGATCTACCTCGTGTTCAACGAGGGCTACTCGGCGAGCCACGACGGCGCCGCGATGCGGCTGCCACTCGCCGACGAGGCGATCCGCCTCGCCCGCCTGCTCTTGCGCCTGTTTCCGGCCGAACCCGAGATCATGGGATTGACTGCGCTCCTCCTGCTGCAGCACGCGCGCACGCCCGCACGCTTCGATGTAGACGGCGCTGTGGTGCTGCTGGAGGACCAGGACCGGACCGCCTGGAACCAGGCGATGATCACCGAAGGTCTGGCCCTGATCGACAAGGCGATGCGCCACCGCCGGCGCGGTCCCTATCAGGTGCAGGCCGCGATCGCCGCCCTGCACGCGCGCGCCGCGACGCCGCAGGACACCGACTGGCGGCAGATCGATCTGCTGTATGCGGCGCTCGAGGAGCTCAGCCCCTCTCCGGTCGTGACCCTCAATCGCGCGGTCGCGGTCGCCAAGCTGCGCGGGCCGCAAGCGGCACTCGAGATGATCGAGCCGCTGGCAAAGCCGCTCGCCGGATATTTCCACTTCTTCGGCCTCAAGGGCGGGCTGCTCAAGCAGCTCGGCCGCAACGAGGAGGCGCGCGTCGCGTTCGACCGCGCGATCGCGCTCGCCAACACGGCCGCCGAGGCCGCGCACATCCGCCAGCATCTCGACCGGCTGGCGAAGGAGGCGACGTGAATCGCCACTCGCCGATTCGGCCGGTGGGTTTCGTTTCGCTCAACCCGCCCTACGGAGTGCGGATCACTTCGACACGATGTCCGGCGCGGCGGCCACTTGCGCGCCGCAGCTCAGCGCCGCCTTGACCGCGAACTGGCCGGTCGTGATCAGGTTGTTCTCGGCGATGCGCGTGTCGAGCAGCGTGAGCGAACGTTCCACCTCGACCGCCATCGGCGCGGGCGTCGCGATGACGAGGCGCTGCAGCGCGAAGCAATAGGCCTCCGAGCGCTCGACCAGCGCCCGCTGCACCCAGCCGATCACCAGCTGGTTCTCGGTGATGCGCGCATTGGCGTTGCCGGCCTCGGGGGGCGTGAGCCCCGACACGTAGCGGAAGCTCTGCGCGCGCTTGGCATCGAGATCGAGCACGCGGCGGGCCGTCATGAAGAAGTCCGGTATCCGCACCGCGTCGTTGCGGATGTCGGTGTTGAGCTGGTGGTAGCGCGCGGTCGCAGAGCGGTAGGGCCGGTCCATCAGCTTGCCGCTGTATTCCTCGACCCTGAACTCGGGCCAGCCGAAATGGTGCGACACGCCGTACTCGTGGACGATCGAGTACCAGCGGGCGCGGTCGAACGGCAGCTCGATCAGCGGATAGGCGAGGTCGCGCAGGGTGCGCTCCTCGTCGGTCAATGGATATTGCGAGACCGGCGCGCCGACCGCGCGGGCCGCGTCGCGGCCGACCCAGCCGTGAATGTCGTCGGCGACGACGCTGGTCTTGAGGCGTCCGAAATCACCTTGCGCCGCCGCGCAGGCGCCGAGCAGGAGCGGCAGCGCGAGCGCCTGCACGAGACGCGGGGACATGAGTTGCGCCGGGCGGCGCGGATGGAGGCGTTGCCGGCTCACGGGCGCGACGCGCGCCGGCGTCGCCTGCGGCCGGGCGGCGAGCTCGATGGCTCGGCGTGGCCCGGCGGATCGTCGTCGTAGCGCTCGATGCGCACCACCGGGAGAATGATCACGGTTGCGGAGCCCACCTGGGGGGCGATGCCGTCGCGCACGGCGGATCGCGCCGCGGGAAATGTCACCACTACGCCCATGGGAGCCTCATGCCCCTCCTCAACAGCCCGCATCGGCGAATACTGGTTCGCCATGGTTCGCATTACGGCGGAGGGTTGGTTAATGCTCCGCTAACGTCAGGCTACGCACGAATGCTGGGCCGCTGAAGATTCCGAGGTGTGGCTTTTTGAGCGCACTGCGGGCGCTAGCAAGCTCAGCGCACCAAATTATCGAGCAAATGGCGGCCGGCGCGATCCTCGGTCTCGACGATCCACACGTCGGGATCGAAGCGCGTCTCGCGCGCTAGATACGCCTCGACGTCGCCCTCCGGCGCGGGTTGCACCTTGAGCGGGGCGCTGAAGGCGCGATCGGACGGCTGCGCCTCGTCGAACGCCGCCTGCGGCGCCGGCCCATACAGGTCGGCGGTGCCGTCGAGCCGGCTGACCTTGATGAAGATTGCGCCCGCCTCGTCGGCGCCGTGCCGGCGGACCGCCGCGAAGATGCCCTCGACCTGGCAGCGGCGGATGTAGGCCGCGACCCAGATGGCGGATTTCAGACGCATCGCGGACGCGGACCTCGCTAGTGTCCCGATTCCGAAGTTCGCAAGCGTTTGCCGCGCCCTCGGAGCGAACTTCGGAATCGAAAGGACACTAGCAAATCTATAATTCTAGTGCCGCTTTTGAACCCGAAGTTCGCAAGCGTACCCGCCGCAAAATCGTGCGAACTTCGGGTTCGCGGCACTAGCGTGCCGCCGTACCCGGTGCAGGCGGGCTCCTAGGTTTTCATTGCGATGGTGCGCCGTCAATTCAGCTCGTGGCCGACCATGCTGGCGAGCTCCCGCTTGACCTGGTCGTTGAGCTCGCCGGTGACCTGCAGGTTGTGGCTGCCCTGGAACTGCTTGAGCGCGGTGCGGGTCTCGTCGTCCATCACGCCGGTCGGCTTGATCTGGCCGTAGCCGAACTCGCTGAGCGCGCGCTGCACCGCCAGCACCTGGCGCGACGGCTGCGTGAGCGAGCGCGACGGCACCGGGATCGGCGCGGGTGGTGTCGGCGCGGACGGCGCGGCGGGCGCAGCCTGATGCACCGGCGGCGCAGCCTGACGCGCCGGTTGCGCGCGCGACTGCGGGCTCGATTGCAGGATGTGCCCGCCGAGCAGATCGGCGATCGGATCCTTGCGTGCCGCCGCTGCAGCCGGTGCGGTCGTGGGACGCGGCCGCGGCAGCTCGACGACGGCCGGTGCGGGATGCGTCGGTGCCGGCGCGGCGTCGCGCGGACCTACGTCATGCGTCGCAGCGTGCGGGCGCTGGACCGATCCGACGGATTCGCGCGACGGCGCGACCGGCAGCGGCTTGATGGCGAAGATCGGCGCCGGATGCCGGCCGTGCTGCATGTAGACGCCGTTGACGATGACCGCGGTGGTGGCGCCCACCGCCACGATGGCCGCGAGCGTGTCGCGCGGCCGGCGCAGCAGCGCCCGCCACCACCAGGGTCGCGTCGTTGCGGGACGATCGTATTCCTCGTCGTCCGCGTCGGAGCGTCGCCGTTGTCGCAAAGAGGCACTAGGCACTTTTCTTCACCACGGTCGCGTTGTCGCGCGCCGGGAAGGCAGCGCCGCCTTCCGCCGACACGCGCGAGGTTGATTTCATGTTCATCGGTCTGCTCGCCGTCCTGCCGGCCGGACTGGCCCGCGGCCGCGCCTGCTCGCAGTCGAGCGGCAGGCGCACCGTCATGCGGGTGCCCTCGCCGATCCGGCTGCGGATCGCGATCTCGCCGCCGTGCAGCGCCACCAGCCCCTTGACGATCGAGAGCCCAAGGCCGGTGCCGTCGTGCCGGCGGTCATAGGAGCCGCGCGCCTGGTAGAACGGCTTGCCGATGCGCGGCAGATCATCCTCGCCGATGCCGATGCCGTTGTCCTCGACCGCGATCGCGAGCGCAGTCCCCTCGGCGGCGGCGGCGATCCGCACGCGGCCGCCGCGATCGGTGAACTTGATGGCGTTCGACAGGAGATTGATCAGGATCTGCTTGAGCGCGCGCTTGTCGGCGACGATCTCGGGCAGATCGGCCGGCGCGTCGACCTCGAGCTCGAGACCGGCCTCGCGTGCCTTGAGCGCCAGGAGATCGCAGCAGCCGCCGATCACGCCGGCCGGGTGGAACGGCTCCGGCCGGATCTCGAAGTCGCCGGTGTCGAGCTTGGTCATGTCGAGGATGCCGTTCACCACCGACAGCAGGTGATTGCCCGAGTCGTTGATCAGCGTCGCATATTCGCGCCGACGGCTTGCATCGAGCCGCATCTCGGCCTCGTTCATCAGCATCTCGGAGAAGCCGATGATTGCATTGAGCGGCGTGCGCAGCTCGTGGCTCATGGTGGCGAGAAAGCGGCTCTTGGCGGTGTTCGCCTGCTCGGCCTCGAGCCGCGCACCCTCGAGCGCCTGCTCCTGCAGCTTGCGCCCGGTCACGTCGCGCATCACGGCGACGACCTCGTCTTCGTTCGCCTTCACGACCTCGCCGAGCGTGCGGTCGAGCTGCCGGCAGCGCATCTCGATCCAGATGACGCGGCCGGTGCCCTTCTGCCCCGGCTCGCCGCGCTCGCGCCGCACGCGGAATTCGACCGACTGGCTCTCGTCGCGCGCGCCGGCGAGCGCCGTCAGGTAGGCCGGCCGGTCCGCCACGTGCACGCGGTCGAACAGGCCGTGGCCGAGAAGCTCGGCGACCGGCACGCCGAACACCGGCTCGGCGGCTGGCGACGCGAAGATCACCGAACCGTTGCGGCCGTGCCGCGTGATGACGTCGGTCATGTTGCGCGCGAGCAGCCGGTAGCGGTCCTCCTCGGCATAGAGGAGCCAGAAGCTGGTGCGCGCAAGCGACTCGGCGCCGAGCGCAATCCCGGTCGCGTAGAGCGCCGCCGAGATGATGCCCAGCGCCGCGAGCGCTCCTTGACTCTGCTCGACGGTGGCCGGCGTCGGCAGCAGGTCGTGGGCGTTGCTCACCATCAGGAGACCGGCGGCGGCGAGCGCCAGCGTCGAGGCGGTCGCGACCACGCGGCGCGAGGCCGATAGCGCCGCCTCGAGCGGCACGATCACGAGCCAGATCGCCGCGAACGACGTGATGCCCCCGGTCTTCGCCGCCACCATGGTGACGAGGCCGGTGAGCGCGAGCGAGGAGAGCACATGCGCGCTTTCGTAGCGGCCGGTGCGGGAGAGGAAATAGGCGGTGCAGATCGGCGCGATCAGCCAGGCGAACACCACGACTTCGAGCGCGCTCGGCACGCCGCGCAGCGCGAGGTAGGCCGGGAACGAGGCGAGCGCCACCGCCGAGCCGATCAGCCGCGGGCCGATGAACGCGCGATGACGCGCCGTGGTGAGCGCGTCGCCCTGGGCGGACGGGTGCACCAGCGTGTCGATATAGTCGCGGACCGGCTTGAGAAAACGCACCGTTGTCCAAAACGCACGCCCGTGGCCGGACGCGCTCCCCTGTCCTTGTCGCTCGGGCGGATCGTGTCAGACGCCACTTAAACGAACGCTAAAGCATGCCGGGGGGCGGTATTTTCGCGCGGCGAACGGCAGGATTCGCACGAGGGCCTGCGTCCATTCGCGCGGGATGGTGAATGGCGGGTTGAATGGTGAACGATCCGTTGCATGGTGAACGATGTGTTCACGGACAGGCGACAGACGACGGGAGACAGAAGACGGAGGACAGACGGCAGATGCTCCGCAGCGCTCGATACAGCCTCCAATCATCTGTCGTCTCGTCCGTCTTCCGTGGGCTTCTCCCGCTGATGGCTCCAATTTTAGACAAATGCCGCTCTCTCAAATTCTCATAAAAACGCCGCAGCCGGGCGAACCGGGTTTTCAGGGCTCGCCAGTATGGTGCGCGATCGGGGAAACAAGAACCGTTCACGGGGATGAGGGGAGTGGGTCGAAAGTGAAAGGGCAGGGTCAATGTTCTTCCTTCTCCGGATGGCGTTCTGGTTGAGCGTCGTCCTGGTGCTGCTGCCGAGCGGAGGCTCGCAGCTGCGCACCGCCACTGCACCGAGCTCCGACCTCGGCGCCATGGAAACGCTGTCGGCCGCGTCCGCGACCGTCTCCGACATGCGTCAGTTCTGCACGCGTCAGCCGGAAGCCTGCGCGGTCGGCTCGCAGGCGGCGGTCGCGTTCGGCCAGCGCGCGCAGGCCGGCGCCAGGATGGTCTACGACTTCATCAGCGAGCGCGCCGCGCCGCGCGAGACCGGCTCGATCACCACCACCAAGCCGCCGCAGGTTGCCGCGCACGTCGCCCCGGCAGCCAAATCGCAGGACACCCTGACCGCCGCCGACCTCGTCCCCGCATGGCGTGGTCCGCGTCGCGAAAGCCATAACAAACCCGGCGCCTGAGACGCCGCAAGAACTCCCAAGGTCCGGCGGCGTCCTCCAGCGTCGCCAGAACAGAACTGCGGCCATCCTGGCCGCCACCGCGAGCGATCGCCTGCCCGATCGTCTCGCGGTTTTTTTTTCTGTTTCGGGTTCCCGCTAGTGCCGCGAACCCGAAGTTCGCATAATTTCTCGGCAAGTATGGTTGCGAGCCTCGGGTTCAAAAAGCGACACTAGAATCATAGAGTTGCTGGTGTCCTTTTCAATTCCGAAGTTCGCTCAGAGTTCGCGGCAAATGCTTGCGAACTCCGGAACCGGGATACCAGCCCGTGACCTGCCCGCCGATTGACCCTATATCCAGGGTGTGGATTCATGCGGAGTGCCGGGACGGCTGGCGCAAATGACGATCGACGACATCATCGAGAACTTCTCCTTCCTCGACGATTGGGATGACCGCTATCGCTATGTCATCGAGCTCGGCCGCACGCTCGCGCCGCTGCCCGACGCGGCGCGGTCCGAGCACAACAAGGTGCAGGGCTGCGCCAGCCAGGTCTGGCTCGACACGCAGGTCAAGCCGGACGGCGCCGCCGGACCGACGTTGAGCTTCGTCGGCGACAGCGACGCGCACATCGTGCGCGGGCTGATCGCCATCCTGTTCGCGATCTACTCGGGCAAGCCGGCGCGCGCGATCCTGTCGACCGACGCGGTGGCGATTTTCGAGCGCCTGGGATTGCGCGAGCACCTGACGCCGCAGCGCTCGAATGGCTTCCGCTCGATGGTGGAGCGCATCAAGGCCGACGCCCAGGCGGCGCTCGCCGAGGCCGCCTGACCGGGATCCGCGGAACTGCGATTTCGGAACCCGGGTTCCGCGACATTCACTATTCCTATTCCAGTGTAGACGCGCTACGTACAACCCAGGGGCACGTGGATTTGAAGAATCCCGGACCGGTCGACTTCGTGCCGGGTGGACGAGGCGACAGCACGCACGGCGATCAGCGAGCTGCGGGAAGGACCGCCGCCGGCACCGCTTTCCGCGAGTGATTCACGCGATCGATGACTACTTGCCGCGCCGGCGGCGCTGCTGGCCGAGTCCCATCTGCTTGGCGAGCTGCGAGCGGGCGGCCGCGTAGTTGGGCGCGACCATCGGATAGTCGGGCGGCAGGTCCCACTTCTCGCGGTAGGCCTCCGGCGTCATGTTGTACTGCGTGCGCAGGTGCCGCTTGAGCGATTTGAACTTCTTGCCGTCCTCCAGGCACACGATGTAGTCGGGCGTGATCGACCGCTTGACCGAGACCGCCGGCTTGAGCGGCTCCGACGGCGCGTCGCCATGGCCGCTCGACACGCGCGTGAGCGCCGAGTGCACCTGGTTGATCAGCCCCGGCAGTTCGCTTGCCGAGACGCTGTTGTTGCTGACATAGGCCGAGACAATCCCGGCGGTCAGCTCGATGAACTTGCTGCCTGAGGTGTTATCGCTCATCGCCCGTTCCCGTTCCGCACCTGTTGGCCGGCCTCACCGTTCGTCATGCCGTCGCGAGAAAATCTGCTGAAATGCCGATCGTCGCCCGACATTCCCCGTCCGGCACGAATCGAAGACAGCAACAATCCTTCATTTTTACTAGCGAAAGCTAGTCCAGACAAGATGAGATCGCAAGAGCTCCAATGAAAACAACGGCGAAGACGTGCCTAATCCTTGATGCCCGAAATAAATCCCGTGGCCATGCCGGTACCGGCATGGCCTTGCGGCGGCGATGACCGG
>Ga0126378_10005222_pt1 | contig 10058 bp, 11 predicted proteins | sample PanSoiMetPlot_23_FD_92587 | JGI IMG/M metagenome (GOLD analysis project Ga0126378, IMG submission 92587) | Tropical forest soil microbial communities from Panama - MetaG Plot_23 | ecosystem: Environmental > Terrestrial > Soil > Tropical forest > Bulk soil | place: Panama | collected 2016-02-17 | reverse complement strand
GGAGTCTGACCCGTATTTCAGTGTCAGTGTGGCCGACCGCCCTCTCAGGCCGGCTACGGATCGTTGCCTTGGTAGGCCGTTACCCTACCAACTAGCTAATCCGCCGCAGGCTCCTCTTTAGGCGCGAGGTTCGAAAATCCCCCGCTTTAACAACTGTCACCATGTGGTGCCGCTGCATTATGCGGTATTAGCAACCGTTTCCGGTTGTTATTCCCCACCCAAAGGCAGATTACCTACGTGTTACTCACCCGGACGCCACTCTACTTGATACCCGAAGGCATCTTTCGCGTTCGACTTGCATGTCTGAGGCACGCCGCCAGCGTTGATTCTGAGCCAGGATCAAACTCTCGTTAAGAATTTGCTCTCTGGAACATTATCGTTACTGGTTCATATCAGTCTCGATAATGACTCTTCTTCAGAGTTTTGCCGCGAGCTTTATCGCTCGCGTTTGACTCTCAAAGGTCTTGAGACGGACACGCTCTATCTAGTTTTCAAACATCGACTCCAAATTGTCTTTGGATTGCCTTACAGACGGATAAATCTCGCCCCAAGCAAACGGGGATTCTAACCAACACTCCCGATCCTGTCAAGTGGGGAACGATTGCGGGGTTTTTCGCGCCAGGTCGCTACCGGAGTGCGGCTGACTCCGGGCGACCAATCCTGACCAGGATCGGCATCATTACAGCCGCACCAATCGCGACCAGCCGGTCGCGAGATTGACCAAAAACCTGAGCGATTCCGGGCTCTAACGCCGCCGGCGGGGCAAACCAACAGCCGGTGCATTGACCCGCAGATAGCCTCGATTGTCGCGCGACAATGAATACTGCACTTCCCGCACCTGACCACCATCATCCTGAATCCGCACCGTGAAGGACTTGTCGTCGCCACTGCCTTCGACCTTGATGGGCAGGTAACCCTTCACGTCGGGGCTCCGGAAGGCCGTGTAGTGATCCTGATCGCGCTTGTCGTAGCCAAGGACATAAATTCGATCAAAGTCCGGCTCATCAAGCGTGTGCGGTTGATCGGAGCTGCTCTTCTCGAGAATCACCCAGCTCCCTGGTCGGGCCTCGCGCGCCGCGTCTTTATTCTTTGCCTGAGTCTTGTTCTGCGCTTCCGTGTCACTCAAGTCGCCGTCAAGCCGGTGCCAGGCGACAAACTCGCGACCAGTTCGATAAAAAATAATGTCCGGTGGGACCGTCAATTCCACCTGCTTGCCATAGATCCATCCGGCAGGCGCAGGCGAGAATGAAGGCGGCAAGCGCACCCGATACCAGAGTTCATTGGTCTCTTCTGGTTCGCGGTCCTCATCGCTATCCTTATTCTTACTGCCCTTGGCCGCCGGCTGTGCGCTGCCGGCCTTGGGCGCCACGTCACTCTCAATGGTCTCAGAGGTCTTCGGTTTCGGCACCCGCTTCCAACCCATGATCTCGAAACTCGAGCCGCTATCGAGCCGCATAATGATGTTGTCATTGCCCGATCGATCCGGCTCCAGTCGCAGATTCGAACTGGCCCGAAGCTGCCCGGTCGCCTGTGTCTGAATGTTCTTGTCGGCTTCCGCGAGCTTGTTGGATCGATCCAGCACATCCTGCGGCATGATGTTGCGGGCTTCAATCCATCCTTCAGTGGCCTCTTCTTTGTTCGCCCGGACCCGCAGCCATCGTTCCTTGCGACTGTTGTCCTGCGGATCGACAACATCAACCGAGTCGAGAATGGTGACCTGCTCGCCGCGATTCACCTCCACCAGGTCCGCGGCCACTACCGCAGTTGAGCTGCGAATGCGAGCGGTCCTGGCAACCACGACGCCGGTTTCATCCTTCGTCGAAAGCTTCTTTGCCAGCGTACTGCAGCCAATGATTCCGGCAGCGCTCAGGATAAGCGCGGCTAAGATTGCGATCTTTTCTTTCATTCTCAAAGGGGCCTCACCGGGGGAATATCTTAATCCATTAAGCCCTCGCCGGGTGAAGTCTTTCACACCCCGCGCAAAATGTTACGGGTCCGGAGTGGCCTGTGGCAACGGTAAATCGCCCTGAATCACCCTCTAACGGGCAAAATCTTCCATTGAACTCGAAAAATAGAGTAAACCGAGGGCGCCCGGGTCGCGTATAGGGCAGTAGCCTGAGGGAGATCCGCGATTTCCTTTGGCTAACAGTACGTTGACAGTCAACCTTTGGCACTTTTAAAATACGCTTACTGCGCGGCTTAGTGGTTCCCAACCGGGACGTGAGGTGCCGTTCATGACTCTCGTCAAGATTGTTTTCATCACCATTCTGATTATCCTGAGCATTCTGCTGTTCGGGCGCTTCTGTATCTAGCCCGAAATTGGTTGATGCCCAGACCCCACGACGCGCGTGACAGAAGACCGAGCCGGATCTTCTCCTGCGCCCCCGTTCTAATTCTTTCATTATTGGTGGTTGCCGCTGTGGCTCGCTGGCCGACTTTCTTTGGGCCGGCGACGGCGGCGCAAAAGCCGGCGCCGACCAGCGATCAGGATGACGTGCTCCGCGTCCGGACCGATCTGATCACGGTTCCGACCAGAGTCCTCGACAAGCGCGGCCAGCGCGTTGGCGGCCTCACGCGCGACGATTTCACGCTCCAGGTTGATGGCCGGCCCACGCAGTTGGACCACTTCTCGGCGGGCACTGATCGAGTGGCGATGGCCTTTCTACTCGATGCCTCCGGCAGCGCCCGCGAATATCTGGCTCAACAACGCGACGCCGCACTTGCCCTGTTCGCGCGCTTTGGATCAGGCTCGCAGATCTCTGTGATTCGCTTCGGCGAAAAGATCCAGGTCGCAGTTCCCTTCACCAATGACAGCGATCAAGCCCGGCGCGGTTTCGACTTTGGCGCGCGCTCCGGAAACCATTCCGCGATCTTCGATTCTGCCGCGGCAGCGCTCAAGCTTTTTGAGCAAAGGAAGAAAGACGCTCTGGAACGGCGGATCATCATCCTGACCAGCGATGGTTTGGACAACGCCAGCACCAGCTCCGCCGCGCGCGTCGTCGAGCGCGCCCGCGCCGATGATGTCTCGTTTTATCTGATTCATTTTCCCCTCTTCGCGCCCAACGGCGAACATCTGGGCATCCGGCCGCCGGCCAAAGGCTTCCGCGACCTGGCCGATAAGACCGGGGGACGATACTTCGTGGCTGGCGACGTCAAGCAAGCGCTCAACCCGGATGCGACTTACGACTTGTCACCGATCTTTCTGGCGATCGCCGATGACCTCGCCGGGCAGTATCTGCTTGGCTTCTATCCGGATGAGGCCTCGCGCGATGGCCGGCACCATGCAATCGATGTAAGGCTGAGGCACGACAGCGGCGGTCGGGTCGTCAAAACGCTGCGCGACGGATATAGTCTGAATACTCAGTGATCAAATCATCAACCGAACAGAAGGACACTACTCGTGACGGATAACGGCAACGGCCTGGTAAAGGTTCGCAGAGCGCTCATCAGTGTGTCGGACAAGACCGGCATCGTGGAATTCGCGCGCACCCTTTCAGAGTTTCACGTCGAGATCATCAGCACTGGCGGCACCGCCAAAGCTCTGCGCTCCGCCGGCCTCGCAGTGCGCGATGTTTCTGATGTCACCGGTTTCCCCGAGATGATGGATGGACGGATCAAGACTCTGCATCCGGGAATTCACGGCGGGCTGCTCGCCTTGCGCGACAACGATGAGCATCTCGCCGCGATGCGCGAACACGGCATCGAGCCGATTGATATGGTCGTGGTCAATCTCTACCCGTTCGAACAGACCATCAACAAGCCTGATGTGACGCTTGACGAAGCCATCGAGCAGATCGATATCGGTGGACCGGCGATGATCCGTTCGGCAGCGAAGAATTGGCGCAGCGTGGCGGTGATTGTCGATACAAAGGAACTGGAGGCGATCGCGCAGGAACTAAGCAAACACCATGGAGCATTGCCGCAAAGCAGGCGCCTCAAGCTCGCATCTCGCGCATTCGCAGTCACCGCTCGCTACGACCTATTGATAGCGGCCTATCTGACCCAAACCCAGGTAGAGACTGAAACCGCTGCCTTGGCTCAAGGGGCCGGAACGAGGATAGGTGGAGGTGGCAGTGCCAATATCTTCACTTTCACTTCGAGCGGATTCGAAGAAACACCGCCGCTTGAAACTGACGCAGAGGTTTCAATTGAAGATTTCCACCCGATCGAAAGGCTTGACCGTCAGTTGCCCGATCGCGCCAGTTGGACCATCGCCAAGAAAGCGGATCTGCGTTACGGAGAGAACCCGCATCAAATTGCCGCCCTTTATCAGACCAGGGCGCAAGGGGGGTTAACTAACGGTGAACTGCTCTCGGGAAAGGAAATGTCCTTCAATAACTATGTCGATGCGGATGCGGCATGGCAATTGGTTTGTGACTTCGACGATCTGGCTTGCGCGATTATCAAGCATACCAACCCCGCCGGGGTGGCCATAGGATCAACGCCGGAGGAGGCTTACCGGCGCGCGCTGGCCTGCGATCCGGTTTCGGCCTTCGGCGGCATCGTCGCCTTCAATCGCAAGCTCGATGAAGCCGCAGCGCGCGCCGCGGTGGAGATCTTCACGGAAGTCGTCATCGCGCCAGAAATTGATGCTGGCGCACTTGAAATCCTTAAGACGAAGAAGAACCTGCGAGTGCTGCGTGCCGGTCAACCCACGCAGAGCCAGATCGAATGCAAACAGATCTCCGGCGGCATGCTGGTCCAAACGCGCGATACCCACAAACTCAAACGCGAGGATCTAAAGCTCGTCACCAAACGCGCGCCAACCGATCAGCAAATCGACGATCTGTTGCTCGCCTGGACCGTCTGCAAGCACACAAAATCAAACGCCATCGTCTACGCCCGCGATTGGCAAACGGTCGGCGTCGGCGCCGGCCAAATGTCACGGGTCGACTCAGTCAAAATCGGCGCGATGCGAGCCCGACTACCGATCGCCGGATCGGTGCTGGCCTCCGACGCCTTCTTCCCGTTTCGCGACAACATTGACGAAGCCGCCGGCTACGGCGTCGCGGCCGTGATTCAGCCGGGCGGCTCGGTACGCGACGCCGAGGTGATCGCGGCCTGCGACGAACATCAGATCGCGATGGTACTGACCGGGGTGCGCCACTTCAAACATTAACGGATGGCCCGGGCCAGAGCTTATCCATGGCGCGCGCAGTTAGCTTTTGTTCGCAAACTAAAGTTTGCGTTACATTTTTTCCGCAAACTGAAGTTTGCCGATACATTTTGCCCGGCCCAGCGATTGGCTGACAAAAACATCGCCTTATGCTGAAATAGGTCCACTATGCCTGAAGATTCAAATCTGAGCGAGTCCGCCAACTCCATCCGCTGTCGCTACTGCGGCCAGCGCAATCAGACCAGTCAGACTCGGAACGGTGAAGCCCGTTGCGGCCGTTGCCGGCTGTTACTGTCCGACGAGCCGCACCGGAAGTTCGCGCAGCTGAACAAGAACGAATACATCCATCCGGCCGATCGTCGCGCCCTGGCGGCACTGCGAGCCATTCCCGGCATCGATACCGCGTTGAAGAAACTGCTGGCCGTCACCGGGGAGTCTGCGATTCGAGTGATTTTTACTGCCGGCGCGGTCAAGGTGACGCCGCGGCAGTGTCCCGATCTCCATGCCAAATTGCAGGTCGCCTGCACCACGCTCGGTGTCGACATGCCGGATCTCTTTGTGCAGCAGAATCCGGTGGCAAATGCCTTCACCGGCGGCGTCGAACGCCCGGTGATCGTGCTCTATTCGCAATTGCTGGAAAGGCTGACGGATGAAGAAGTGCTCGCGGTCGTGGCTCATGAGGTGGGACACATTCACGCCGAGCACGTTTTGTATTTGACCGCGGCGCGATTGATCGAGTTTCTCGCGCGCACGGCGATGGCCGCTTCACCGCTGGTGCCGATCGTGAGAGAGTTGCTGACGCTGACGATGCGCAGCGCGTTGCTGGCCTGGGCCCGGCGCGCCGAACTGTCCTGCGATCGCTCGGCGCTGCTGGTCACCCAGGATGCCAACGTCATCGGTCGCACGATGATGAAACTGGCCGGGGGGACCTTCGCCTCGAAAGTCGACTATGACGAATTTCTCAACCAGGCGCGAGATTTTCAGAAGAACTACGACGAAAAGGCGCTCGATCGATTCTGGGCCGATGTCATCACTTCCGGTTTGAGCCATCCGTTTCCGATCTGGCGCGTCTCGGAAATCCTGCAGTGGGTGGAGAGCGGCGAATACAAACAGTTGATGAATGAACCCGAGAGCGCAGCTGCGTAAGCAACAGAGCGCATCTGCTGTCGGACTGCGAAAGACCGAAATGTCGAGCTTTCCCAAAACCAGCTTGACTCCCCGGGAGTATTTGGCACGCGAGAGGCAATCGCCGACCAAGAACGAATATTATAACGGCGAAGTGTTTGCATTCGCCGGCGCGAGTGAGGCTCATAATCTCATCGTTTCGAATGTCCTGACCCTCTTCAATCTCCAGTTAAGGAGCCGGCCCTGCAAAGTGTACCCTTCTGATATGCGGGTGAAGGTCTCGGAAACCGGCCTGTACACCTATCCCGATATCACGGTTGTCTGTGGCGAGGCAGAGGTCGAAGATGAGCACATGGATACTCTGCTGAATCCGATCCTGATCGTTGAAGTGCTCTCGCCCTCAACCGAGAAAGATGATCGCATCGTAAAGTTCGCGCATTATCGCCGCCTCGCTTCATTGAAAGAATATTTGTTGATTGCCCAGGATTCAGTCAGGCTCGAACAATATGTCCGCCAGGTCGACGATCGATGGATCCTGACTGAGTATTCCGATCTGCAAGCATCCGCCGCTATGCAGTCCGTTGAATGCAGCCTCGCGCTGCGAGATGTCTACGCCAAAGTATCCTTCCCGGCGTCAACCTGATGCCACTTTGCATCGAGGAGAAGCCCTATGAAGCTTTCGCTCACCGCCGGCATGCTGCTCCTGCTTTTTCTTGCCGGAACCATGACAGCACAACGGCCTCAACAGAATGATCCCTGCCCGGGCGCCACCAGCCAGGCAGAGATGAACAATTGTGCCGGCAAAGCGTTCAAGGCCGCCGACGCCAACCTGAATCGAGTTTATGATCAGCTGATGACAAAGCTGGAGCCCGCGGGCCGCGCCAAACTCAAAGAGGCCGAGCTCGCCTGGATAAAATATCGCGACGCTACCTGCGATTACGAGGGATCGCGATACGAGGGCGGCACCATGCGGCCGATGATCGAAGCATTCTGTTTGGAACGAGTGACCAAAGCCCGCGCGGCCGAGCTGCGTCAGGAGATCAAGGATTTCGACCAGTAAATTCTGCCAAGACAAAGCCCAAAATGCTCAATCAAAAGAACGGAATCATTTTCGGAGTAGCCAACAAGCGTTCGATTGCCTGGGCCACCGCGCAGGCGCTGCACGAGGCCGGCGCTCGCCTCGCTTTCACTTATCAGGGTGAGCGACTGAAAGAGAACGTCGAGGACCTGACCAAAGAGACGATGCCCGGATCGCTACTGCTGCCCTGTGACGTCTCCAATCAGTCAGAGGTCGATGCCACCTTCCAACGCGTCGGCGAAGAGTTTGGCCGCCTGGACTTTCTGATTCACAGCATCGCCTTCGCACCGCGCGAGGCCATGAGCGGTGAATTCGCCGCCACGACGCGCGATGCATTCGCCACCGCGCTCGAGATCAGCGCCTATTCATTGCCGCAGCTGGCGCGCGCCGCCGCGCCCTTGATGACCGAGGGCGGCAGCATCGTCACCATGACTTACTACGGCTCGGAAAAAGTCGTGGCCGGCTACAACGTGATGGGGGTGGCCAAGGCCGCGCTGGAAGCTTGCGTGCGTTATCTGGCGAACGATCTGGGCCCGCGCAATATCCGCGTCAACGCGATCAGCGCCGGTCCGATTCAAACGTTGGCGGCGCGGGGTGTGTCCGACTTTACCACCATGCTGAAACATGCCGCGGAGCGCGCGCCACTGCGCCGGAACGTCGACCCGCGCGAAGTCGGCAACACCGCGCTTTTTCTCTGTAGCGCGCTCGGCTCCGGCATCACCGGGGAAACGATTTACGTTGACTGCGGCTACAACATCATGGGCATCTAAAAGCGATCGCAATCGCGAGATCGGTCCGCTAGCTGCGAACCTTCTGCAACGCGAAACACTGCTCCCATCACCATGACCAATAAAAAAGATCATCCCACTCCCGGGACCACGCAGGACGAGCAACTACTCGAGAGTCCGCGGGCCGATGCGTTTACGCACACCGATACCTGGCGCGTGTTCCGCATCATGGGCGAATTCGTCGAGGGCTTCGATGACCTGGCGACACTGACGCGCGGCGTCTCGATTTTCGGCTCGGCGCGCACGCCGCCGAACAATGACGAGTATCGGGCCGCTCAGGAGACTGCTGCGCTACTCGTGCGGGCAGGCTTTTCCGTGATCACGGGCGGAGGGCCCGGTATTATGGAAGCCGCGAATCGTGGCGCCTTCGAAGCGGGCGGGGTCTCGGTCGGATGCAATATTGAACTGCCTTTCGAGCAGGCGCCCAATCCGTACCAGACACTATCGCTCAAATTCCGCTACTTCTTCGTGCGCAAGATGATGTTCGTGAAATACAGTCAGGCTTTCATCATCTTCCCCGGCGGTTTCGCACGCTCGATGAGTTGTTTGAATCGCTGACGCTGATCCAGACTCACAAGATCAAAAACTTTCCGGTGGTCCTCTTCGGATCGGGATACTGGGGCAAGCTGCTGGATTGGGTGCGCGACTACGCGCTAACTGACGGCAAGGTATCAGAGCACGACCTGACGCTGCTGCACCTAACTGATTCTCCGGCTGAGGTGGTCGAGATCATCCGGCGCAGCGAGGATCCACTGAATGCCGGAGACGATCTTGTAACCGACGAAATTCGCTCCATCACCTAGCGACCCGCCGAGTCAGCCAGCTCTTTTTTCACCACCGAACGCAACCAGTTCAGATAAGGGGTCGAGATCGCTGACATCGGAACGCCTACGATCTCCGGAGTCTCGTAGCTGTGTAAGGCACGAACCGCGCGTTCGAGCTCGACGAATCGCGCCGCAGTCGTCTTGGCAATCAGCAGTATCTCTGATGAACGCTCGACGTTTCCCTTCCAGCGATAGACCGATTCGATTTCGGGCAGGATCTGCACACAGGCGGCCAGGTGGGCACCGACCAGCACCTCCGCCAATCGCGTGGCCTCCTCGCCGTTGGCGGCGGTCATGAATACCATGATTGTTTCAGCCCGCGGATTCGTACTCATGATGAATTCCTTATGGAGCCTGCGTGGGGTCATCGTCGGCGTCGACTTCGTCGTCGAACTCTTCATCATCGCCTTCGATTACGCCACCGGTTAGCGGCGTTGTATCGTCGCCAAAGAACGCCTGATACAACTCCCGTGCGCGATCGTAGTCGCGTTCATCCACCAGCACTCCGGCGCCCGGGGCAACCGTTGACAGGAGCGGCGACAGCCCGCCGGCACTGACTGACTGCACCAGGGAGCGAATCCCATTCTGCACCATGATGTCGTTGACCATCTCAGCTTCGGGCGGCGACCCGAAGTTGTGCAATAGGACAAAGCGCGCTTCGCTTTGGTCCCGCGCGACCGCCGGATCAAGTCGTTCCACCAGCGCGGCATCATCGTCCGGACAGCGCTGAATGCCGGATTCGTATTCTGATTCACAAACGGGACAGATCATGACACTCGCCTTTCATTCCCCCAGCAGGCCGGCTAATGCCGGCCGTCAAACGGAATCGCGTCAAAGTGGGTCATCTTCCTGAAGGCATCAAACCTATAGTTGATTTCGTTCGCCGTCAACCGCTGGACCCGCGCGGTGCCGAATTCCTCGACATTAAATGACGCCATGACTGATCCGAAGATCATCGCGCGGCGCATTGCCGCTTCATTCAAATCCGGTTGACTGGACAGATAGCCCATAAATCCGCCCGCAAACGTGTCGCCGGCCCCCGTTGGGTCGAAGACCGATTCAAGCGGGTAGGCAGGAATCGCAAAATAGCTGTCGCCGGTAAAGAGCGCTGCACCGTACTCGCCGCG
>Ga0126378_10005220_pt1 | contig 10060 bp, 13 predicted proteins | sample PanSoiMetPlot_23_FD_92587 | JGI IMG/M metagenome (GOLD analysis project Ga0126378, IMG submission 92587) | Tropical forest soil microbial communities from Panama - MetaG Plot_23 | ecosystem: Environmental > Terrestrial > Soil > Tropical forest > Bulk soil | place: Panama | collected 2016-02-17 | reverse complement strand
ACTTCAACGACGCTCTGCGCTCTACGCAGTCGATGGAGCATTCTCAACGCGCGCATTTCCCCTGCTCTCAGTCGCGCAGCGACGGCAGAAAATAGCCCCCTACGTAAGTGCGGGGAAAGCGGACCACACCACTGCGAGTCCCTTTAGGACGGCACGCACGCCACGACCGCTGACACTCGACAAACCATGCCGTTCGTCGTGACACGCTCTACTCTCCCCCAACTCTGAACCGTAACCCCGCGCGGAAATTGATCCCCAGCGCGGGATATCCCACCACCTCTTCATATTGCTTGTCGAGTGCGTTCTGCACGTTGACATACGCCGTCACTCGCGGATGGATCGCGTACCATCCGCCAAAATCCACACGCGCGTATCCGGGCGAGTGATCGAATCCGAGACCAAGGAAATCCGAGTCCGGCCTCCGGCCGATAAAACTTCCGCCAAGGCTTGCCCCCCACCGTGTCCCAAAATAATTCAGCAGCAGGCTTCCCGAATGCCTGGGGCGGCGCAGCAACGGCTCACCCGCAAAGAAAAGTGGACTGCAGAAGTTCTGCGGCGTGCACAACGGCGCCTCGAGAATCTGCGTTGATGTGTAGTTGTACGCCGAGTCGAGCGAGACCCGATTCGTAATCTTTCCCTTGAATTCAAGCTCGGCGCCCTGCGCGAAACTGCGATTCAGGTTCAGAAAGAACCCGTTGAAATCCACTGGATTCGTCGTGAACTCAATCTGATTCCGGAACTGATTGTTGAAGTAAACCGCCGACAACGCGTACCGATTGTTGAATAGACCTTGCTCGAATCCCGCCTCGTACGAGCGGTTCTCTTCCGCCCTCAAATCCGGATTCGGATCCGCTGGAAACAAGCCCGTAATACCAAACGATTCCTGGAAGGTCGGTTCCTTGATCGCCTGCCCGTAAGCAAACCGCAGACGCGTACCCGAGAAAACTTCTCCGCCGCGCCACGCCAGAAACGTGATCGCTCCCCGCGGAAGCACGCGGCTGCCGAAGCTGTCGTTGTTCACGTAGCGCAACCCCGCTACCAGCGACCAGCGTCCGCGCGTGATGCGCTGCTGCGCGAACAACGCGTGATTGAGTCGCAGCCCATGCGTAAAACCGTGCCCGAAATTGCCGTTCGGATCGGTATTCACGAACGTTGAGTTGAAGCTTCCGTTTTCATCTTCGAATTCGTAGCCGAGAGTGGTCTGCAGCCAGCTCCGCGGCGTGTAGTCCGCCTGGTAGTTCAGCCCCGCGCGGTTGATGTGCGTCAGGTCGTCGAAGTAGCAGTCAAAGAAATTAAAGATGGTCGGATCGCATCCGCGATCGGCAACCGTGTCGGCGTTCTGGTAGCGGTGGTTGTATTCGTATCCCGTGAACATATGCTGCCAGTGACTCGGTCCAGCAATCGAAAGGTGCGCGCTCGCCAACAAATTATTCTGGTGCGCGCGCTGATCGATGTCCGGGGGAAAGAGTTTCTGCCCGTTGAAGTCCCACTCGCCTTGAATCCCCGTATGGCTGTTTGCATGCCGTGCACGCACGCGCAGAAACGCATTGTTCGCCAGCCGGACGCCGAGATTGCCGCCCTGCAGCGAATTGGAATACTCGTTGTTGACGCCCTCACCTTCCGAATTGAACTGATCGGCAAACACGTTGTAGTCGAACCGCCCACGCGCGCCCAACACCGACACATAACCATGCGCCGTCGAAAGATTCCCTCCATCGGCACCAAAGAGCACCTCGGGCTTGTCACCGCTGCCGATGCGGCTGAACATCTGCACCACACTCGTCATCGCGTCGGATCCGTACAACGTACTCTGCGCACCCCGCAGCAACTCAATGCGGTCGGCGCCGGTCATCGGCACCACGCCGAAGTCGAACGTGCCGCCCGGTTCATCCACCGGCACATCGTCGACGATCACCTTGTTATAGGTAGAGTCTCCGCCGCGCACGAACAACGACGTGAGGTTGCCGGCTGGCCCGTCGTATTCACGACCGCGCCAGGCAGGAAGCGCATCGCCTCGCCAAGGCTCACCGGCTGCATGTTGGTGAGTTGTTCGCGTTCGAGCGTTCCGATACTCGCGCCCGTCTCGTCGACCGGAACTGGCGTGCGGGTTGCGCTGACAACCACCGTCTCCGTTGCGCTCGCAATCGAGAGCGTCGCTGTCAGAGTCCCTTCCCGCGGCACGGAAACGTCCGCCGAATACGGCGAAAAGCCCGGCGCCAGAACCTCGACGCGGTACGCGCCGCTGCCGAGCGATGCGAACAACGCCGTGCCATCACCCGCGGTGATCGCGGTTTGCAGCGGAGTCGATTGATCGGCCGCGAAGATCGACACCTGCGCGCCGGGAACGGCCGCAGAGTTGGGATCGACGACCTTCAAGTTGAGGTCAGCGGCGAACGCAGCGACGGGCACGCTCAGCAGAGCAAGGCTCAGGAGAAACACGACCAGCAAAACCAATCGCCGGGAAAGCCGACCTATCCAATCAAGGTTTGGCCAATCGAAGCTTGGTGAACTAAAGCCCGGAAAATCGGGGCCGAAAAAGCTAGAGGCACGAACAACGCGCATGCAATCCTCCTTGTCACGCGAAAGGGATTGTTATGGTGGCGGCTCGCACCGGTCTCCTGGCTTCGCGAGTAAGGACGTGCGTCCGAATATTGCAACCGGCCTTCCCAGAGCGCTCCTCCAGTGACCGGTAGCGATGTCCTCGCTTACAGTTGCGCGGCAGCGCGGGATTTGCACCCGCTTCCCGACCTCCGTCCATGCGGACGAAAATGCGCGAACCCAATTTGAAAGAGCGGAAAAAACGTGTTCACCGAATTTAATCGGGAGAGGGCGAAAGGTCAATGCGGGGGGAGGTCCACTCGCGGCGTCGGGCGAGCGCCTCGCGCTCTCTGTTCCCCATGGGCCACGGGGTTTCCCGGCTTTGCGAAGGGAACTCCCCTCCCCCCGATCTTGTGCGCTCAGGGACTTACATGGGAAGAACCACCAAAATCTTTTATTCGAAAGAACTTATCGCCAAAATATTCGGCTCAAACAACTTAGCTTTACGATTCCTCAACCGGAGCAACACTCCCGGCGATTGACCTATACCTGATTCGAAAAGGCATTGCATAGGAGGCGCGTCACGCCGCCATGGGATAGGCGCGATCCGCGAAGACGGGCTCCATCTGCGACGTGTGGCCCAAAGACGGGCGGCCCAAAAGTCGCTCATCCATTGTTGTGATGCAAACCACACCTGTTTCATGAGCGAATCAACGCCCACAATTTTGTAACCAGCACCTTGGTCGCGATCAACACAAACGCAAGCACGCCCGCGAGAAGAACCCCTGATTCCGATCAAAAAGCCAACAACGTAGAGATACTTATAGGGACAGCCTCCGTCTCAACCGCAGTGTTCCACGACGTGCGCGCACACAGATCCGATGGCCGCACCCGCGATCAGCGACACGAGAGCGTGCTGCCACTTCAAACCCGACTTTGCACTCGGCCACATGCGAGCTCCATCCATCGCCGATCTCACGAACTCCGCCGCGCATACCGGAGGCCCTTGATCGTAAGGCCCAAGCCAATCATCGCGACGCATCTGCCGCCGAGGAAGAAGACGGCCGCGTCCAGGTCTCCCTCGCGGCCATGGATACCACCCAGGCAGCCGAGCGGGCCCATGATCGCAATCGCCACACCCACGACGAGAGTCCCGTCGTCGCAAAAAACCACCAGCATCCCGTGCAGCGGCCTGGGAAACGCGCTTTGCTTTTCGATCCTCATAGGCTCAGAAGAAACTAGCAACACCCCCGCAGCTAGTTTCGTGCGAACAGCTACTGGAGTGTTGGGGCGCGAAAGTAACGCCAGGACTTGCAGGAATTCTCCCGGTCCGCCTCCGAGATTGTGTGGCGCGCAATTCCCGTCATTCTTCTCGCGCCCCTGGCGGTAGATCGGAGCGAACAAAAGCAAGGGATCGGACCGCCCTTACTCAAAGACGCTCTCGAGCGGTGCCGGCGCGCTTCCAATGAAAATTGGTGCGCGTGCCGTCCTGGTGCACGCCATCGACGAAGAGGCGAAGTCTTTTTATCGTCATTTCGGTTTCGAGGAGTGTGCGGTGGGCGAGTTACATTTGATGCTGCTGGTCAAAGATATACCCGTCGTGAAGGTTGAGGGATGATTGCAGCGGGGAGGGCCTGGGGTCGCTCCGGAACTCTTAACATCCCCGGCCCTCGCACAAAACGCGAAAGACCGGGCCACCCGTCGATGAACATCCCCGCCCAAGCGGAGCTTGGACGGGGACCCTCGAGAGTCGGAACGATGCTTAGGGCGGATCATCCGCCACCCGACTCGTCGTTATGCGGCGGCGGTTTTTACACCGTCGGCGGCCTGTTTGATCAGATCGGCGACAGCTTTCGGCTGGGATACATAGATGCCATGGCAACCTTTGGCCTCGACGACCGTGGCACTGATCCGCTTCGACATGGAGGGCTGCGCATCCGGGGGAATCATCCGGTCCTCGGTGGTTACCAGATACCAACTGGGCTTCGATCTCCATGCCGGTTCGGTGATCTTGGTGTTGGGAGCCTCTACGCCCCGTGGCACCTGGGAGTCGGCCATGAAGGCTGCCGCGACGGGGTCGACCTCTCCTACACACGACGCGGGAAATTTTGCCTTTTCGAGCGCCAGGTAGCCATCTTGCGGCGGCAATATGGGGGTTGCATTCAGTGATTACCTATGAACGCGTGTTAATCAAATTCATCTTGACTCCAACTGTCAGTTGAAGGCATCTATAATAGTGGTTACACGCTCCGGGGAGGGCGAAATGACGGTCGACTTGGAAAGACTCGCCGACGCGCTAAAGCGAGACACTCCCGAAAAAATCATTGAGCAGGAGCTCGAAGCCAAAAAACAGGAGATCGCGCAGGCGCTGCGCGAGGGGCGCGAGTATGTGCTGGACTCACAAGCGTTGATCATCAAGAACGCCAGCTAAAATCATCTCATGATCGCTCTTGCAGCCTCAGCCTTGCTGGGGCTTTATGTTTTAGTACCCGTTTATTTGTTTGAGCGAGCTGCCCAATCTTTCATTCGTCTCAAGAGGCATCAACGGACTCGGATCGAGGAGTTTGGGGCGGGAATCCTGGTTTCCGGAATTCCCTTCGTGGCGACCTGCTTATTGTTCTGGAATCGTCAGAACGCGTGGGCAGATTACAAGATCGTCGTCAACGGACTTTACTCTGAGCGCTATTTCGACGCTCACACCGACGCATTCTGGAACTCGCTTAAAGCAGTTTTTCATCATCAGGAGTGGTTCTTCCTCTGGAATTATCTTTTCTTAATCACCGAGATCGCTATCGTCGTGCTTTGCGTGCGACAGTTCGGTCGTTTGAATCAATACGCGATTTTCAAAAACACAGTTGGGAAGTTTCTTTTGAAGCGAGTCTCGGAATGGGAACCTCTCCTGACACCGTTCGTATTCCCTCCCTCGGAGAAGAGACGTGTTGAAGTCGATGTGATGGTGATTGACGGCAAACTATATCGCGGAACAGTACAGGAGCATTTCCTTGGAAAAGATGGCGAGCTTAGTGGTTTGCTGCTAAAGGATGCAAGTCGATTTCAATATTCGAAGCTCGAAGCAGACCGCGAGGCAAAGAAGCACAAGGATCTTCCGGAATACTGGAAAAAGATTCCAGGATCGAACCTGTACGTATCCTTCGAAAAGATCGTTACTCTGAATCTTCGCTACGAACTACCTGATGACGACCTCTTCGAGCGAGTACGCGAGAAACTTCGGCAACTAGGCATCCGCGCCAAACTTACGATCGAGCGACCACGGCGAACGAGATCTGAAGAGTAAAGTCCCGAAAAGTGGCACTACCGGATGCCCGGCCTACGCATCGTTCAAACATTCGAGCGTGCCCCGTCCAAGCTTCGCTTGGGCGGGGGTGTTCATCGGTCACAGATCAGGCAACACTTCGGGAGCACACTCATGGAGTGCCTTGGGCCCTGAAGCACTTCCAGCAATCTGGTCAATTGCACTTCATCACCTTTAGCTGCTATCAGCGAAAGGTGGGTCACGGTTCGTGCCTCCCATCCATTGAAGGCCGCGGTGTGTGGGCCAGCCAACATTTGTGGTAGCGTCACTAAGCGAAAGGTAGGCTAGCGCCCCAACCCATAACAGTTGGCGGAGTGTCACTATGGATGATTTAACGACAAGAGAGCCGGCCAACGATCCCCAGGATTTGGAGCGATTGTTGGTGGCGAGAGAGAACGCGGGAGATGTTACTGGCATGACGGCGTTGTTCGAGCCAGACGCGGTAGTCGACATTGGCGGTGGAAGGTTCTTGCGTGGCAAAGAAGCCATTCACGAGTTTTTTACTAAACTCCAGGTTACGGGGTTTGGACCGGAAAAACGAAAGTTCGAGTTCGGAGAACAGCGACCAGCGCTCATTTGCGGTGATCTGGCCCTCACCTCGACGCGCAGCCGTAATGGTACGGTGACCACGGAAGTTGCCCGGCGCCAGAAGGACGGAACTTGGCTATGGGTGATCGACAGGTATTCCGTCTCTTGGTGATTGGGCGGGTGGGTGGCCCAGGACACCGGTGAGAGCGGCCTTCGGCAGAGAGGAAGGTTTCTTTTTGAAATGCTTTACCCCGGATTTACCTCCGGGGTTAATTTCTGGCGTCCCTACGGGACTGGAACCCACGAGCCCTGCAGAGCAACTGAGTCCGCCGATTCCGAAACTGACGACGGCGAGTCCGATCGCTGCGCCCACGCGGCGATGCACGTCCTGACCATAGCTGATTTCGGTGATGGCTGACGATGGGATCGTCACGACCTCGGCTTTGTCCTTCACGAAGGTGATCTTGTTGGTATGGATGACCGAGGATCTACTTCGAGCTTTCTGCTACCTGTGATTTGTTGAGATCGTCGTCCTTGTAATATTTCGTGCCCTGCAGGGTCAGCTGTAGAGCGACACCGTTCTTGGTAATTTGGTAGACGTACACCTGGGGCGCAACCTCAACCGCTCCCGAATAAGCTGCTCCCTTATCTCCCGCTTTTGCCGCCGCGTCTGATTGAGCTGAACCCGACCATCCCGAATTGAGGAATTGATTCAGCGCTTTCTCCGTGCCGAAGACAAACACGACCCGGTAATCCTTCACTCCGATGCCTAAACCGGCGCCGGCGGAGATCATCTTCATGAATGTTTCTTGCTTGGTCTTGGAGTTGACAGCGATTCCCGAGCCACGCGCCGTGCTCAACAACAATATGTTTGTCCCCATATTGTTGAAGACGGCATATCCGGCTGCCTTCTGAATGGCGCCCTGAGCGGTCGGCTCGAGCTTGTACAGATCCTGCATGGTCTGGGCTGCCATCTTGCGGGTCTTAGTGCGTTTTTCATCGGGTGAGTCGCCCGCTCTCGCCAAACCTCCGGCCAGCAGGATTACGGCAATACTTGACGCGATGAATTTCACCGGTGCTGCTCGCATCGTTCTACCTCCTCTACTTCTCGTGAAAGGAAACCATTTCATTCTGCAAAGGAGAATAGGTGTCGCAGCATGGAGCATCCTACTGGCAGATATGTCAGTCGGCTTATGAATTTCAGAATCTGCGTTTTACGAAACCTTGGCGAAGGTAGCGGCTCTTCTGTAACTTTGGCGACCAGAGTGCCCCGTGTTTTTCTGAGTACATCCGTAGCTCGAGATCGTGGGAAGTTTTTGCTTGCACTCCGAACGGCCAACTCGTTTTGCATCTGTCGTATTCGCCGCCAAGGCACTATTGCATCGGAAAATCAGATTTGTGTCGGACCTGACACATCCGGTGCGTCGTCTCCAACACAGTGAGAAGTCCGATTACCCCGCATTGCTCGCCGAATTCAGGTCACCACTTTGGATAGCGGAAAGCTCAGTTGAGAACATCTTGCAATTCGGGAAAGTGCAGAACCTCCGCAGAGCGTGCGAACGTCTGCACACGACGCGCATCTTACCGAACGAGGTTTTCAGTTTTTGGAAGCAGGTTGGGAAAGCAACGAAGGCCCACGGGTATGCCGTTGGAAGAGAATTGCGGGAAGGATGTCTGATTCCAACATTTGGCGGCGGCTTGTGCCAGCTTTCGAATGCGCTCTATCAACTGGCGCTGCAGTGTGGTTGCGAAATTATAGAACGGCACGCCCACTCCACGGTTGTGCCGGGCTCTGCAACTGAGCAGGGCCGTGACGCCACAATCTTCTGGAACTATGTCGATTTTCGCTTTCGGCCCCGCCAGAACATGTTGATCAGGGCGTTTCTTTCAAAAGAAGAACTCATTGTGAGTTTTTGGGGTCGACGGTCACTCGTGTCAATCAGCGCCGCCAGTACACACCCGCGACAAAATACGCCGGTGCATACATGCACGGATTGCACGTCCGTCGAGTGCTTTCGCCATGTGCCCGCGGTGTCTCTACAATCCAGCCGCTCTGCCTTTTTGATTGAAGAATGCTGGCCGGAATTTGAGAAGTTTGTGAACGCTGAAAGGGCCGACCGGGACGACTTGTTCCTGCCGTTTCATTCCTCTTTCCTTAAGGCTGGCAGGTACAGGTGGAACACCAGTGGCTACTCGAAAGTGGTCTCTCCAAACATTCGAACTGCCTTATCCGCCATCACTGCACGGTTTGCACCAGGCTGGGAGCCGGTCGTTGTGCAACAAATTCCGCGATCTGAGATGCTGGCTCGCTATTACGGAGAGCGTCTCTCGATTGACGTCTACTACATACATGTCGCCCAGACTTTGCTTCCATTTCTATGGCGCAGAGGAGATCTAGGCGGCCGTGGTTTCTCGGTGTTCATGCCCCGGCTGCCCCTGGCAGTCTTGCACCAGAGACTGGACGATTTGGCCGCCAAGTTTCCCGACAGAAAAACCTTCCAGGAATTTCGTGCACCGTCGTGGATGGTCGAAGCCGAGGGGGAAGCCTTGGAACGCGCTGAGTTCGTCGTTACACCTCACGCTGCGTTGGCCACATTGTTTCCCTCGAAGACTCGCCGGCTCGAGTGGATCTTCCCCGCGACGCACTCCGCTCGCGCAGGAGATTGCATCGTTTTCCCAGGTCCGTCAGTGGCGCGCAAGGGTGCATATGAACTGCGGGATAGCCTGCACGGACTGGAGACGCCGCTACTGGTGCTGAATTCGTCAACCACGGAGTCAGAAGGTTTCTGGAAAAATGTTTACGTTGCCGAGCCTTCTGGAGACTGGCTGGACGGGGCTGCCGTAGTGGTTCAGCCGGCTTTCATCGAAAACAACCCGCGTCCTCTCCTTCGGGCGCTGGCCGCTGGCATTCCGGTGATTGCCACCAAAGAATGTGGCATCGAATCGCACCCTCTGCTCAGACTGGTCAAGGCCGGCGATGTAGCTGAACTGACCGACGCACTCGAAGCTATCTCGGCCCACAGCTTGGTGGCCGGTTGATGAGTGCGATCTTTCGCCAGCGATGCCGCGAGCGCGATTCAAGTTCCGAATCAATGTTGATGGATGGCGAAACAGGCAGAAAAAACCCAGACCTCTCGCGACGGTCTGGGTTTCCCTGTAGTTCAGGAGTACCGCGATCCCTTTTACCTTACGCGTGGGGTAAGAATCACGGTGCGTCTATGCGTTGTAGCGAAAATCTACGCGATCCGAAGGCACAACGTCGTTGCTCCGGGGCAATGTTCTCAACCCGTCCGGCACAAAAGCATTCCACGGCCACCACCCCAGAAGCCGCACCGCTGGCGGCTTCGCGGGCATGACTATTTATGAATTGCAAGTTCGCGACCCACCTTCCGCTTGTAGATCGATTTTGACCAATTCATCGCGTGAGAGCTGCGAGCGTCTTCTCGGCTTGCTCGTGCAGATCGGGCGGGGCGCCGTAGAGAATACGGACGGTCTTGCCTTGGCGATCGAACAAAAACATGGTCGGCACCGAGGTGATGTCACCGAAGGCGGCGGCAGTTGGCGGGTCCGCAATAGCCCAGCGAAGATCAGGGCTGAGCGCGGCTGCAGTGGAGCGGATGGTGTCTTCAGGAGACTCAACGGCCACCGCGACGATGGCCAGGTTGTCACCATATTGCGATT
>Ga0126378_10005219_pt1 | contig 10060 bp, 8 predicted proteins | sample PanSoiMetPlot_23_FD_92587 | JGI IMG/M metagenome (GOLD analysis project Ga0126378, IMG submission 92587) | Tropical forest soil microbial communities from Panama - MetaG Plot_23 | ecosystem: Environmental > Terrestrial > Soil > Tropical forest > Bulk soil | place: Panama | collected 2016-02-17 | reverse complement strand
GGTTGCGAATTGGGCGGCTGATACGGTCGAGATGTGGAGTTCGGCGCTCCGAAACTGCCGCGATTTCCCGGATTGCTGGTTGTTGGGCCGCGCATGTTCGGTTGCGAATTGGGCGGCTGATAGGTCCGGCTCGTTGCATTCGGCGTTCCATAGATGCCACGGTTGCCGGGGTTAGCCATCGCGCCACGATTGTTCGACCGCGTATTCGGCGTCGTACGATTTGCGCCGGAAGACGATGGCGGCGTGAACGTGTGCCAGCCTGGACGTGCAGTCGAACTGGGCGTGTTGCCGCGATTGGATCCCATTGCCGGATTTGAAGTCCGTCCTTCAATTCCGGGCTGGCTACCTCGATTGCCGTTTATATTTGGTTGCGCCGAACGTGTGCTATTCGAATAGCTATTGTTCGGCTGATTCGACGTCCCGCCGAATCCGCGCGACGACGGTCCCCGGCCAGAATTATTGTTTCGCGACGCGGAATAGAAGTGCTGCGAACTCGACGTCGAGTTGCGAATCGTCGTGGGGTTTGCCACGCGATTGGTCGCGCTGTAGCTGCCTCTGCCCGGATTCACTGGCATCTTGCCCGAGACCATGCTCGCGTTCCGGAATTCCCCGGCGCTAAGTTCGGTTTGATGAGCCGGCACAGTGGCGCGCCCGAAACTCCGGCTATCCATCGAGCTCATTCCCGAGCGAACGTGGTCGTTGCGGAATGCCGCATTCACGTTGGAGAACCCGCGCCCCCCGCCTCGAAGCGGCGCCCATCCGCTATGAAAATTATTTGCATGATTGAAACCCATCGCGTGGTAGCTCCCGCCCCAGCGCCCATACCACGGGTGATACCAGTCGCCAGGACCGCAGGGAAGCCATCCGACCTGACCGAAGCCAAATCCGAATCCGAAACCGACTCCAAATCCGACGCCGCCTCCGAATCCGAAGAAGGAAACATATGCCGGCGCCCAGACCGGGTAGTAAGCCGGATACACGGCCACCGGGCCTGGCCACCACGCCCAACCGGCTCCATAAGGGAGCCACCGGCCATAGTGATAGGGAGCCCAACCCCACGGCTCATAGGAAACCCAGGTCCAACCGAAGTATGGCTGCCATACCCACCGGCCAGCGCGATACGGCGCCCATCCCGGAGCCACGTTGGGAACCCACACTTGCCCGTAGTCGGGAACTGTTGTCCAACGGCCGTAGGGATCAAGATCCTCCGAGCCCGTGTAGTAGCGGTTGGTCCTGCGTGGGCCCTCTGCGTTCGCGAAGGTTCTATTACGATCGCTATTCCAGTTGTCCCAGTCGTCGCGAGAAGGAGCTTGTGCAACTTTGTACTGCGGATTGTCCGTGCCGGCGATGGTGATCATCTGTCCGGCGTCTACGCGTGTAGAGCCCTGGGGAGTGGAAATGTCCGCAGAGCCACGGCGAACGATCACTTCCGTCTCCGCGTCAGAATTCACCAGGATGCGAAACTCGCCTTCGCCGCCAAAAGGCCGAATGGAAGCATTGGGCGTGTCAATTTCAGAAGAAGCCTCTGCGCCGCGGTTCACTGTATATGTCGTAAGCCCCTGGCCAACCTGGAGCAGAATCTGAGAGCGCGAGAGCGTGGCGATTTTTACCGTCACGCGGTCGGACATGCGCAACGTATCTGCGTAGTCAAGTTGCAGTTCGGCACGGGACTGATCGCCGGTTGAAACGCGATCGTCCTGCGAGATCGGAGTGTTCACGATGGCGGCAACCCACTCGCCGTTGTCGCCGCGTTGCGTTGAAACATCGCCGCGAATCCAGCTGACGCGGGCAACACCGGGCTGCAAGGCAGCTTGCTGCTGCTGTTCCTGCTGGCTTGCTTGCTCTGACTGCTGGTTCGCAGCCTCATCCTGAATTTGAATCTGATCGGCTTGATTCTGATCGGGCGGAGGCGGTGCGTCGTCGTCTTGCGCCTGCTGCTGCGCTTGCCGGTCGTCCTGCGGCGGCGGAGCATCTTGGGCGCGCAATGCGCCCGCTGCGCCGAGAAGAAAGATTGTTGCGAAGATTGCGAGATACCGTTTCATGGTCACCTTCCGGCAGTCAACTGCCGGGAACAGCAAACGCCGAGAGTGGAAATGCAGGCCGGGTGCCAAAGGCGAAGAATCTCGACGTGCCGTAAGGGCTCTAGGGTCAGCTAGTTACGAGGCGTAGTGATTTCTGCCTGACTAGCGCTTCCGGTCGGCGGTGGTGCATATCACGCGAGCTGGTGGTTTTCGGCCAGTCCACTATTCGGTCCGAGGGTTGTGCCATACTCTCGGAAAATGGAGTGAGGAAATGCGTGCAGCTCTCGATCGCGGCGGCATCGAAGCACTGATGAAGGCGATGGAACGTGCTTGGAACGCGGGCGATGTGAAAACGTATGCGCGGTTGTATACGCTCGATGCCGCCTATGTTACTCGTGCGGAGGTCTTGTGGAGGGGCCGCAAAGCGATTGAGCAGGGACACGCGGCAGCATTTCGCGGTGAGCTCAAGGGAACTGTGCTGAAGATTCGGATTAAACGTCTTTGCTTTTTGGCCGCGAAGAACGCGGTGATGGACTGCGCAGTCGAGCTGAGCGCGGGTGCGCGACAGCAAATACGGAAGATTCGCGCCATCACCCGATTCGAGCTGCGAAAAAAGGGGAGTCGCTGGGAAATTGTGGCGGCGCGGACGCGCGAGATTCCAGCGCGCCAGCAAATGAGAGGCTGAATTTTGCGAGCATCTGGCTATTCTTTCTCAGGAGGATCGGCGACGCCGATTTTTGAGAGGCGGTAGCGAAGGGCATTGCGCGAAAGCCCCAGGGCGCGCGCGGCTTGGCTCTTGTTTCCGTTGGCTTGCTTCAAAGCTTCACGAATGGCTTCGTCTTCCCACTGATCGAGCGTCATTCCGGCGGGAAGCACCGCCGGGGTTCCGGTCACGGCTCGAGGCGAGGGCGGGTCGAGGTGAATGTCCGCGACGTCGAGTGTGGAACCGGCGGAAAGCGTGACGCCGCGCTCGATGATATTTTCCAGTTCGCGCACATTGCCCGGCCAATAAAAATCGAGCAGGAGCTTCATCGCGGCCGGTGTGATCCCGCGAATCGGCTTCCCGGAGTCGCGAGCGAATTTTTCCAGGAAAAAATTCGCGAGAGCGGGAATGTCTTCCTTGTGGTCGCGGAGCGGAGGAATGTCGATCGCGACTACGTTCAAGCGGTAGTAAAGGTCTTCGCGAAAAGTGCCTTCTTCGAGAGCAGCACGCAGGTCACGATTGGTAGCGGCGATGAGTCGCACATCTACCTTGAGAGTTTTCGTGCCGCCGAGCCGTTCGAATTCGCGTTCCTGCAGCACACGCAAAAGTTTTACCTGAATAGCGGGCGGAACATCGCCTATCTCGTCAAGGAACAGAGTGCCTTTATCGGCCAGCTCGAATTTCCCCGGCTTGCTTCCAGTGGCGCCAGAGAATGCGCCCTTCTCGTAGCCGAAGAGTTCGCTTTCGAGAAGATTTTCTGGGATGGCAGTGCTGTTGATTTTGATAAATGGACCGGAAGCGCGGTTCGAGTGCTGGTGAATCGCGTGGGCGATCAGATCTTTGCCGACGCCGCTTTCTCCGCCGAGAAGCACCGTGGAATTGGTGGGCGCGACACGCTCCACTAGCGCGAGAACGGCTTGCATTTTCGCGCCCTGGGCGATGATGTTGTCGTATTTGTATCGCTCGCCGAGAGCTTCGCGCAGGTTGCGATTTTCCTCGCGCAACTGGTGCGAATCCAGTTCCTTGCGGATTACTAGCACAAGTTCGGCCAGCGAGAACGGTTTCAACACGTAGTCGCTGGCGCCGATTTTCATGGCTTCGACGGCCGATTCAACCGTTCCGAAGGCAGTCATGATGATGATGGGTATCGCGGCGTTGGCGCGTTTGACGGCTTGCAGAAATTCCATGCCGCTCATTCCGGGCAGCTTGAGATCGGTGACGATCAGGTCGAATTGATTGGTATTCAGGAGTTTCAGAGCGGTTTCGGCGTCGGGGACGGTCTGGGCGTGTAAGTCCTGGTCGGCGAGCTCCAGCTCGAGAAGGCGGCGCATTTTGGCCTCGTCTTCGACGACGAGAATGGAAGGTTTTTCGGTCATCTTGGCGGTTTGAAAAGTGGCATTTTGTCTCGATCAGAAATAGGGTGTTCGCGGAGCCAATTGTGCGGCGCGAATGGCGACGATGCGTCTCTTTGATCGCCTAATTGCCCGACTGCCTGACTGCATGTTCCTTCCTTCCCGGGCGCGCAAATGAGCCCGACTCACGGTAACACAGGTACGTTTAAGCTTCAATCGTGGGAAATACGGATGACTAAAATCCCCGGATGCCGGCTTACATGCTATCGCACTCTTGGCTTTACCGACTTGCCCAGAAAGCCCTCCATGATCTCCGGGGGTAGTGGAGCGTCGAAATCTTCCGCGATTCGAACGCGATTCTTATCAAGAGCGAGCGGTCGAGAAGTCACAGGCACCAAGCGCGCAATGGGAACTCCGCGACTGGATAACAATCTCTTTGCCAACAGCGACGCGTCGCAAGAGTTGCGAAAGCTCTTCCTTGCTGTAGTTACGCTTACGAAGGACATTGCACCCCTCTATTTCTACAAAATCCGCCGGCCCATGCAGTTAAATTAGTTTCTGCCGCGCCTACAGCGCTGACTCCTAGGGACCTCAATCCAGATATGCCCTTTGGTCAAAAGCGAGTTGACGAGCTTCGGCTGCAACGATTTAGTCCTGGCGTTCCGGGAGGAAAACGTGGAAGCGGGCGCCTTGGCCGGGAGGGGATTCGAGGCGGATGGATCCGCGGTGATCGTCCACAATTTTGGCGACGATCGAGAGGCCGAGGCCGACGCCTTCTTTTTTCGACGTGAAGAAGGGATTGAAGATCTGTTCGCGAGATTCGGCCTGGACGCCAGGGCCGGAGTCTTCGACGATGACGGCGACGCCGGGCCTCATATTTTGCGTTTCGGGAGCGATGGTGATGCGAAGACGGCCGCGGCCATCCATAGCCTCGTAGGCATTGGTGATCAGATTCACGAAGATTTGCTCGCAGAGCTGGGCGTCGACGTGGACAACGGGCGTCGCAGGTGCGTAGTCGCGCTCGACGGCCACTCCGGCGTCAGGATGCTGATGCTGGACCGATTCGAGAACATGATCAACAATCGACGACAACTGCACCTCGCGCAGTTCAAGGTGCGAGGGGCGCGCGAAATCGAGGAATCTTGTCACCAGTGAATTGAGACGATTCACTTCCGAGCCGATATAGCCGGCCAGTTCGCTGGCAAGCGGATTGGAAGCTTCGACTTTCTGGCTCAGCATTTCGGCAGAGCCTTTAATGACGCCGAGCGGATTACGAATTTCATGGGCGAGCCCCGCGGAGAGTTGTCCAAGAGCAGCGAGGCGCTCGGAACGGCGAGCATCCGCTTCGGCTCGACGCAACTGGCGATTGGTTTCTTCGAGCTGTTCGGAAAGCTCCTGGTATTTCTGAACCTGCTTGCGATTTTCGGAAGCGAAGCGGTTGACGATGACCGCGGCGATGTAAAAGAAAAGAATTCGCGTGGCGAGATCGGTGGCGCCTTCGGCGGTGAACTCGTACTCCTGAAGCGCGGGAATGAGGAATGCGCAATAGGCGAGGGATGTGACGGTGGTCCAGACGAGCGAGGCAATCGGGCCGAAATAGACGGCAGCGGTGACGACGGGAAGATAGTAAATCGGGTAGTAGTTGCTGTTGATGCCGACGTCGCCGGTATGGTCGAGAAGAAGCGTGGCGAGAAGGATCTTGATGATGACGGCGTAGGCGGGGCCGCGTTTGGGAAGCCAAGCGACGAGGCGGCCTTCGAGGAGTTGAAAAACGCCGATCGCAAGGAGGATGACCTGCTTGTGGATTTCATGAACAGGAGGAAGGAGCGCGAGAGCGAGAAGGAAAAGGAGCCAGAGGATGTCGAGCCAGTCGAAGGTGGCGCGTTTGCGATCGAACATTTCGGCTTGAAGGCTCCGAGGGTCAATCTAGCATGGATTGGACGGGTAGCGGTGTCGCTGCGAGGTTGGTTCGAGCGAGAGCTGAGAGCGAAAAAAGAGCTTGCGCGGATAAAGCAGCGCAAGCGGTACACAACGGCGGACGGATTTTTGATGTCACGGCTAAAGCCGTGACCCACAAAGATGGAGCCCGAGTCTTATTGTCACACTAAAGCCATGGCCGCTGGCAAGGCGATGAGACGCGGCACAGTCAAGCAAGGTGGATCGTCTGTGCAGGCCGGTCGTGCGGGCACGGCATGTCGTGCCCCTACTGCGATTCGAGCCGTATGTTTTGATTTATCGGAGGAATCTATCGGCGCCGAAGACCAGGCCCAGCGTCAAAGCGGCGATTGCGATTTCTCCGAGAGCGCCTACGACGAACGGGCGAAGACCTTGCTTACGCATGTCGCCTATATTGGTGCGCAAGCCGACGCCTGCGAACGTGAGCAGAAAGGCCCAGCGCGAAAGATTCGCGAGGCTGGTAAGCTGGTCTTTGCTGAAAACGTGGGCTGTGGCGATGGCCGAAATGAGCAGGAAGCCGAGGACGAATTTCGGAAACTTGTTCCAGAGGAATGCGGCCTTGTTGCTCACGCCGGCGGTTTTTTCCTTGTGCGCCCAGTGAATCGCGTAACCTAGGACGACGAAGCCGATCATGGCGTTGCGGGCCGTTTTTGCGAGGACGGCTACTTTGCCGGCCGCATCGGAGTAAAGATTTCCCGCGGCGGTGACTTCGGCGGTGTTGTCGATGCCCAGGCCGGCCCAGAGACCGTAGCTCAAATCGCTCATGCGCAGCCAGTGGCCGATGAGCGGAAAAATGAAGAGCGAAATCGCGCCGAGAGTGAGGATGGCAGCGATGGCAAAGGAGGAGTCTTCTTCGTCCGCATCAATGGCGCCTTGCGTGGCGATAATGGCAGAGACGCCGCAGATCGAAGAGCCGACGGCAAGCAGAGTGGTGAGCTTGGGCTTGAGGCCGAAGGCTCTGCCGAGAGCGGTCATGAAGGTGAGCGAGAGAGCGATTTCGATGGCGACGAGCACGAGGCTCACGCCGCCAAGTTTCAACACATCGCCGAGAAGAAAGCGCGAGCCGAGCAGCACGATTCCGGCTTTCAGCCAGAATTCGTAGGTGGCGAGGCCGGGTTTGAAAGCGGCGGGTACACCGGTCGTATTGGCAATGACGAGCCCAAGGAGGATGGCCCAGAGGACGTACTCGATGTTTGGAAGCGTGAGGTGGTGCGCGCGTCCGTACTGCGCGATGGAGCGTTCGATGAATTTTCCGGCGTAGCCGACGGCGACGAGCAGCAGAAGGCCGGGAATGAGCTGGCCCATGCGCTTAAAGATGCTGAGCGGTTGCGGTTGGGTGAGTGCGATGCTTGTGGCCATTTCTTTTCATTCTCCTTGAAGACAATTCTTAGAGCGCGTAGTCGAGACGGCTCGGTGGTGCTGGCAGCGAGAGATCCTTCGCTCCGTTCAGGATGACAGGCGCTTTGTATTGACGGACTTGCTTCGTCAACCGTCGCACGCCGACTCGCGTGTGAATCACCACGGGATGTGTTTGATCACGCCGAGCCAGATCAGAAGCGAGATTGCGAACGATAGCGCGACGGCCCAGGTGTCGAGCGACAGCTTGCGCTTGGGGCCGCCTTTCGAGAGCGATGATGAGTTCTTTTGCGGCGTCGATTGTGCGGTCATTAGCTGAAGCTCCTTTCAAGGCTTTGATTTGCGTCTTTCCCTGCGATGCTGACCTCCACTCCATCAAGAAGCGATTCCCATGTGAGAGGGACGAAATTGGAAACGGATCGTGCGGCGTGCTCGAGAGTGCGGCCGATGAGGAGAATTGTGGGAGCCGGCATTGGGGGTGCGGTGTCGAGGTGGTCCAGCGTGGTGCGATGCTCGCGCTGCTGAGGTGTGCTGGCGGCGGAGACGATTGCTGCCGGCGTTTTAGCATCGAGACCTGCATCGAGCAATTCCTGCCGAAGCACGGCTAGATTGCGGCCCGGCATGTAGATCACGAGAGTCGCATGATAGGCGGAGAGGCTGCGCCAATCGGAGGGCGGCTCGCTCTCATTTTCATGGGCGCGGTGGGCGCTGACGACAACGATGCGGGAGCTCGTGCGGCGGTCGGTGAGCGAAACGCCGAGCGAGGCAGCAGCGGAGAGCGCCGCAGTGACGCCGGGGACGATTTCATACGCCACTCTGGCGGATTCGAGGGCATCGCGTTCTTCAGCCAGGCGACCGAAAATTCCGGGATCGCCGTTTTTCAAGCGCACGACACTCAATCCGCGGCGAGCTGAAGCGATCATCAGGCGGTTGATTTCGGACTGGGTGATGGTTTTTGTCCCGCAGCGCTTGCCGACGTTGACGACCATGGCGTGGGGACTCGCCAGCGCGAGAATCGGCGCGGAGACGAGATCGTCATGAAGGATAACTTCGGCGGAGCGAACCAGCGCGTGCGCCTTCACGGTGAGGAGATTGGGATCGCCGGGGCCTGCGCCGACTAGAAAAACTTTGCCTTTCATTGAGGTTGTCATGGTTGCTCCTGGATCGCCGGCGAGCTTTCAAGCGTTAACGGGCCGTCGGGCGGGTGGCTCGAAGGATCGTGCGGATCTTCCGGCAAATGCTTGGGCAGATGGACGTGGCGCCCGGCGAACTCAATCGAGCGCGATTCGATCTTGCAATCCTTCGACTCACAAATTTGGCTGTAGGCGAGAAGGTTCAGCAATTTCTTGCGCTCCTCGGTTGGCGGATGGTGCGCGAGGACGTGGCGGCGAAGGCTGCCCACGAAGCGAAGCCAATTGCCCAAAGAAAGGTCGAGCGAGGCTTCGATTTCCCGGCGAAAGCGCTGAGCGACGGAGGGGCTCTCGCCCGCGGTGGAAATTGCGATCTGGAGATCGCCTCGGCGGACGACAGCGGGAAAGAAAAAATCGCAGTGAGGCGGGTCGTCGACGGCATTGATGAGGATCCCGCGGGCCTGCGCCGCGAGAAAAACATCGCGATTCACGGAGGGGCTGCCGGTGGCGGCGATGGCGAGAAAAATGTCGCGGAGATCGTCTGTGCGGAATTCGCGGCGATGCCAGGTGATATTCCCTGCGGCTGCAAGTTTCGCTGTTTCGGATTTGGCTTGCGGTGCGACGACGGTGATGTGCGCCCGGGCGCGAAGCAGGGAAGCGATTTTTGAAGTAGCGATCGCACCGGCACCGACAACCAGGCAGGGGCGGTTTTCGAGTTTGATGAAGGCCGGAAATAATTCAGAGGACATGTCAGTCTCCCACTCCGTGGGGAACCGGGCCGGCGGGAAGATCGCGCGCGACGGGCGCGATGATGGCGCCGGCAAGTTGGGCGCGGAGATCGCCGTCAGAATGGCGGGCAAAATAGGCGCGAAGATTTTCGTTGGCGTCGCGAGTGGTGAGATAGGTTTTGAGAAGACGTTCGATGGCTTCGGGAACGTCTTCCGCGGCGCATCGATATCCGACCTGACACCGAAGCGGCCGCCGAGACCGAGTCGATCCGGGCCGACTCCGATGAGAACCCCGAAATCGCGGAGCACGCCCCGGCCAGCTGATGGTCGCCTTCGCCCAGCGCGACCGCAACCGGCCGAGGCGTTTGTCCGGAGCGCAGGGTAGACTCCCGTAGTGGTACGTCGCGCGTCCCCGGTGCGCACCTGTGTGGGTTGCCGGAGCCGCGCACCATCCTCCGAGTTGCTACGGGTCGTCGCTGTCAGCGGCGCCACGGACGGGTCTGCCACGGTGTTCCGTGTCATCCCCGACCCGAAGCGTCGACAGCAGGGCCGGGGGGCGCATATCCACCCCGACCCGACCTGCCTCGCTCAGGCGGAGCGGCGCCGCGCCTTCGGACGCGCGTTGCGGGTCACCGGCGTCATCGACACCGGTGAACTGAGCGAGTTCGTCACCGCCCCGGTGACGGCCTGAAGCACTCAGTCCCGGGCCCTTCAGGGTCGGGGAGCCACCGATGGTGGGGCCTTCCCACCCCGGATACGCAAGGTAGGACGACCAACATGAGCACCCGATGAAGTCGCCGAAATGATCAGGCTT